>Ga0209097_10004369_pt1 | contig 10468 bp, 12 predicted proteins | sample AD_UKC052_MetaG_FD_184419 | JGI IMG/M metagenome (GOLD analysis project Ga0209097, IMG submission 184419) | Active sludge microbial communities of municipal wastewater-treating anaerobic digesters from USA - AD_UKC052_MetaG (SPAdes) (version 2) | ecosystem: Engineered > Bioreactor > Anaerobic >... | reverse complement strand
TTTCGGTAAGTTCCGCAATGCGCTTTCCGCTCAGGTCTTCGTACACGCCACGGCTGGCACGGTCGCTGAGGGTAATGACATGTACCTTAAAAATCTTTGGTTCATAAGTTCCTTCATCGCCTGGCTTTATGCTGCCACCACGAAGTACACGGCAAAAGATACCTTCTTTGGGCATCACACATTCGCCCACCTCGTTGAATATCGCACAAGTACTCCCATGACATTTTTTTCCTATCTGGGTTACTTCTAACTCCACATCGTTGATCTTAAACCGGTCGAGAGGTGCGGTATCTATCAGGTTCATCCCTGAAATAGTCAGGTTTTCGGCAAACTCGCCAAAGTTAATCTTCCGTTTGGCTTTTTGCTCTGACTTGGCAATGCTTTCGGCGGATAACAAACTCACCTGCCTGTGCCAGTCGCCGGAATGGGCATCACCCCCAACTCCAAGTTTATCGACGAGTATCTCGTCAACCGGGTGTTTTATGGTACCGGTCTTTTCAGAAATATTTACTGATTCAATTTTAATTTTCATAAGTATTTTAATATTCTTTAATTATATAAGTAGCCATATAATCGTGGGGCGGCAGTCCCTTATGGCCTTTGCGAATTTTACCCAGCCTTACAACCACGATATTCTTGTCGGGTATAACAATAATATACTGGCCTAAGATTCCCCTTGCATAAAAATAGTTGACAGTATCCACGTCGGACAACCACCACGAATAGCCGTAATAATCCACCTTGTTGCCGAACTCATCAACCAGATCAGCCGGTTCTACTGATTTTTTCACATATTCTTCAGAAACTATTCTCTGATTGTTAAATACGCCATGATGAAGATAAAGCAAACCTATTCTTGAAAAATCGCGGGCATTGGAGTTGAAGCAACAATACGCTTTTTCCAGTCCATCCTTTTTGTCCAGGCACCAAAGCGCATCATTCTCAGCTCCTAAAGGTTTCCATAATTTTTCCGAAGCATATTCACTCAGCGTTGTGCCGGTTACCCTTTCGATGATATAGGCCAACACAAGTTGATTCGAACTTTGATAATTGAATTCCTGTCCCGGCGTATTGGTAACTTTCAGGTTCAGTAACATTTTTTCCAGGTTCCTTCCGTAATAGGCCTTCGTTGTCTTTGAAAACAAGCCATTATAACTTTCGTCCCAGTTAAAAGAAGCGCTCATCGTCAGCAAATGTTTTATGGTAAGCTCAGCGTTTAGCCCTTGCTTGTATTCAGGGATAAAATCCGAGACTTTCTGGTCAACACTCCTGATCTTTCCCTCATCAATAGCAATCCCAACAAGTATGCTGACAATGCTTTTAGCCGCCGAAAAAGAATTGGAAAGCGAATTGGCATCATAACCATCCCAGTATTCTTCATAGTACACCGAATCATTTTTCAGCACCAGAAAAGCTATGGTTTGTGTTTCGGCAAGATATTTTTTGAATTCCGATGAAAGTTTTGTTTTATTATACAGAGAAGCCTCCGGAATGGGAACATACGTTCCTGCCTTGATGGTTCTATTGTGAAAAATAGTATAATCGTCAATGCCAACATACCGGTAAATCAAGGCCTTATAAAGATAACTATTGCCTGAAAAAACAACAACAAGGTTGATCAGTACGATAAATGCCAGAATCCCGAGGAGGATTTTTTTTATTAATTTCATTTTTAAAAAGTATACAGTATACAGAATTTAGAATACAGTATTAGTTATTAGAGTTTATAATTGAGTTTCGAAAAGCGTCAATAATTTTACTAACTTCATCAAGTTTAGCCATAATAGCATCAGAATTTCCATAGTTTAAATCCTTTGCTAATATTAAATAATAACGGCATTCTTCAAGTGAACCCTGAGAAATATTCATAAATCTTGCTTTATCTGCCTTACCTCGTTTTTTAAACCCCTCCGCAATATTTGCAGGGACATAAATCGCTGCACGCCGCAATTGAGAAGTTAATGCAAAAGTTTCTTTCTGCGGGAATCCTTCGGTATATTTATAAATCAATAATACTAAATGATGTGCTTTTTGCCAGACAATCAAATCCTTAAAACTTTTTGCAGGTGTCCTTATAATTTCATCCATCTTATTATATTAAAAAACAATCAGCGCCAGCATTCTGTATTCTGTATTCTGTATTCTTGCTTCAAACCTTTTCTTTACTTATCAGCCTCACATCCGAAATAACCATTACCTTATCCACGGCCTTGCACATATCATAAACAGTCAGCAGTGCAACACTCACGGCAGTGAGGGCCTCCATTTCAACGCCGGTCTGTCCGATGCATTTTACCAGGCTTTCGGCAAGTACACCATCTTTTTCTAAAGAACATTTTACTTCCACTTTGGTGAGCAAAAGCGGATGACACAGGGGGATCAACTGCGAGTTTTGCTTGGCCGCCTGTATGCCGGCAACTTCGGCAAGGGTTAGCACATCGCCTTTTTTGATCTCATTTTCCTTTATCAATTTCAGCGTTTCTTTCTGCAAAAGAATTCTCCCGCTAGCTTTGGCAATGCGGGTTTGCTGGGGCTTATGACCGACATCCACCATGTTGGCTTTGCCTGATGAATCGGTATGTGAGAGTTTTGGCATACTATCGAATTTATTAATCAAAATTAGTATTTTTAATGTTATCGTCTCAATTTTTAAGTGTGAAGGACGCAAAGTCAGATTATTATTTTCTTTGCGGCTCTGCGGCTCTGCGTGAAATTGTTTTTCTCGTAGGGACGCGAAGACGCTTAAGATACTAAGCATCTGAAAATCCCATTAGCAATAATGTTAAAAATAAATGGAACCACGCTTGCCTAAAAAAACTGCCATTGGTATCGGCTTTGTAATAATTGGATTTATGGCAGGGCCTGATTACATCTTTATAAATTGTTTTGTAATAACACCGCCTTGTTTCGATAGGATACGTGTTATATAGGCGCCCTGATTCAGTTTTGAGATATTCACTACCGCGATGGTGCTGTTGTTGTTATAATAACTAAAATCGCTGATTTTCCGGCCCGAAATATCGTATATCTCAATAGAAGCAATACCCCTAAGGGAATAATTATTGATCCCCTGCAGTACAAAATGGTCTTGAGCCGGATTGGGATAAAGTTTTATGTTTTCAGCCACATCACTATGGTTTTCAGAAATACCTGCAACAACCCCGTTTACATCAATTATATTCATCTGATTAATAGGCGGGTTTACCGCTGTGGTAACCGTAAATAAAGAATCCGGCCAATGTACCACGATGGAGTCAATAGAAGTATGAACTCCGAGCCCGAAAACCAAATTAAAAGGTTGCTGTCCGCATTTATTTCCTCTTCCAGCATAGATATCTCTCATTCTTACCAACGTATCAGCATAGACAAAAATCCTAGCACCGATAGAATTATAGTTACATCCGGGAGGAGCTATCAGCTTAACCGAAACCCAGTTGTTCTGGTTGCCAATTTCATTTCTTAATAAATATGTTTTCACAGTGCCATCTTTGGCGAAAATCAGGTCGTCGTCACCGTCAAGATCATAGTCCATGGGTTCCGAAACATGTGTATTGGCAAAGGTGGTGTCTCCAATAAATCCCAGTTCAGCATTAATATCTGAAAAGGTGTTATTCGCATTCTGATAAAACATATACAGCCTGTCGGTAGCAGGCATATAATGTCCTTGTTGCAGTGCCATATCCATGAGTCCGTCGTTATCGAAGTCTAACCAGGACACATCATAATCGCCGTGATGCGTTGATTTCGGCTCATCCCAGGTAACCCGCGTCAGGTCCCAATGCAAATGGTAATTGGCGGCGGCTCCTTCGTTGATCACTATCGTGCTGCGGCCTTCGTTTGCATCATTCCCTCCATGGACTTGTGCAAGCATCAGATCCATGTCCCCGTCATTATCAAAATCTTCAGGTGCGGCTGTCCAGTTGCAGAGATTCTGTCCGTTATCGCCCTGCATAAACCGTGTATTGTAGCCGGCTGTGGCCGAAACGTCAGAAAAGGTTCCGTTACCGTTATTTTTCCATAATATTCCGCCAGTTCTGCAATAGGGAGAAGTAATAATATCCGGCCAGCCGTCGTTATTCCAGTCGCTTACCTGACAACCATAATCAGGTTCATTTTTATTAGCAAGTCCCGCCGCAGTGGAAACATCCGCAAATGTACCATCACCGTTGCCTTTATAAAGAAAACCATGATTCCAGATATTTGCGTTATAATCTTTAAAAAATGTTCCCATAAAAACATCCAGATTGCCATCTCTGTCATAATCCAGCATTGAATGACCGGTGGGATTATTTAAAATGGTCGTGTGAATCCCGTTATCGGGCAATGTAAGGAATGCTCCCGTGCCGTCGCCCAGCAATACTTCACCGCGGTCACCATTATCATAGTAAGTTTCCAGGTTATAGGTGTCGTTCCCCGTGATCACATCAATATTTCCGTCATTATTCACATCAGCAAAAACAGCATTCAAAATGCGGTGGCCGGCGGAATCGGGAATGATATTCGCGTTGATTCCGCTAATCGGCGTTATATCAAGAAATATTCTGTCGAGCGGATCTGCCGAATTGGTATCCTGCACATTAATATAAACTCTCATGTTGTCTTTTCCGTAAACATTTCCACTCCAGATGCTCAGTATGTCGGGGTAATCATCGTTGTTGATATCTGCAATCATCAAATAAAAAGACTTCACACCGCTAATTCCCACTTGATTGGTAACATTTTTAAACCACGTGGTGTCTTGTGCATGACTTTGATTGTTCCAAAGAAACAATGCGAGCAGCGTGATTAATAACAGGTTTTTTATTTTCATAAAAAAATAAATTAGAGGTGTTTCTGATACATAAAACTTTGGCCAGTTGATTATAAAACAAAGTTATTTAATGGTTTTCTAATTCCCAAATTTATTTTCAATAGGTTACTTCATATGTTAACCTATCAAAATGCCTTTTACATATGTAAGTCCGCATAATTATTATTTTAAAGCACATTCACCCGTTGGGGGCTGCAAAGCATCTTTCACTCGTCTTTTATCGCGGTGTTCTGCGCTGTCCAAAATATTTTTATATTTTTTTTGTTTTATTGACTATATTTGTGATTGCATTATATGCAAAAAACATTTTGGCGTTCTTTACAACATTTGAATTAAAACAAAGCGTTAGCTTTTATTCTTGCTGTCGAAAACTGGTAATTTTCTAATACTTGCAAGCATAATAAGTGATACGCTCACGCAAAAGCGTGGGCTAAACTTATTTGCAAGTATGGGTATACCAGTACCTCGACGGCGGATATAGTTATAGTTCCACGCTTTTTTATTTATTAACACTTCGTTGGAGCTGCGGGGCAGAAAGGATTTTTTTCAATAATTAAAATGGAGACCAGAAACCATTAAAAACGGGGCGAAACCGAAAAGCCAGATGAGTAGGAAAAAGCAATCAAGGATAATTATGATTTGGTATTTTAAAGTATTAAAACAATACGCTGACTTCAACGGAAGAGCAAGGAGAAAGGAATATTGGATGTTTGCATTATTTAATAGCATTTTCGCTTGGGGTGCAATGATTTTGGACAACATTTTTGGAATAGCAATAGAAGGTTGGGGATATGGCCCATTATACATACTCTATATGCTACCAATGATAATACCAGGAATTGCAGTCGGAGTAAGAAGAATGCACGATGTAGGAAAGAGCGGTTGGTTTTTATTAATTCCAATCTATAATCTAATCCTTGCTTTTACAGGGGGTGAAAAAGGAACAAACCAATATGGCTCAGACCCGAAAGAAGTTAGTGTAAAAGAACACGACAACCTGCCATAACATTGTATATGTGAAATTTTAATGACATAGTGGATGCTAACAGACAAGAGCACAAACAATTCACTTTGTCCGCGCTTTATAATGTTACCTCTGAATAAAAAAAAAGTGGAGTTCAGAAACCACTTAAAAAAACGGGGTAAGGCTGAAAGGCTTTATGAGTTACAAAAATAAAAAACAAAATTATGAAACCTCTAAGAATTGTTGCATGGGTAGTTACAGGTATTTTTGCAATTTATTTTATCTATAAATTAATTCATGCATTAAGCATTCATACTTCTTATGGAAGTCCTGGCACTTCATTTCCTTATGTTTTTGGCTTACTCCTTGGTTGTTCAATAGTTCCAGGAATTTTATGGATAATAACTATTATATTAGAAAAGAAAAAGAAATAAGACCCGCATGATGTATTTGGTGTAAGCTTATTAATTCCTAGTTTTTCTATTATTAACTCTGCACAAGGAACTGATGAAGAATTCAAATATGAATAAGCACTTTTACTGCTGCATATTTGTCGATATTTCTCCGGTTAAGATGCGATATCTATACTTTGGTGTGAAGACTATATGATAATCACACTTGTATACTACATGAGTTAATTTTCTATATTTGCCCATACCACAAATATATAATTTTAACTGCAAAGCAAATAATTACATTACCACCTTCAAAAAAGGTGGGTGTTTAAGTTTAACTAAACAATCACCAACGTTTTGGTGTATTGTAAAATATAAAGTTTACTAAAAAAATAAAAATCATGAAAATTAAGCTATTAGTTATTGCAATGTTTTTAGCCTGTTTTAATTCTGACTTATATAGCCAGATTTATATAAATGGTAAAAAATATAATTCAACAGTTTCTTTCAATTTTAAACAAAAACCATCAATATTAGATATAGGAGAAAAAATTGTTTATGTTACTGTTGCCAGAAAAAATGACACGCAAGGTATCTTTTATATTGATGCTCCTTCCGAGGGTTACTGCGTATTACGTGGCGGAATAATAATTTATTTAGATAATGGTAACATAATTAAATGTGTATCAAGAAATCTTTTCGATAAGGTCGATGACAGAACAATTGGTGCCTGGTATTTAACAACAGAGGAAATAAATGAAATGAAATACTCAGATATATCATCAATTGTATTTACACTTTTTGAATATGAAACATTTTATAAGAAATACAGCGCTTCCAATTACAAGGCTCTAAGTACATCATATCATATAAGAAAATTGTTCAAATAAATCTTAAGTATGAAAGATAAATTTTCAAGACTTAAGTATTTTTTTTATTCACAAGATGATATATTTTTGAAGTATTAAATTTATCGTATTTGAAATTGAATTCTTAGTATCATTAACAAAATGAAAAAAAATATGAATACAAAAAAAATATCAATTATTTCAGTTTTTTTGTTATTGCTGTTAAGTAGTAGCATTATACCAAAACAAGAACTTAATCGTGATTATAAGCAGTTTGCAAATTGTAAACCTGACATATATATGTATCAAGGTTACGATGGAATTACGCTAGCCACAGCATCAATAAATCAAGATCTTAAACTTGCTGAAAAGCACATTATCGGGTTAGGAGGTGTTGAAAACTACAAAAAATGGCGTGCAACAGAAGATGGCTGCGGAGTAATGTATTATTTTTTTAAAGCAATAATAGATGATGGTATCTCAGATTATTTAAGGGTGGAATTTTCTGACATATATAAGAATACTATAAATAATCTGACAGCAGAGTATTTATATAAAGAAAAAGACAATTTTATCCAAAGCAAAATGAGGAAAGGAGAATATCCTGTTGATGTTGAAATTAGTGTTGTTGATGGAGACTATACGGTCGCAAGTACTGTAAGACAAAATTTAATTAATTATCTTAATTTTAAAAAGGGACAGTGATGCCTCATTAGTTGTCTAAAAAAAAATAGTATATCGACCCAAAGATTATGTGTATAGTAGTACGAGAGATTATTGTGGAGAAAAGGGCTTGTTGGATGGTGTTATCATTGCAAAATAAAGTACCACACGATGTAATCGTTCGGGACCAGGGGGATATATGGAAGGTATGATTGACTTATCTTTTTAAAAATAAAATAAACAAATCATGGAAACAAAATACCTATTAATTGCGAACTTAAACCCTTTTGAATCGGAATTTACGACCCTCTTGTAGTCAAAAATTTAAAGAAAAAACAGGTCATGATATTGACAACGACACAGACATGAAATTATTAAAAACAATAATAGACAATTTTAAAAAGAAAATTAAAGTATTTATTTGGGTAACTTTTAGATTGAACACCTCATTGATGAAATTTTAAACAAGAAAACGGATTTTTATTGTCAAACTAAAAAAAATAATTTTATGATAAAGTTATTACATTTAATAGACAGGTACATGGAAATTCATCCCATCAGGTTTTGGGGGTTGATGTTTATACTATTTGTTCTGCTTGTGTCTTTTATAATTGGATTTTTATTTCTCATATCCTATAAAAAGTCAAAGAAAAAAGCAAGGGCATCTGAAAATCCCAGTAGCAATATTGTTAAATATAAATGGAACCACGTATGGCTAAAAAAAACTGCCATTGGTGCCGGCTTTGTTATAATTGGATTTATGATAGGGATTCTTACAGGAAAATGTCTTTTTTCCGGTGGTGATAAACCCATAGTTGATAATATCTCAGATTCTGAATATGTCTTTGGTATTGACATATCTCATTATGTAGGTGATATTGATTGGAAAAAAGTAAAAACATCACATCATCCTATTGAATTTGTTTTTATGAGATCAACAATGGGGGCAGACGGAAAAGATAATGCGTTTGAAGAAAATTGGGCAGCAGCTAAAAAACTCGAATACATACGGGGTGCTTACCATTATTACAGGGCAAAGAAAAATGAAGATGCCGCCAGCCAATTTAAGAATTTCGCAGCGACAGTAACCCTCGGATCAGGCGACATGGTGCCGGTTCTGGACGTTGAGGAGATAAAGAAGCTGACGCGAAAAGAATTACGTGAAGGGGTATTAACCTGGTTGAAACTTGCCGAAGAAAAGTATGGGGTAAAGCCTATAGTTTATACAAACCAAGGCTTTTATCTGAAATATCTGGACGGCTATATTGATGGCTATCCCTTATGGATAGCAGCATATTCGGGCAAACAAAAACTGGAAGGTATTGATTGGACTTTTCATCAATTATCAAAGTATGTGCAGGTAGAAGGAATAGAAGGATATGTGGACGGCGTTGATTTTAAGGGGAATCTTGATGATTTGAAAAACATGTGCCTGAAATAACATTTTCACAAATTAAGAATTAAAACAAGGTATCCAACAGCAAATAAATATTCAACCCGGAAACTATGGCCGCTAAGGCAAACAACACAAGTTTCAGGAATACTCCGTTTGCATATTTTCCCATCACTTTTTTAGAGGAGGTAAGATAAATCTGTATAAAAATAGTGAATGGCAGCGCCATGCTCAGCGCCATCTGGGAGTATATCAGCGCCATAAAAGGATTGGCCACAAACATGATGATAATCACGGCAAGCACAATAGAAATGAGCACTCCGAGACGCGAATGATTGTCTTTGATATCATAAGGTTCCTGAAAGATGCCGGAAAATATGGTGCCGCCGGCCATGCCGGAGGTGATACCCGAAGCAATGCCCGAAAACAACAAAGCGATGGCAAAGATCAGGGCAGAACTGCTGCCCAGCAAAGGATCTAAAATGCTTTTTGCCTGTTCCAACTCGTTTACAGCTATTCCGCTTTTAAAAAAAGTTGCTGCTGCAAGCAAAATTATCGCACAATTGATAGCCCATCCGATAAGCATGGATAGCAAGGTATCTGCAAACTCGTATTTCAGTTGCTTCCTGATAACCTTATCGTCCTGGAGGTTCCACTGCCGGCTTTGTATCACCTCGGAATGCAGGTACAGATTGTGAGGCATGATAACGGCTCCCAGCACACCCATAATGAATACGATGGAATGGCCGGGTATTTCGGGCTTGACAAAATTGATGGCTACAGCAGACCATTCAATATCAACAAGGTATAATTCATAAATGAAGGAAAGACCAACAATAGAGACGAAAGCAATGATCCATTTTTCGATTTTTTTATACGAGTTGGTAAACAACAATGTCAGGACAAATACGGCGCTGATTATTGCTCCGGCCTGTATAGGCATGCCAAAAAGCATTTTCAGAGCGATGGCCGCTCCTAGTATTACTGCCAGTGAGGTGCTTATAGAAGCCAGCATAGCCAGTACCAGCGAAGGGAGCGATACCCAGCCCGGGGTATATTTTGTGGTGGCTTCGGAGAGACATAAGCCGGTGGCAATACCTAGGTGTGCTACATTATGCTGAAGGATGATCAGCATAATTGTAGATAGAGTAACCACCCATAACAAGGAATAACCAAATTCAGAACCTGCGGCAATATTGGTTGCCCAGTTGCCCGGATCAATAAAACCGGCGGTTACCAACAATCCCGGTCCGATATATTTTAGTATTTCCAGTCCGCCGAGACGTGGTTTGTGATTTTTTTTATCGAAGTATTTTTTCCACATTATCCTCCGATATTGTTAAAGCGACCGTTTTTGTTAAATGTTCCGCATTCGGGCTTGGCTTTGATGGCTTC
>Ga0209097_10004358_pt1 | contig 10480 bp, 4 predicted proteins | sample AD_UKC052_MetaG_FD_184419 | JGI IMG/M metagenome (GOLD analysis project Ga0209097, IMG submission 184419) | Active sludge microbial communities of municipal wastewater-treating anaerobic digesters from USA - AD_UKC052_MetaG (SPAdes) (version 2) | ecosystem: Engineered > Bioreactor > Anaerobic >... | reverse complement strand
CGGAATCATCAAACGAATGTAACCGCTGAAATCCGCCCTCCTCAACAAACAAACTGTATCCCGAACTAGCTATATAATAATTGCCGCTGTCAAGCTCAACCGCTCTGGATGCATTGCCTGCTAAATTTGCTGTGTCGTTGTATGTTATTGCAAATGTTGGAATCTGGCCTAAACTTGAAAGGCTAAGCTTTAAAAGAAAAAACAAAACAGTTATAAAGTTTCTCATCTCTTGGAAATGATAAACCGCTGAACACCCAAAATTTCTTTATTAGCAGTGTAAACCCGGCAGAAGTAAATACCAGCTGATAATTGATCTAGCTGGATATTCTCGATGTGCTTATTTTCACTTTTGACAAAAGATCCGATATACAATTTACGCCCAGTTATATCAATAACTTCATACTTAAGACCACCAGTTGATGCACAACTCACATTTAGGTTAAATGTACCATTGTTCGGGTTAGGATAAATACCTAATTCAGACTTTGTTTGTTTTTTTTGTTGAGATTCTACTTGTTTTCCAGCAAGTCTTGCACCAGATGGTTCATCAATATAGGGATGCCGATGATATATAGTATCTCCCCTGAGCTGACGGGCGGCCATTGCATAACTTTGAATACTTGAAGGCACACGCGACAAAAATTCGAGTTGCTGCTTTTGAACAGAATCTATTTGAAGCCAGTTAAGTGAATCTTCCATCATATGGATATTAAGGTAAGCATAATTTGCGAATAATGAATCATCTATAGTCAAAAGATTGAGCGAATCTAAAGCAGTTCTTGCTAAAGAAAGGCTGTCGAGCGATAAAGCAGCTTCGATCATTTCCTTTTCGAAACCAGTTTCGGCGAGAGTATCCTTGAAAAGTGGGATCAAAGCCTGAAGGCTATCTTTTTCTGTATAATAGTAAATTGCTTTATTGATTTCGGCAAGCCAAGCCGACTTTAACCCTTCCGATTCGCGTATAAGTGCTTCTTTGGTAATGAAAGAGTTATTGTAGCATTGAAGAATATTCAATGTGTCGGCAATCGCATCGTATATACGGTTCGAGGCAAGACGATTATGCAAGGCAATATATACCGGATATGAAGCAGGCAAATTTCGTTCGGCAATGCCAAATAACTGAGAGTTTGAAAAAGAGCGATCAGATTGGTAAGCAGAAATCAACACCGTATCAGAAAGAGGCGAGTGCGATTTAAGATGCGCTGTAAGGCTATCGCAGACCAAAGTTGTATCGTAAATTTCTGTTAAAAGCGAAGCTGTAGAACCGGCATCAACGGTCCATGTTTCTATAGAGGTTCCCACAGCATTCAATTCATTTCTTAGAATCTTGCGTTGAGAGTGAATAACATGGATGTTTGTTCCGCCACCACTGCTAGTTTCGCAGGGATCAGCAGGATTTATACAAGGTACTCCTGCTCCATTTATAACTCCATAACCTTCATTGAAATCATAGTGGAAAACGGGGTTTTCAATAGAGATGGTTTGCCTGAAATAATACCTCCAAGTATTATCAGCTCGACTCCATATGTGTTCCCCCGTGTCATAGAATTTATTTCCAACGCGCGTTTGAGTGAGATCGCATCCAGCTCCTTGGTCTTGGAAAGTTTTTAAATCCAGTGGTTCATTTTCAGGAAATAGGTTCCATTCTTTTAAGTTGCTAGTAAACGAATTGCAGTTAGTTACAATGGAGGGTGTTGTAATTTCAGTTTGAAATGCAGTTGGCATTCCAGTAAATTCATTGCCAGTCAATGTGGCACTGCTGTTGAGCATGGCATTATCGCCCCGAAGAATTGTACCCCAATTGCTATACCCTGTCGAACTGATTGTTGAGAATTTATTGTCGATGATTCGGGTGCCTTTATATTTGTGAACAAATATTCCATAAGGCTCAGTATTTAAGCCACTACCCGTTGTTTGACCAGTACCATCAGGTAAGTAAAAGGAATTTTCTTGCAAGTCATTGTTGTATGAATTCTCAATTAGAATGCTGTGCTGAACATTGTAGAAATAAGCATCCTGACAATGAATCCATTTCGCAAAAGATGGTTGGGTATGTCTGAATTTAATTCCAGCAGTTAATCCAATAAACTCATTGCGTTTTGGGTTTGTTGTATTATCAGGATCGGTTGAACGAACTATAAAACGAGAATCAAAAGCTCCAATCCCATCACCACGATTTAGCCTTGTAAATGACTTTGTAACATTATCTGTTGGACATTCGCCTTTAATCACATAATCAAGATCATTGATGAATTTGTTATCTATAAACTCAACATCCATAATCTCCCATAAAGAAACAAATCCTTGGGATCCAGCCCAAGTATCAGATGTTGCGTTATAATAATCAGGGTTTTTTAAGTGATCATTGCAAATAAAAGTACACTCTGTGAATTTGCTTATACTACTAAACTTATAAGGATTGAATGCGACTGAACGAAAGTTGTTGCGGAATGTCGAATTGTATGCTTTGATAATTCCACCAGTATGACCATTATACATATTTCCATCGGCATCGCTCATAAAAACGCCTTCTTCTGCATTTTCAATTGTTGCATTACTCATCAATAATAATCCTTGCAGTGTATTAATGGAATTAATTGTAATTCCATCTTCATCCATATTAACATTTACAGTCCCTTGTAGTTTGTTACTTAATCCCATTAATTTAATTCCCTTCCACATATTACATGATCCTGTTAATGTCCCACCATTTAGTATGAGCGTAGCTCCTGGTTCAATTAATAATTGCGCCTGCTCTGGAAATGATACTTTACATGTTATTGTTAAAGTATTTCCAGAACGTACAATAACATCGTTATAAACCCTAAAATCCATATTCCATACTTCGTTGATAGGTAAACCTTCTTCGTCATTTTTTATTTCAATTGGAACCTCTGAATATGGGCATTTGTCAACATACTTACGTGGAGTTTTTAGCGATAGTGCTCTATGGATTTTACCCATTTGCATAGGTGAAATATAAGCACTTCCAACTGTCAGATTCCCCATTAAATTATTAGTACCATAAACATTACAGGGGTCATTTTCATCATTTATATATGCCGTAGGAACACCTACACAAGCATTAAAGTTTTGATGATAACAAACCAAACCAGTGGCAGGATTGCACCATGTTGAATTAAAAAATGGATCTGATAAACTAAAAACATCACTAAGAAAATCAAAATTTGAAATAATATTTGTTTCGGGATATCTAGTATCACCTGAGTTCCAAATTCCATTGTTATTGCCATCATATGTATGAAATAGGTCTAAAGAATGCCCTATTTCATGAGCCCAATGTGTAGATAACTGAGATATCCACCAAGCCCCATCACCATATGGTTGCATGTTTTGACATAAAAGGTCTGGCACCATTTCTTCAGGATAATTTGATAATAGATAATCAAGATAACCATTAACATCTCCAAAGTTATTTAATATTGTTCTAATGGAAAATACATTTAAATCCATATTTTCACTACAAATTGGTGAGAAACTAGAACCCCAAACATCTTCTTCATCCACTGGTCTTATTTTTTCTGATAAAATTAAATTAATGGAATTTTTCACATTGCAATCTATATTATTTTCAACGTATTGTACTACACTACTTCTATCAGCGATATACATTGATGCACTCTCAAAATAATAAATATTATTTAATTTAAAGCGTATTTTTGCATCTTCAATAAATGGTGCATCATTGCTTAATATATCACTTGAGTAAATAACCTGCTCGTAATGTTTCGAAGCACCTTCAAAGGCTTTACGAAGAAATTTATCAAAATATATATTAAAGTTTCCACCATGAGGTTGATTAGGATCTTGAGGTATAATTATATTAAAGTTTATTGTTTTGATTGGTATTGATTCGTTATTGGGTATAAATGAAGTCAATCTTTGATATTTTGAAGTGATGTCAATTTCATTATAAATAGATGAATTACATTCACAAGTAAATTGACTTGAAGAATATTCTCCTGTAGTGTTAATGACGTTATTTTGAGAAGATTCAATAGAACAAGTTGAAGGAATTAATTGGTCTATAATAACTTTATCGGAAGTTAAACACATATTAGCTTCATCAACAATGACTTTTACTGTATCGCCTGAAAATAAGTTATGTGTTAAGAATAAGTTGTTTCTTGAATTTTGTTGTAAGCTATTATTTATATAAAAACTGTAAATTCCCGCACTATCTGGCATTGCTTTAAATCTAATAGAGCCGAAAAGGTTAACATCAAAAGTATCTCGATATATACTAACATTAGATGGACAAATTCCAGTTAGATCCATAATAGCAGGAAAGCTTGTAAGACTTGTACTACTGTGAACTATCCCATTAGTGCTGTTTCCTGAATATGCTCCATTACCTTTGTCTTTCCATTGGCTGCCATCCCAAAGAGCTACTTTGGCATCAACAGGATTGGAATTATAACATGGATTATTACTCCAGCCCAATTTTACTTTGGTATTTCCTGTTCCAGCAGTTCGATCTAATTTCCAATAACCACATCGGTTTACAAAACCTAATGTGGAATCTTTGCTCGATCTTGAATATAAGCTATCAGGGTCGGTTCCAATGTATGAAGCTTTAAAAGTTGTGCTGCTTGAAACTGAATCAATACTAATTGGTGCATATTGTCCATCGCCACCAGTAGGGAAAGTAAATTCACTTGTTCCTATTCTACTTATTGCTCCTTCAACATAGGAAGAATCACTGCCTCCTGTGACTATCGCTGACGTTGTACCCAGACGAAGCATGTTGGTATCGGTTAATTGTATGATACCTTTACTTAGGATAAGTTCGCTTTTTATACCAAGTGATACTTCAATAATTAATTGACCATCGGGCTTATCAATTAATAAAGTCGACATCGCCAAATTGTTAAAGGTTCCTGTTTTTGTAATATGTTGGTTCTCATTACCAACAAAATTTATAGAACTTCCTTGAACAAGATAAGGAGCTTCGCTGCCTTTAAATTCAAGATTTTTGTATAAAGCTGAACTGCCTTCTATCGAGGTTAAAACTCTTCCTTCTCCATTACATTCTATGATTAAATCATCCCAAAATTGGTTATTAGACTCATCATAATTTAAAAGTAAATCCCCATCGGAACTAGTTTTGAAATGTGCCTTTCCATGGAAAACCATACTTCCACCACCTTGGTCATAATCATTTCCAGTTTTATGAAATAGAGTATTACCATTGTATATTCCTTCATTGATTACAATTGAAGGTAGTTCAACTTGAAATGGTCCTTCTATTTGACATTGATTCAAAACAAGACGAGAATTATCTGTTCCTGTAATAATTAAACTATCGGTGTTTGTTGATCGATAACCCAAAAGGTCCAGTTCGGAATTTTCAAAAGAAATAGTATTAATAGTACCAGCATTTCCTTGTTTTATCATACCTAAAACTACCAATCCACCACTGCAATTTAAATCGATATTACCCTGAACTATATTGGTATCAGTTGAAAATTCTCCAAAACTGATAAGACCCGCAGATGTGCTTATATTAAGATTCCCGCCAATATTAAGTAAGCCAAAACTTGCTAGTTGAATTGTTCCTTCATTCGCATTAATTAATGTGATATCTGAATTAAATGAACAAGAGTCTGTATATGATGAAAGAAAAGAGCCATAACCTAAATTACTAAATGTGAAAGGTGCATTTGCTTTTATATGACCTGACTTAAGTTGATCAGTTCCTTCTCCCGTTTTAACAAATGTCGTACTATCGTTAAAAGTAACTTCTCCCAAATAAATCGATTGTGCTGTACAATTGACTTTTGATGAAAAAATACTCCCTTTATCAATCAGTATAGAATTCTCATTTTCATCATTATCCATTACAATTGACAAAGAATCATCCATTGTAATTCCCATCAAACGAAGTTCTCCTGCGATCCAGCCTAGGTCAGAAAGTCCAAGAGGAGCTCCAGTATGAAAATGAGCATTACGAGAAAATTCTATCGCATTTGTAATTAAAACACCACCAATCTTAACAGGAGAATAAAAACTAACAGATGCAGAGTCTGAACCGTCGCAGAAATAGATTGACGAAGCACTATATATATCTAATTGGCAGATCCCATTAAACGTATTGGAGTCTGAATTATAAGCCATATGAATATCACCAGTTGAGCTTGTAGTTAAATCCATTGTTGAAATAAATACACTATCTTCAAACATATCAGGTAAATCATAGCCAAAAAACAACTCACCTTCCCCGTAATTAGAAATGTAGGTCGTTTTTTCAAACGTATTTCCTCCACTATAACTTGGATCAAAGCTTCTTATTTTTATTGTGTTAGGTTGAGTAAAAACATTGTTTGTCGCTATTAAATTACCTATTGTGTTTAATATAGTTACACCAATTAATGAGTTTGTTAACGTGAAAGGTTGGTAACCAATAACATATAAAGAGCCATTTGTAATGGATGCATTTGTCATTGTTAGACCTCCGCTAGAAGATAATTGATATCCACCTAAGTCAAGAACAGCATCGCTTGACATTATAAGTATTAGGCAATCTGAATTCTGAGAAAGAATTGGATTATTACTTGCAGAATTTATATATACAGTGTCTGTATTATTTGGTTTAGCAGCTGGGCTCCAATTGGATGCGGTACTCCAGTTTGTACTTGTAGAACCAATCCAAGTTTTTGTCGATGCAAAAACATATTGGCTGATGAAAAAAGTGGCTAGAATGAGGAGGCTATTTTTCATGAGATATTTTTAACTATTGAATATTGAATTATTAATATGCTTTGCCTGCATAATGAGCTACAATTGTTCCCGCTGCATTTTTAGCATCAATACTTATGAAGCAATCTTTTCGATTGACCCAATTACCTATTCCGGCTGAGCAAATGATTCCTTTTCGTTTAAACCAGATTGTAGGTGAAATGGAATTATTACTATTAAATGAAAAGGTCTGATCATAAAAATCTGAACCATTGTTTGTGCTACCTAATCGAATATGTATGCTTGAAATAGTTGATGTATCTGCTACTTCAAAGGTCAAGGTTTTGGTTTCGGTTACAATCAATGAATCACCACCATTCGATGAAGAAACAGTGGAAGTATCTATTGACATTAAGGGTGTTTTTACCTGAATTCTGGAGATTGAATTTGTTTGAGCAACAAGTGAATATGACGTCAAACAAGCGAAGAGATAGATAATAGATGATTTATTCATGTGGCGATATTCTAAAATAGTTCAACTAAATAAATTAAAAATTTTCACAATAGCAAGCCGGCGAGATTAAAATTCCAGCGAGAGAAGAAAATTTAATATTTAGTTCAATCTTCATTGAATTCAAGATTTTTCAACAATTGCATACCTTATTTATAGGATTATGAATTCAACTTTCGATGGTAATGTTCGACCATGTCACGATTCTATCAAGTAAATTTGAGTGCTATTTATAGTAAAAAAATGCGCTATGAACTCTTGATAAATCCCCAAGGCTTTAGTTATCTCTAATTGCAAAAAATGCGTCGAAGTTTTTGTTTCAATTCAAAAACACATTAAAAATTGAAACAACTTAGCTTTCATATTAATTGTTTCAATTGGTGATGTTTTAAAAATAAATGAAACAGTTTGGACTGAAACATTTTTTGTTTCAATTGCACATGTTTCAATAAAATGAAATGGTTTCAGGTGAAACGGTTTTTGCAGTCACTCGAAATTCCATCGCGACAGGGATTGCAGCCATTACCGCTTTTGAACCGAAGGTGAAAAAGTAGTAGAGGCGGAAAGCCCGGTGCTTTTGGAGTGAAGCGGAAAAAGGAGGCGCCCTACCTCACCCCCGGCCCCTCTCCTCGAGAGAGGGGAGAGAAATCTGTGTAAACTGAATGATACATTTCTAGCAGATTTTCTCGTAAAGCGAAGCGATCGAACATCGTATATCGTACAGCGAAGCGATCGCTTTTTCTAGCATCTTTCTGCGATGGCATTTCCGGCGACGAAGCCACTTGACCAGGCGTGTTGGAAATTGAAGCCACCGGTGATGCCATCGACGTCGAGGATTTCGCCGGCGAAGAAGATGCCGGGGAGTTTGCGCGACATGCAGGTTTGTGAATCGATTTCTTTTAGGGAAATGCCGCCACAGGTGACAAATTCTTCTTTAAAGGTGGTTTTGCCGTTTATTGGATAGGCGTCGGCGCATAAGGTGCTGATGAGTGTGTTGAAGGCTTTGGAGGAAATATCGGCCCATTTTGTTTCGGCGGCAATGCCGGCACGGTCGCAGAGTGCGTCCCATAAACGTTGAGGTAATGCGTCGAAAATGCGCGAATGAACCTGTTTCTTAGCAGAGGAAATGCGCAGTTTTCCTAGCCATTCACGCACTTCTTCTTCGGTTAATTCGGGAAGCCAATGGATGCGAATGGTTGTTTGATAGTTTTTTTGCTCCAATTCGCGCGCTCCCCAAGCGGAACAACGCAAAACCGCTGGTCCGCTAAAGCCCCAATGGGTAATGAGCATGGGACCTGTTTCTTGCAATTTGCTACCATCGACCCGAATGCGAACGGTTGCTGCCAAGCCCATCAAGTCCTTAAGCGGATGATTGGGAATGTTAAACGTGAATAAACTTGGAACGGGATCGACCACCTCAAAACCTAAATCCATCAACCACTTAAAACCTTCTTTTTTAGGATGTCCGCCACTGGCGATAAGGATATTTTTGCAGGTAAGTGTTTGTTTATCGGTGACCAAAGTAAAACCAGATTCGAGTGGTGTTATTTGCTCGACACTTTCTTGCAGACTTATTTTTAATCCCAAGGAATCGGCTTCGTTCATCAAGCAATCGATGATACTTTGTGAAGAATCCGAAACCGGAAACATGCGTCCATCTTCTTCGGCTTTTATTGCCACTCCGCGTTCTTCGAACCAACGAACGGTGTCGTCTTGTCCAAATTGATGTAACAAACGAAACACATGTTTTTCGCCTCGCGGATAGCGTTTGGAAAACTCTTTTTTGTCGGACAAACTATTGGTTACATTGCATCTTCCGCCACCCGAAACCTTGACTTTCGCCAGTAGTTTCGTCGATTTCTCAATTAACAATACACGTGCTTTGGGTTTTCGGCTCAAGGTTTGAAGTGCCCCGAAAAATCCAGCGGCACCTCCACCAATCACGACCAGGTCGAAAGTGTATTTGTCTGTATTATTGCCCATTAGGTTTTTATTAACATCAATTAACATTTCAATCGCTAATCGCACGGCGAAGTTCTGTATTTTTAAATGTTTTCAATTGTTTTTCATTTTTGTTTCTATTTGATTCCAGTTCAAACTCTCGGTCTTCCCACCGGGAGTTTTTTTGTTTTGGGCGGTTTGAATCCAGATAGGTTATTGAAATTTCTCTAGAAAAAGATTGCAGATTCACGAATTGTGCGCAATAGCAAGCGGTTGCAGAAAACCAGAAATCAATCTTGATTCATCATCCGAACAAGTCTTTTTTTCCGTACGTTTGCCCCCGAAATTTCGAACATACTCATGAGCGTTTTAGTCAACAAAAACAGTAAAATCATCGTACAAGGATTTACCGGTAGCGAAGGAACATTTCACGCCGGACAAATGATCGATTACGGTACACTGGTAGTCGGCGGAGTTACTCCAGGAAAAGGTGGAAGTTCTCATCTCGATCGCCCAGTTTTTAATACTGTAGCCGAAGCCGTTTCTAAAACAGGCGCTGATGTGTCTATCATTTTCGTTCCGCCAGCATTTGCTGCCGATGCGATTATGGAAGCTGCCGATGCTGGAATTAAAGTGATTATCTGCATCACCGAAGGAATTCCGGTGAAAGATATGATCATGGCGAAGGAATATTTGAATGGGAAAGAGTGTCGCTTGATTGGACCAAATTGTCCGGGAGTGATTACTCCAGAAGAAGCGAAAGTGGGCATCATGCCAGGATTTGTGTTTAAGAAAGGGAAAGTGGGAATTGTTTCTAAATCGGGAACATTGACTTACGAAGCTGCCGATCAAGTGGTAAAAGCCGGAATGGGAATTTCTACTGCGATTGGAATTGGTGGAGATCCGATTATTGGAACTACCACTTTAGAAGCTGTTCAACTATTGATGGCTGATCCAGAAACTGCCGGTATTGTGATGATTGGTGAGATTGGTGGAAATTTAGAAGCCGATGCTGCTCGTTGGATTAAAGCAAACGGAACTAAACCTGTTGTCGGATTTATTGCTGGTAAAACAGCTCCAGCAGGTCGTCGTATGGGTCACGCCGGTGCTATTGTTGGCGGTGCAGATGATACAGCTGAAGCTAAAATGCGCATCATGCGTGAATGTGGAATTACGGTAGTTGATTCGCCTGCAGTCATTGGTATTACGATGGCTCAAGTGCTTAACAACTAATTGAATTTAACTAACCTTCTTTACGGTTGAATTAACAGTTTAGTATTTCATATCAATCCTTGAAATAAGGCTGTTAAAGCATCTTGTCATTCAATC
>Ga0209097_10004354_pt1 | contig 10481 bp, 8 predicted proteins | sample AD_UKC052_MetaG_FD_184419 | JGI IMG/M metagenome (GOLD analysis project Ga0209097, IMG submission 184419) | Active sludge microbial communities of municipal wastewater-treating anaerobic digesters from USA - AD_UKC052_MetaG (SPAdes) (version 2) | ecosystem: Engineered > Bioreactor > Anaerobic >... | reverse complement strand
GAGGATGTTCCTTGCTGGTTCATAGTAGTAAAAAAATTACGGATGCGCTTACGCATAGTTCAAATTCGCGCCCGTTTGGCAACGATAATGCCATTGGGATTGTTAGACAATTTGACAGCAAATCGAGGAGATAAATCAAAAAAAAACCCCGACAAAAACTGTCAGGGTTTCCAAATTTATTGGAATAATTAGTTCTTAACTAATTTATCGAGTTCCATTTCTAAAGACTGTCCACGAAGATTTTTCGCAAGAATAACACCTTTTGCATCAATCAAGTAGTTTGCAGGAATGCTATTCACTCCATATAAAGCAGCTGCTTTAGAAGCCCATCCACCTAAATCACTAACATGATATTCCCATTCTAATCCGTCTTTCTTTATGGCATTCATCCAAGCTTCTTTCTTAGTATCAAGCGACACATTGTAAATGGTAAACCCTTTTGCGTCTTTGAATTTCATTTTAGAATACTTCTGGTATGCGCGAACTACATTTGGATTTTCCATACGGCATGGACCACACCAAGAAGCCCAGAAGTCAATTAAAACAACTTTTCCACGAAGTGAGGATAGTTTTATTTCTTTACCATCTGGATTATTAAAAGCTAATTCTGGAGCAAGATTCCCAATTTGAACACCTACTGGCGGAACTAATTGTGGAGTTTTGTGATTGCTGCCGTTTAAAAATGTTCCGCCTAAAACGAGTGCGACAGCAGAAATAATGAGGAATAGGTTCAGTCTTTTCATAAGTTCAAATCTAAAAAAGTTTTGACAAAAATGATGCCGACAAATTTGGGTTATTTCCGTAATAATCTAATTACGACATTTCTTGCTTCCACGAGTGTTTTAGACTCATTCAGCAAGGATACAGAAAACTTATCCAGAGGCTTTTGCAAATCAGGCAAATCAATTCTAACGCTAATTCGTTTCCATTCATCGCTAATATCAATGGATTGAATCAGGTAATATCGATTCCAATACCAACACGATTCGGGATTTTGGATAGATGTGATAAATGAAACATCTGAGGATGCATCTTCTAATTTGAATTCGCCTTGAATTTCTAACCAACAACGCGGTAAGATGCTATCAGGAAATATTTCACTAAAAGGGCTAACTATGAAATCTTGGTTTTTAGGAAGATTATCTTGATTTGCAACCTGAAAAGGACCATTTGCTGGATGTGAAAAAAGTACATCTGTACTATACTGATCAAATGGAGCATTGGTCGTTTCGGCTGGGTAGATAAACCGAAAATGACGTTTCGTTTCTAAGAAAATGTGAGCGTATCTGGCTCGATTCATTCCTTCATAAGGTAATATGGACAGCACATATTGCCATACTTGTAGCAGATTTAAATAAACACCCAAAAGAACAATAACTCCGAAAATTCTAAAATTGAAATAGCGAGCATAAGTCCATTCGGCTAAAGCCGCAATTGGTAGTATCAAAATTGGATACAAATCAATAACAGGGCGCATTCCATAACTTCCTCCATATGCCCAATACCACCAAGATGAAATGATATAAATTGAAATTACTAGTAATAATGACCAGCTAAATAGGCTAAATAAACCGAACCTTTTTTTATAAAAATACAATCCCGGAATGAGTAATAGTAGAAGTGGCGTATAAATGAATAAACCCTTACGAAAGCTAAATAGCACATTGGCAATTTCGGGTTTACTAAAATTAAAACCTTCTTCACCATAACTATCAACCCACCAATGTCCAGCTTGTAGGTAGTAAAATGTAGCTTGAATCCCTAAAAAGAAGAAAGGAATTAGCAAACTCGTTAGCCAAATAGCAGGTTTAGAAAACAGGTCTTTAATAAATTTAATACTTTGATTAAATGAGCCTGCCAGTGGGAATAAAACTAATGCTGTAACAATATTAACAGGACGAATAAATACTATAAATGAGAGTAAGAATGATAAAAACAACCAACGAAAAGGCTTAGATGATTGTAATTGTAAATGAAGCTGGTCGATGAACGTTGCAATTAGCGCAAAGGAATATACATGGGACATGCTTGGTTCCTGCAATGCGTAGTAATACAGATTAGTTCCTAAAAAAAGTAATATCAGTATTAAGTTGATGATTTCTTGAGCATAATTCATGCGTCTTAACAGGCGATGAATCATCCATAATCCAAGAAACAAATAGAATAATGCCGCAATCGAAACTGAAATCTGATAATAGGATGAATAACCATCACGCATATCAGGTCTAAAAGACTGGGTAAGTAAATCAGCCGCGAGAAAAAATGGCAATAAGGCTAATGATTCTCCAAAGAAGTATTTATTAACTGGTCCTCCAGTAATCGAAATTAATTGCTCTGGTTTTACTTCCTCTTTCTTAACCATTCCGGGCAAAGCAAAAGGATAGTCTTTCTTTATAAAAGTCTTAGGCAAATATTCATAATAGCCCGAACCATCAGATCCAATAACGTTCTTTATTCTATCGTTATCGAGCCTGACAAATAATATCTGCCACTGAGCGATGAATAAAAACAGTATCAGCAGGTTAGACGTTGAAATATGTAAAAACCTGCTGATCATGTTCTAATGATTAGAATCGTTTGATATCGGCTCCTAATGCCTGCAAACGGGCATCAATATTCTGATATCCTCGATCAATTTGCTCGATATTATCAATAATACTTGTTCCTTCGGCAGATAATGCTGCAATTAGTAAGGAAACACCTGCACGAATATCAGGAGATGTCATTCGAATTCCACGTAGTTTATACTTACGGTTTAGTCCGATAATGGTAGCACGATGCGGATCACACAGAATAATCTGAGCGCCCATATCAATCAGTTTGTCGACGAAGAATAAACGGCTTTCAAACATTTTTTGATGAATCAGCACACTTCCATTGGCTTGAGTTGCTACCACAAGAACAATACTGAGCAAATCGGGCGTAAAGCCTGGCCAAGGAGAATCCGACACCGTTAGGATTGAACCATCGATGTATTTATTGATGGTGTAACTATCTTGTTCAGGAATAACGATATCGTCCCCATCGCGAAATAACTCAATCCCAAGCCTACGAAACACATCTGGAATCATTCCTAGATGATCATAACCTGTATCCTTAATTCGAATGTTACTTTGGGTCATTGCTGCTAAACCGATGAATGATCCTATTTCAATCATATCGGGCAACATACGGTGCTCGCATCCACCTAATTCTTTAACACCTTCAATGGTAAGTAAATTAGATCCAACACCCGAGATCTTAGCCCCCATACTATTCAGCATCTTGCATAATTGCTGAATATACGGCTCACAAGCAGCATTAAAAATGGTAGTTGTCCCTTTGGCCATAGTTGCTGCCATCAGAATATTGGCAGTTCCGGTAACGGATGCCTCATCAAGCAACATAAATGCTCCTTTAAGCTCTTTCGCTTCTACCTTATAGAAACTTTCTACTCCATCAAAATCGAAACTAGCACCTAGACTTTGGAAACCAATAAAATGGGTATCCATGCGGCGGCGGCCAATCTTATCTCCACCCGGTTTAGGAATATAACCACGACCAAATCGTGTTAGCAAAGGACCAACAATCATGACAGAACCACGAAGAGCAGAACCTTTTTTCTTGAATTCCTCGGAGACCATGAAATCGACATCTACCTGATCAGCAGTAAATGCCCAAGATCCATTTCCTAGTTTTTCGACTTTAACTCCGAGTGCGCCTAATAACTCAATGAGCTTGTTTACATCAACAATATCAGGCACATTGTGAATGACACAACGCTGAGATGTTAGCAATACGGCACACAAAATTTGCAAAGCTTCATTCTTTGCACCTTGTGGGATAATTTCTCCCTGAAGGCGTTTGCCTCCTTTAATTTCAAATCGATTCATACAACGTCAGAAACTGGTTCCGCCGCCGAATTTACGTTTGAAGTTTTTCTGTTTTTGACGTCCGCGATTAAACTTCTTACCCTGTTGTTGTGGATAATTTTGCGAAACACCTTCTGCTACGACTGTCATGGTTGTTCCTTCGGCTGGTTTTAGTAGCCCTCCGGACAATTCACTTAAGTCTTTGAATATCTGTTCATCCTGCACCGAATCACGGTTCCAGGTTAAATATGATTTCTTTAAGTTGTATGCGATAGCTCCAATTAACGCTTCCCGAATTGGCCCTTCTTCAATATTTTTAGACTCTTCGATTACCTTCTCGATAATCTTTCCATAATGGCGAAAACGAATTTTTGCATTTGGATATGGAATTCGATCCGGTTTGGTTTGAAAACTCTCTCTTGATGGAATAGGATAAGGAGAATCTACATCTAATCGGAAGTCAGACATGATAAACAAGTGATCCCAAAGCTTATGTTTGAAATCGCTCACGTCTCTTAAATGTGGATTGAGTTGACCCATTACAGAAATAATGTAACGTGCCATTTTATTACGTTCTTCCCGATCGGCAATTTCACAAGTATGATCAATCATACGTTGAATGTGGCGACCGTACTCAGAAATAATGAGATGTGGTCTTTGGGAATTGTATTCCATGCTTTATTATACGTGGGAAAAAACCGGTTTTTAAATGAATCCGGAAAGTCCTGCTAAATATCTCGCTATAAAGAGAATCAGGAGTTGTTTATTATCTTAAGTCGTGCAAACTTAAGCAATAATTGTTTTTGTCCTACTTCTTTAAAAAAGATGGTTGCTTTCTGTTCTCCTGGTCTTCCTTCTACATTTAAGACCTTACCAGGACCAAATCGTTCGTGAATTACCTCCATACCCGATTGAAGCTTACTTACATCATCAGCTATAAAAGATGATGTAGTTTCTGCTTTAGCGATTGGCTTGTCGGTTAACTTCTTTAATGGAGTAAATCCCTTTTTCGGTTGAATTACAGGCAAATCAGAGCTTGGGGATGATTTTGGTTTGAAAGCATTGGCCGTTCCTTTAGGAGCAAATCCACCGAAACTGGAACGCTCTGAACTGAAATCTAAAAATCCTTTAGGCTCAGCAGCAACAGGCATATCTAATAAAGCGGCATCAATTTCCTCCAAAAACCGACTTGGTTCCGAATGAGTAATTTGTCCCCAACGATAACGTGTAGTAGCACTTGAAAGAGTCAAGTATTTTTCAGCCCGAGTAATTGCTACATAAAATAAACGGCGCTCTTCTTCTAACTCTTCGCGACTATTTAAAGAAAGTTGAGAGGGAAATAAATTCTCTTCTAAACCAACCACAAATACTGCAGGAAATTCCAAACCTTTTGCAGCGTGAATGGTCATTAAGGATACTCGATTGGGATCGTCTTTTTCGTTCTCATCTGCATCGGTAAGCAAAGCAATATCTTGCATGAATACATCCAAGGTTCGTTCTGCCACTTCATCATCACTTTCAGGCGGAGTATCCACAAATTCCTGAATACCGTTTAGCAATTCCATCACATTTTCATGCTTGCTAATTCCTTCAGGTGTTTTATCGATGGATAACTCTTTTAAAAGTCCGGATGATTTTGCAATATGTGTAGCTAAATCAAAAGCATTGGTTGATTTGAGTCCATGTTGAAAGCTCTTAATCATGGTCACAAAATCAATTACTTTTTGTGCTGAAGCTCCACTGATAGGACGATATAGCGACATTCCTTCTATAATCTCCCAGATACTTTTATTGTGCTGATCGGCCGAAACGATAATTTTCTCCAATGAGGTTTTCCCAATTCCACGAGCTGGATAATTAATCACTCGCTTCAATGCCTCCTCATCGTTGGGATTAATGGTAAGCCTACAATAGGCTAGCAAATCTTTAATTTCCTTGCGTTTATAAAACGAAAGTCCCCCAAAGATTCGATAAGGAATTCCACGTTTTCGAAGCGCCTCTTCCATCGAACGACTTTGAGCATTCGTTCGATAGAGAATTGCAATATCGCTATTGGGTAATTGATAATTCATTCGAAGATCGAAGATGCCGTTTGCCACCATTGATCCTTCTTCATTATCGGTACTTGCTTTTAACAGACGAATTAATTCTCCGTCTTTATTGTCGGTCCAAACTACTTTTTTTAATTGGTCTTTATTGTTTCGAATGACACTATTAGCAGCCTGAACGATAGTTTTTGTTGAACGATAATTTTGTTCGAGTTTATAAACCTTCAAATCAGGATAGTCCTTTTCGAAATTGAGGATGTTCTGAATATTGGCACCACGGAAAGCATAAATACTCTGAGCATCATCGCCCACTACACATATATTCTGGTACATGGCAGCCAGTTTCTTAACAATTAAGTATTGGCTGAAGTTGGTATCCTGGTACTCATCTACTAAAATGTACTTGAATTTCTGTTGATACTTATATAGTATATCTGGATATTGCTTTAATAGCACATTGGTTTTGAATAACAAATCATCAAAATCCATTGCTGATGCTTTGAAGCAACGTTTTTCGTAAGCTTCATATACCATCCCAAGTTTGGGTTTACCGCTTTGGCGATCTTCTTCGAGAACTTCGGGATGAGCTAAGTACTGAGCAGAGGATATTAAATTATTCTTGGCATTCGAAATTCGATTGAGAACTAAAGAAGGCTTGTAGATTTTATCATCCAATTGCATTTCACCAAGAATGGTTTTGATGAGGCTTTTGGAATCGTCGGTATCATAGATGGTAAAATTGGAAGGATATCCAAGTTTTTCTGCCTCAAATCGAAGAATACGGGCAAATACAGAGTGAAAGGTGCCCATCCATAGATTAGCCGATTCGGTTGTTTTAACGATTTTATGAATACGTTCTTTCATTTCACGAGCAGCTTTGTTGGTGAACGTGAGCGAAAGAATATTGAATGCATCCACACCTTTACTAAGTAGGTGGGCAATACGATATGTAAGGACTCGAGTTTTACCTGATCCAGCACCGGCAATAATCATAACAGGGCCTTCGGTATTTTCGACTGCTTGCCGCTGAATAGGATTTAATTCGTTCAAATAATCGTGTGACATGGTGCAAAAGTAGGTAATGCAGGAAAGAAGATGAGAAGTAAAATATAAACGTACTGGTTGAAAAAAAGATGATGCTGGGCGAGGGGGCGAAACAAGTACCCTGCAGCCCCATTGGGGCGAAGCGTACAGGAGAGCACCCGACCGAAGGCGCCCCATTAAAAATAATTAATTCAATTTAGTGCTGGAAAGATAACTAGCAGTAAAGTTCACAAATCGAGTGCTGTAGGGATATACAGGGCTAGTTGTGACAGATGAAACAGGCAAACTTAAAATATGTTGAAAAGAAAAGCAGGATGTTGTGGAATTATTTTTTACTCACCTAGTTGTGAATTTGAAAGTACTTCCTATCTTTGCGCTCCCAAAAATTGGGCAAAATAGCAACAAAGAGTCTCTAACATCCATACAATCAACGTCTAAAAGCATGCCTACTATCCAGCAGCTTGTACGTAAAGGCCGCACGCCTAACGCATCTAAGAGTAAGAGTCCAGCATTGGATTCATGTCCTCAGCGTAGAGGAGTGTGTACACGCGTATATACCACAACACCAAAGAAGCCAAACTCGGCAATGCGTAAAGTAGCTCGTGTTCGTTTAACGAATACGAAAGAAGTTAACGCTTATATCCCGGGTGAAGGGCATAACTTACAGGAACACAGTATCGTTTTGATCCGCGGTGGTCGTGTAAAAGATCTTCCAGGGGTACGTTACCACATTGTTCGTGGAGCGTTAGATACATCTGGAGTAGAAGGTCGTAACCAACGTCGTTCTAAGTACGGAACAAAACGTCCGAAACCAGGACAACCGGCAGCTGCTGCAGGAAAAGGCAAAAAGAAATAATTTCAGATAATAGCATTCCTTTCGCACCATGAGAAAGACCACCCCCAAACGAATAGCCCGCACGCCGGATCCACGATTCAACGATCCTTTGGTAACGCGTTTCGTTAACAACCTGATGTTCGATGGTAAAAAGAGCATCGCTTACTCCATTTTTTACGATGCAGTTGATATCGTAGAAAAACGTACTGAAGAAAACGGTCACGAAGTATGGAAACGTGCTTTGGAGAACGTAAGTCCTACAGTAGAGGTTAAAAGCCGCCGTGTTGGAGGAGCTACGTTCCAGATTCCGATGGAAATCCGTCCGGATCGTCGTATAGCTTTAGGTATGAAGTGGATGATTATGTATTCACGTAAGCGCAATGAGAAGTCAATGGCACAACGTCTTGCTTCTGAGATTGTAGCTGCGTCGAAAGGCGAAGGTTCCGCTCACAAAAAGAAAGAAGACACTCACCGTATGGCTGAGGCGAACAAAGCATTTTCACATTTCCGCTTCTAATCCCAAGAGATTCCCAAGAACGTCATGGCTCACGATCTTCAATACACACGCAACATCGGTATTGCCGCGCACATTGATGCTGGTAAAACAACTACGACTGAGCGTATCCTTTATTACACCGGAGTTAATCACAAAATTGGTGAGGTACACGATGGTGCTGCTACTATGGACTGGATGGTTCAGGAGCAAGAACGCGGTATCACAATCACATCAGCAGCTACAACCTGCTTTTGGAACTACCGTGATAACAAATACAAATTAAACATCATTGATACTCCAGGTCACGTTGACTTTACCGTAGAGGTAAATCGTTCACTTCGTGTATTGGATGGATTGGTGTTCTTGTTTTCTGCCGTTGACGGTGTTGAGCCACAATCAGAAACAAACTGGCGTTTAGCGAATAACTACAACGTAACACGTTTAGGCTTCGTTAATAAAATGGACCGTCAAGGTGCTGACTTCCTTGCTGTTGTTAAGCAAGTGAAAGAAGTACTTGGTGGTAATCCAATTCCACTTCAACTTCCAATTGGAGCTGAAGAAACATTCCGTGGTGTAGTTGATTTGATCAATTTCCGTGGAATTGAATGGAATGAAGCAGATAAAGGAATGACTTTCAATGAAGTTCCAATTCCAGCTGATATGTTGGAAGAAGCAACTGAATGGAGAGGAAAACTTCTTGAAGCAATCGCTGAATTCGACGATAGCTTAATGGAGAAATTCTTTGATGATCCAGAATCAATTACTGAGCGCGAGATTTTGACAGCTCTTCGTCAAGCTTGTGTGACAAATAAAATTGTTCCAATGGTATGTGGAACAGCTTTCAAAAACAAGGGTGTGCAAACAATGCTCGATCTTGTAATGGAGTTGATGCCAAGTCCGTTGGATAAAGAAAGTATCGTAGGAACTAATCCTGACACTGGCGAAGAAGTAACTCGTCGACCGGATGTGAAAGATCCTTTTACAGCTTTAGCATTTAAGATTGCAACCGATCCATTCGTAGGGCGTCTTTGCTTCTTCCGTGCTTACTCTGGACATCTTGATGCTGGTTCATACGTATTGAATACTCGTAGTGGTAACAAAGAACGTATCAGCCGTATCTTCCAAATGCATGCTAACAAGCAAAACTCAATCGAGTATATCGAGGCAGGTGATATTGGAGCAGCAGTAGGATTTAAAGACATCAAAACAGGAGATACTCTTTGCGATGAAAAGAACCCAATCGTTCTTGAAGCAATGAACTTCCCTGATCCAGTTATCGGTGTAGCAATTGAGCCTAAAACTCAAGCTGACGTGGATAAATTGGGTATGGCTTTATCAAAATTAGCTGAAGAAGATCCAACATTCCGTGTTAAAACTGACGAAGATTCTGGTCAAACCATTATCAGCGGAATGGGTGAGCTTCACTTGGAAATTATCCTTGACCGTTTAAAACGTGAGTTTAAAGTTGAGTGTAACCAAGGTGCGCCACAAGTAAACTACAAAGAGGCTATTACTTCTACAATCAATCACCGTGAGGTTTACAAAAAACAAACTGGTGGTCGTGGTAAATTCGCTGACATCGTTGTTACGATTGGACCAGCAGATGAAGGAAAAGAAGGTCTTCAGTTTATCAATGCAGTAGTTGGAGGTAACATTCCACGTGAATATATTCCATCTGTAGAAAAGGGATTTAAGACAGCCATGCAAAATGGTGTACTTGCTGGATATACAATGGATAGTTTAAAAGTTACACTTAGCGATGGTTCATACCACGCGGTTGACTCTGATTCATTGTCTTTCGAAATCTGTGCAAAAACAGCATTCCGCGAAGCTCTTCCAAAAGCTAAACCAGTACTTCTTGAACCAATCATGAAAGTAGAAGTGGTAACTCCAGAAGATTACATGGGAGATATCATTGGTGACTTGAACAAGCGTCGTGGTCAATTAGAAGGAATGGATAGTCGTGGTGGTGCTCAAGTAATCCGTGCAAAAGTTCCATTGAGCGAAATGTTCGGATACGTAACAACACTACGTACGATTTCTTCTGGACGTGCAACTTCAACAATGGAACCTTCACATTATTCTGAAGCTCCACGTAACGTTGCTGACGAAGTCATTGCGAAAGCAAAAGGTAAAACTGCAAATGTTTAATCGTTCTTTATAACCCCATGAGCCAGAAAATCCGAATTAAACTTAAGTCGTACGAC
>Ga0209097_10004345_pt1 | contig 10502 bp, 6 predicted proteins | sample AD_UKC052_MetaG_FD_184419 | JGI IMG/M metagenome (GOLD analysis project Ga0209097, IMG submission 184419) | Active sludge microbial communities of municipal wastewater-treating anaerobic digesters from USA - AD_UKC052_MetaG (SPAdes) (version 2) | ecosystem: Engineered > Bioreactor > Anaerobic >... | reverse complement strand
TGCGCAGGGCTTCGTCCATCTGTCCTCGGGCCTGATAGATATCGGCGATTTTGCCAAGGGTCACGGCCCGCTCGCGGATGTCGTCCAGTTTCAGGAAGACAGGCAGTTCTTCCTCTTGGCGTATGTGCAGGGCTTCGTCCAGCTGTCCTCGTGCCTGATAGATGTCGGCGATTTTGCCAAGAGTCACGGCCCGCGAGCGGATGTCGTCCAGTTTCAGGAAGACAGGCAGGCAGTCCTCTTGGCGTATGCGCAGCGCTTCGTCCAACTGTCCGCAGGCATGATAGATGTCGGCGATTTTGCCAAGGGTCACGGCCCGCGAGCGGATGTCGCCCAGCTTCAGGAAGACAGGCAGGCAGTCTTCTTGGCGTATGCGCAGCGCTTCCTCCAGCTGTCCTCGTGCCTGATAGATGTCAGCGATTTTGGCAAGGGTCACGGCCCACGAGCGGCTGTCGTCCAGTTTCAGGAAGACAGGCAGGCAGTCTTCTTGGCGTATGCGCAGCGCTTCGTCCAACTGTCCGCGGGCCTGATAGATGTCGGAGATTTTGCCAAGGTTGACGGCCTGCGAGTGGATGTCGCCCAGTTTCTGGTAGACAGGCAGGCAGTCTTCCTGGCGTATGCGCAGGGCTTCGTCCAGTTGTCCTCGATCCTGCAGGATGTCTGCGATCTTCCCCATCGTCACGGCCACAGCGCGGATGTCCTTGTGATGCTCAAAAACTGGCAGTACCTGAAGCCGCAGGACTCCAAGCGCAATGTCTGGCTGTCCCTGGCGCGCAAGCAGCCAGGCATGCTCGGACAGTGCTGCAGCATGAACCATAGGCAAGGGGGTAGGCGTTTCAAACAGGAATAGCCGGACAGCCTCAAGATCATCTCCAGCAGTCTCTTGGGTCAGTTCCGAGAGCTGCGCGATTTGCTCGCGGGCATCCGTCCACCGCCCAGCTAAGATCAGCGCGCGAGCATGCTTAAGCTGAAGCCGATAAAACTCGGAATGCGCAGTCGTGGACCAGCGCTTTCGCTCCAAGGACTCGATAAGACCAACCCCTACACCAACGGTCATTACCGCACGCGCCAGTGGACCCAGAGCAAAGTCGCTGCCGCTGTAACGGCACAGGCCCAAAGACGCCAAAGCAGAAGTGGCCTGAGTGATCTGCGACGGCGTGCGGCCAACAACGTTATCACCAAATAGGATTAGCTCAACGGCTACAGGCGCGATGTTTGGATCCAGCTGGTTTAGCTTCTGGCCTAGAAGCTGTCCTGCTTGGCGGCTGAGGCTACGCCGCCAAGCATTTTCGTCCCAGTCCACCGTTTGTTTCAGCGCGGCGTCTTGCGACGTTCGCTCCAAAATGCGCATGACATCAAAAGGATCAGGAGACATCGAGGCGGCCAGATCCACCAGCGCAGCCGGTAGTCTGGCGAATGCACTACCTGTCTGAGCCGACTGCCCACTAATAAACAGGCGAAGTAATGCCAAGACCGGGCGTTTGAGGTGTCTCTCCACAAAGCCCAGCGTTGCCCCAGACTCTGGATCATCTGCTGTAAGTCGCTGTAGGATAAAGCGTGCCGCGTGAGCCTCACAAGTCAATGAAGCGTTCGACGAACCAGGCGGCTCAACGATTAACATCAGATGATCTTGACCATCCCGATCCGGTGCCGCGCCGCTCGCGAGTCTGCGAAGCTCTTGGTGGGAAATGCGACGAACTTCGGTGATCTCATCTTTGTCACTACCTTCCGCAATCAACCGCGCCAGTTCAGAGACTTCTGCATCTCCCCAATACCCCGGTAGGTAATGGCATCCTTCCGGAACGCGAATCCGCACGTTGGACGGGCATGGTAGTTGCCACATCGCTAGCCCTGGGATATCAGCGGCGCAGTCGAGAATGACTTGGACAGCCAGAACAACGCATCCAGTTCCGGGTCTAGGGTAAAATCTTCTGGATGGAAGAAGTCCATCGGCAAAACTACTTGGCAGTCGAGCAGTTGATTAAACAGGCTCTGATTACTATCGCAGCAGTCCAGAAGTTTGGCCTTGGGAACTGGTTGATTGGGCTCAACAAATGCGGACGAAATTCGCCGAAGCGTGTGAAGAGGAACGTTGGAGCAATGCGACGCCAGAAAGCGTTCGATAACGCTGTCGAGCTTTTCATTCGGCTGATCAAACAGGGCCTGCGCCCACTGCAGGAAAGCTAAGGGTGTACGTGCCATCGCAGCCAGACGTCCTAGTGGCTCCGCAAGTGGTGGATTGCTGAACTCACGTTTCAGCCGTGCAAGGACATCGGCATCCTCCTTCGGATCGGCGCGCTTCACCAGCAGATCAGTTAAGTCGTTGCCCTGTAGCTTGAGCAGAGGAAGTCGCTGCGTAACCTCTCTCGGAAGCGAACCGGAATAATAGGTGCGCAGACCCAGGACCAGCGCAATCGGTGCATCACGCAACGCAAGAATCGAATCCACATCACGCCGCACCTGCTTCCGAACCGAGTCTTCCTGATAGTGCTCGTGCCTTAGCTCGTCGATGTTGTCGAGGTGCAAGACCACATGAATGCCAGCAGTACGCACGTCACGGAAGAAATCGACAAATAGGCCCACCAGGCGCTGCTCATCAAAGCGAACCTTCCCGACCAGCTCCTTGACTCGCCTTTCGGAGAGGTCGACCGAGACACCGAAGTTAAGTTTCAGGTTCGATAGAAACTGACGATCCCCACTTAGCCCTGCTGCAGCTTTGAACTGCAGCATGTGTTCGTGAACAACTTTCAACTCTGCATCCGCATCGAAGTTGCAAAGAACGCGGAGTACACGCGCTGAGTCAAGCAGCGCGTCCAGTTGCGGTGATGGCGCAATGGCTGAGCTCTGCGCTAGGCGACGGACCACCTCTTGAGCGATCTCGGTAAGAACGTCGCGTCGCGAGCGCACTCTTCGGCAGTCAGCGAGGAGGAAAATTGTTTCTCTGGGAGTGTTGCGCTTTATCGAATCCAGGACTGCTCGAACCAGAATCGTCTTGCCAATTCCCTTCTCGCCTAGGACTGCAAAGCATTGTCCTGTGTAGGTGACTTCTTCATTCAACGCAAGATAGGTGCGAAGTCTTCGCGCAAGCCACTCCTGCTCACGGGTCCGATTGACGAGGAAGCGCGGAGACGTATCGATGGGGTCTAGTGCTATCTGCAGCATTCGGCAAACATAGAGTCATGCACACGCCTCCGTCAAGGAGCAGGCGACGGAAAACACGACAACCAAACGCCTGCAGGCGTCCCGGCAAGCGATTCGCGCTCGCTCAGTGCGACTGCTTCGTGTTATCGCTCGCTAGCGCTCACTCGAACACCTAGTGCCAAGTGCATGGGGGCGCTTGATCAAAGCGACTATTGATTCATACAAAAGTCCTCGTCCGCCACTGCCTCCGATGCTGTCACCGTCTTAAAGAACCCTCAAAACTTCGCACGGTTGCGGTTTTTTCCACGAAGCTGCGGATCGTTTTGCTCTTCCGCGTGCTTAGCCTGCAACATCGCACGCGTGTGGGGGAGCCTCGGCGCGACTAGCGCGCGCGATGTGGACCCTGTATCGTTCTGCCCCCGCATCCGGAACGGCCGCGTCCTCGCCCACAAGCTCTGGGTCGAGGAACTCAGCCCGCAGGCGCTGCGCCTAGCACGCAGGGTAGCGGAGGACGCCACGCCAGGCCCAGCCTGAAGCGGTCGCGGCCGGCGCCGGTTCACAGGCCGAGGAGGCGGAGGCAGACCGGCTATCGGCACCCGCTACGCTTACGCCGCTTCTGGCGCTTCGGCCCGGCCCGGAAGTTCAGCCTGCGCCCCCTTACTACCGCTTACTGAACTTCAAATTCAAAAAACTGGAGGAAGCAGGACGGGCTCGGCTGCGGCTTGTAGCGCCATTTCAGCAGGGTCGCGACAACACTCGCATCATCACCCGGGATCGAGCGAACGACATCTACACTTTTAATCGACCCATCGGTTGCGACACATACCTTATAACTCCCGATCACAGTCTTGCCGCGACTGCGAGCTTGGCTCTTGTCCGGTAGGTGCTGGTCATCGACGCGAATCCCCTGGGATCTAAGCAGCTTTAGTTCATCCTCCGCCAGTGTGGGCGACAGCGTTGCGGCTGGTCCATCCGCGTCACCCCGAGGGGACCTGAAATACTCGATGGTGCAGACCGGGAATGATAGCGAAGAATAGCGCCAGCGACGCAAGATCTCGACAACGAGGCTATCCCGACTGGAGTCGCCTCTGACCGGGGTGACTGTGGTCACTATCCCTTCCTTGTTGACGCACAGGCAATAAGCTGCCGTTTGATTTTCGAGCGGACTCGATGGTGCGGGGTTGCTTGGCCAAGCGGGGTGTTCTCCGCTCAGCTTGCGCTCCGCCAGCCACTGTCTGGGCATATAGACTGGCTTACTGCAGAGCGTACCTTGGCCAGGAATATCAAACTCGAAGGTCTGCAGTGCGCAGACGGCGCTTGTCCTTGGCTTGAATCGCCAGCGTCGCAACGCGAGCGTAATGTCTGCATCGGCGCCGTCAATGCCTGTGATGATTTCTACCGTATCCACCGCACCGGTACTTGCCACGCAGACCTTATAGATGCCGGTAACCGAGCTGCAGACATGGCGTGCTTTGACACTTTCAGACAGGTGCGGATCGTCGTTGGTACTGAGCTTGGTCTGCAGAAGAAGGGCGGCAGGAATGAGCTTGGGTTTGTTCACTGCTGAAGCTGGCGAGACCGCCGCGCCCCCGGCATCCGGTGCACTGATAGTCCCAAGAGGTGCGTCAGCCCAAGCCGGTGCACTCCTGATGCCCACAGTAAGGAACGATGCCAGCATAGCGCTACAAGCGAGGAAGTCTGTGGACCAAGGCATGATTCCCTCCGTATGCACACTATCTGGTTGAAACCTTCCACTGGTGCGTTCAGCCGAAAGGAATCAGGCTGTTCTCTCTAGCGCAACGACAGCCGCGGTCGAGACGTGGGACCTGTTACTGCAAACCGTCCGCTCGAATTAACGACCCACAAATCTTCAGGACGGCTTCGTATCGTCAGCCGCCTGGCAGGCTGTGCCGGACCAGCGTCGCTTCTCGGAGGACCACGACGCCCAGCACCCAACGCCAAACCTATAGCTGCAAGTATTCCAACATCAAAGGGAGGTGACGAAACGCATGGTGGTGAGGTCAGGGTTGTTAGTGCTGTGGTAGCAATAGAGTTGGCCATAGAGGAATCACCATACCGCCCCGAGCGTAGGACATTATACCGGCGATCTGTGACCTGCCCAAGCGAGATCTATCGTTGCGCAGCTGCCGCCATCGCATAGTCTTCCGCTGGGTCTCCGTCAACGGACGCACAGGCTGGTCGCATGGTCTCTGGGTCCCGTACGATGACTGCTGCTATGCCCCAATTTCCATCTTGCCGTCCCTTCCTCCTGCCAGTTGCCTCCGCGCACCCTCATCCATGCAAATGTGTGGTGCCGCCGCACATGAATAAGAGCGCACAACAGCCCGTGGAGTAGGTCTTGAGCTGCCCACAATCGCTCTTTCAGCAGACGAGAGAGTCCTAGTAGAGCTGACCTGCTGACCAATTCCGGCTCAAATTGAGCTGTGCCTGCCAAATCCAATCAAGGTCGTTTCTGCATACGCTGTCGAGTCTTCACAAAAGCCGTAGAGACTCAAGCCGTTGCAGCTTTTTCGCCGGGCCTGCGGGATGATTTGGTCTTCCGCGCGCACAGCAGTAGCGGAAACCTGTTGGCGCTGCTGCTCGGATAACGCGGAGTCTGCCGCGCGCCGCATCATGACCGTCCATTTAGCTCTCCTGGCACACCGGGCAAGCCTTGTTAGCTCGCGCCAGCTAGGTAGCAGCCCTGACCCCTGAAACGGTCCCTGCGGCGTATACAGCGCGACTGGATGAGCCGCAGCGCAGAGCCCGGCGCGGTCAAGTCATCACGCAGCACGGTTTAATCGCCACGGGTCCTCTGGATTGTCCACAACTGCGCTGCACCGCCCACATGAGAGCGACCGCAGCCAAGCCCAAACACGCACCGCACTATTTCTAGAGCGCAGCACCTACACACGCAGGGGATATGAAGCGCTACATAAGCCAAGTGTGGTCAGTCTGCGGCTATCAGCGGCACTTGGAACCAGCAAATGCTTAGCGTCTATCCATGACGGAAGGGCCACCCCGAAGATCCTTCAGTGCAAGGAAGCAAACCCGGACAACAGCCAAAGCCGATGGATAGGGATATTTACGTGCTTTCCATTGCCGCACTTTGCTGATGAAGCATGACGCTATTCAAGCTGCGCTATTTCTATATCCGAGCAGCCATACACGCGGGGTAGGTAATCGGTGCACTGGCTCCTCCCAACTCCCTACTTTGCATCAGGAGAAGCAGTAGGAACCACGAAGGAGACAGCCGACAGTTACAGCCCACTGATGCACACACAGCAAGAAATTCGCGCGCGGTCGGTGAATCTCCGCAGACCTAGGCTACACGGAGGAACTGAATGGAATCTGCGCAGAAAAGTCCTTCCGGGAGCGGCTCATGATTGATCACATCTGCCCTCAGGAAATGCCGCGCGGAAGCCTTCCCTTGCCTCAAAACCCCGTACGGTTTGAATACCACGCACTACCTGAACAGCGTCGGCGTTTCCTAAACCAGCCGGAGCCACCTGAGTAGATAGAGGTAGCTGCGCCGGTGTGCGAAGCGGGCAATCGCAAAGGACGCTCCGCTCTCAAACACTTCGACATGCAGGAACGTCGGCGTTTCTTAAACTGGGCTGAGCCACTTGAGTAGGTATAGGTAGCTGCGCCGCTGTGCGGAGCGGGCAGTCGCATAAGGACGCTCCGCTCTCAAACAGCGCGACATGCAAGCCCAGAGACGTCCTAGCGGTGCATCCGATCGAGCCGGAGCCAGCGGTCTCCTTCGCTCCAGAGGATTCCGATGACACGCGCCCGCAGGCGCAGTTTGAAGCGTGGAACGTCGAGCGGATTGCCCGAGGCATCGAAGTACACAACGATGTACTCGGCAGGGCACGGAATTTCGCAGGGAGGCTCGATTGGCTCCATCTGGAACAGGCGGGTTCTGCGCTGCCGTGCCGTCGGGAACCAGTGCACGGTGTACGTCTCCGCGCCGACGCGGCGGCAGCCTACCCGATACCCGACGGCGCTGGCTGGGGCCGCGCCGCGGATGAGAAAGCACGCGCGCGCGGGCTCGGACATCTGCAAGAACTCCGACGAAGCGTCTGGCGAAATCGGGAGCGGCGGAATGCTGTTCCAGAATTCGAGCTCTTGTTCTTCGACACGCCCTCGGCGGTTGTTATCGCGGCAGCCGACACTGCAATATTTCTTTGAAGGATAGGGTTTCTTGATGAGATTACGGCAGTGTTGGCAATTATAATACATCATAAAGATTCTTGCTCCCTATAATTTACTTTAAGTAATAATCTTCCTGATACAAGAACTTTTTTACTGCACAGACTTAACCCTTCTAATCGACTCGTGTTTTCGGGGCCACGAGCAAGCTCGGCAACCGGGCTCCCATGCGCCGCAAGGACGGACTGCGTAAGTCCACGCGGAGACCGAGCCACGCAAACTCCCAAGACCACTGATGCTGGCGGACGGACTGTGCCTGCCGCCCAAGCGCTATGCGCCAGCTGCCTGGCTGTCCCGCAAGCCCATCACAGGCCAGTTCGCCGGGCTTGCTGGTCCAGCAAGCTGCGGCAACAAATTGAAGGAAGTCCTAATGCAAATTTTATGCTGACAATCTAACGACGCGCAAATACAGCGGAAATTCCAGCGACTCTGTTTTGAAGTTGGGAAGTTAAAGCAGGGCATCAATTTATAGCCACAGCTTGGCTGGGACGTTGGATATGACGTGCGAGCTGAGTACCTGCGAGCAGTCGGTTCGCGCAGTGGGGTAACGGGGCTGAATGAGCCGACGCCCCCGCAGGCCGTTCTGACGGCGCGGTCCGCAGGCGCTGGGACCGTAGTCTGCAGCACCGTTCACAGCCAGCTTGCGCACCGCCTGCGCGCATGCGAGGGACCAGTTCGTTCCGAGGGTTACTTGGGCGACGAAGCTGCGGAGTCTGCGTTGTGTGCGTCTATCGCCAAATCGGCTCAATCCTTATCTCTATAGAGTTACTCGCGGGCGCTTTTCCCTATCGGCTTTTAGTCGAAGGAGCCAGGCTCCGTTTGACTGCTTGCCCACATGCAAACAAAGTCCAGCTTGGATAGGATAGCTTGGTTAATGAATCGTATATTGCGTCAGCGATTACATCGCCGTGCTACAAGCTTACGGAATCGAGCGCAGCATGAGCCGCAAAGCCGACTGCTGCGACAACACCGACTCTGAGAGCTTCTTCGGAACGCTCAAACAGGAGCTAGTATTCCGCCTCAAGCTACAGTCCAGCGCCGCCACACGCACCGCGGTTTTCGAGTACATGTAGGGCTACTGCAACTCTAGACGCCGCCACTCCACATAGGGATTCCGAAGCCCCATCGACTTCGAAGGGAGGATCTAGCAAGCGGACTGTAGGATGATAGACGACTGTCTATTAAACTGGTGGAAGGTCAGGTTTGTCTCCACAGCCGATGCCTCCATGTTTTGGCGTTGCCGTGCTTTGCGGAATCTGTGGTGAGGGTCGCGCAGCCCAACGCAGCTGCTGCTAAACCTTCGCGTAACCGCTGCATGTGCGCCCGCAGCAGAACCGCCGCGCTTCGACTCGATCCCACGCAACGCGAATGCTACGCGAGCCAGGAGTTGGACTGCCGCCATCCGTCCGTGGCTCACAAAGCACGAGGCGACGCTGATTGGCAACTCGGTTGGCGACTACTTGGTGCGAGCTCGTGCAGTGCTGCGGTTGTGCCTCGATACCGAAAGCGCAACGCAAGATGTCACCCCAGTCACGTCGCATCCGCTAGAGCCCGAGGCAACGCCGCTCACGTCAGCTTTGCAACGTGGGCGGCGCGGTGGCGCAGCAGTTCCGACTACCCGGTGTGCAGCAGCAACAGCAGGCTGTTGGAAGTCGTGCAGTCTAGGTGCTCGGCGGCGAACCGGCCCTAAGTCGGAATCAGAAAGGGGGCAAGGAGTCGTCCATAAGTGGATGCTGCGCTTCGTTAGCACGGAGAACTACATGGCAGCCCTACCAGGGGATGGCGCGCTCATGCCGTAGAGAGTGCGCGAGGCTATGTAGATAGCATTCCTATTCAGGATTGCGTTGGGGACTTCTCGGGTCACGATGCCGAGTCGCCGCAACCGGTGGTCGCGCCGAGTCGCTGCGACTGCTGATCATCAACAGCGACTGCGCCGAGCCGCTGCAACCAGTCGCGGCATCGCCGTAGCGCTCCAGCCGTCGCTCCAGCGCATTCACCAACTCCGTGCGTCTGGGCATGAGGCTCAGACCAGTTGCGCAGGCCCTGCGACATTAAGGACCGTGCGGCAAGTTTGGTCTGTGCCACCTCGGCAACCAAGAGCAGCCAGCCCGTCCCTGCAAATCGCAGCAATAGCTCGCCATTTATCTACCGACGGGCCATAGAATCCACCAAACATCGTTCCGTCAAGTTCCTCGACGGGGTGCAAGCGCTTCGCGGTTGGGACGGAACGATATTTGGTCTGTCAGCGTCGGTAAGCACGTCGTCTGCAGAAATGACGCGGCTGCCGCCGGAAGAAAAGCTCGCGGTGGACCCAAAATTGGCGGACCTAATAATGATGAGCAAAGAAGCACCAGCCTTTAGATCCCACAGCCTGGCTGTACCGCCTTCGCTCGGGGTGACGACGCGGCTGCCATCAGGAGAAAAGCTCGCGGCGTGCATCCTGATCTGTCCCCAATCTCTCTACCAATCAATTAGAGAGTCCAGACTGAGCCATACCACAGGAAGGATTCCGCTTGGCATTCCCTCCTAACCTTTCTCCTGTTAGAAGCCTCCGTGCGTACTCCACCGGAGGCAGGTAGCACAGCGATGAATGGGGCCGCTCCTCATTGTAGTCTCGTCGGTATTCGCTGGTTTCTTTGCGCGCTTCTGCTAGGTCCTTCCAGTAGTTTTGGTTCAGGCACTCGTCGCGCAGCTTGCCGTTAAAGCTCTCGATGTGGGAGTTCTGCGTGGGCTTTCCGGGCTCGATGCAGTGCCAGTTGATGCCGCGCTCCTTGGCACAGTTCTGTACCGCTTCTCTTGTGAACTCCGAACCGTGAGCGCCGGGAGACCGGTCAAGAGAAGTAGGTGAGTGAAGATGAGAAAGAACAAGTCCTACCCTGGGAAGAACTCGCGCCAGGAAGTCGAGCCTTGCGTGAGCAGCGGCGACGCTGTCTGCGAAGCGTAGGTAGACGGATGAGCGGGCCGGGTAATAGAGCCTCGAAACAGTTTAGTTCACAACCGCCGACGCGCTATGGTTCCGCGGAAGGCAGAAGTGCAGCGGAGCAGCGAGAGAGAGCCGATGCGCGGTTGTCGGGGTCAAAGAGTTCGGCACGCTCAGAAATGCTCTTGAGACGGGAACCGGGAGACCTGGGAGGTGCGCCTCTGGCATGTGG
>Ga0209097_10004344_pt1 | contig 10502 bp, 8 predicted proteins | sample AD_UKC052_MetaG_FD_184419 | JGI IMG/M metagenome (GOLD analysis project Ga0209097, IMG submission 184419) | Active sludge microbial communities of municipal wastewater-treating anaerobic digesters from USA - AD_UKC052_MetaG (SPAdes) (version 2) | ecosystem: Engineered > Bioreactor > Anaerobic >... | reverse complement strand
TTACCTCCACATGCCTGATAATACCCAAATCCACTACCGAAAGTACCGGCACTTCAGGATCAGGTACATTTTCGAGTATTTGCCAGATTTGTGCCGGCGTATAGCTTATGGTATGCATACAGGGCTTACAATATAACTGCGCTTACCTCAATTTCAATCAGCATACGCGGATCAATCAGTCTGCTTACTTCAACCAGCGTTGCCACCGGGCGAACACTGTCGAAAAATTCATTGTGTGCGCGGGCAAATTCTTCCCACCGGCTGATATCAGTTACAAATGTGCGCGTGCGAATGACATCTTTCAGCGAGGCGCCGCCTTCATGCAGGGCTCTTTCAATTTTTCTCAGGATAAAAACTGCCTGTGCGTACATATCGCCTTCTCCCACCAGGTTGCCTTCGTTGTCAACCGCTACGGTTCCGGCTACTTCCACCTGCTTATCATGCCTGATTACCCGGCTGTATCCAACCTGCTCTTCCCATTTTGTTCCTGTTCCAAATCTGTATCTCATAATAATTTACTTTAAAAATGTTTACCATTCATTACCCGGGTAAACACGTTGAAGGTACTGCATTTCGGCCAGAATATAGCCAAGATTCTCCGTATGCACCCCTCTTAACCCACCCGACTGAAAAGGCATAATCGGGGGCAACGTCAGAGTAGCTTCTGCCAATACTTGCTTCACTTTTTGTAACCAGTTTTCCTGCTGGGTTTCAAAGTCAAAAAAACGGTTGTTCCAGGGAGTAGCTTCAAATAATTCGCCGGTAAACGGCCAAACTTCATTAAGCGCGTTTATCATTCTTTCGTGGCTTTCGCCGGTACCGTCCCCAAGCCTGAGCATCCAGTCGGTACTCCATTTTACATGGTATTTTACTTCCTTCAGGCTTTTCTCTGCAATGGCAGCAAGCTGTGCATCGTTGCAGCCAAAAAGCTGGGTGTAAACCTGGTGCTGATACACTGAAAAGAAAAACAGTTTGGTAATGGTTTGTGCCCAATCGCCATTCGGAAGTTCGGCCAAAAGGTGCGTAGCGAACTGATGTTCCATGCGATGATAGGCAAGGTCGTCTTCATCCACCGGGTATTTTGCCATTGGAACTATATCACCCTTTAACCGGTGCAGGTTAATCAGGCTTGCTGCATATTGATAAAAATTACGGCTTTGTCCCAGCAAATCGAGGGCAATGTTGGTAAGGGCAATATCCTGTTCAAGCGCCGGCCCATGACTGGTCCACTCGCTCAGCCGCTGACTCATGATGAGGGAATTATCAGCCAGGTGAAGTGAAAAGGTAATTAGATTGTTCTGCACAATATTATTGTTCAATTTGTTTTAAAAAAGAGTCTGCATTCAATACATTAACCATTGGAAACGAAATGGATTTTAGTACATTAAAATGAGCATCATTGGTTACCAGATAATCGGCGTTTCCATTTATGGCACAATCCGAAAACTTATTATCATCCGGATCGCCGGGAATTAAATTCCATTGATAATGACTGTCAATGAGGTGAATATTGGGGCCTTCAAGAATAAACTTATTGAACAGATTTATTGAAAATGGGTTACCCCGCAATTCCAGAATTTCAAGGTATTCCAAATAAATCTCCTGGTTAATCAACAAATCAATTTTACCCATGGTCAATGCATGAAAAATTGGATAGTATTTTGATTTCTCAGGAATTGAAATCAACAGAACATTGGTATCGAGAACAATTCTCATGAAGGATTATAAGGCGTTCTGAAGTGTTCCTTAGCCAATTCTTCATATGTGTCAACGTTCCAACCCTTTTCATCAGCAAGCCGCTGCATCTCCTTTGATAATTTTGTTGCAAAATAAGTTGCTATTACCTGCTTTAATTCTACGGCTTCTTCGGCAGTATAAACCTCATCAAGTACATTATCAAGTCTGCGTCGCTTTTCTCGTGCCTGCTTAAACCGTTCAATGGCTTCCAATTTATCCATAACTCGTTTTTTCAAAATTACAAAAATCCCTACATATATTTTACGGCGTCCGGTAATTCATAAAACGTAGGATGCCTGTACACTTTATCGTTGGCAGGCTCGTAAAAGCTTTCGGCTTCATCAGGATTGGAGGCATGGATGTGTTTGCTTTCTACCACCCAAATACTGACGCCCTCCAATCGCCGGGTGTACACATCTCTTGCATTTTCTATCGCCATTTGCGCATCGGCTGCATGCAGGCTTCCGGCATGCTTATGGTCGAGGCCCTGCTTGCTGCGGATGAAGACTTCCCATAGGGGCCATTCATTTCGTATATTTTTATTCTCCTGGATTTCTGCTCCGGGCACTTCCCTGTCACCATAATCCCCATACCGGATAATAATTTGATTATACATGGTTCTTGCTATTAATGATTATTAAAAAATCAAGCGGCCATAGGCTCTCTTGCATCTTTTTTTGCCGCATACGCTTCCGCCGCTTCCCTCACCCATTTGCCTTCCTCCCATGCCTTCCGCCTTGTATCCAAACGCTGCTTATTACAGGGTCCGTTTCCTTTCAGCACTTCGTAAAATTCATTCCAATTGATGACCCCAAAATCGTAATGCCCGCGCTCCTCATTCCATTTCAAATCAGGGTCGGGAAGTTTCATACCAAGCACTTTTATCTGTTCGGCGCACATATCCACAAACCGCTGCCGCAGTTCATCATTGGTAAACCGCTTGATCTTCCATTTCATGCTTTGGATGGTATTGGGGCTATCGGCATCGGGGGGGCCAAACATCATCAGGGCGGGCCACCACCAACGGTTAATGGCATCCTGGCACATGGCTTTTTGCCCCGCACTTCCCCGGCTAAGCGCAAGTAAGGCATCAAAACCCTGGCGCTGGTGAAAACTTTCTTCTTTGCAAATGCGCACCATCGCCCGGGCGTATGGGCCAAAACTGGCTCGGCAAAGCGGCACCTGGTTCATAATGGCAGCGCCATCTACCAGCCATCCAATAGCACCCATATCGGCCCATGTGAGCGTAGGGTAATTAAAAATGGATGAATATTTGGCCTTACCGGTATGTAACTGATTGTACATTTCATCGCGGCTGATGCCCAGGGTTTCCGCCGCGCTGTACAGGTACAGGCCATGCCCTGCCTCATCCTGCACTTTTGCCATTAAAATGGCCTTCCGCTTGAGCGATGGCGCACGTGTAATCCAGTTTCCCTCGGGCAGCATACCCACAATTTCGCTGTGCGCGTGCTGGCTGATCTGGCGGATAAGGGATTTCCGGTAACTGTCCGGCATCCAGTCTTTGGGTTCTATTTTAATTTCATCGTCAATCTTCTGCTGAAAACGCTCTTCGAGGTTCACAATGGCCATAATCGCTTTGTTTGGAGGGCAAAAATAGGTTTTTCTATCAAAAAACTAACGGTTGTTAGTTTTTTGATCCACCTCAGGCTTATCCTTATCGCATGTTGGGGCAGGTTGGTCATCCGGGTAGCCCCAAAAGGTAATAAGGCAAGGAAACGATATCCCGGATTGGTTAGCTTTGCCGAAATTTTTTGCATTGTTACAGGACTATTTCCAGAAATTCCGCCAAAATATTATTGGTATTGACAAAGAAATTGATACCCCTTACGGTTCGAAAAAGATGGTTTATGCCGACTGGACCGCAAGTGGCAGAGCTTATGCCCCTATTGAAGAGCGCCTGCAAAATGACATTTTGCCCCTGATTGCCAATACCCATACCGAAACCACGGCTTCGGGTACTGCCATGACCAGGGCTTACGAACAGGCCAAGCACATCATTAAAAAACATGTAAATGCCGGGCCTGATGACGTGCTGATTTTTGCCGGCAGCGGCATGACCGGCGCGGTAAACAAACTGCAGCGCCTGTTGGGCCTGCGGATTCCCGAGCGCATCATGGATTATGTAAAACCGGGGAGGCTTCCCTCACATGATGAACTGAAGCAGCCGCAGGTGCGCATTCATCAGTTGTTCAGCGATTACCTCGACATAGACCCGGCCAAAAAGCCCATCATTTTTGTAAGCCACATGGAACACCACAGCAATCAGACAAGCTGGCTGGAAACCATTGCCGATGTGGAAATTATTCCCAACGATGATGCCGGAAACATAAACCTTGAAGCCCTTGAAAACCTGCTGATAAAACATAAGGACCGGCAAAACAAGGCCGCTGCCATTACAGGATGCTCTAATGTAACCGGCATTCAAACGCCATACCATAAAGTCGCGCAAATTGTTCACCGCCACGGCGGGCTTTGTTTTGTTGATTTTGCCTGTTCGGCGCCATATGTTTCAATTGATATGCACCCTGAATTGGAAGGAGGAAACCTGGATGCCATTTTCTTTTCGCCCCATAAATTCCTTGGTGGACAGGGTACACCGGGCGTACTTATTTTCAATAAACAGCTCTACCGCAATATTATACCCGATCAGCCGGGAGGCGGCACGGTTACCTATACCAACCCATGGAAGTACCATGAATATATTACCGATATTGAACACCGGGAAGATGGCGGCACCCCACCCTTTTTACAGGGCATAAAGGCCGCGCTTGCCGTAAAGCTGAAGGAGGAAATGGGCATGGATAAAATGCTGGCACGCGAAGAAGAACTGCTGAAAATTATTTTCGGGCGTATGCCCGATATTCCCGGCCTTGAAATTCTGGAGGGGGAAAACAGTCACCGGCTTGGCGTAATATCCTTCCTCATCAGAAATACCCATTTTAACCTGGTGGTAAAACTGCTGAACGACCGGTTTGGCGTGCAAACCCGCGGGGGATGTGCCTGTGCAGGCACCTACGGGCACATACTGCTGCATGTGGACCAACTTCATTCGTACGAAATACTTGGTGAAATAAACAGCGGCGACCTTTCCTGCAAACCAGGCTGGGTGCGCATGAGCATACACCCGGTAATGACGGATGACGAAATGCATTATGTTATTGACGCCATAGAACAGGTGGCAATACATTACCCGGATTGGAAAAAGGATTATGTGTACGAGCCTGATACCAACGAATATCACCACCAATCCAATCATGATACCATGCACGATGTGGTTAATGAATGGTTTGAAGCTTCGTTGCTGTCGTAGAGATGAATTACAATACGTATCTGCGGCATCCGTTTAAAATTTTTCACCCATTACAACGGGCAAAAGAGACAGGTAAACGGAGTGAACAATATTGCGCATCTGCGGAAACTGAATGGTACTGACCTCATCGGCCGCACTGTGGTAATATTTGTCCAGCGGATCGGTGGCCATGATGGTGAAGGAGGAAATTCCCCGCTTATGAAAGGAATAATTATCACTTCTTCTGAACAGCCTTTGCTCCGGATAAGGATCTCTGTCAAAATATTCTTTTGGATAACCAAGGCCCGTTTTTACCAGGTTACGGTTCAGTAACTCAAGAAAAACGGTTCGGTCTTCCTCTTCAATTATAAACGGACGACGGCCCTCGGGCCGGCCAAGCATTTCGAGATTAACATTCATTGTTACCGAAGCGGGATTCAGGTCTTCATTGAAATCGGTTGAACCCAACATCCCGAGTTCTTCACCGCTAAAGCATACAAACATTAAGGTATAGGAGGGCTGAACCCGGGAAAACAGTCGGGCAAGTTCAAGCAAAGCGGCCACACCGGTGGCATCATCATTTGCCCCGTTAAATATTGAATCCCCCTTTATCCGTTTGCCGGCTGCCCCAAAAGGAAAAGCTTTAAGGCTTGATGTGGTTCCCACATGATCATAATGCGCACTGAAAATAATCAGTTTTTCCTTCTTTTCACTGCCGGGTATAACCCCTGCCACATGTTCGCCGGGATTGTCCTTATACATTTTGAGATTCCAGGGAATGAGGAATCCCCCTTCCATACCAGCTAATTTTTTCAACCCGATAGAATCCATCTGCCCGGCAATGTATCTTGCAGCGAGGCCGATTTCGCTCCGCCCGGTAAACCGTCCTTTCATACTATCATGGGCAAGTGCCCCTACATGTTTCCGGAGCAAAGAATCGGAAACTCCACCCTGCCCGAAAAGGCTTCCAAGGCACCATAAAAAAAGATTGGTTATCCAAAAAAATTTCATTTCGCCGGATATAATGCTTAAGGTTGAATTGTGCTGCGAATACTTCATAAAAACTAATACCAGGTAAGGGCTTGATTACATTCCACTTAACCGGTCAAAATTAATAGCTTGATTGCCAACCAGCGGGAAAGATTCATTTTTGCCTTTATAAAAGATAATTAAATTTTTAATTAAGTTTTGCGGCTTTTTGCGATTTTTTACTTTAATTCGCTGTTAATCCTTCTCAAATTCTAATATTACAAGTTATAAATCAACAGTAATGAGGAAATTTATTCACCTTAATGCCCCGATTGTTGCCTTTGCTCTCATTATTTGCAACATTTTGCAGGTTTCTGGTCAGGAGCGGAATAAACAATTTCCTACTGATACAGAACTGTTGAACCTGGTAAAAAAACATATCAGTTCACCGGTAACCAAAATAAAGCAGGCCAATGGCGAAACCTACCTGCAACGCAATTTTTCTGCCTACCTGCATGCTTCTCCCGCATTTTCGGGCCCCGAACCACAAGGTGCAACCGCCGACCACGGCCACGACCATAAATTGGAACAACTGGAATCCTTTCTGAACCGGCCGCATCCATCGGTGGCCACCATGGAAAAATATTTTGCCAAAGCTGCCGCAGAATTTGGGGTGCCTGTGGAGATTATACGGGCCTATGCACAGGTTCAAAGCAACTGGGCACAGGTAAGTGAAAGCATGTATGGCTCCTGGGGTGTTATGGGGCTTGTTGAAAATCAAACAGTTAAACAAATCAGCAAGGGTGCCGAACTTATAAAGAGTACAACCGAAGCCATTAAAACAGATGCCTTCACCAATATACGTGCAGCCGCAGCCTTGCTTGCATTTTTCCAGTACAATCAGCCTGCTCCCCAATCGCAGGAAGGATGGTTTGAAAGTGTCTGCCTCCTTACCGGAATTAAAGAAAAAGACCTGCAGGAATCACTTGCCCAACGGGTATATAAGGTAATAGGCGAAGGCAGCAAAACCATCAGCATCTGGGGTGAGATTATTTTCATATCCCCGGATGAAAAGGTGAAAATTCCTGCCATTATTGAAAATAAGGGCGAAGATGCTGAAGTGGAAATACAGGGTAACGGTACGCCTGATTATCCGAATGCCGTTTACAACTTAACTACCTGCAATTTTGGTTCACGCCCCGTTGGTGCCGGCATCAATTTTTACTTTGTACATTATATTGCCACGGGTACTTATGAGGGTGCCATCAGTTGGTTTAAAAACTGTTCCGCGCAGGCAAGTGCCCACTATGTAGTGCGCAACAGCGATGGGCAAATAACGCAGGTGGTAGATGAGGAAGACCGAGCCTGGACGCAGGGCGTAACGGAATATAACGATCAGGGTATTGGGGTGGAACATGAAGTATTGGCCACCAACCTGAGCATGTGGGACAGTGAGCCCATGCTGCGCGAAGCAGGTAAACTTGCCGCCGATGTTTGCAACCGGAACCTGATTCCCAAACAAAGAAGGGGCAATAACGGTGAAAAAGGCATTTACGGCCACAGTGATGTGCGTGCGACCGATTGCCCGAACATGACAACGGAACGCTGGAATAATTTTCTTGCAAAAGTGGCCGGGGCCCTCCCCGCTGTGGGTACCCCTACCCTCTTCAGCATACAATCTGCCGCGGGCAGCAACGCAGTAACCGCTACCTGGAAAGCCAATACAGAACCCTCTCTCCTCGGCTACCGGCTTTACTACGCCACCAACGATGCCCTGACCACCTGGGCGCTGGCAGCCAATGAAAATACGCTAACGCCCGGTATTACTTCTGTTACGCTCCAACCGGCTCAATTTATTGTTCCACCCAATGATCCAGTTTATCATTTCAGGGTTACCGCCGTGGTGCCAAACGGTACCGATCCGGTGGTGGAAAGCGCGGCAAGCGATGTATATTCCCGTTCGTGGATGACTACAGGACCCAAAGTGCTGATTGTAGATGGTTTTGACCGTACAAGCGGCAGTTACAAAAACAGCGCCCATTCGTTTACAACCAATTATTTTAATGCCCTCCGCGAAAGGGGAGTTGTGCAGGTAAGTTCAGCAGCCAACGAAAAAATTGAAGATGGTTCCATTAACCTGAATGATTACAACATCGTTTTCTGGTATGTGGGCGACGAAAGCAGTGCCAATGTTGTTTTTTCTGCAGCAGAAAAAACCGCCATTACCAACTTCCTGAATGCAGGGGGGCAACTGCTTGTATCAGGCTCTGAAATTGCTTATAACGTGGGCAGGGCTGCAGCGGCTGGCTATGACCTTAATTTTATGAATAACTACCTGAAAAGCAGTTATGTAAATGATGGTTCGGCCTCCTATACACCTGCCTCGGGGGCGGCGGGTACCGGTTTTGAAGGACTGACGATTCCCTTTGGTGTGGTTTACCCCGAAGATTTTCCGGATGCCATTTCACCCATGGGCGGTGCTATATCTATTTTAAACTATTCGGTTGCACCCAATATTGCCGGTGTTGCCTATAAAGGACCGTTTGGAGGAAATTCAGGCATCGGGAGTGTAATTTATGTAAGCTTTCCGCTGGAAACAGCAAGTGACATTCATATGAGTGCATTTATGCAGAAGGCGCTTGTTCTGTTTGGCGTTGACCCGCTTCCTGCCCCACCGGTTACCTTTAATGATGCCACGGAAGGCAGGAAGGGACAGGCAAAAAGGGTAAATGTGCTGGCCAATGACAATGGCAATGGCAGTCCGTTCAATCCTGGTTCAATTTTGCTAACCACTCCCCCTGCAAATGGCACTGCAATACCTGAAAGTGACGGAACCATTGTGTATATTCCAAACAAAGATTACACAGGTGCAGATGCATTTTCCTATAAAGCGGCAAACAGCTCAGGCTTGTATTCCAACGCATCCACCGTACAGGTAAATATCCTGGAAACTGAAGACTGCGCAGCCACACCACCCGAGGTTGATGATAACTACCCGCTGCGCGAACTAAGGGGTGCCTGGGTGACCTCTGTTTTCAACCTGGACTGGCCAACCAACCGCGCAGCTTCGCCTGCAACACAACAGGCTGAACTGCTGAGAATAATGGATACCCTGCGAAATACCGGTTTCAATACCATTTTCCTGCAGGTGCGTACCGGCAGCGATGCCCTTTACAACTCACCCTATGAGCCCTGGAGTTATTACCTTACCGGAACAGAAGGCATGGCTCCCAGTCCATTCTGGGACCCGCTGAAATTTGCTGTGGATGCAGCCCACGAACGCGGACTTGAACTGCATGCGTGGGTAAATCCATACCGGGCTAGAACCGGTTCGTTTACCCTGGCAGCCAACCATGTGATAAATCAGCAACCCGGTTGGATTTTGAATATTCCCAATGCTCCTATCCTCAACCCCGGCCTGCCTGAGGTGAGAACTTACCTGGCCAATATAATGGCAGATATTGCCACCCGTTATAATGTGGATGGAGTGCATTTTGATGATTATTTTTACCCAAGCGGCATTACCGCGGGCATGCAGGATGCTGCCACCTATGCAAGCCAAAACCCTAAAGGCATTCCTACTATTGAAGACTGGCGCCGCGACAATGTAAACCAAATGATAGCCAAAGTGTACGATACCCTTCAGCAAATTAATACAGCCACTGGAAGAAATATAATTTTCGGCGTTAGCCCATTTGGTATATGGAAAAGCGGAACACCTGCAGGCATTGTGGGGCAATCATCCTTCAGCGCCCTGTATTGCGATCCTATAGCCTGGCTTCAGGCAGGAAAGGTGGATTACCTTGCTCCTCAGCTTTACTGGAAAATTACGGGTGCGCAGGATTACAGTAGTTTGTCGCAGTGGTGGAACGACCAGGGAAAACTGTACAATCGTCCCATTTATACAGGCCATGCCTGGTATAAAATGGTGGATGCCAACAACTGGGCTGCCACAGAAATTGAGGATCAGATAAAACTGAACCGCCTGCCTGCAAGAAATGAAATAAGGGGCGAAATTGGCTACCGTACCGGGCAAATAATGGCCAACAGCAAAAACCTGAAAACCGTATTGCAGCAAGGCTTGTACCGCTATAGGTCCTATGTGCCTGCTTATTCGTGGAAAGATTCGGTTTGCCCCAATGCCCCAACCAATGTGAGGCTGGAGGGCGACACGCTTCGCTGGGATGCCCCTTCACCTGCCGCGGATGGTGATACAGCGCGAAATTATGTAGTGTACAGGTTTGCATCAGAAGGTGATGCCGCTGCCCTTGCCAATGACGGTACAAAGGTGATTGATATTGTTGCCAAAAACAAAGTGAAAATAACCAACGACGGAAATGCACGTTATGCAATTTCGGCTCTCGACAAAAACAATAATGAAAGCACCAGCGCCCTTAGCGCTATGCCAGATGTAGTGCTCTGTCCCGGGGGAAGCACTACACTGCCGGCTATGGTTAAAGGAAACCAGTTTACCTGGCAGAAATTA
>Ga0209097_10004343_pt1 | contig 10505 bp, 10 predicted proteins | sample AD_UKC052_MetaG_FD_184419 | JGI IMG/M metagenome (GOLD analysis project Ga0209097, IMG submission 184419) | Active sludge microbial communities of municipal wastewater-treating anaerobic digesters from USA - AD_UKC052_MetaG (SPAdes) (version 2) | ecosystem: Engineered > Bioreactor > Anaerobic >... | reverse complement strand
AAGTTCGCTTGAGGCGCTAACGCTAAACCGTTATTCTCGCAGTATTGACACTCGCGTCTCGTGGCGCACGGATTCCCGCTTTCATGTATCTCACACGTTTGTTGCAATTGATGTCCGAGCGCGAGGCATCGGATCTGTTCATTTCGCCCGGCGCGCCGATTCATCTAAAAATCAACAACGACACGCTGCCCGTGAGCACGCAGATCATCGATGAAGAAACGTCGAAGAAAATTGCGTACGAAGTGATGAGTGAGGAAGAGATCGCGCGTTTCGAGCGCGATTGGGAGATGAACCTTTCTCACGTTGAGCCTGAGTTCGGTAACTTCCGGATAAACGTGATGCGGCAGCGCGGTAACGTTTCGATGGTCGTTCGCTACATCCGAAGCAGCGTGCCGTCGTTTGAATCACTTAACTTGCCGCCGGTACTGCTCGACCTTTCGCTTGAACGACGCGGCCTGATCCTCGTGGTCGGGTCAACTGGCTCAGGGAAGTCAACCACGCTCGCCTCGATGATTGATCATCGCAACACCAACACGACCGGCCACATACTCACGGTCGAAGACCCTATTGAATACCTAGTGCGACATAAGCGCTGCGTGGTCAATCAACGCGAGATTGGTCACGATACTCGCAATTATGAAAACGCGTTGTCCAACGCCCTGCGCGAAGCGCCGGATTTGCTGCTGATCGGCGAGGTGCGCGACCGCTCCACGATGCAACACGCGTTAACGCATGCGCTCACCGGTAATTTGTGTCTCACGACGCTGCACGCGACCAACAGCTATCACGCCCTCTCACGCATCATCAACATGTATCCGCAGGATGCCCGTTCAGGTTTGCTGGCAGACTTGTCGTATGGCCTCAAGGCAATTATCGGGCAGCGTTTGGTACGGACCAAGAACGGCACGCTGCAACCGGCCGTCGAGATCTTGCTCAACACCAAACTCGTCTCCGAACTGATTGCCGGTGGCGAGATGCACAAGATCAAAGAGGCAATGGAGCAGAGTTTGACGCAAGGCTCTTGCACATTCGAGCAAGCGCTCTCGAAAATGTATCTCGCGGGTACGATTGACTACGAACAGGCGCTTGCGTCCGCCGATTCACCTACCAACTTGGCGTGGCTGATTAATCAATCCCAGCAAACGATGCAATCCAGCAGCACGCGAAATCGCGCTCATTCAGCGGCAAATTTCGACGATTTTGAGTTGGGTAGTCGCTTACCAGAACGTACACGCTGAGTTTTTCCAGATAAATCAGCGTTGGTTCTTAGACGGCAGATGGTCTGTTTTCGCCAACGATTTACACCGATGAAAGCGGAACGAGTCGATGAAAAACTGTGCTCACCCATGCAAATCCGTGGCAAAAATAGAATCACGCTGAAGTTAATCTGATATCCGCATCCCTTTCTCACACTACCGGCCCCTGCTCCATGACCGCACTGCAACCTCTTACTTTTCCGAACGCCATCCCGCAGGAGCTGGCTACGATCGGCGACTGGTGGCGCTTCACGGTGAGCTCTCTCTCTCGCGGCGAATCGCGGTTTGGCCAAGGCACGCTCGATGCGGGGGAGGACGCGGTGTTTCTCGTCCTCGGTGCGATGCATCTTCCGCTCGACAGCTTCGAGCAAATGAAAGACTTTTCGCTCACAGGCTATGAGCGAAAGCACGTGTTTAATGCGCTCCGAAAGCGCGTGGTCGAACGCGTCCCAACGGCGTACGTGCTCGGATTTGTGGAGCAAATGGGACTGCGTTTTGAAGTAGACGAGCGTGTTTTGATTCCGCGTTCGTTCATCGGCGAGCTGCTCGAAAACAGCCTAGCGGACTGGATCGAAGATTCAGGAGCTATCGATAGCGTGCTCGATCTTTGTACCGGCTCTGGCTGTTTGGCGATCCTCGCGGCGCATGCATTCCCGAATGCCGTGATCACGGCCAGTGACATCTCGCCCGATGCATTAGACGTCGCGCGTAGCAACGTTGCCCTGCATGGGTTTGAAGATGACATCGACGTGCTCGAAGGCGATTTGTTCGCGGGCGTTGGAACACAAAAGTTTGACCTCATCCTGAGCAACCCACCCTACGTGACAGCGGAGAGCATGGCCGCGTTGCCGGAGGAGTTTCGGCATGAGCCAACGCTAGCGCTGGCCGCCGGCGATGACGGCAACGATGTGCTGCGACGCATGCTCAAGGAAGCGAAATCGCATCTGAATCCAGGTGGATTTTTGGTGGTGGATATGGGTCACAATCGCGACCTCGTGGAAGCTGCGTTCCCAACGGTGCCGTTCGTTTGGCTCGCGACGGAAGCGAGCGATGGGGGGGTATTTTTGTTGCGCGCTGAGGACCTTGCGTGAAGCGAACGCTAGTGCTTGTCGGAGGTGGGCATGCCCACGTTGAAGTGCTGCGACAACTGGCGCTCAACCCGCCAGCGGACGTTGACGTTGCATTGTTCGATCCCAGCCCCAGCGTTTGGTTTCCGAGTATGTTGCCCGGCGTTATCGCGGGGCACTACGATTCCAATGATGCGAAAGTGAATTTGTGGGCGCTGTGCCAACGTGCGCGCGTTCGTTTCTTTCAAACGCCAGTCACCTCAATCAACGGCAGCACGCAGCGCATCGAAACCGGACTTGGCGAGCGACATCGCTTTGATTTGTTATCGATGGACGTTGGCGGAGTCGCGCACGAACTGCCGGCATCGCCCGGCGCATACGTTGTGGCCGCAAAGCCCTTCGAGCCGCTGCTCGCGGCAATCACCGAGTTCGAAAGCGTGCGTACTGGTGCGCTAACCGTGCGCGTGATCGGAGGCGGTGCCACAGCAGTAGAAATTGCGCTCGCGCTGGCATATCGCTGGCGCGACGCACGAAATCGCCGTGTCGCTATCGTCGCAGCGACTTCACTTCTTAAGGGGTACCCAGCACGCGCGCGCCGCATGGCCCGGCATGCCTGCAAGCGCTTGAACGTCACGGTGCGCGAAGATTCACCCGTGCAACAAATTGACCCGACGAGGCTGCGTCTCAAGTCCGGCGAACACATCGACACGCAGCTAACGATTCTGGCTACTGGTTATGGCCCCGCCCCGTTGCTGTCAAAAACCGTACTTTCCAACACCACTGAGAACAGTGTTACCGTCAACTCACACTTGCAGTGCGCACAATTTCCCAATGTGTTCGCGGCCGGCGACTGCGCGTCAATCACCGGCCTCAGCGTGCCCCAAGCCGGCGTGTTCGCTGTGCGTCAGGGGCCGGTGCTGGCGCACAATCTTCTTGCCGCTGCACGCGGCGAATTGCTGAAGCCGTACCAGCATAAGGCACAGGCGCTTAGCCTAATCACGCTAGGCGACAAGCGCGCGATAGCCGTGCGTAACGGCCTGTCGATCGGCGGCGAATGGGCTTGGCGCTGGAAGGACTCGATTGATCGCAAATGGATGAAAAAGTACAGCGCCGGCTAATCGCCGACTTCTACGGAGCACAATCACCAAATGCTCGTTTTGCGACTTCTAAGATAGAGACGAGCACTCGAAAGAGTCAGCATCGCCGTCCGCTTGAAACTCCTTGAACTCTATTTGTTTGGCGACGGCTTGATTGTCATCGCTCGTCGTGGACCGAGGATCGCGCTAGAAGCAGTCCACACTCCGACGGAGCAAATTGCAAGCGCGTTTTAACGGTCGCATCTAACACATCAGTGATCTAGCAATACACGTCTCCGCCGTCACCCCGTTTGCCATCGCGGTTTAGAAAAGCTTGGTGTGCAGATACTGTGCGACACGCGTGAGGACCCAGCCATTTCCGAACCTATGCGCGGCGCTCAGGCGCGGCACAAGGGGTCGACGTGCCTCCCGTGTCGTCCGCGCGAGGAAGTGTGCGCCCATGAGTGATCGCGCTGCAGGCAAAGCTCAGCCTAGCAAAGCCTCGGGGGCGAATGGCCCTCGTAGCAAAAGCGAACTATGCGTGGACCGTCTCGACCACATTCGTGGCCGCAAAGCACGCCACCTCACGCCGTTGAAAGCTCAAGAGTTGGGGTCGTGTCTGGTCGCATGGACCAAATTTTTGTGGGCAACGCGGGTTGAAAGCGCAGCCGCTGGGTGGGTTAAGAGGGTTCGGCACCTCGCCAGCAACTGGTGTGCGCGCCTTGCCCGTCATGCGCAAATCGGGAATCGCATCGAGCAGCATGCGCGTGTACGGATGCTGCGGCGCGCCGAACACTTCGCGCTTGTCACCGATCTCAACAACGCGACCGAGATACATCACGCCAACACGATCCGCGATGTGATGCACAACTTGCAAATTATGCGAGATGAAGAGATAGGTCAGCCCCATCTCACGCTGCAAGTCTTTCATCAGATTGAGCACTTGTGCCTGCACCGACACGTCAAGTGCGGATGTTGGCTCGTCACAAATCAGAAACTCAGGATTACTTGCTAGCGCGCGCGCAATCGAGATGCGTTGGCGTTGCCCACCAGAGAATTGATGCGGAAACTTTTCGCCATCTTTGGCTGTGAGTTTCACGTAACCAAGAAGCTCAGCGACGCGTTTGTCCAGCGCCGCGCCATCGGCAATCAGTTTATGCGTGCGAATCGGCTCGGCCACGATATCGGCCACGCGCCAACGCGGGTTCAGGCTCGCGTACGGGTCCTGAAAAATCATTTGCACTTTGCGTCGCAACGCGCGCGCTGCATCGTCGTTTGACTTGAGCGCGATTTTCATGTCCTGACCGTCAATGGTCACGCTGCCAGTCGACGCCGCATAAAGCCCCACAATCAGGCGTGCAACAGTAGACTTTCCGCAGCCGGATTCGCCTACAAGCGCGAGCGTCTCACCGCGATTGATATCGAACGAAACATCGCTCACCGCATGCAAGAAAGTCTGCGGCTTGCGCTCCAGCACACGGTTGAGCCACGGGGCCGAAACGTCGAATGTCTTGCTAACGTTTTTGAGCTGAACGAATGCGGTCATGAACTGAAATCCTATCTTTTCCGTAGAGCGGGCACAGCCAGCCCTACGCAATACTTTGACTCGGGTGGCTAGGCCTTTGCCTCATGCAGCCAACACGCCGCCAGCGACGACGCAGCGGGCATCAAATCGGGCCGCACGCTCTTGCATTTATCGAACACTTTTGTGCAACGCGGATTGAAAGCGCAGCCCTGCGGAATGGCGTCGAGTCGGGGCATCGCTCCGTCAATCTGGATCAAACGTTCACGATCGCTTTCAAATTCCGGAATCGAGCCCATGAGGCCCACGGTGTACGGATGTTGCGGCTTGTGAATCACATCGGCGACTGGCCCAATTTCGACGACGCGTCCTGCGTACATGACCGCCACGCGATCCGCTGTTTCAGCGATCACGCCCATGTCGTGCGTCACCAGCATCACCGCTGTGCCGTGCTCGCGACACAAGCGTTTCAACAATGTAATGATCTGCGCTTGAATCGATACGTCCAGCGCAGTCGTGGGCTCATCCGCGATGATGACCTTGGGTTCGGCCGCAAGCGCAAGCGCAATCACAACACGCTGGCGCATGCCTCCAGAAAACTGATGCGGGTAATGTTCGATGCGTTCGCGCGCCGCCGGTATACCGACCTCCTCCAACAACTTCACAGCGCGATCACGCGCGGCATCGTTTCCCAGATCGAGGTGCGTCTGAATCGTCTCGATCAGCTGACGACCCACCGTGTAGAGCGGATTAAGCGAGGTCAACGGATCCTGAAAAATCGCACCAATTTCGCGGCCGCGAATTTTTCGCATTTGCTCGTACGGCAGGTTATCGATGCGTCGGCCGTTGAGAAAAATTTCGCCGCTAGCAATGCGCCCCGGCGGTTCGAGCAAGCCGATGATCGCAGCGCCAGTGAGTGATTTTCCCGCCCCGGATTCACCGACCACGCCCAACACTTCACCTGGCGCGATTGAAAACGAAACGTTATCAACCGCCTTCAAGACACCGCGCCTTGTCGGGAATTCGATGTGCAAATTTTTGACTTCGAGAACGGGTTGCGTCATTGGCGAAATGCTTGAAGGAGAAATTAAAGTATGGAAAGTGGCCCAGAATTTATGGCCGCTTCGGCATTGGGATCGCAACGGGGCGCGGAGGCTCGATTTGCCGAACATCCGCCGGGACGACTACTGCCTGTGCGGGCGCGCCACTCGTAGGATTACATCCGGGCACCGCCTCCGCGTGATCGATCACGAGTTCAAAGTCGTGTGCATATGGGCTTGTGCGTTGAGCCGCTAGCCAGTAGCGCACACATTTTTCAACGCGAAACGTGAATTCTTTACGCACCGGCAAGTGGAACCCCAAAACCGGCGCTGCGTCTATCGTCAATCGGTGTTCGCCAGCGTTGATCCGCCGCGGCACCATCGTGCTGTATTCGCCATCTACAGCGGTGATCGATACCGGATAGCGATGCAGATTCGTGCGCGTGTACAGCCGACCGTCAAGCACGCTGTCCCACTGGTGCGCGCACCCCGTAAGGGCAGCGGTAACAACAAGTAGAAAGCATGAAGATCGACGCATTACGGGCACCTATCGAAGTTTAGGATTGAGCGCGTCGCGCAACCAATCACCCACGAGGTTCACCGAAATGACCATCACTATCAGCGCGATACCGGGGAACAACGTGATCCACCACTGTCCTGCGAGCAAGTAGTTTTGGCCATCACTAATTAAGGTCCCAAGTGAGGGTTGTGTGGGCGGCATACCGACGCCGAGGAACGACAGCGTGGCTTCCGAAATAATTGCGTTGGCGATGTTTAACGTTGCGATCACGAGCACCGGCCCGAGTACGTTGGGCAGGACATGGCTCACCATGATCTTGAAGCTCGATACTCCAATTACACGCGCGGCTTGCACGTATTCTTTGCTCTTCTCTACGAGCGTGGCACCTCGCACCGTGCGTGCGTATTTCGGCCACTCGGTCAAACCGATTGAGAAAATGATCACGTAAACCGCGAGGGCGTCTTGCATATCCTTCGGAACGAACTGGCGACCAATACCGCTTATCAGCAACGCCACCAGGATCGCAGGGAACGTGAGCTGAATGTCTGCGATACGCATGATCAAGCTTTCCACGCGACCGCCGACGTAACCCGCAATCAATCCAAGTCCCACGCCCATCACAATCGACATCGCAACCGCGCTCATCGCCACCACGAGCGAGATGCGACCACCGTACATGATGGTCGACAAAATGTCGCGACCTTGCTGATCTGTGCCCAGCAAATATTCGCCTTTTCCTTCGGCACTCCATGCTGGCGGCAAGATCGAATCGGTCAACGAGATTTTCGTCAAGTCATACGGATCATGCGGCGCTATGACCGGCGACAGAAACGCGCCAAAAATGCAAATTGCAGCCAGCACGGCAGCGACCACGGTCAACGGCGAACGCTTGAAGCTCCACCAAATATCGCTGTCAAAAAATCGGTTTATCGTGTCCAAAATTCACCTTAAGTCAGAACTCAGCAATCAACTCCTCCCATGAAACAGGACGGAGCTAAGTCAATTACAACGGCAGTCCGCGCTCAACCAAGCGCGAGAAGTATCGGATCCCGTTCGGAATAATCGTGTCGCAAAAATCGTACCGCGTGTTGTGTAGCGGTAGAACATCAGGCGTTGTCTTCTGTCCGATCACGGCATAGCAACCGGGCCGCTCTTGCAGCATGAACGAGAAATCTTCACCACCCATTGAAGGCGTGTAATTTGCGTCCGCGTTGTCCTCACCCCACACTTCGGCCGCAGTTTGCCGTGCAAACTCAACTTCCGCCGCCGTGTTGATAACGGGTGGGTAGAGTCGGTTGTACTGATAAACGCCCTTGGCTCGGTGCGCATCACAAATGCCATGCACCAACTCGCCGAGCCTTGCTTCGATCAAATCGCGAATAGCAGGCTCATACGTGCGCACCGTGCCGGTCAAGCGCACGGTGTCGGGCACCACGGCAAACGCAGGCAAATTGCCGCCCTCAATCGCGCTGATGCCAACAACAGCTGTTTCCAAGGGGCTCACGTTACGCGACACGATGGTTTGCGCGGCGAGCACTAGATTTGCAGCCACCACCATTGGGTCGCAAAGCAAGTGCGGGCGCGCCGCGTGGCCGCCTTTGCCACTGATTTCGATGGTGAAGCCATCTGCTGCCGCCATGAATGGCCCAGAGCGGGTGCCCCACTTTCCGAGATCCAAATCCGGACGGTTGTGTACGGCAAAAATTCGGTCGCAGTCGAAGCGATCAAACAATCCTTCCTTCACCATCAAATCGCCACCACCGCCGCCTTCTTCGGCAGGCTGAAAAATCAGATGTACTGTGCCGGCGAAATCGCGTGTCTCCGCGAGGTAGCGCGCTGTCCCCAAGAGCATCGTTGTGTGCCCATCGTGGCCACACGCATGCATCACCTTGGCGCGTCTCGATGCATGCAAAAAACTATTGAGTTCTTGCATCGGCAGCGCATCCATGTCGGCGCGCAAACCAATGCTGCCACCGGAGCGTTTGCCGCGAATCACTCCGACTAGGCCAGTCTTGGCAATCCCTGTGTGCACTTCGTCCACGCCGAACGCGCGCAGTCGCTCCGCGACCAAGGCGGAGGTTCGCGTCTCTTGATAGCCAAGCTCCGGATTGGCGTGAATATCGCGACGAATCGCGATCAGGTCATCGACAAATGGCTGAGGAAGGTCGTTGAGTTTCATTTTTTCTTTTCTGCCTCACCACGACGATAAATGTCTTTGAATCCCGGCGGTTCATCATTGAGATTGAGCCACTGCGGATCGCGCGCGCCGTGACGCATGAGCCAATGGTTGAGCCGCGGCATGATGAGCCAATTTACCAAGGCGACAACCATCACGAATCCGTAAATTCCCAGCATGATTTGAAGGGCGAGCATGAGCGTCTGACCCTCTACTGCGCCAGCTCGCGCTCGGCAATGGCAGCGAGCAAACCCGCGCCATTGGGGATGATGCGATCGTCAAAGTCGTAGCCCGGGTGATGCAGTGGACAACTCTTGTCGGTGCCCTGACCAATCCAGATATACGCGCCGGGAACGGTTTCGAGGAAGAATGAAAAATCTTCACCGCCTGTGTTCGGGAAAATTTCGGTGATTACGTTGTCGTCGCCAAACACGCCACGTGCCACATCCGCGGCAAGTGCGGCTTCACGGGGATGATTCACTGTCGCCGGGTAACCATAAATGAAGTTCACGCGACCAACCGAACCAAACGCCGCAGCCGTGTTTTCCACAACAAGCTTTAACTTTTCGATCACCAGCGCCTGCGTTTCTTTGCGGTAGGTGCGTACCGTACCTACCATGCGAACTTCACGTGGCACGACGTTGTAGGTGTTCATCTTGCCCGCTTCCAGCGCGCAAACCGAGATCACGACAGAATCAGAGGGGTCCACGTTGCGCGATGCGATTGATTGCAACGCGGTAATCACATGCGCGGCAGCAAGAATTGGGTCGGACACAAACTGCGGCATGCCACCGTGGCCGCCTTTGCCCTCAATGGTGATTTCCATGCGATCCGCCGCGGCCATCATCGCGCCATTGCGCACAGCCATCTTTCCGTAAGGCACCCACGGCGCATTGTGCAACGCGTAAAACGCATCTATCGGAAAGCGTGTAAATAAACCATCGTCCATCATCGCCTTCGCGCCGGCCATGCCCTCTTCTGCAGGTTGAAACACGGAGTAAACCGTGCCCGCAAAGTTGCGCGTCTTGGCGAGGTAGCGTGCGGCTCCGAGGCCCATCGTCGTGTGACCGTCGTGGCCGCAGGCGTGCATATAACCTTGATTTTTCGACGCGTAGGGCAAACGCGTTTCTTCATTCATCGCCAGACAATCCATGTCGGCGCGCAAGCCCACGGCACGCTTACCGGGGCGATTGCCACGGATCACACCGACAACGCCCGTGCCGCCGATGCCGGTGTGCACCTCGTCAACGCCATACGCTTTCAACCGTTCGGCGACGATGGCGGCGGTGCGCGTTTCTTTGTAGGCGTGTTCCGGGTTGGTGTGGATATCACGACGGATCTCGGTGAGATCGCCGTGAAATTCGCGGATAGCCTCAGTGACTTTGCTTGGGTTGTACATCTTGAATCTCTTGAGAAAGGTTAGTGGCCACCGGTTGCGCGCTCTTGCCGCAGGCGCGGATCCACCACGTAGTAAAGCAAGTCGACCACCAAATTGATGGTGACAAAAACCAAAGAGATCAACACCAGATAAGCCGCCATCACCGGGATGTCGGCGAACTGCACGGATTGAATAAACAAAAAGCCCATGCCCGGCCACTGAAACACAGTTTCGGTGACGATGGCGAACGCGATGATCGAACCGATCTGCAGGCCCATGATCGTCATCACCGGCACCAACGTGTTTTTGAGCGCGTGGCCGAAGTGAACGGCCTGATTGGTCAGGCCGCGAGCGCGTGCAAATTTGATGTAGTCGGTGCGAAGCACCTCGAGCATCTCACTGCGTACGAGACGCATGATTAGCGTCATGGTCCCGAGGGATAAAGTGATCGACGGCAGCACCAACGAACG
>Ga0209097_10004341_pt1 | contig 10508 bp, 8 predicted proteins | sample AD_UKC052_MetaG_FD_184419 | JGI IMG/M metagenome (GOLD analysis project Ga0209097, IMG submission 184419) | Active sludge microbial communities of municipal wastewater-treating anaerobic digesters from USA - AD_UKC052_MetaG (SPAdes) (version 2) | ecosystem: Engineered > Bioreactor > Anaerobic >... | reverse complement strand
GCCGCATACACCACCGTCTCCGGTCCCCCGTTGGTCACCGGCATATCCTTGGCCTGCCGCGACGTCGGCGTGCTCAGCGGCTGCTGCGCCACCAAACCGGCAAGTGAAACCACCGCGGCCTGCAATACTCCGTTGGCCCCCGGCATCCGGGTCGCTCGCGCGGCCTTGTCCGCCTTGGCCCCTTCTTTAAGCAGGTTCTCCGCCGCCACATGAAACACCAGCCGCAAACCCGTCGCCTCCGGGTAGCTCTCATACCAGCACTCGGTAATCACCGGCCCCTCGCGCGGCCCGTCGCCGGTCGTGAACTGCCACGACGAGCTGCGCTCGCTTGTCATGCCCGCTTTGCTCTTAACCCCCGCCGCAATTTCCACCTCGTAGGTCTGGTTCGGCGCCAGCGGTGCTTCCGGGCGGAATATCACCCGCCGCCCCTCCACCGCAACCTTTCCCGGCACCGCCGGCCCGCCCGACGATGGAACCACCCGCACGCTTTCCCCGCTCAACGATTTTCCCTCCAACTCCGTCGTAAAGGACAGGGTAATGGGCGCATTCACGGGAACCCCATAGACATTATGGCGCGGATACCGCGCAAAGGTCTTCACCGGTGCGCCCGGTTGCCCGATGCGGGACACGGAGGCAAACCGCCAGCTAAACGGCTGGCCCAGCGCATTGCCCTGCGTGTCCTTTACACTCCCGGCCAGCGTGATCTGATACACCGTGTTGGCTTTCATCCGGAACAACACCACCGCCGAGTCCGCCTCCGGAAAGGCCAGCCCGCCGTTCTCCAGTTCGGCCAGCGGTTGATCATTGACCTGGACCGTCTGCGGCGTCAGCGACGCCGGATCCACGGGCGCGCTGAACTTGACGATGATATTGGCTTCCACCGGCACATGCGCCGCCCCATCAGCCGGCGTGGTGGCGGTCACCGAAAACCCGCCTTGCTGCGCCCAGACCGTCGAAGCGAACAGGCCCGCCGCGAGGGTCAGAGCCGCCAGCCCCAGGCGCGCGGGATGCGGCCGCCAGCGCTTCCATTCCACCCAGCCGCGAGGCAGCGGCCCGCGGGTAAAAACGTATGCCATTCGCCCAACGGAGCCTGGCCTCAGCTCCCTCGATCGCTCATTGGTTGCCTTGATGGTTCTCGAATGTTTCATTGGTGAACTTTGCGATAGCGTTGCTGGGTTTGAACGAAGGATTAATTCGGCAGGGGCAAGCAGACAGCCCCGGCAGGGCAGGGCATGCGGAAAAGGGCTGATTGACGATACAATCCTTCCCGCCCCATGAATTGGAGAAATATGGGAGACATTCTGATCACCACGCGCCATTTCTCTGTCTGGGTTGTCACTATCAGTAATACGTTGCGCATATTAGCACTTTTGCTAACATACTGTCAAGGGCTGGCCGCATCAAAAATGACATTTACCAGAGTGGCAGCCCAATCGGCCCTGGAAGCCGCCCGGGAATGGAGCTACGCCAGGCTTGACCCGCTAAAACTCTCCGTCAGCTCCAATAGCCTCTGCGGAGTCGCAACCATGCCAGCCCGGCGCTAAATCAGCAGCCACGCCGACCCTCGGAACGCCCATTTTGCCTATCCCTCCCCCCTTTTTCTCGGCCGCACCCGTATTCCAGCATAACCAGCCTGTTTCCAAGCCTTTCCATAGCTAGCTAAGAGCCGTGTACAAGGGGTGTACAAGGGATGCTCACCGGGTGTACCAGCTAAAATCCCATGGACTTCCGGTGAGCATCCCTTGTACACCCCTTGTACATGGCCTGATAGGAGGGGGGAGTTGGCCAGGATTCTCAGAAATGAGAATGTTGAAAAGGAAGGCGTTAGCCGGGGAGACGGGCAGGGATGGCAGCCAGGGTGTGGGGTTAATTTAGCTTTGGCAGGGGAGCGGGCTTCTTGCCGTGGGAACCCTGTTTCTCGCTTTGAGTTTGTTTTGACGAACGTGCTCCTTTCAGTCTTTGGCCACCCGCTCCGGTCCTTTTGACGAGGCGGAGAGGGCAAGGGGACAAGGCGCGAGCTTGGGGCTGGAGATATTCAATTTTTCAGGGCGCAAACCGCTGGGATATGCAGTTTGTGGTTTGGCAGAGTGGCCTTTTTGCTGGCCGGCTTGAGCCTGAACCGGGTCAACTTTTTAGCAGACACAACAGCCTTCCTTGAGGCATAATGGCGCCATAACTTTATTATGAAGCATGGATTGAACATCAATAAGACGGGGGCGCTGGACTTTTTATCGCTCGGCGCGCTGGTTCATCGGCTGGACCCGGGCATCATCCCTTTCCGCAAGGCGACCCAATGCCAAATCCACGTGAGCGGCGGCGAGTTTAATGTGGCGGCCAATCTCGCCGATTGCTTTGGCCTGCAGACGGGCATTGCCACGGCGATGGTGGATTATCCCATCGGCGACCTGATTGCCGAGCGGGTGCGGGCGATGGGGGTGAAGCCCTTCTACAAGCGCTTCAAGCACGACGGCGTGCATGGTCCCAACATGGCCGCCGTTTACAGCGACCGGGGCCAGGGGGTGCGCGCGCCGGTGGTGTTTTACAATCGCAATAATGAAGCGGGAGCCCAGCTCAAGCCGGGCGACTTCGACTGGGCGGCCATTTTCGCCGGCGGCATCCGCTGGTTCCACAGCGGCGGCATCTTTGCGGCGTTGTCGCCGACCACCGCCGAGCTCATCATCGAGGGGATGACGGCCGCCCGGAAGGCCGGCGCGATCGTTTCCTTCGATCTGAATTACCGCCCCAAGCTATGGAACATTTCCGGCGGCCATGACCGCGCGGTGGAAGTTCTCGATCGGATTGTGCGGCAGGTGGACGTGCTGGTCGGCAATGAAGAGGACCTGCAACTGGGGCTGGGCATCCCCGGCCCCGCGGTGGCCGCCCGGAACCGGCTTGACCCGAGCGCCTTCCTGGGGATGATAGACAAGGTCATCCAGAAGCATCCGCAGATCAAGGTCGTCGCCACCACCCTGCGCGAGGTTCATTCCACCAACCGCCATAGCTGGAGCGCGGTTGCGTGGGTCAACGGCCAGACCTACACCGCGCCCACTTGCGAGCTGGACGTGTTTGACCGCGTCGGCGGCGGCGATGGCTACGCGGCGGGCTTTTTCTATGGCCTGCTCAATGGCGAAGATCCCGGGGAAGCCGTCAAGCTGGGCTGGGCCCACGGCGCCCTGCTGACGACCTTCCCCGGCGACACCACCATGGCCACGGTGGAGCAGGTTCGTGCCTTTGCCTGCGGCGGCTCGGCGCGGATTCAGCGATAGCGGAGCCGGGAACCGCTTTTTCGCGCGCGGGCGGGCGGGCGTCCGGCGGGACGGGCCGCCGCCGGGGCCGGGCGGCCGGGCGGTTTCCCCGGGCATTGCCGGAGAAGCAATTTGATTCCGTGGCTTGCGCGGTGATAAACTCATGCTATAGTAGGCGCACTAATGAGATCCGCCGCTGGCCTCGCCAGACCGAGATAAATAATTGGTGTGTTCCGCTGAGCGGAATATCCAGCGGGTAAATTGGAACGTAAGTTGGACAATAATAGAGACAAACACTGACTATGAGGACAGGCCTGTTTATGACCTTTTCGGCAACAGCGATTCTGGCTGTTGGCGTGATGGCCCCGGCAACGAAGCTGTGCGCCCAGGAGCAGCTTCCCCAGGAACAATGGAATGAACAATATCGGAGCGAATACGATGTGCCCCCCGGCAAGTATTACTCCGGCCGCTCGCCGTTTATGCGGGGCCAGCCGAAGTTTCAGCCGGTGCCCGTCATCGCGGCCGCCCCGGCTCCGGCTCCCGCTCCGGCGCCGCCACCCCCGCCTCCGCCGCCCAAGGCCACTTGCAGCGACCCGACGGGGGGATTGATCAAGCTGGGCAAGACCATGCCCGCCGAGGCCACCCTGGGGCGCGAGTTCATGGCGGAATTGAACCTGACGGCGCAGGCGTGCGCCGCCAACGTCGTCGTCCGCGATACCGTGCCGGCCAACGCCAGCTATGTGCGCAGTGAACCGGCCGCGACGGTGAACGGCAAGCAACTGACCTGGCAGATCGGCGATCTCGAGGCCGGCGCTGCCCGCAAGATCAAGCTCTGGCTCAAGGCCGAGCAGGAGGGGGAGATTGTGAACTGCGCCTCCGTCTTTGCCGAGCCCCGCACCTGCGCCAGCACGCGCGTAGTGCATCCCGCCATTCAGTTGGTGAAGAAGGCGCCGGCGGAAGTGGTGATTTGCGATCCGATTCCGATGGTTTTGACGGTGAAGAACACGGGCAGCAGCGCGCTGACGGGGGTGAAGATCAGCGATCCGCTGCCGGCGGGGTTGACCAGCGAGGGCAAGAGCAGTTTGTCCTTTGAGGCGGGGAATCTGGCGCCGGGAGAGAGCAAGGAATACAAGTTTAACGCCACGGCGGCGCGGCCGGGCGAGTATGTCAACCGGGCCACGGTGGCGAGCGCGCAAGGGGTGAGCGCCGAGGCGACGACGACGACGCGGGTTCGGGAGCCGGTGCTGGCGGTAGCCTGCGCGGCGCCGGAGCAGCGGTATATGGGGCGGCCGTTTGAGGTGAACTTTACGGTGAGCAGCAAGGGGGATGCGGCGAGCGCGGGGACGGTGTTGGAGGTGGCGGTACCGGCGGGGCTGACGGCCAAGTCGGCGGCGGAGGGGGGCAAGGTCTCGGAGAGCAAGGTGGTGTGGGAACTGGGGTCGTTGGGGGTGGATGCCACGCGGAGCCTGGCGGCGACGTTTGTGGGGCCGAAGGCGGGGAATTATACGTTTACGGCGTCGGCCAAGGGGGCGTGTGCCAAGCCGGTGAGTTCGAGTTGCCAGACGCGGGTGGTGGGGGTTCCGGCGATTTTGCTGGAGAAGGCGGATGATCCGGATCCGGTTTCGACGACGGGCGAGACGACCACCTACACGGTGAAGATCACCAACCAGGGGACGTCGGATGACAACAATGTGAAGATGGTGGTGAGGATCGCGCCGGAGCTGGTTCCGGTGAGCGCCACGGGGAATGGGAGCATCAGCGGTCAGACGGTGACGTTCCCGGTGGTGCCGCGGCTGGCGCCCAAGGAAGCGGTGACCTACAAGATCGTGGCCCGGGGGGTGAAGGCGGGGGATGGGCGGACGCGGTTTGAGCTGACGTCGGACATGCTGACTTCGCCGGTGATCGCCGAGGAAAGCACGCACGTTTATTAAGCGCGGCGGGGGCGCGCCGTTGCCCGGCGCGATCTCGCGCGGGAATCACGCGCCGTCCGGGAAAGCCCGGGCGGCGCGCCAGTGGTTGGGCCGTGCAACCAGCATGAGAGGCATGCTTAATTGCCGGGCTGGCTTGCAGCCCGCGCCGCGGCGCCGCGCTGATTGTATTTCGTATGAAGAATAGTACCAGCCTTACTGTCCTGGCTGTGGTCACGCTGTTGCTGGCGGTGGCCGCGGCGCAAGCCCAGCAGCACCGCGCCGTGCGGTTGGGTCATCCGTTAACCCGGTTCGCCCCGCCGCTCGAACGGCCGGAGCAGTTGCGGGCGCTTTTTGCGGATGAGAAACTCAAGGCTGATGTGGCGGAAATCCTGCGGCAGGCGGGATGGGAAGGCGAGGTGGAGGATTTGCGGCAGGCGGCGGCGGTTGCGCCGATTACCGAACTGAGCCTGCCGGTTGGCACCCGGATGCCCTACATGTCGTCGCGCAAGAACGGCGAGCCGGAGGCGCTCATAGATGTCCTGTGGGATGGGACGGAGCCGATTAGCGCGTATGCCTTCGATTTCACCTCGAAGGGACGGCGCTACCGCTGCATCACTCCCCGGCCGTGCAGCAATTTCTACACGGTGGACCTCGGGCCGGCGCTGCCGGAGTTGGCGCTCGGGTGCAGCGCCCCGGGCCAGGCCTTGGTGGGGCGGCGCTTCGAGGTTTGCCTCACGGTGACCAACCTGGGAACCGCGCTCGAACCGCAGCCCACGCTGCGGCTCCCGGTGCCTCCCGAAGCGGTTCTGGCCGGCGTCACCGACCAGGGAGATCCCGCCGACGGAAATATAGTGTGGAAGCTGCCCGCGCTGCAGCCGGGCACCGCCAAACAAGTCTGCGCCACTTTTGTGGCGCACCAGGCCGCCACGGCCGCCTTTGCGGCGACCGTGGAAGGCGCCAGCGGCCCGGCGGTGAGCACCCGTTGCGAAACCCTCGTCGCCGGCATCCCGGCCATTCTGCTGGAGACCGCCGATTTGGAGGACCCGATTGAGGTGGGCAAAGAGGTCGTTTATGAAATTAAAGTGACCAACCAGGGTTCCGCTCCCGGAACCAATCTCAAGGTCACCTGCGCCTTGCCGGAGTCGGAGGAGTTCGTCTCCGGCACCGGCCCCACAGCCGTGCAGGGCCAGGGGGGCACGGTGACGATGGAAACCGTGCCCGTGCTGGCGCCCAAGGCGCAGGCGGTTTGGCAGGTCACGGTCAAAGCTCTGAAACCGGACGACGCACGCTTTAAGGTCTTCATCCGCAGCGACCAATTCGAGAAGCCCATCCAGAAGGACGAGGCGACGCAGTTATATTAGACTGCCGGGGAGGCGGCGGGGGCTGTTCGCACCGATGCTCTTCGTGCGTTCGGGCCGGGCCATGATGACCTTGGCCGGGCGCCCGGCAGAGTCGGAGGGATCATGCGCGCGGAAACCCACCGGGCGGCCGGGCGTGGTCTTCAGGCGTCAGGTGTGATCGGAAGGCTCGCCGGAGGCCATCGGGGCGACGGAGGCTTCGTCTGCGGCGGACGGCGGAGCGACGGGCGGCCAGTCTTGGGCCTCCGCCACAATCTCGCGCATCCGCTCGAACCACCACTGGGCGCGATGGGAACGTTTCCGGATGCAGCGCGCCGTTCGCCGGTCAGGCCGAGTCTCAAAGCCGATGTGCAGTTGGTGGTTCATCTAGCGGAACCTCCCGTTTTGCCTTGGGCCCTGCGCAGGCAAACCGCGTGGTACAGGCCGGAATACCCGGTGCGCGCGAGGATTGGCGCGGGTCCGCCAATCCGCACCCGGGCAGGCCACCATGAGATTATGCAAAACCCTAATCTCATGCAGGAATATAGCATAAAATCCGGGACAAGCCAAAAGAACTGGGCTAGGCTGCGCCCATGAAATCACAGGCGGGAAGCGCGGCGAAATGCGCGCCGGTTGCGGGTCGGCGGCGCGCCCTGGTTGGGTCGCCGCGGAACGGGATTGCCCGCGAGGCTGGGCTGCCGATATCCCCGGTGCCGGCCAAGCCTTGGCTGGCGAGGGAATATGACAGCCGGCACTCTCCATAGCAGCTTCAATATGACGCGTTTCGTTATTGGCCGGCTGGGGATCATGGTGGCCGTGAGCTGCCTATGGCTCGGCGCGAACTTCATCACGCGGGCAGCCGAAGGCGGCGCAGCGGCCAGAACGCAGATTCGCGTGGATGCCAACTTTCCTGGTGGCAATATTGTGGTGGATTCCATCGCGGGCGACCTCGTGACGTTGCGCCCGGACTTGCGCGATACGGAGGGTGATTGGTTTTACTGGTATTTTCGGGTCCGCGGCGGGGCGGGGCGGACGTTGCAGTTCAGCTTTTCGCGCTCGAATCCCATCGGCACCCGCGGTCCCGCGCTCAGCCTCGACAGGGGCAAATCATGGTCATGGCTGGGCACCAATGCCGTGGCAAAGCAGACCTTTACTTGCGCCCTTCCCCGCAAGGCGCGCGAGGCGCGGTTTTGTTTTGCTATTCCATATCTGGAGCACAATCTCAAGGACTTCCTGAAACGCCATCGGCGCCACCCCAATCTAAAGGCGGAAACTCTCTGCCAGACCTCCGGGGGACGCCGGGTGGAACTGCTGCGGCTGGGACGGTTGGATGGGAAGGCCGGACACTGCGTCGTCCTGGCGTGCCGCCATCATGCCTGCGAAATGATTGCCAGCTACAGCCTGGAGGGTCTCATGGAAGCGGTGCTTGACGCTGCGGATGTTCGGTGGTTGCGCGAGCAGGTGGAGTTCTTTGTGGTGCCGTTCATGGACAAGGATGGAGTTGAAGCGGGCGACCAGGGCAAGAATCGCCGTCCCTACGACCACAACCGCGATTACCAGGGCGAGAGCCTTTACGCTTCCGTGCGGGCGATGCGGGAGCTGATCACCGGCCGGCTCGGCGCGCGAAACATCGCGCTGGCATTGGATATGCACTGCCCGCATATTCGCGGCGCGCATAACGAGCATATTTACTTCGTGGGCGGGCCGGCGGAGGATAACTGGGCGCGGGTGGGCGAGTTGGCCCGGGTGCTGGAGGCGGTGCAGCGCGGGCCGCTTCACTATCGCGCGGCGGACAACCTTCCGTATGGCCAGGCCTGGAACACGCTGGCAGGCCCGGCGCGCACCTTCGGGCGCTGGATGGCCGATCAACCAAACGTCCGCATTGGCACCACGATCGAGATTCCCTACGCGAATGTCGGAGAGACAACGGTCACGGCTGAAAATGCGCGCGCCTTTGGGCATGATCTGGCCCGGGCGTTGGCGCGGTATCTTCCATCACGGATTGCTGATTGAGGCGCCGCGCCCCGGCACGTATATTTGTTGCGAGCTTATGGGATTTTGCGAAGGCCAAATCATGCCTGGCCGGGAGCCTGGCATTTCCCGGCCCGTCCGGGTGAGCCCGGTGTCCCGGGCCTGTTGGGTGGCGGCTTGCGGCTTGGTGGCGCTTGGCGGCTTGCTGGCATCCTGCGGCAGTAAAACCGAGCTGCCCTTGGAGGCGCCTCCCGCACAAACCAACGCGGCGGAGGCGGTGGCGGTATCGCCGGAACTCGCGAAGCTGACGGGCAAATGGGAGCGTTCGGACGACGGCTACAGGCTGGAGATAAAAGGCATTGACGCCAGCGGCAAGGTGGAAGCCGCCTACTACAACCCTAACCCGATCCGGGTGTCGCGCGCCGCGGCCTGGCGCGAGCAGGGAATCAGCCGGATCGTCGTTGAGTTGAATGATACGGGCTATCCCGGTTGCCTATACACGCTGGAGTTCAACGCGCAGACGGACCAGTTGGTCGGGCAATATTTCCAAGCCGCGCAGCAGGCGACCTACGAGATTGTATTTTTCCGGATCGAATGATTCCCGTCCGCCCCAACCATCAACCTCAGGCTGTGTCTGACTCGACTTTTATGAAACCAATCACCCGCCGGGAGTTTACCCGGACCCTTGCCGCGGTCAGCACGACGGCGGCCCTTTCGTCCTTCCGCGTATTTGGCGCCAACGACCGTGTGCGGCTGGGCTTCATTGGCGTGGGCAACCGCGGCGACCAGGTGCTGGACGCCTTCTTGAAGCAAAGCGATGCGGAAATCGTGGCCGTTTGCGACATCTACGAGCCGTATCTTGATTTTGCTGCCCGGAAGGTTGGCACCGGCCCTAAACGATTCAAAGACTACCGCCAACTGCTTGAATTGAAGGACGTGGATGCGGTGGTCATCTCCACGCCCGATCACTGGCATGCGTTGCAAACCATCCATGCCTGCCAGGCCGGGAAAGATGTATATGTCGAGAAGCCGATCTCGTTGCGCGTCGCCGAGGGGCGGGCGATGGTTCAGGCGGTAAAGCGGAATAAGCGGGTTTGTCAATCGGGTTTGCACCGGCGCTCGGCGGCCATGTTTCGCGAGATGGCGGAGTATGTCCGCGGTGGCGGATTGGGCCAGGTCACGGGAGTGCGCACCTTCCACATTCAAAACGAATGGCCCAAGGGCATCGGCAATCCGCCCGACAGCCCGCCCCCGCCCGGCATGGACTGGGAAGCATGGCTGGGGCCGGCGCGAAAGGTGCCCTACAACCGGAATCGCGGGCTTTATCAATTCCGTTGGTTCTTCGACTACAGCGGCGGCCAGATCACGAATAACGGCATCCACTATCTCGATTTGATCCATTGGGCACTGGGGCAGGAAGCCCCGCTGGCTGTGACGGGCATGGGGGGGCGGTTTGCGGTCGAGGACAACCGCGACGTGCCGGATACCATGGAGGCGCTCTGGCATTATCCGGGAAATACGCTCGTTATCTATACCCAGTTCAATGCCAATGGCGCGGGGGCCGCCGCCAAACCGTGCGAAATCGAGTTTCGCGGCACGAAAGGCACGCTCTACATGCGGAGCAACGGCTGGGAAGTTGTGCCGGAGGTTATCACGCCCAACGAGTTTCCGCGCCGCTCGCCTACCGACCGCAGCAGCGAACGCGGCTGGCGCACGGGCGAAGCGCCGGTGATCGAGGCCCGAAAAGAGAGCGGGCGCGCGGATACCGCCGACCATGCCCGCAACTTTCTTGATTGCATCAAGAGCCGGGCGGCCTGCAATTCGGATTTGGAAAGCGCCCACCGGAGCACCAGCACCACGCTTATCGCCAACATTGCCATGCAGACCCGGTCATATCTGGAATGGGATGCGAAGGCGGAGAAGTTTACAAACAATCCCGCGGCCAACAAGCTCCTGCGCTACGACTACCGCCCACCGCTCAAAAGCCCGGCCTGAACGGCGCAAGGGCAGCGGCTGCGGTAAGGTCTGCGGTTCCGGCGTGCGGG
>Ga0209097_10004334_pt1 | contig 10515 bp, 6 predicted proteins | sample AD_UKC052_MetaG_FD_184419 | JGI IMG/M metagenome (GOLD analysis project Ga0209097, IMG submission 184419) | Active sludge microbial communities of municipal wastewater-treating anaerobic digesters from USA - AD_UKC052_MetaG (SPAdes) (version 2) | ecosystem: Engineered > Bioreactor > Anaerobic >... | reverse complement strand
TGTCAAGGGTTCACCGGAAGAAGCCTTGGCGGCCAGCGACGGCAGCGGCTTGGGTGGTGAGCCTGGAGAAGCCAGTGGCGCGATGGCACCGGCACAAATGGGCAAACAAGAGGCTCTCAAGAAATACGCCATCGACCTGACCGAAAAGGCCAAGAAGGGCGAGCTCGACCCAGTGACAGGTCGCGATGAAGAAATTCGTCAGATCGTCGACATTTTGATGCGCCGTCGCCAAAACAACCCGATTCTCACGGGCGAAGCCGGCGTCGGCAAAACCGCTGTTGTGGAGGGTTTTGCACTTCGTCTGGCCAAGGGCGACGTGCCTCCGCAATTAAAGGACGTGTCGCTTCTTACGCTTGATATTGGTTTGCTGCAAGCCGGTGCGAGTATGAAGGGCGAGTTTGAGCAGCGCCTTCGCCAAGTAATTGACGAAGTTCAAGCCAGCCCGAAGCCAATCATCTTATTTGTCGATGAAGTACACACGCTGGTCGGTGCTGGCGGTGCCGCCGGCACGGGCGATGCGGCTAACTTGCTGAAGCCTGCGCTGGCGCGCGGCACACTGCGCACAATCGGTGCGACAACATGGGCCGAGTACAAGAAGTACATTGAAAAAGACCCGGCGTTGACGCGCCGCTTTCAAGTCGTGCAAGTACCTGAGCCCGATGAGGCAAAGGCCGTCGCTATGTTGCGCGGCGTTGCAAGCGTGCTTGAAAAACACCACAAAGTACTCTTGCTGGACGAGGCCATCGCGTCTGCGGTCAATCTCTCGCACCGATACATTCCCGCCCGACAATTGCCGGACAAGGCGGTCAGTCTTCTAGATACGAGTTGCGCGCGCGTGGCCGTGAGCCAACACGCGACGCCACCCGAAGTGGAAGACACGTTGCGTAAGATTGAAATGCTCGACGTGGAACTCGGGATCATCGACCGCGAAGCGGCCGTTGGCATCGAGATCGGCACCCGCAGAGACGAAGCTGCCGCCGTTCGCGCAGTCCAGGCTGAACGTTTGGCAACGCTGGATGCGCGGTGGAAAGAAGAAAAGGCGCTGGTCGACACCGTTCTCGACTTGCGCAGCAAACTTCGCGGTTCCGGCGACGGCAAGGTTGATACGGCTGTTCCGATCGGAGACGACGCGCGTGCAGCGATGCTCAAAGAGCTGGGCGAGCTGCAAGCCAAGCTCGCGGGTATGCAAGGCGATTCGCCACTCATCCTTCCGGCTGTTGACGCGCAGGCCGTGGCGTCGGTCGTCGCTGATTGGACTGGCATCCCTGTCGGTCGTATGGTGAAAAACGAAGTCGAAGCCATCCTCAAGATTGCCGATACCCTGAACCAACGCGTGATCGGTCAGCGCCACGGTTTAGACATGATCGCCAAGCGCATTCAAACCAGCCGCGCAAAGCTCGACAATCCGAACAAGCCGATTGGCGTGTTCATGCTCGTCGGCCCATCGGGCGTAGGCAAAACCGAGACCGCCTTGACGCTCGCTGAACAGCTCTATGGTGGCGAGCAAAACATGATCACCATCAACATGAGCGAGTTTCAGGAGGCGCACACCGTCTCCACGCTCAAAGGCGCGCCACCGGGCTATGTCGGCTATGGCGAGGGCGGTGTGTTGACCGAAGCCGTGCGCCGCAAACCCTACAGCGTTGTGCTGCTCGACGAAGTCGAGAAAGCGCACAGCGATGTGCACGAAATTTTCTTCCAGGTGTTCGACAAAGGCATCATGGAAGACGGCGAGGGCCGCCTGATCGACTTCAAAAACACGGTCATCATTCTGACTAGTAATGTCGGCTCCGAACTCATCATGAGCATGACGCGTGACCCAGAACTGATGCCTGAGCCGGAAGACATCGCGAAGGCACTGCGCGAGCCGCTCCTGAAGGTCTTCCCCGCAGCGCTGCTCGGCCGCATTCAGGTTGTGCCGTACTTCCCGCTGAGCGATGAAATGCTCGGCAACATCATCCGCCTGCAACTCAACCGCATCAAGAAGCGTATCGCCGAAAACCACAAGGCGACCTTCGCTTACTCTGACGACGTCGTGAAACTCATCTCGTCGCGCTGCACCGAGATCGAGAGCGGTGGTCGCATGATTGACGCGATTTTGACCAACACGATCCTACCGAAATTGTCCGAGGAATACTTGAGGCGCACGATTGATGGCAAGGCACTGCAAAACATCAGTCTGGGCGTTGCAAACGGCGACTTTAGTTACGATTTCGGCGCGATCGCGTAACTTATCGTGTAGGGCGCCCGCGGCGCGGGCGGGCAGCGGTAGCGCGCCATGTTGACGCGCGTTAGTAAATTCTGGTGACCGATTGCGCGCATCGGAAAACGGTAGACGGTCGCAATGGCACTTGAAACAGTAATCGCATCTAGCCTTACCACGCCCACACGGAATGTGCGGGCGCTGGTGCTGATGGGCGGCGGCGCGCGCACCGCTTATCAGGTGGGTGTGCTTCGGGCGCTGGCCTCAATGCTGGCGCAGCAGGCATCCGCATCGGGTTCAAATGGACACGCGTTTCCCTTTGAAATTTTGGTGGGAACATCTGCGGGAGCGCTCAACGTGGCCTCGCTTGCGGGCTATGCCGAACTGGGGGTCGGTGCGTTTGATGAGTTGGCGCGGTTTTGGGCGGGCGTGCGCTCAAGCGATGTGTATCAGCTAAATAAAACCTCCAGCAGCTCGTGGTTTGGGGGGCGCAGCAAGTATCTTGCCGCGCTGAATCTCTCGCGTGGTGTGCTCGCGCACGGAGCGATTTTGGATAATGCGCCGCTCACCGATACGCTGCGTCGCGCAGTGTCGCTTGACGGCATTGACCGTGCGCTGAGGGCGCGCGCGATTTCTGCGGTGGCCGTGACGGCATCGAGCTATTCAAGCGGCGTGCATTGGACGTTCTGCCAGCGACATGCCGACGCGCAAGCGATACAGCCTTGGATTCGACCGGGCCGACGAGCAACGTTTCAGGACATTTCGTTTGAGCACCTCACCGCGTCCAGCGCGATTCCGTTTGTGTTCCCTGCGACGGCACTGGTGGTTGATGGACAACGAGAGTTCTTTGGCGACGGATCGATGCGCCAAATTTCACCACTGTCGCCAGCACTGCATCTGGGCGCGCACGACATTCTTGTGATCGGCGTTGGCCAGCCCACGCGCTCTGGTCTCGGCGCAGATGCCGTCTCGCAAGAGGCGCCGGGTGTTAGCGCAGTTGCCGCGCATGCCATGGCTAGCGTTTTTCACGACACCTTGCAGGCTGACGTAGAGCAGGCGACGCGCGTGAGCGAAACGCTTAAGCGATTGCCGCCGAGCGTGGCTGCTGTGTTGCCGTATCGTCCGGTGCGGGTGCTCGCGATACAGCCGTCGCAGTCGCTGGACGCGTTGGCGTTACAACACGTCAATTGCATCCCGAAATCCACTCGGGCGGCGCTCGGTGGGTTGTTGAGCGAAGCGGGCGGCGCATCGCTGGCGAGTTATCTGCTGTTCGAGCCAAACTTCGTCGCCGCGCTGATTGCGCTCGGGCAGCGCGACGCTTACTCGCGCGCGGCGGAATTACTAGATTTTTTTGCAGCAACGAAGTGAAGGTGCGCGCGGTGCGGCGAACATCGAACAGATACCATTAACAGCAGACCGAACCCGCAAAAGCACATTTCACGGAACTGGTGCGTCAACAGCTTTTTGGGCCTAACGACTGCCGGGTGGTCGTTTGCGGGCAAATTTATCAAAAGTTGACTTCGTGAAAATAGTGCACGGAACCCAATGCTGGCTGTCGTTCCAGGCAAAAAGCCATTAACGGCAAAATTCGACTGAATTCGCGCGTTCCCGTGGCGGCGCCGGGTGTCAGTACTGTCCGCGCACAGCGCGCGCGGCGCGATCATAGGCACGCTTGAAGTGCGCTCCTTCGCGCTCACCCGCGCCGACTTGGTAGTTGCGATCAGCGCGTAGCGAGGCGATGTACATCCGCTCGCAATTCGCTTCGTCTCCATTTTGGCAATAGCTGATGGCCATATTGTTGTACGCAAGCGCCTTATCGCTACTCGTTGCTTGGCCGTGGGTCACGATTTCTGTCCATAAATTTCGCGCCGAAAGCAGCTCACCGCGCCGATAGGCAGCCATCGCTTGCGACGACAGTTCTTCGATGCGCTTGGGGGCTGGCGGCGGCGTCGCGGATTTCGCGGCGGCGGCTTTCGCTTGACGATCGGCGGCCTCTTGGCGAGCGCGAGCGACCGCGAGGCGCTCTTCCTCCTCCTGTTGGGCTTTACGCGCACGTTCTTCGGCTTCAGCGCGCGTGGGCACCGCGGCTGTGCGCTCGTCCTGCTCGGCTTGCGTTCGGCGCTTCGCACGCTCTTCGGCTTCAGCTTTCGCCTTCGCCTGCGCGGCCAGTTTTTCTTGTGCGTCTAACTTCGCTTTAGCTTTTTCTTCACTCTCGCGTTTTGCCTTCGCAAGCGCAGCCTCATCGGGCGCAGGCTTTACCTTAGCTTGCACTGGGGCGGACCCGTCGGTCGCAGATTTTGTTGCGGCCTTCGGTTGCTCGCTTGCGGGTGCGGCTACGGGTGCAGGCGATGCAATTGATGGAACCGCAGCGGTTGGCGCCGCGGTGGGCTGAGTACCGGATGCGGTCGCATCGGGCTTAGAAGGAATTGCGCCTGCGGCGGGGAGCGCAACGCCGGAGACGGCTGGTGGCTCGGGCGCCACCGCCGTCGGCGTGGATGTGCCACGAAGTGCTAGGTAGCCGCCCCCGGCAATGGCGGCGAGAACGACCGCGGCGATTAGTCCTGTCCAGCTGCGTTTTTTTGCGAGATCACGCTCTGGATGTGAGGCACGAAAATCAGCGGGCGAGCCGAAAGGACGCGGTGTTGCGGGTGATGCAACGGGTGGCCTTGCCGCTGCGCTTGCGTTTGGAGCTGGCGCGGTGGCTGCGGCAACGGCGGCACCGGCAGAAGCGATCGCAACCGGTTCGTCAACGGTGGGGTTTTTGACGGACGGGGTTGGCAAACGGCCGGTCCACACGACCGTTGCGTCATCGGGTGCAGCAACCGACGTATCGGGCACGGGATTGATCGGCGCTGATGTCGATTTTCCTGTGACAACGTCCACGCCCGAGCCCGCCGCAGCAGAAAGCGACTCAGTCGTCGGGTTGCGCCGCACAAACTCGGTCTTCGGCGAGCTATCCATCGGCTCGGTCCAGCCAAGTCCCTCGCGCAGCGCTTCGACCGACTGAAAACGATTTTCCGGGCGTACCGCGAGCGCCTGAATCAGGCCAGCAAGAAATTGCGAAGAGCAGGACGCTTTTATCGCGCCAACTAACCCCGGTAGTGGATCAGTAATCATCCTCGCGACTGCCTGAGGGGGCGCCGCTCCGGCGAGCAGAAAGTACAGTACGGCCCCCAAGCCGTACACGTCAGTCCACGGACCTTGATGCATGGTGCCGTCGTCGACGTACTGTTCGATCGGCGCGTAGCCCGGCTTGAGCACCGTGGTGAGCGCCTGTGTCATGCCGCCGACCACCAAGCGGGCAGCGCCAAGATCAAGGAGTACCGGTGCCCCACTGGCACGCATCAAAATATTGTCGGGAGAAACGTCTCGGTGAATGACGTTTTGCGCATGCAGCAGTATCAGCGCATCAAAAATGGGCTCGATTATTCGACGAATCGCCTGTTCGTCGAGACTAGCGCTGCCACGGTACAGTTCACGCAGAGTTTTCCCGGCGTAAAACCGCATCGCCATGTAGGCTGTTGAGTTCTGTTCCCACACTCGGTGCACTTCCACCAGTGCAGGATGAGAGAACCTTGCGAGCATCTGCGCTTCGCGCAGGAAATTTTTCAGGCCGGACGTAAACGCGTCCGTGTTGAGTTGTGACCGAACCATCACCGATCGATCACCCGTCCGCCCAGCGATGGAGACCGGCAAATATTCCTTAATCGCCACCGTTCGGTCTAGGGTCGCCTCGTAGGCAAGATAAACAATGCCAAATCCGCCTTCGCCAACGATGCCTGTAATTTTGAAATCACCCAGCACGGTGCCAACCGGCAGTTGATTGAGATTTTGCTGGGACGGGGAATCCATCAAGAAAAGGGGCTTGTGAAGCGACAGCTTGATTATGGCGCTTTCCAAAGCGTTTCGAAAGCATTAGCGCTCCCGAACCGGTTACGCACCGTTACAAAGACGTTCACGCAACGATCATTTCCGGTTACTGTGTCGACAGGGCGCATCTCAGGCGCCTCGCTTGACCACCGCTCGGTTTGCCGGATAATGGCCGGGCTTTGACTTGAGGGGATTATTTTGGAAAAAAGTTGTGCGATCAGCATAGTCGTGAACGGGGGGCGTTGGCTGCAAGAAGGTGACGCAATGGTGTCGATCGGCGCGGTGCCGCACCGTTGGACCCTCGAGGGATTGAAGGATTTCGTAAGCCTGCGCATTGGTGCGCACTTGGGCCGTACGATGGAGCAGATCGAATTTGTCGATTTGCGATGGTGTCGTGATCGCGCAAACGGTTTGGACAATGAGGCCGTCAATGCCGGTTTTACGGTTGCCAACGCGCCGCATATTGGTACGGACGACGTTGGAGCCGGCCTCTCGCTGGAAGCGGTCGAAGCTTCAGCTTCGGGTTGCCAAGCCGTGGTTGTGGTTGGCGGCCAGATAACGTGGTTGCCCTTGCGGCAAAAGCTGGAAGCCTCCGGCGTTTCGCTGTTTGAGTTGTTGCTACCGGCTACCGGTAAGGTGCTCGTCTCGACAGATCGCGTGATTGACCTCCGTGAAAGCGCCATGCGCCAGCACGGCAGTACCCCAACATTGGCGCTATTCAAAGCACTCCCAACGCCAGTTTCGAGTGCGGCGACCGATGAGCCGACCGCCTCTGCACCGCGTGACGCGTCGTTCGCGGCCAATGCAATTTTGGGGACCGTCAAGTCAAAATCCAACGGCTACGGCATTGTCAGCCGTAAAGATGGGTTGGGCGATTTGCAATTCTTACCCGGTCACGTCGCCCCGCCAGGGTTTGAATATGTTGAGGTTGGCGACGTCGTGCGCTTTGACGTTGTTAAGTCCCCGGCCGGAAAATGGTTAGCTCAACGCGTCGTTCGGTCATGAGAAACACGGTGACAGAGCCCGCGCGATGTCGCCTTTGTGCATCAATATTCGTCCTTTAAGATGCACGCCTCGGTGTCGTGCAACTTGATTATTTGAGTTTTGAATTGATCGGCATCCAATGGTCACTTTGCGAATTTGGTATCCCCGGACGATAGATCGACTAAAGGTAGGATTTAGTTCGATTGAGATTGGTGGCCCGTACGGCGCCGCGTACATGAGTCTCCGACCGGTCAAATCTGACCGTAGAGGATCGCCGCACGCACGCACAGCCTCCTTGGCCGACGACGTCAAAGCCGAGGGTGGTGAAACGTCGCACGTCTGGCTGTTCACTCGCCTCAACGAAAAGCGAATGTTAGGCCTGTGGGATCAGCACATCGGCATTCAACTCACAGATGATGCAAAGATTGCGTCACACGATTGCTTTCAGTTCTGCGACAAGATGCTGGCTGCCGGACGCGGGGTCGTAGTTGATGCGTTGACGGCGAGCAGCCTGACCGAACGTGCGTTAGGCGCCCGTTACACACAAAGTCTTGCGACGACGGCACTCGACCTCGCCGCTCGCGCAGATCGATACCTAAAGTTGAGTCATTGGTAAAAAGATGTTGCTCATTTCGCACCTACGAAGGATCCACTGAATGGAACGCCTTGTTGATCTTGTGACGCCGCTGGGCGACGCGCTGTGGTTTCGGCAGATGACCGGGACTGAGGCGTTGTCGTTGCCGTTTGAGTTGGACGTGGTGATGCACAGCAAAAGCTCTGGATTAAGCGCAAAGGCCGTGCTCGGCAAACCGTTCACGCTCAAGGTTGCGACCGAGCAGCCGGGGGCGCAGCGTTTCTTCAACGGAATTTGCACGCGCTTTGCCAGCGCTGGGCGGGAAGGTGAACACCTGATTTACACCGCGAAGCTTCGACCGTGGCTGTGGCTCGCGAGCCGCCGCAGCGACTGCAAAATTTTCCAGAAGATGAAAGTTCCAGACATCATCTCTGATGTGCTGTCACGCTACGGGTATCCACTTACAAAGAAGCTAACGAAGTCCTATCGCACCTGGGAATATTGCGTTCAGTATCAGGAGACTGATTTGAACTTCGTCATGCGCCTGATGGAGCACGAAGGTATCTACTTTTACTTTGAGCACACCGATGGTATGCACACGATGATGCTTGCTGACGATATGTCTTGTCACAGTCCAATGGCCGGAAAGTCGACCATCAAGTATTTCGGGCTTGATGCGGCTGCGGTAGCTGATGAGGAGCACATTAACAGCTGGTTGGTGCGAGAAGAGGTTGACTCCGGCGAGTATTTCTCGGATGACTATGACTTCGAGCACCCGAAAGCCGATCTCAAAATTAAACGCGCAAACCCGTTGGGTCACTCGCACGACGCGTATCAGCAGTACCAGTGGCCCGGCGGATACGTTGAGCATGGCGACGGCGAAATGTACGCTGTTGTGCGCCTCGATACGCTGGAAGCCGAACACGAACGTACTCAAGCGCACACCAATTTGCGCACCATGGCTCCGGGCTACCGATTCACGCTAGCCCGCTGCCCTCGGGCAGACCAAAATCGAGAGTATCTCGCGCTTGCCGCGACATACTATTTTCGCGACAACGCGCGCATGTCGGCTGGCAGCGGTGCGGGAGACGCGGACTGGAGCATCACGGTAACGTCGCAGCCGACGGTGATGCCCTATAAACCGCAGCCGTTGACGCCGAAGCCGCGTACGCATGGCCCGCAGACTGCTCTCGTGGTTGGCCCCAAAGGGGAAGAAATTTATACCGACAAGTACGGTCGCATCAAGGTGCAATTTTATTGGGATCGTGTTGGTACAAAAGACGAAAACAGTAGTTGTTGGATTCGCGTTGCAACGCCGTGGGCTGGTGAGAAATGGGGAATGATTCACATTCCTCGGATCGGTCAAGAAGTGGTGGTCGATTTCATCGGCGGCGATCCCGACTATCCGTTGGTAACGGGTAGCGTTTACAACGCTGACCAAATGCCGCCGTATGCGTTGCCCGACAACAAGACGGCAAGCGGCGTGAAGTCACGTTCCACGAAGGGCGGCGGCGCGACCGATTTCAACGAAATTCGCATGGAAGACAAGAAGGGCGAGGAGCAGCTCTACATTCATGCACAAAAAAACTACGCTACCGTGGTTGAGCTGGATGAGGCTCGGACCGTTGGGCAAGACCGTGCTACACGAATAAATCGAGACGACGACCGCTTCGTTAAAAACGACGATCGTCATGTAATTGAAGGCAACCACACCGAACAAATTCAGAAGAACCAATCGGTCAAGGTCAAGGGTAATCAGAACAACACGGTTGACGGCGACCAGTCAAACGTGGTGCACGGAAATCGAACTCAATCGGTCGACGGAAACCAAAACGAAGAAACGTCAGGCAACCACCTAGAGTCGGTTCAAGGCAACCACGCACTGACGGTTTCGGGTGACGAGAACAATTCGATCCTGGGCAATCAAACCAACTTTGTGCAATCGGATCGTACAGCCATCATCATGGGCAGCGATAACTACGCGACCACCGGAAAGACCTCGCTAGTGTCGATGCAGGGATACTCCGTAACGACAGAGATGGAATATGCAGAGACGGCTACGCAACGCTCGGCCATGATCTACGCTACGGATGAGACAACAATAGGTGGGACACAAACCGAAACGATTGGGGCGAGTCGCAGCACGACGGTTGGTGCGTCCGACACCACGAATATTGCCGGTTCGCAAGTTTCAACAATTGGTGTCTCGCAGACTACGACTGTGGGCACAGCGCTGACCGCCACAGCGGGGGGCACCGTATCGATAACAGGCGGAGGGACTGTCACGGTTACCGCAGGAGGCATGGTCACGATTACTGGGGGCGGTGCAGTGACGATCACCGGCACGGCGATTATGCTGAACGCGCCAGTGGTCACATGCGCCGGCACGCTGATGGCAACCGCCGTCGTTTCTCCGTTTATCAGCCCATGTCCGACCAACAAGGCGTAGCGTCGCCCGTGCAGCCACGCGCGGACGCAGAACCGGTAGCTTTCAAGCGCTGGTCTGAAGATCGTATTCGCCAAGGGCTGACGTCAAGCGACGCATCGGAGCGGATAGCCGCTCTGTCGATGGTGATGCTGCCGGACTCGCCCGTTGACGCGTTAGTTGTTGAGATTGTTCGCTGCGCAGGGCTTTCTCGTGATGATGAGAACGCATTGCACATCGCGGCGTCGGCGCTGACGCTGATGCGGACGCCTGACTCGCAAAAAGTAGCCGTGGATGCGTTGGCGCTCCTTGCACGCGAGGACATGCCGCTGCCAACCCGCATCTGCGCTGCCAACGGATTCTGGTTGTACAAGACGGTGCCCGTAAGTGCGTGGCCTGCAGTTGCGAAAATGGTCTTTGCCGATGACTCGTTACTGAGACAAGTTGCGTAACTGCAGG
>Ga0209097_10004325_pt1 | contig 10527 bp, 5 predicted proteins | sample AD_UKC052_MetaG_FD_184419 | JGI IMG/M metagenome (GOLD analysis project Ga0209097, IMG submission 184419) | Active sludge microbial communities of municipal wastewater-treating anaerobic digesters from USA - AD_UKC052_MetaG (SPAdes) (version 2) | ecosystem: Engineered > Bioreactor > Anaerobic >... | reverse complement strand
TGTGGATACCACCGCAGCCATCCGCAAAATGGCCGAAACAAGCAAAGGGGTAATGGCACCGCAATGTGGCCTTGCGCCGGGTTTTATTGGCATTGTCGGCGCCGATTTGTACCGGCGTTTTACCCGTCTTCGGGATGTGGAGCTGCGGGTAGGCGCTCTCCCAAGTTTCCCCAACGGACAGTTGGGCTATTCCTTTACCTGGTCGCCGGCCGGGGTAATTAATGAATACATCAACGATGCCGAAGCCATTCATAATGGTGTGCGCAAAATGGTTCCCTCGCTCGACGGGCTGGAGATTATTAACATTGAAGGTCAGGAGTTTGAGGCTTTTACCACAAGCGGCGGGCTTGGTACCATGTGCGAAACACTGGAAGGGAAAGTGGATACCCTGAATTATAAAACCATCCGTTATCCCGGCCATTGCAAACTGATGCGCTTTTTCCTGTACGAATTGCTGATGAAAAACGACCGGGCGCTTTCCGAAAAAATACTTACCGAAGCCAAACCACCGGTGCCCGAAGATGTAGTGTATGTGTATGCTGCTGTAGAAGGCTGGCAGGGTGATCAACTCGCCCGCGAGGAGTTTTTCCAGGCCTACCATCCTATTGAACACAAGGGCAAATCGTGGCGCGCCATCAGCTGGACCACTGCCGCAAGCGTAGCCGCCGTGGTAGAAATGGTGGCAAGGGGAACCCTGCCTCAGCAGGGATTTATAAAGCAGGAAGAAATTCCTTTGGAAGCATTTATGCAAACGGGGAACGGAAGTTTATACCGTATGAAGTAAGGAAATTTGTAGTGTAGGCGCGCACGGCCGTGTGCGCCTACACTACAAATTATGACTGTTAAGTATGGTGCCGTCTTTAACCGTCTTAAGGTAGGTTATTGCTTTTCCATCACTTCCCACTTCGCATACCCGGTAACATGAAAATGGGTTTCCCCATGACCCTCCGAAATGCCCGGACCAAAAGAATGGCTTTTTCTTATAAACCATCATCCCATCCACATCATGGTCATGCCCGTGAAATGTAGCCTTTACATTGGGAAATGAAGCTATCAAATGGAGAAATTCGGGGCATTCGACTCCATACCTGGTCCAGTCATTTTGGGAAATATGAACAAAAATAAATACCTGGGCAAGGTTTGCAAATTGTTCCAGGGTGGATTGTACTTTGTTCAAATTTACACACAGGTATTTTCCTTCCTGATTGGAGCTATCAAGGAGTACAACACCAAAGTCCTTTTTTACAACAAAAGAAAAATTGGTTGATTGCCCCATTACATTTTTAAAAGTCTCTTCATCAACCCGATCATGATTACCTCTGGTAACGTAAAAGGGTACCTGAAATTGGTTATATATATTTCTCACTTCGGGTAAAAGGGAAGGTATATCGTGAATGAGATCACCATTGAGCACCACAAAATCTACATCTTTTTCCCGGTTTACCGCCTCAATGAGTTGACGGTGGGAACCTTCATAATCCGTATTTGGCTGTCCCCAATGCCCGTCAGAAGCTGTTATGAATTTGAGCTGAGGCGAATTGGGAAAAGCCAATTTTCCAAAGTTAATAGTTGGACTAACAAGGAGAGGGGCGCTAAACAGGCTTATTTTTTGGATAAATGAACGTCTTTGCATGGTATGAAATTAAAGATTTGCCGTGCCTCCACGCACCCCACGCGGTGGTGCGTGCCCGCACGCACCCTGCCGGGCTCTATTTTTGTTTAATATATATATGCCTGATATTATTCACCCCCGAATCCCGCTCATCAATATCAAACTTATTGATACTTTTTATTAAAGGAAGCAGCTTGGTAAAACCATAATTCCTTGCATCAAAATCGGGTTTTCTTTTCAGTATAAAATTACCGAGGTTGCCCAAAAAGGTCCATCCGCTTTCATCGGCAAGGTCATTTACACTTTGGGTAATCAACTTGATGGTGGCGGCATCCACTTTATTAATGGGTTCTGCTTTTGCCTTTTGCTTAACATGCTTTTTATCCGAAACTGGTTCCTCAGGTTTTTCCGTTTTCAATATTTCGAAGTAAATAAACTTATCGCAGGCCGAAATAAAGGGTTGTGGTGTTTTCTTTTCCCCAAAACCAATTACGGTCATGCCTGCTTCGCGCAGCCGGGTGGCCAAACGGGTAAAATCACTGTCGCTTGAAACTATGCAAAAGCCATTTACCCTGCCTGAATACAGGATGTCCATTGCATCAATTATCAGGGCGCTGTCGCTCGAATTTTTGCCGGTTGTATAGCTGTATTGCTGTATGGGGGTTATGGCATTTTCCAGTAAAACACCTTTCCATCCCGATACGGTGGGTTTTGTCCAGTCGGCATAAATCCTTTTAATGGTGGGGTTGCCGTTTTTGGCAATTTCTTCCAGCATTTCTTTCACCTTTGCGTAAGGTACATTATCGGCATCAATCAGTACGGCAAGTTTTTCGTCAGTCATAATTTTATAAATTAGCTTGTATCCCTGATATCCATATTCACCTGTAATTATAAGTTATCAGAAAGATTGGAAAATGGAATCTTCCCTGCTAAGGTATGGCAATGTTATAAAAACCAACTTTGAACCTCAAATTCCAAAATTCAGGGTTTAAACTTCCTGCATTTAACTATGCGGCGGGTTACAATTTCCCCCATACCCTTACCACAACATTTCCCTTTTTATGAAAACCTTCCACATAAGTGTGGGCCTCCCTGATTTGGTCAAGCGTGTACATTCTGTCAATAACCGACTTTAGTTTTCCTGCTTCAATCAACCCCTTTAAAACCATCAGATCATCCGGGTTTGATTTTGCGGAACCTGCAACTGATACAAACTTTCCGGAGTGGTTTAAAAGTTTTTTGCAAACTGATCTGGATGTTTTTCCCACCGCATCAAAAATGATGTCGAAACGGGTTGCTGTGCTGGAGAAATCTTCGCGGGTATAATCAATTACCGTTTCCGCCCCAAGGCTCTGCACCATTTCTGTATTGGCCGTACTGCACACGCCTGTAACCGCTGCCCCGTAGGCTTTTGCAATCTGAACGGCAAATGTTCCCACGCTTCCCGAGGCTCCGTATATCAGCACTTTATTTCCCGGTTGTAAACCTGCCTTTTTTAAAAATCTTAATGCGGTAATTCCTCCAATCGGAACGGCAGCAGCCTCTTCAAAGGTCATACCCGATGGCATCAGGGCAATCAGGTCATTTACAGGAAGGCATTTATATTCTGCATAGCCTCCAAATTTAAAACCGCATGAGGCAAAAATGCTGTCACCCACTTCAAATGTGGTAACGTCTTTGCCAATTTCTTCAATTATTCCCGCCAATTCAAACCCCAGTATTTTTACTTTGGAGGGCTTTAATAAACCATTGAAAAGCCGCGCTAAAAACGGTTCGGCCTTTCGCAGGCGCCAATCCCCGGCAGTTACCGTAGTTGCATAAACCTTTACCAACACTTCATTTGCCTTTGGTGCGGGCTTTTCAATATCCCTTAGTTCAAGTACCTCCGGCGGTCCGTACTTTTCGTAAATTACAGCATTCATACATATTGTTTTTATTTTCCTGCAAAGCCAATGTGAATTTACGGGGAAAAAAGAAAAAGTGACAAAATGGGCGCTGCGAAGGTGATCATAGCCGTGTGTGGGTTCGCATGGCGGAATGTGGGTTCGCACGACGGAGTGTCGGTGCACACGGCGTAATGTTGTCGCATGTGTAGGCGCGCACGCCCGTGCGCGCCTACACATGCGACAACATTACGACCAACCCTTATCTTTGACCCCATGCCCGCCGATTCCATCCTGCTTTCTCCCATTGAATACCTGAAGGGTGTTGGCCCGCAACGGGGCGACCTGTTGCGAAAGGAACTGAATATCCAAACCTTTGGCGACCTGTTGCAGCATTTCCCTTACCGATATGTTGACCGCACACGGGTTTTCCCCATTTCGGCCATTATGCCGCAATTGGAAACCGTGCAGGTGCGCGGCAAACTGATTGAACTCGAAGAATCGGGTGGCCCCAAAGCAAGGAGGCTTACAGGTGTGTTGCAGGACGATACCGGCACCCTCGACCTGATGTGGTTCCAGGGAATTGTGTGGGCAAAAAGAGGCCTTGTGGTGGGCGGCGAATACCTTGTTTTCGGCAAGCCCGGCTGGTTTAAAAACCGCCCGCAGATTATGCACCCCGAAATTGAACCCGTAGATACGGATAATATCAGCGGAAAGAATTTTCTGGAACCTGTGTACCCCACCACCGAAAAACTGAAGCAGAAATTTATTACCGGGCGCGCCATTGGCAAAATGGTTGGAGCGCTGTTGCCCCAGATTGGACCGCGCGAATTACCCGAATTTTTGCCTGAATCGGTATTGCAACCCATGGGCCTTATGCAACGCTTCGATGCGGTGCGGCATATCCATTTCCCACCCAATATGACGCTTGCCGATGAGGCCCTGCGCCGCCTGAAATTTGAAGAACTGTTTCTTGTACAATTGCGCCTAAACGAGGTGAAGATAAAGCGGCACCGCAGCAGCCGCGGGGTGGTGTTTGAAAAAGTTGGCGACAATTTTAATACTTTTTACAGCGATTACCTGCCTTTTGCCCTTACCAATGCCCAAAAGCGGGTGATAAAGGAAATAAGGGCCGATACCGCCCGCGGACATCAGATGAACCGGCTGCTGCAGGGCGATGTGGGCAGCGGTAAAACCATTGTGGCATTGCTGTGCATGCTTATAGCCATTGATAATGGTTTCCAGTGCTGCCTGATGGCCCCGACAGAAATACTGGCCCGGCAGCATTTTGACGGTATTTCGGAGCTGCTTGCCCCCATGGGTCTTCAGGTTGGCCTGCTTACGGGCAGCACCCGCATTGCCGAACGCCGCAAACTGTTAGCCGCTGCAGCCGATGGAACCCTGCCTATTTTGCTTGGTACCCATGCCCTTATTGAGGATACGGTGCAATTTGCCAAACTTGGGTTTGTGGTTATTGATGAACAGCACCGGTTTGGCGTGGAACAGCGTTCAAAGCTTTGGCAGAAAGCCGAAATACCCCCTCATGTACTTGTAATGACGGCGACACCTATACCGCGTACGCTAAGCATGACCCTGTTTGGCGACCTCGATTGCAGTGTGATGGACGAATTGCCACCCGGTCGTAAACCCGTAACTACCGTTCACCGTTACGAAAGTGCAAGGCATAATGTAATGGAATTTGCCCGGCAGCAGATTGAACTTGGCCGGCAGGTGTACATTATTTTTCCCCTGATTGAAGAAAGTGAGAAAATGGCCTACGAAAACCTGATGCGGGGTTACGAAAATGTAAAGGCTTTTTTTCCCGAGCATAAATATTCCATCAGCATGGTGCATGGGCGCATGAGTGCCGAAGAAAAGGAAACCAACATGAACCGGTTTAAAACTGGTGACACGCAAATAATTGTGAGCACCACCGTAATTGAAGTGGGGGTAAACGTTCCCAACGCATCGCTTATGATTATTGAAAGCTCCGAAAAATTCGGGCTGAGCCAGTTGCATCAGTTGCGGGGCAGGGTGGGGCGCGGCAGCGATCAGAGTTTTTGCATTTTGATGACGGGCCCTAAATTGACCCAGGATGCACGTGAACGCCTCGACATTATGTGCAAAACAAATGATGGCTTTAAAATAGCCGAAAAAGATATGGAGCTCCGGGGCCCGGGCGATATTGAAGGAACCCGGCAAAGCGGGTTGCTGAACTTTAAACTTGCTTCATTGGTAAACGACAGTGCCCTGATGGAACAGGCGCAACGGATGGCCCTTGCCCTGCTGGAAAATGATATCGAACTTTTGAGTAAGGAAAACCTGCCCCTGAGGTACCATTTGTTAAACCAAAAGGGAAAAACGGAATGGAGTAAAATATCCTGAACCGTTTAATGCCGAATTTCATGATAATTTTCACATTCTTCCTGACGTTATTACTGTAATTTTATACAATCAAAATGATTCTTTTGAACAGGTATTCGATTACAGCGGTTTTTTTTCTACTTTTTTCAGGGGTTTTGTATGCCCAAACCTTCGAATTTGTTGAAAATAAAGGTCAATGGCACAAAGAGGTGCAATTCAAGGGCGAATTGAACGGGGGAGCTTTCTTTCTGAAAAAGACGGGTTACCGTGCCCTGCAGCACCATCCGGCTGATTTTGAGGATGCCACGGCGTTTTTTACCGGCCATAATCATGCAGGTGAAGGTGAAAAAAATCCTAAAATGCTTTCTGCAGGTAAGCCAATTGAACCGGTTGGGGACGAAGGGCCCATTGTTCGCAGCCATGCTTACGATATGATTTTTGAAGGCGCCAATCCCAATCCCCAAATTTTACCCGAGCGGCAAATGATGGGGTATTCCAATTATTTTATTGGGAATGACCCGGCAAAATGGAAAAGCGGGGTGAAAACTTTTGGCGCTGTAAGATATGTAAGCCTGTATCCCGGCATTGATGTTCGTTTTTATTCAGAAAACGGTTTTTTGAAGTATGATATCATTATTTCTCCAACAGCCAACCCGTCGCAAATAGCCCTTCGTTATGACGGCGCTACGGTTTCGGTGCAAAAAAGCGGGGAGTTATTGGTAAAAACTTCGGTAAGTGAAGTACTGGAACGCGAACCATATACCTATCAGGTTCAGAATGGTAAGCGCACCCAGATAGACTGCAAATATGTAGTTACCGGAAATAGTGTTTCTTTCAGGCTGGGCAATTATGACCGCAACAGTACACTGGTAATTGATCCAACCCTTGTTTTTTCAACCTTTTCGGGTAGTACAAGCGACAACTGGGGTTATACTTCCACTTTTGATGGTTTTGGTAATGCCTATGGCGGCGGCATTGTTTTTGGAAATGGTTTTCCTACAACGGTAGGCGCATTTCAGCGCAGTTTTGCCGGAGGTGGAAATACAGGTGAAGGCACCGGGTATGATATGGGGCTTGTAAAATTAAATCCAACCGGCAATCAGCGTTTATTTTCAACTTATTTGGGCGGCGGAGGAAACGAACAGCCTCACAGCCTTGTGGTTGACGGTCTTGGCAACCTGATAGTGGCCGGCAGAACTACTTCCACCAACTTCCCGGTAAGCGGCACAAACCGTGTTGGCCCTCGCGGCGGATGGGATATTGTGGTAACCAAGTTTAACCCACTCGGAACGGGGATGGTAGGTTCCATTGAAATTGGAGGTGCCAAAGACGATGGGGTAAATATTAAACATAAAACCACTTCACCAACAGGGCCAAAAAGCCTTTTTCAAAACTATGGCGATGATGCCCGAAGCGAAGTTATTACGGACCGGAGCGGGAATATTTACCTTGCATCCTGTACCCAAAGTACCGATTTTCCGGCTACTTCGGGTGCCTTTCAAACAGCGCTAAACGGACCACAGGATGCCCTGCTGTTAAAATTTACCCCTGCTGTCAATCTGGTGTTTGCTACTCTTTTTGGTGGCGGGGCCGATGATGCAGCCTATGTAATTGAAGTGGAAGAAGATGGCCATATTTTATTGGCAGGTGGCACGGCAAGTAATGATTTTCCCGGAAATCAGGCAGGAACCATTGGTACGGCATACCATGGTGGATTGGCCGATGGTTTTTTGGCCAGGTTTAACAGTACGGGTACCAATTTGTTGCTGTCGGCTTATATTGGTACCAATGGTGTTGACCAGGTTTACGGGCTGCAAAAGGACCGGAACGAGTTTGTATATTTATCGGGCACCAGCACAGGCAATTTCGGAGTTCGAAATGCCGCCTTCAGCCAGGCCAATGGGAAACAGTTTATTGCTAAAATTACCAACGATTTTTCAAGTTTTGTATATTCAACTGTATTTGGCCCCAATACCTCGGAGCCCAATATTTCGCCAACCGCTTTTTTGGTTGATCGGTGCGAAAACGTATATGTAAGCGGATGGGGCGGGCAAATGGGGGGTACCAACCGATATCCGAATGCAGGTACAAACGGGCTTACGGTTACCCCCGATGCCATTGACCCTATAACCGACGGAAAGGATTTTTACTTTTTTGTGATGGAGCAAAATGCTACCCGGCAGCTATATGGTACCTTTTTTGGTCAGCAGGATCTGCCAAGCTCGGGTACACCCGACCATGTAGACGGGGGAACAAGCCGTTTTGACCCAACGGGCGCCATATACCAGGGTATTTGCGCCAACTGCAGCCCGGGACAGTTTCCTACAACGCCGGGTGTAGTGGCACCCACCAAGCCTGCTTCGGCCACTTGTAACCTTGCGGTTGTAAAAATTGCTTTCGACCTTTCGGGTGTAATCAGCGGAATTAAATCTTCCATTGACGGGGTAGATGGCGATACAAGCGCCTGTTCGCCAACGCTGGTAAATTTTCGCGATACCATTGGTATGGCAAAATCATACCGCTGGCTTTTTGGAGACGGTACCCCCGAAGTTACCACTTTAGTACCCGAAACTTCGCATTCCTATACCATTGAAGGTACTTACCGGGTGAGGTTAATAGCGGTGGATGATGCCCGTTGTTTTCCACGTGATACTTCCTTTTTAAACATCCGGGTACGTACCGACAGGGTAACTGTAAATGCGGCAGCAATTAAGGTAGATCCCTGTCAATCCAATACCTATCGTTTTGAAAATCTGTCCACCATTATACCAGCCAAGCCTTTCAGTGATACATCATTCACCTGGATTTTTGGCGATAATTCGGCGCCGGTTCGAACCGGGCGCACCAACGTGCTGCACCAGTTTCCGGCTCCCGGCACATACAACATTCAACTCATTTTAACGGATACCAATTATTGCAACGCGCCAGACACTTTTCGCATTCAATTACGGGTAAGCCCCACGGTTATTGCAGCTTTTGATATTCAATCGCCGGGTTGCGCGCCTTACCTCGCCCAATTTTCCAATACTTCGGCCGGGGGGCAAACCTTCGAATGGTCATTTGGCAACGGGCAAACAAGTAATGACATCAATCCTTCCATAGTATATGCCACTCCGGGCAACTATTCGGTACGGCTGATAGCCATTGACCCAAATACCTGTAACCTGAGAGATACAGTGATTAAAACAGTGGTTGTATTGCCAAAGCCTGCCGCCTTGTTTAGCTTTTCTCCCAATCCTTCTGAAGAAAATATTCCTACCACCTTTACCAACCTTTCTGACCCGGCCATACGCTACAAATGGCTTTTTGGTGATGGTGACAGTTTAATTACCATAAGTCAGGATACACTGGTAAAGCATCAATATCTTCAAACCGGTGTTTACAACGCCTGCCTGATTACCTATAATGATATTGGTTGCAGCGATACCTTGTGCAGGAGCATTCAGGCATCGGTAAACCCCCTGGTAGAAGTGGTAACGGCTTTTACCCCCAACAACGATGGCAAAAATGACCGTGCAGTGGTTATTGGATTCGGGGTAAGTAAAATGACATTCAGGGTTTTTAACCGGTGGGGGCAGTTAATGTTTGAATCAAATGATCCGAAAATAGGGTGGGACGGCCGTTTTAACGGAGCCGATCAGCCAATGGATGTGTACGGATTTACTTTGGATGCCGAATTGCTGACCGGTGAAAAAATGAAAAAGTCGGGTAGTATTACGCTGATCAGGTAATGTGGTGAGCGTAGGTTTTTTTTGAACTTGAAAAGAATGAACAATGAAAATATTTAATCCCCGGAAAGGCATTGGCACAGCACTCCTGCTTTGCATAGCTGGCATGGTGCAATCGCAGGATCTGCATTTCAGCCAGTTTATGAATAATCCTTTGCTTACCAATCCTGCCAATACCGGTTTTAATCCCGATTACGATTACAGGGTGGGAGGAAGTTACCGCAACCAATGGTGGTCGCTGCCGGTTCCTTATAAAACGGTTAGCCTTTGGGGCGACATGCAAATTAGCCGCGAAAGCATTCCCAACGGATGGCTTGGCATTGGCGGGGTTTTGCTGAATGATGTGGCGGGCAGCGGCGGACTTACGAGCACCAAAATGTATGGCAGCATTGCCTATCACCAGGAATTAGGCGAAAATCACCTGCTTTCGGCGGGCTTTAACCTGGGTTTTGCTTCCAAGCGTATTGATTTGCAGAGTTTTAAATGGGAAAACCAGTGGAACGGCAAATTTTTTGACAGCAATGTTGGCAGTGGTGAAGATTTTGCTTATTCGCAGGTAGGTTACCTTGATGTACAGGCGGGGTTGAATTATGCCTATTTTCCCAATGAAAATGTGTATTTTAATGCTGGTGTAAGCATCATGCACCTGAATACCCCACGGGAGTCTTTTTTTTCAGAAGATGTTTCGAATAACCGGATACCGGCAAGGTATACTGCATTTGCCAACATGTCGGTAAAGGCAAACGAACAATGGATAATCAGCCCCAATATTTATTACAGTCAGCAGGCCGGAGCCTCTGAAATTGTAGGGGGGTTAATGGCCCAATACAACCTGAGCGGAGGTGGTGAAACGCAGGTGCTCGGTGGAGGCTATTTCCGTCCGGGCGATGCAGCCATTGCCATGGTAGGCCTTGAATGGAATGCCACAAGGCTCACCTTT
>Ga0209097_10004323_pt1 | contig 10528 bp, 3 predicted proteins | sample AD_UKC052_MetaG_FD_184419 | JGI IMG/M metagenome (GOLD analysis project Ga0209097, IMG submission 184419) | Active sludge microbial communities of municipal wastewater-treating anaerobic digesters from USA - AD_UKC052_MetaG (SPAdes) (version 2) | ecosystem: Engineered > Bioreactor > Anaerobic >... | reverse complement strand
CATGGTGCTGGGGTCCATCGGCAGCAGTGGCAACCACCGGCTCGTGGTTCACCTCTGGCCGGCGATCGGCGCGGTGGCGATCGTGCTGGTTGCGGCCGGCGCCGCCGGGTCTGCGGTCTCTCTGGGCCACAGCGCGGTCAGCGGCCCGGGCATCCTGGCGATCGCGTTGGGTGCCGGGCTGCTGCTGGGTCTGGCTGTCGTGAAGTGGGCCATCCGCCAGCAGCGCCAGCGCTGACCAGGCCGCCGTTGGCTGGGTAGGTGGGCAGGTCAGCAGCCCGCCTCACGCCCGCACGCGGGAACGCTTGCCCCGCTGCATCAACCGCCGCGCAGATCCTGCAGCCGTGCCAGCAGCCCGGCGTGGCGCTGGCTGCTGGCCTGTACCGCGGCGGCCAGCACGTCGGCCCCGGCGGCCACCTGCACCTGCTGCCGGGCACGGGTGATGGCGGTGTAGACCAGCTCACGGCTGAGCACCCGGCTGCGCTGGGCCGGCAGCAGCAGCAGCACGGCGTCGAACTCCGACCCCTGGGCCTTGTGCACCGTCATCGCCCAGGCGGTCTCGTGCGCCGGCAGGCGGGCCGGTGCCAGCGCACGCCAGCCGCCGCCGTCGCCCGCGGCCGGAAACACCACCCGCCATGCGCCATCGGGCCCGGGCAGGGTGATGCCGATGTCGCCGTTGAACAGTTTCAACGCCGGATCGTTGCGCAGCACCATCACCGGCCGGCCAGCAAACCAGGGCGTGCGCGCATCGCCCGCCGCGCCGGTGATGGCATGGCGCAGCCGGCGGCTGGTGCCGTCGTTGAGGGCGGCCACGCCGCGCGGCCCGTCGCGCAGCGCGCACAGCACACGGAAGCGGTTGAAGGCGGCATGCAAGGCCGCGGCGGTGGTGTCGTCGGCCCCGGTGCCGGCGGCCAGCGCGCTGCGGCAGGCCTGCACGTAGGGGGCATAGCCGTCGGTGACGGCGGCCAGTGTGGCGGCGGCCGGCTGGGCGCCGGCGTCGTCCAGCCACTGCAGGGCGCTGCCGTCGCCGGCCTGGCCACCGCGCAGCGTGGCCAGCACCGCGGCCGGCTGGCCGGCCAGGGTGTCGGCGGCCAGGCGGCCGATGCCCGAATCGCGCCCGAAGCGGTAGTTGCGCTGGAACCAGACCACGCTGTCGGCCAGCACGCCGGGCCGGACGCCGGGTGCGGCGGTGGCGGTGGCGGTGGCGGTGGCGGCCGTGGGTGCCGCCGGCCGGATCAGCGTGGCCGGCAGGCCGCACAGCTGCGCCAGGTGGGCGGTGGCTTCGGCGCTCAGCCTGGGGTCGGCACTCAGCTCGGCAAACACGGCGCCGGATTCGACGGCGGCCAGCTGGTCCTTGTCGCCCAGCAGCACGATGCGGGCGTGCAGCGGCACCGCCTCCAGCAGGCGGGTGGCCAGGGCCAGGTCCAGCATCGACGCTTCGTCCAGCACCAGCAGGTCCAGCGCCAGCGGGTGGCCGGCATGGTGCTCGAACGCCTGCTCGCCCGCACCGGCCACGCCACCGCGGCCCGGGCGCACGCCCAGCAGCCGGTGCACCGTGGTGGCGCTGGTCGGCAGCCGGGCCTGCAGCGCGGGCGGCAGATGGCCGGCGCGCTGCCGCAGTGCCTCGGCCAGCCGCGCCGCGGCCTTGCCGGTGGGGGCAGCCAGCACCACGCGGGCATCGGGCGTGCGTGCCAGCAGGCAGGCCAGCAGGTTGACCACCGTGGTGGTCTTGCCGGTGCCCGGGCCGCCACTCACCACCGTGAGCCGGCCGCGCAGCGCCAGCGCGGCGGCCAGCATCTGCCAGTCGGGCTCGGCGGCTGGTGCGCCATCGGGGCGGAACAGCCGGGCCAGCTGGGCCGCGGTGGCGGCATCGGCGGCAGCATCGACCGGCAGCGGCGCGGCGCTTTGCAGCAGGCGCCGTGCGAGCCGGCGTTCCAGGTCGAAATGGCGGTGCAGGTACAGCCGGCCGTCGTCGTCCAGCACCAGCGGCTGGTTGTCAGGCGCAGCCGGGCTGCCGACCACGCGGCTGGCCTGCAGTTGCTGGCGCCAGGCGGTGGCGTCGGCGGGCAACGCGGGGTGGGCGGTCGTGTCGGCCGCCGGTGCCGTCAGCGCCGTCAGCGCCGCCAGGTCGGCCAGCCACACGCAGACATGGCCGTCCCCCGTGGCCAGGCTCAGGGCCTGGGCGGCGCTGGCGGCGGCGTGGGCGGCACCAGCCGGGGCGCCGCGCGTGGTGGCCCAGCGCTGCACATGGGCGGCCAGGCCGCGTGCCAGCGCGTCGGCGGCGTCGAAGCCGGGGCTCATGGGGTGCCTCCGTCCAGCAGGGCCGACAGGTCGGCAAGCAGCGCCGCGCTGGGGCGCAGCAGCTGCACGCCGGTGGGTGTGCCGTCGGCCTGCCGCCAGCCGGGCCGCAGGCCCCGCACGAACAGGTAGAGCGCCCCGCCGAAGTGCTGCGCATGGCTGTAGCCAGGCAGCCGGTGCTGCAGCCAGCGCTGCAGCGCCAGGCTGTACAGCAGGGCCTGCAGCGGGTAGTGGTGGGCGGCCATGGCGACCTGCAGCGCGGTGTCGGCGTAGTCGGCCGGGCGGTCGCCCAGGTGGTTGCTCTTCCAGTCGACCACGAACCAGCGGCCGTCGTGCTGCAGCACCAGGTCGATGAAGCCCTTGAGGTAGCCCTGCAGCTGGCCGAAGCCCAGGCGCGGCGCCGGCCAGCCGTGCGCGGCCAGGGTGCGGGCCAGCGCGGCGGCCGTGAGCTGCGGCGCGGGCAGGTGGAATTCCAGCTCCACCAGGCGCTGGCGCAGGCCGATGGCCTGCAGGTGCAGCGGGCGGGCCGTGCCCACCGGCAGCGGCGCGGCCAGCACATCCGCCAGCATGGTCTTCAGCATGGCGGACAGCGCGGCGGGCTCGGCCCGGCCGGGTGCGGCGCCGGCCGGCTGCGGCGGGTGGCGTTGCAGGGCCTGGGCTGCGGCGCCGGGCCAGGTGCGCGGGTCGCTGAAGTCGGCCAGTTCGAAGGCGGTGTGCACGCACACGCCGGCCTCGGTGCCGCGCGGGAAGCGCAGCACGTCGTGCGCGGGCAGGGCGGTGGCAGGTGCATCCGGCTCGGCCGGGGCGACGGCGCCGTCGTGGTCGGCGCCGGCGCGGGGTTGCAGCGGGCTGTCGGGCTCGGCCGGCGCGGCGGCTTCGCCATCGGCGCTGGCGCTGAGCTGGCTGAAGCTGCCGATCCACCAGCCGCGCGGCAGCACGGCCGGCGGCGGCAGGGCCTGCAGCGGGGCGTCACCATCGCCTGCCGGCGGCAGCGGCTGCGTGGGCAGGGCGGGCAGCGGGCGCACGTCCACCACGCCGGGGCTGGCCAGCCGGGCCCAGGCGGCGTCCAGCTCCGACGGCGTGGCCGGCTTGCGCCTGGGGTTGAACCAGTCGGCCGCCTGCAGGCCGTCGCCCAGCAGCAGCCAGTTCAGCAGGCTGCGGGCACTCTCGGTGGTGCTGACATGGCGGCCCACCTGCACGCTGTAGCTGCCGGCCAGCAGATAGCAGCGGTGCACGGCGCGGGTCAGCGCCACATAGACCAGGCGCAGCATCTCGGCCGCCGCCTCGGCCTTGGCCTGCGCCTTGGCGGCGGCGGGGTCGAAGGCGGGGTCCAGCCCGGTGCGGAAGTCCAGCAACGCCTGGCCGTCGTTGTCATGGCCGGGCACACCGTCCAGGCCGTCACCCCCCGGCGCCAGGCGGCCGTCCCACAGGAAGGGGCAGAACACGATCGGGTACTCCAGCCCCTTGCTCTTGTGGATGGTGACGATCTGCACCAGGTGCTGGTCGCTCTCCAGCCGCAGCTGGGTGGCGTCATCACCGCGGGTGGTGTCGCGCTGGGCCTGCAGCCAGCGCAGCAGGGCTTCGGGCGAGGGCAGGGTGGCGCTGGCCTGGTGCAGCAGCTCACCCAGGTGCAGCAGGTTGGTGAGCCGGCGCGCGCCGTCGGGCGTGGCCAGCAGGCGCTGGGCCACCTGCTCGGTCTGGCGCCATTGCTGCAGCACCACGCCCACGCCACGCTGGCGCCACAGGCTGCCGTGGCGGGCGTAGCGCTGCACCTGGTCCAGCCAGGCGGTTTCGTCACCGGCCAGGGCGTCGATGGCATGGGCTTCCAAGCCGTGCCAGCGGGTGGCCAGCGCCGCCTTCAGCAGGCCGCTGCGGCCGGGCTGCAGCATGGCGGCCAGCACCCGCTCCAGGTCGTCGGCATCGGGACCGTGGAACACGCTGGCCTGCGACAGCTCGACGCTGCCCACGCCCAGCGTGGCCAGCGCCTGGCGCATCCCGCTGCCCTGGGCATGGCTGCGCACCAGCACGGCGATGTGGCCGGCAGCCAGCGGCCGGCCGCCCAGGGTGATGTGGCCAGCACGGGCCTCTGCCAGCAGGCGGGCGATCTCGGCGGCGCAGGTGGCGGCGGCGCGCTGGCGGGCCTGCAGCTTGGGGGCCGGGCCGCTGCGGGTGCGCGGCAGCGTCCATACCTGCAGCGGGGCGCGGGGCTCGGTGGCATCCACCAGCGGCGCCTTGGGCTTGGCGCCTTCGGTCACCGGGTGGTAGCGCAGGCCGGGCTGCAGGAAGGCGTTGTCGTGCTGGGTGAAGAGGCTGTTCAGCGCGCTGATCAGCGGGCCGACGGCGCGCTGGTTCTCGCCCAGGGTGTACGTGGCCAGCGCCTCGCTGCGCGCCTGCAGGTAGGTGTGCAGGTCGGCATGGCGGAAGCTGTAGATCGCCTGCTTGGGGTCGCCCACCAGGAACAGCGGCGGCCCGTTTTCGCCTGCCGGCGGCGTGGCGTAGATGCGGCGGAACACGGCCCACTGCAGCGGGTCGGTGTCCTGGAACTCATCGATCAGCGCAGCCGGGAAGCGCTGGCGCAGCGCGGCGGCCAGGCCGGGCGCGCCGTCGTCATGGGCATCGGCTTCAAGGCGCTGGTGCAGGTTGGCCAGCATGTCGTCGAAGGCCACCACCCGCTGGGCGCGCTTGGCGGCGCGCTGCTGCGCGGCGCCATCGTGCAGCAGCCGGCGCAGCAGGCGCAGGCGGGCCAATTGCAGGGCCCGGGTGCTGGCGGTGGCGGCGTCCAGCAGCTGCTGGGCGGTGGTGAAGAACGGGTGCGCCGGCGGTGTCTGGCCTTTCTTGGCGCGCAGGTCCAGCATGGCTGTGCCCAGCAGGGCCAGGCTGTCCGGCAGGGTGGCCTGTGGGTGGTCTGCTGCCAGCACAGCATCCCAGTCGGCCACTGCGGCCTGCACCTGCGCGGGCTTGTAGTAGGAGCCATGCAGCCTGGGCAGGCTGTCGAGCAGCAGGGCCAGCACGGCATCACGCTGGCCGAGCCAGGTGGCGCGGGCCGCGGCCCAGGCAGTGGCCAGCGACGCCCGGCGCGCTGCGCGGTCATCGGGGGCGTCGATGCCGTCGGGCCACAGCTGGCGGGCCAGCGGCCGGGCCAGCTGGCGCTGCAGCAACTGCAGCCAGCGGGTGGGGCTGTCGCCGCACGCCAGCAGGTGGGCGGTCAGCACCGGGTCGGCGTCGGGGCCGGCCACATGGCGGCGCCAGAAGTCGTGCACCGCCTCGGCCAGCAGAGCGCTGTCGTCGGCCAGCAGGTCCTGCACCAGCGGCATCTGCGCGGCCAGCGGGGTGTCGGCCAGCGCGCGCTGGCAGAAGCCGTGGATGGTGAAGATGGCCGCTTCGTCGAAGCCCAGCAGCGCGGCGCGCAGGCGGGCGGCCAGGTCGGCCGGGTCGGCGCCCTGGGCCTGCAGGCGGGCCAGCAGCCGGGGCACGAAGGGGTCGGCGCCGGTGGCGGCGGGGGCCTCCAGCCCGGCCAGGGTGTCGACCAGGCGCTGGCGCAGCCGTTCACGCAGCTCGGCGGTGGCAGCATTGGTGAAGGTGACCACCAGGATCTGCTGCACCGTGAACCGCCGCTCCAGCAGCAGGCGCAGCACCAGGCCGCAGATCGCCCACGTCTTGCCGGTGCCGGCCGATGCCTCGATCAGCCGCACGCCGCCCAGCGGCACGCCGAAGACATCCAGTGCCTGCGGGTGGGTCATGCCGCTGTGCCGTCGTCCAGGTGGGCGAACAAGGGTTCCAGCACCTGAGCGCTGACCGCCTCGAAATCGGCCAGGCCGCCTTCCAGCGGATCAGGCCGGCCGCGCCAGACCAGCCGGTGCGCGGGGTCGGCCTGCTCGGCGAACGGGCGGCGGTCGCTGGCCACCCAGGCACCGCGGGCGGCGCCCAGGCCGCGGCCGGCGGCCATCCAGGCCCAGGCCGTCTTGGGCAGGAAGGGCAGCGGCTGCCGCTGCCCCTGCGCCCACAGGCCCATCAGCTGCTGCAGCAGCGGCAGCGGGTCGTCCACGGTGCGGAAGCCGAAGCGCGCACCACGCCCCAGCCAGCGGGTGCGGCCGGCCACGCCGGCCGGCGCGCAGGCGCACAGCGCCAGGTGGGCCAGCCAGGCCTGCAGGTGGTCGCCAGCGCGCGGCTCGTCGTAGCGGTGCAGCAGCAGGCCGTCGGCACGCAGGCCGGTCAGCGTGATGTCCAGCGGCCAGACCTGGCCCGCGCCGTCGACGTCGAGGGTGAACGGCAGGCTGGCGCTGTGCGGTGGCAGCAGCGGCGCGCGGCCGGCATCGGCCAGGGCCTGGGCGTGGGCGCGCAGCAGCGGCAGTTCGGCGTCGACCACCTGCCGGCCCACCGGCCCGCCGGGCAACTGGGTGCCAGCCAGCGCCAGTGCGGCCAACGTGCCGTCGTCCACCGGCGCGCCATCGTCGGCGGCCTGCAGCAGCGTGGGCAGCAGGCGGTCGGCCAGGTCTTGCCGGGCCAGGAAGTCGGCCAGGAAGGGTTCGTCGTCCGACAGGGTCTCGTCGGGTTGCCGCAGTGTGACGCCCAGCCGCTGCAGCAGGGCCCGTGCCGGGTGGCGGAAGAAGCGCTGCAGCTGCACCAGCGACAGCGGCGCCGGCGCGGGCGCGGGCAGCGGCTGGGTGAAGAACGCGGTGGCAGGCAGGGCGTCGCCGTCGGGCTCGTCGTCGTCGCTGCCTTCTGCGGCAGAGGTTTCGGCCGGAGTGGACGGGGGTTCGTCGTCGGTACTGTCGGCGGTTTCGTCGGCGGTTTCTTCGGCGGTGTCCTCGGCAAGATCGCCCGGATCGCCAGCGCCCCCCAACGGTGGTGTCTGCCCGCGCGCCGCAACCTGGCCGGCCGCCAGTGCGGCCGCGTACTCGCCGTGGAAGCTGCGCAGGCGCAGGTCTGCCTGTGGCTGGAAGCCACGCACATCGAAGGCCTGCAACGGGTGCTGCACCACCAGGTGGGCCAGCACGTCGGCGCGCGGCGCGTCGATGGCCGGCACCAGCACGTCCAGCAGTTCCGACACCAGCACCGACGGCGGCAGGTGGCTGTTGTCGCGCACGCTGCGGCCGGTGTGGCTGAGGTACAGCCGCTCGCGCGTGGCCAGCAGCAGGTCGAGGAACAGGTTGCGCTCGTCCTGCCGGCGCTGGCGGTCGCCCGGGCGCGGGTGCTGGGCGATCAGGTCGAACTCGGCCGGGCGGTGGGCGCTGGGGAAGGCGCCGTCGTTCAGCCCCAGCACACACACCATGCGGTACGGCAGGCTGCGCAGGCTGGGCAGGGCCGAGAAGGTGATGCGGCCGGTGGGCACGCCGCCGCGGGCGGGGTCGTCCAGCGCCTGGGTGAGGGCCTGGCGCACCACATCCAGCGCCAGCGTCAAGGCGGGCGTGCCGTCTGCCCACACCCCGGCCCAGGTGTCGGCCAGGCCTTGGATGGCGGCACGCAGATCCGCCAGCGCATCGGTGCCGGCGCTGTCCGCATCCAGCAGGGAGTCGATCAGCGCGCCCAGCAGGGGCGGCCAGTCCTGTGCCGGCAGCGGGTGGGCGGTGCGCTGGCGCAGTGCATCGATGGCCTGCAGGAAGGCCCACAGCGCGCCCAGCGCCAGCGCGGCGCTGCCCTCGGGCTCGCCAGCCGGCAGGCGGCCGTCGAACGGGCTGGCGCTGGTGGGCAGGGCATGGCCGAGGAACAGGCGGTCCAGGCCGTCGGCCCAGCTGTGGCGCATGTTGTGGCGGGGATCGTCGCCCAGGCCCAGGCCCTGCCGCTGCGCGCCATCGAAGGCCCAGTGCACGCCGGCATCCAGCACCCAGCCGTGGATGCGGGCCAGGCCCTCGTCGTCCAGCCCGAAGCGTTGCGCCACCACCGGCTGCTGCAGCAGGCCGAATACCGCGCTGGCGGTGCCGCGTGATGCGGCCAGGGCCAGCGCGTCCAGCAGCGCCCGGGCGGCCGGGTTCACCGTGCTCTGCGCCCGGCCGGTGATGGTGAAGGGCAGGGCCAGCGCCGGCGGGGCGGTGCCGAACACGCTGTCGATCAGCGGCGCGGCGGCCTCCAGGTCAGGCACCACCACCAGGATGTCGCTGGGCGCGGGCGCGTCGGGCTCGGCGTGCCGAGCCAGCAGCGTGTCGTGCAGCACTTCCAGCTCACGGGTGAGGCTGTGGCACACATGCAGTTCGATGCTGCGGTCGGTGGGGTCGAGCGGCAGGCTGGCGGGGGCCAGGTCCTGCAGCGTCAGGATGGCGTTCTGCACAGTGGCCAGCAGGCTGGTGCCGGGCGCGGGGTCGAAGTGGTCGTCGTCGACCACGCCGTCGCCGCAGGCATCGACCAGCGCGGCCAGCTGGGCCTGTGTCTGCTGGCCCCAGGCGGCCAGCAGGCGGTGGCCGGTCTCCAGGTGCTGGGCCTTGCCGGCGGCGGCCAGGCGTGCCAGCCGGCGCGGGTCGACCACGTCGAACCAGTATTCGGCGCACGGGTTCAGCGCGTAGACGTGCAGATCGGTCCAGCGCGCCAACTGCTGCAGCAGGGCCAGGTGCACCGGCGCGATGGTGGGCAGGCAGAACACATGGGCCGCCGCCGGCAGGCCCGACTGCTGCAGCCGGACGCGGGTGCCCGCGTTGTCGCCCACCTGGGCCAGCGCGGCAGCCAGGCTGTGGGCGGCGGTGGGGTCGACCGCCGCGCCGTCGGCGGTGGCGGCGATCTCGGCCTGCAGCCGGCGCCACAGCGCGGCCTGCCAGGCTTCGTCGTCGGACGGGCCGGGCAACGCGCCGCGGCCTGCCGACCAGGCGGCCAGCCAGTCGGGCCGGTAGGTGACATGCTGGTCGACCTGGGCGGCCACGCGCTGGGCCAGGTCGAGCCGGGTGACGGCATCGGCCTGGCCCAGGTAGCGCGCCAGCCGCGGGTGGGCGGCCACCCAGGCGGCATCGCTGAAGGCGGCCAGCACCCGCCAGGCCAGGCGTGCCGGCTGCCAGGGCGCCTGGGCGCTGTCGGCCGTGCGCACAGGCAGCGGCGTGCCGGGCGCCGCGGCGGCCAGCGCCACCGTGCCCTGGGCCCACAGCCAGGGCGCCAGGAAGCTGAAGCGCACGTTGGCGCAGATGCCGAACCGCTGCGCCATCTGCAGCGTGACGGCACGGGCCACCGCCTTGCTGGGCACCACCACCTCGGCTGCGGCGAACAGGTCGCCGCCGGGCTGGCCGAGCGCGGTGGTCAGCAGGTCGGCCAGGGCCTCCTGCCGGTTGGCGAAGTGCAGGGTGAGCATGCGTGGCGGATTGTCGTCGCAGGCTGGCGACGCCGCGCGTGCGGGCGACCCGCAGGCCGCCGCGGTGTCAGCCCGTGCGGTGGCGGCGCAGCATGGCCGCGCCGGCCAGGCCGGCCAGCCACAGTGCCCACGTGGCCGGCTCGGGCACGGCCGAGGTCACGGTGATGCCCAGAGACTGGCCCTGCCATGCCACCTGGGCGCCCAAACCGGGGGCGAGCCCGATCACCTCGATCTGGGCGGCCTGGCCAGTCAGGGGGTGCGCCAGGCTCAGCCTGCCGCCCACCTGCAGCACGTCGCCGAGCACCAGCTCGCCGCTGCCGGTGTAGTCGCCGAAGTCCAGCACGATGCGCCCGCCGGTGAAGCTGGCATTGCCGGTGATGATCAGGTGGTCGCGCAGGGCGGCGCCATCGCCGTCGATTTCCAGCACGAGGTCGCCCGCGGTCTGGCTGTAGCTGGACAGTGTCAGCGCCCCCGGGGAGTTGCCCGGCGCAAACACGCCGCCCACGTTGTTGACCGCGCTGATGATGGTGCCGGTGCCCTTCAGCACGCCGCCCTCCAGTCGGAAGAACCCGCCCTGCAGCGTGCCCTGCACGGTGGTGGTGCCGCCCGTCTGCAGCACGCTGCCTTCCAGCACGCTGCCGGCGTGGATGGTCAGCGTGGCCTCGTTCACCACCGTGCCGCCGTTCACCTTCAATGCCACCGGTGCGCTGCCCGTCACCAGCAGGCTGCCCTGGTTGGTCAGCACACCACCGCTGCCAACCAGCAGGCTGTTGACGGCACCGTCGGCCTCGATGCGGCCCTGGTTGACCACGGCCGTGGTGATCTTGCCGGCGCCGCTAAGCACCTGCCCCGTGCCCAGCGTCAGCACCGGCGCGCGGCCGATGAAGCCGCCGTAGCCGCCGATCAGGTTGTTGGCGTCGTCGGTCAGCGCGATGCGGCCGGTGCCGGCCAGTTGGGTGTCGCCAT
>Ga0209097_10004318_pt1 | contig 10534 bp, 7 predicted proteins | sample AD_UKC052_MetaG_FD_184419 | JGI IMG/M metagenome (GOLD analysis project Ga0209097, IMG submission 184419) | Active sludge microbial communities of municipal wastewater-treating anaerobic digesters from USA - AD_UKC052_MetaG (SPAdes) (version 2) | ecosystem: Engineered > Bioreactor > Anaerobic >... | reverse complement strand
ACCCCGGTAGTCGGTGGGTGCCAGAGCCCTCGGGATCGAAGTCAAGGCCTCGGCATGGGCACCCTTCCAGCTCTGCCGACCACGGTTTTTCTGTTCTTCCATGAGGGCGGCAAAGCCCTCCATGTCCGCTTGTATGCCCTCGTCCTTCGCGACCTCTTCAGCGATGTCGGCCGGGAACCCGAGGGAGTCATAGAGGTGGAAAATCTTGTCTCCGGCAAGAAGAAGCGACCCGTCCTTTTTGGCGGCCTGGAGCATCGATTCGAGTTCACGCATGCCCGCATCAAGCGTCGTGAAATATCTGGTTTCCTCATGCTCGAGAACCTCGACAATCCGGCTGGAGTTCCGGCCGAGTTCCGGGAAAATCCCGCCCATCGTCTGTTCGAGAATCGGAACGAGCTGGGCGAGGAAGGGTTTTTCAAGACCGAGCTTCTGCCCGAAACGCAAAGCCCGGCGGAGGATGCGCCTGATGACATAGCCGCGGCCGTCATTTGACGGCATGATCCCGTCAGCGATGGAGAACGAGAGTGACCGGATATGGTCGGCGATGACACGCATTGCGATATCCTCGATCGATGTGCTCTTCCCGTACGACCGACCGGTCATGGAACCGATCGTTTCGAGAAGTGGCCTGAAGATATCCGAATCGTAATTCGATTTCTCGCCCTGGAGGACCGCAGTCACGCGTTCAAAGCCCATCCCGGTATCCACGTGTTTTGACGGGAGCGGTTCGAGACTCCCGTCTGTCTGGCGGTTGTACTGGATGAAGACGAGGTTCCAGAGTTCGATATAGCGGCTGCAGCCGGCATTCACTCCGCAGACATGGCCTGCAACATGCTGCATGTTGCAGGTGCCCTCACCCTGGTCGATATGGATCTCCGAGCACGGGCCACAAGGCCCGGTCTCGCCCATCTCCCAAAAATTGTCCTTCTCGCCAAAATACATGATGTGGTCATGGGCTATATCGGTTTCGGATTTCCAGAGTTCATACGCCTCGCCATCCTCGCGATAGACTGTTGCGTAGAGTTTGTCCTTGTGCAGTTTCCAGACCGAGGTGAGGAGTTCCCAAGCCCAGCCGATGGCTTCCTTCTTGTAATAATCCCCAAAGGACCAGTTGCCCAGCATCTCGAAAAATGTATGATGGTAGGTATCCCGTCCCACATCGTCCAGGTCATTGTGCTTGCCGGAGACCCGCATGCATTTTTGGGTATCGGCAGCCCGGGTGTATTCCCGGCGGCCCTGCCCGAGAAAAATATCCTTGAACTGGTTCATCCCGGCATTGGTGAAGAGCAGGGTCTTGTCCCCGACCGGAAGGAGCGAGGCCGAGGGAACAACAGTGTGCCCCTTGCTGCGGAAGAATTCGAGAAAATCGTTGCGTATATCCTGGGAGCGTTTCATGTCCTGTCCATTTTCCTGTTCATCGGCATTGCACGAGCGTCTGGCTCCTGCGTACCTGAAAGTATCGTATTTTTCCATTTTCCGGTCAATTCCCGCATGCGCAACGCGTGCGGGATCACCAGTCATCCGGATCGGATCCGGAGAAGTGCCGCCGGAGAGCCTTGCCGATCACTTCGAAAGAATGCCCCCGCCGGGCCAGAAAGCCCCAGGCTTTCTGGCGTAAGGCCGGATCAGCACTCCCGGCCGGGAACCGTTCAGCCAGGAGCGCACAGGCCGTCTCGAGCGGATCGGCCAGTTCTGCAAGATGCTCGAGTGCCTGACGGATCACATCCCGGTCAAAGCCACGCTGTTCAAGCCAGAAGCGGATGGCGGCCGGCCCCTCCCCCCGCCGCTCATGCCGGATCTCGACGAGATCCCTGGCCCAGCCCAAGTCATCAACCAGACCGGTTAAAAGCGCCAGACGGAGGGCACAGTCAGCGTCGACCTCTCCGATCCCCCGTGAACGGAGATCGGTCTCCAGCCGGGGAACCGGTTTTCGGGTCCTGCCCAGAATGGTCCGGACGAGCATCCTCGCCCTGAGGAGGGAGGATGCCACAGCCGCGTGCATCAGGGTTTCGGACGCAACCAGCCTGCCCTCATCGAGGTTAAAGACCTCGACCACCCGGGTATGGAAAAGCCAGACAAACCCATCACTGTCGGTCACATCGTATTCACCACCATCCAGCGGATGCAGGTCGCAAATCATGATTTCAAGGGAACTCCCGGACATCAGAGAGTGATATCCAGACGGACGGTCGTCTTTTCCTTTTCGGGTTCGGGAAAGATGTTGCAGCGGTACAGCAAGCCTTCTTTGTGACAGATCTCTTCAAGGTAGGAGTTGTAGAGCAGGCCGAGACCGGCGCCCAGTTTGTCCTCCCCCTTTTCGGTATAAAAGGAGTCCAGCGAGATGCCCTCGACATCGGCGTTCATCTTTTTGGCCAGCTTCATCCTGGTATCTTCGGAGATGATCCCGTAGTTGGAGATGGTGATCCCGATCCGGTACTGTTGGCCGACGGAGATCGTCTCGGGGTTGACGTTCCAGGCAACTTCGAGCATCTGGTCCATACGAACAGCTTCGGCAATCACGGCTTCCCTGTTTTTCCTGTCACGGATGAAGGAATCAGCCATTTTTTCGGCGGCAAACCGCTTGCGGATGACGATTCGTTCAAAATGGGCCTTCTCGGCATTCTGGACAAATTCCATCAAGAGACTCGAAAGGTGGGTCGCTATCTGGGTCCTTCCAAGATAGGTGACCAGCATATCGGTAAAACTGCGCACGAGCTCCCGTTTCAACTGCGTCTGGTAGATGATGAGATAGATGTACCAGATCCGCTTGTCGATCCAGGCAATGAATTTTTCGAGGCTCCGTTCGCGGATCTGTTTGTCTTCATCGGAAATCGGCTGGCGTTTGATTCTCGCCTTGACCTCTTCCATGATCTCGCTCTCCATGGCCTCAAAAAGTTGGGGCTTTTCCATGCGGATAGCGTCGATTTTTTGACGACTGATCATGTTCAGGCCAACGATGGCATATTTCGGATTCTTCCGGTTGTAGGCCTGGACAACAGGTGACTGACAAAGCATATCCGCCAGGGAAGGACTGAGTTTTTTGTAGAGAATGGCATACAGAATCAGGTTGTTGGTACTGATCAGATCCTGCCGGTACTGCAGGAGATTGGGAAGCCGGACGTAGACCTCTTCGATGCAGGAGTTGAGGACAAGCTTTTGAACCAGAAGTGCATTATAGCGGTCGCTTTCGATCGCTTCCTTGACGATTCCCATCCTGTTTTTGACCCGCTTCAACTGGTCCGGCTTGGCGGCAAAAAGGCGTAACCCTTCGGTCGTCAAAAACATGCGCGTCGGGAGTGCCACATAGGGGTTTTGTCTCTGAAAAGTCGGTGTCTCAGCCATGATACCTGCCCGGTTGGAAACTCGCCTCTGCGCGTCATGCCCAGTCTATACCGGCGCAAAATCGATTGTCAACAGATAAATGCCTTGTCCCGAACAGGAGAGCCGTACCATGCAAACAACGGCAACCGTGTCAGGTCACCGTTATTTGCGTCATGGTTCAACGGTACAACGGGAAATCCCGTCAGGCATTCATCCCGACCCAGAGCATCTGCCCCTGGCGTTTGACCTTGAAGATGAAGCTCTTTTTTCCTTTGTTTGCTTCCACAAAGCGCCTGTAGTCATCGATGGAATTGATGGCAACGTAGTTTATTTCCTTGATAAGATCACCGGGTGCCAGTTCACTCTCGGGTGCGTTCTCGCTGAATCCGGTAATGACCACGCCAGTCTCGTTCGGATCGATCCCGAGGCGACGCAGTTGCAGCGGGTTGATCGACGAGACCGGTGCAATCTGCATCCCGAGCCAGGCGGCAGTCTCACTCTGGGGAGTATCTTCCTTGCGGGAAAGTTTCTCGTCATCCGGTCGTTTGACGACAGTGATCTGCAGTGTCATCTTCTGCCATTGGCGTTGGATCACAAACGGAACGGTTTTTCCGGCCGGAACCTCGGCCACAATCCGCATGAGTTGGGGTACCGATATGATATCCTGGCCGTCGATCGCAAGAATCACGTCCCCGTCCTTCATTCCGGCCCTGGCTGCTGGGCCGTCCGCAATCACGGAATTGACGATAACCCCGCTCTCCTTGGGAAGCTTGAGCGCAGTCCGCATCCCGTCATCGATCGGACCGGGATAGATCCCGATATATCCGCGTTCAAATTTCCCGTCCTTGATGAGAGAGGACACGACATTTTTGGCAATATTGACCGGAATCGCAAACCCGATTCCGAGGGAACCGCCTGTCCGGGTATAGATCATGGTATTGATACCGACGACCTCACCGCTGATATTGACAAGCGGTCCCCCGGAATTCCCGGGGTTGATGGCGGTATCCGTCTGGATGAAATTCTGGTAGGGGGCACCGATCTGATCCCCGCGGGATTTTGCGCTCACGACGCCGACGGTAAAGGTCCCCGGGAGATTGAAGGGGTTCCCGATGGCAATCGTCCAGTCACCGACCTCGAGCTTGTCCGAGTCACCAAGAGCAACAACGGGTATCTCGCCGGAGGGATCGATCTTGAGGGCGCGATATCGGTAGCACTGTCCGTTCCGACAACCGTAGCCTTGAACTCCCTCCCGTCGATCAGGACGACCGTGATCTCGCTGGCCTGCTTGACAACGTGGAAATTGGACAGGATGTACCCCTTTTTATCAATGATGAAACCGGAACCGGCGGAAACACTCTTGCGGCGTTGCTGTGGTCGTTGCTGTCCCTGACCACGATCACCGAAGAAATACCTGAACAGGTCATCACCAAAAAGTTCGTTGTAGGGATTCCCCTGGGCCACCGTCTGGACAACATTCACGCTGACAACGGCCGGCCCGACTGATTTGGCAATATTCCGGAAAGCCCGCTGCATGGCCAGTGCCGCATTGAGCGCTTCTTTGTCACCCAAGACTGTTTCATTGGCCGTCTTTGCCGAAAGAGTGTGGCTGTTTCCATCACAACCGGACCAGACCATCGTTGTGACAAGACTCCCCACCAGAAGCGAGGCGAGAACAATGTTGAAGAGGACAAGTCTACCGGGTCGAAATCTCATTCGCATAGGTTGCTCCTTGGAGTATCAAACAAACTTCACCACGAGATAATCAAAAAACGTGCCAACACTGTTTATTATGGGAATATAGAAAGTTACCGACACAAATGTCAAGTACTGGATGTGCCGAAAAGGCCACGCGGATCACGCTCGTGCCATTTTGGCACAGCATCACCAGGTCTGGAGTCTCAGGATATCGTCAATGCTCTCGCGCTTCCGGACGAGACGGTCACGGCCTTCCTCAATCAGAACTTCAGCAGGCCTGGGCCGCATATTGAAGACCCCTGCGAGCGCCATGGCGTAGGCACCGGCTGATGAGACCACAAGAATGTCACCGACCCGCACCTCCCCGAGAATGACCGGTTCAGCAGAAAAAAAATCCCCACTGTCTGTGGCACATCCCGCGACCTGGACCGGAACCTCGGCGCCATCCGGATTGCTCCCGTTTGCGATAAGATATGGACGCCCCTGAAGCCGGATATCGGGCAGAAGATGGGTCGATGCGTCCGTGACGGCAACCGGAATACCGTCCTGCATCCGGATGGCGATGACCCGCATCAGAAGATAGCCAGCATCCGAGACAAGATACCGGCCCGGCTCTACTGCCAGCGTGAGCGGAATCTTGTTTCCGGCAGCTTGCATGCGCTTGGTCAAAACATCTCCAAAATGGTAGATATCGAGTTCCTCTTCGGATGTGCTGACCGGAAGCCCGAGGCCGCCCCCCACATTGATGTAGGTTACTTCAGGAAACCTCTGGGCTGCCCCGAAGACGGCATCCAAGCGCTCGATGATCCGGCTTGAGCTGATCGTCTCGACGGAATCACTGGCGTGGACCCCGGTCACCCTCAGGCTGAACTCGTCGATCACCTGGGCGGCTGCATCCATCCGCTCAGGAACAAATCCGAAAACGTCATTCCATGCCCGGGCTCCGCCAGTTACCCGTCCCGGACTGACCCGGATCGAGACCTCCGAGCCCCGGTGGCGCGCCCCAAAACGGGAAATCGCATCGACAGACCCGAAGGAAAGCCGAACATTCCGGTCATGGCAGAACTCGATTTCCGAATCTGTCAAGAGATCGGCAATGGCGAGGATGTGATGGGGGGAAAATCCGGCCTTGAAGGCCGTCATAACCTCACCGGATGAAGCTGCTGTGACGACAGCGCCCTCTTTATAGAGGAGACGGAGGATCGCCAGTGAAGAATTGGCACGAAGGGCAAAACTCACCTGGAGTCTGGGATATTTGATGGCGTCCTTGAGGATATTGATCCGCTGGCGGATGGAGCTGGCGAGATAGACAAAGAGTGGGGATCCGTATTTTCCGACCAAGTTCTCGGCCGAGATTGTGCCGATCACAATCCGCTGGTTGACAACATCGAAAATACGGGACTTATCCATCCTTTCCCTCAATCAGCTTTTTACGCTCCTCGATGGCAAACTCGTTCAAGAGCTCGTAGGCCTTGAGCATGTTTTCGGCATCCAGCCGTTCCCGGCGGGCCATATCACCCACTGCCTCATGGGCCTTGATGAATTGGTCGAGTTCAATCCTGTGCTTGCGATGCAGTTCACCGATGGTATCGTAGGCTTCAAGCATCTTCTCGACAGCGATCCTGTTTTTCCTCTGGTATTCATCCAGCCGTTCGAGGGCATCAATCGTCTGTTCAGCGGTATCCAGTTTGAGCATCAGATCGCGGACCTTGCCGTTGACACCCTGGTCACTGTCCAGCCGTTCCTGTCGCGAGAGCTCCTGGACAGCCTCATGGGCCGCAATCGTCCGGTCCAGCTCCATCCGGGTCGAGCGTTGGTACTCGTCGAGGGATTCAAGGGCATGAATTGTGTTTTCCGCTTCGACCCGTTCCTTGCGGGCCAGCTCTTCGACGGCGTCGTAGGCCCGCAGGATTCTGTCAAGCTGGATCCGGGACTGGCGCTGGTGTTCATCCAGGTCCTCAAGTGCCTTGATCGTCCGGTTGGCATCCGAGAGTTCCCCGAGCACCATCTCGAGTCTGTGCATGACATTGTCCCGGTCCGCTTCCATCCGGAGCTGTTCCTCGCGGGCCAGTTCCTCGACAGCCTCATGGGCGCGGATCGTACTGTCCGCATCCATCCGTTCGCGACGCGCGAGGTTGCCGACCTCTTCATGGGCCGTCAGGGCCTTTTTGGCTTCGAGGAGCTCGTTGCGGGAGAGCTCCTGGACGGCTTCGTGGGCTCGGATCGTGTTTTCGGCATCCAGTCGTTCATGGCGAGCCAGGTCCTCGACCGTTTCGTGGGCGTTGACGGTCGCCCGTGCAGCGATCAGTTCGCTGCGAGCCAGCTCCTGAACGACCTCCTGGGCACGAATGGTGGAATCGGCTTCGAGCCGTTCATTTCGGGCCAGGTCTTCGACCTTCTCGCGGGCAACCAGGGTTTCCTGGGCCGAGCGGAGTTCCTCGCGAGCCAGTTCTTCAACCCGCTCATGGGCCTGGATCACACTGTCGGCATCCAGTCGTTCATCGCGGGCCAGTTCCTCGACCCGTTCATGGGCCTCCAGTGTCTCATGGGCATGCAGGAGTTCCTCACGAGCCAATTCCTGAACCGTCTCCTGGGCGCGGATCGTCGAGTCCGCTTCAATCAGCTCGGAGCGGGAGAGTTCGGAGACACGCTCATACATGAGGAGGATGCGGTCAAGCTCGGCTATCTTGTCATCACGGCGTTTGAGATCGGTCCGCAAGCGTTCAATGATCTGGTTCTGCTCGCGGATGTAGTTGTTTTCGATGGAAAATTCGGCCACGATCTGCCCCCTTGGCGTGCTTTGAGTGTACATGAAGCCGCAGAACTTGGCAAGATGCTTGTTGTGGGAATACCGGGCATGCAAGAGATAAAAACCTGACGGAACAGATCCCTTGCAGACCATAATCTTCGAGATTGTCCAGTCATCGGAGAGTGGACGGACACCGATTGGACAAGGCACAGGATGTCCTCACAGACATGGCGTCTTTCCGGATACAGGAACAGATACTGTTTTGTTTCTTTTTTTTGATGAACAGCCTCAGGCCCTGGAGTGGGCTGTATTGGACCAATTATGTTTTGGTATTTCGGATACCCCAGGATTTGAGCCATCGACCTGATTAACGGGTATGGCAATCTTTGTCATCCGCGGATGGCGTTTTTTTAGCATAAAATAATACCATACTTATCTACCGCGATTACACGCGAACGGTTGTTGCTGGTTGTATTGGTATTCATTGAATTCAATTTTTGGTTCTGTATTTTTTGTCTTTCTCCGCGCCTCTGCGGCTTCGCGTGAGAATGTTTTGTCTGTTACCCCGGGCAAGTCGCGACTTGCCTCTACGAATTCATACCCGCTCGCCTCCCGGCTCGCCAAAAAAATTGTTTGCTGGACCCCGTCCAGGCCGCTTCGCAGCGCTCGACTCCGTCTCGCGCGGCTCAAGCGGCCTGTCCGTGTACCCTCCGGGCTTGACTTGAGCCCGACGCCGACATGGATGTCCAGTCCCGTGCGCGCAGCAGGAGGCTGCATCTTGCGCACGAGGAGCGAACTACAGGGAACGAACAACACGAAAACCAAGGTTAAAGAAGCGATGCGTCGGCGCAAGGCAGTTGCGATCGGCCACTCGAACGCCCGACGCATCGTTAATCCAACTCCCGCCCCGACGGACGCGGTACGACCCCGAGGAGGCGCCGCGCGGATTCGTTGCAGCCCCGCTTTCATAACTGCCATACCAATCCCAGCACCATTCCAAGACATTGCCGCTCATATCGTACAAACCCAACTGGTTGGGTCGCTTTTGTCCGACAGAAGCAGTCCCTTCACTACTTGATCTTCCATACCAAGCCACATCGTCAATGGCATCACTGCCTGAATAGACCTGCGGCACGAGTTCGTTGGCTCCTGCGGCACCGCCGCGCGCCGCGTATTCCCACTCGGCCTCGGTCGGCAAACGATAGCCATTGGCAGCGAAATTGCACACGTACTCGGCACCGGACCGCGAATAAGCCGGGGTCAGCCCTTCCTTGATGCTGCGCTTGTTGCAATAGTTGATCGCGTCCAGCCAACTGACCTGTTCGACAGGGCGGTTCTCACCGTCAAAATGACTGGGATTATTCCCCATGACCTCACGCCATTCGCGCTGCGTCACCTCGTATTTTGCCATCCAGAACGACGAGACCGTCACCTGATGCACCGGCTTTTCATCATCCCCCCCGCCGTCCAGCGTATTGCCCATGGCAAAGGTCCCGCCCTCGACACGGACCATGTTGGCCGGCATGGCTGCCACGAGACTACCGGTTATGAATACGCCCAAGGCAGTCAAAAACACGCATAGTTTCATTAAATACTCCCTGATTGTTGTAGATAGGCTTTATACCGTGCTGATTTTACACCGTTGGTGGTCGATCGTCAAATATACTGGACATACCGTTTTTTATTTCTCCATGGGACATGCATGGCCGCGTGAAAACACATCATCCGCAGATGGCACTGATTTTCGCAGAAAAAATCCAAATAAAATATACATTTTAACCGTCAATACACGCGAATCAACGCGAATGTCTCTTGCTGGTTGTATTCGTGTGTATTGGCGTCCATTCGCGGTTTACTATACTTTGTCCGGATTTTTCATTTTCTTCGCGGCTTCGCGTGAAATACCCTCATCCGCAGATGGCGCGGATTGTCGTAAAAACATTACCAATATTCTACCAGCACACTCCGCGTACTTCTCGCACATCCCTGGCCCGAGGCTGTTCTCCAAAAAAAAGAACCAGCACCTCATGCAATTCCTTTCGGGGCACCGGCCAGCTGGTCATCAGGATCAGCCAGCCGCATCCCTACTGCTGAGCCCGGATGAGGGGGAAGTCCTCGACGCCGGCGGGAAGCACGAGGACGGGTGTCTGCGTGATCGACCGGCCCGCTCCCCGTGGCTGCACCGACCGCCTGCCCCGCGCGGCAAGGGGATCATTCATGGTCTGCATCAACACGCCCTGCCTGACGGCCGCAGCAATTTTTTGCGGCATGCGCTCTTCAAGCCAGCCATGCAGGAGGCGCGTGGTCAACAGACCTGATTGCGCAATCGTCCGCTCCCGCATCCCCTCGACCAGGGCACTCGTAAACAATCCGTTTTTCCAAAATGCGAGTTCGAGGGATTGCTCCTCGCCGGTGCTCGACGCCAGCACCGCGGCGCCGCACTCGGGTGCCGAAAAATCGTTGGCGCTGCTGTCCGTGTCCGGGGGCGCCCAGGTACCGGCCGAGCTCCCGGCGTAACAGGCGTCCAGCAAGAGCCCGACACGGGCCCTGACTCCGGACACAATCCGGCGCACCTCGGCCACCGGCGCGTTGACGGCAATGCCGAGCTGGCGCGCGACCTCGACGTCGGCACTGGCGATGTGCAGCGTCTGCCGCGCGCGCGCGATCGTCACCGCCGGCAGGTCCAGCAGCACCGGCACCACGGTCTCGCTGCGAAAGCGCCGCGGCGCCAGGCGGAACACCCGCGAGTCGAGGTAGATCGAGATC
>Ga0209097_10004312_pt1 | contig 10547 bp, 9 predicted proteins | sample AD_UKC052_MetaG_FD_184419 | JGI IMG/M metagenome (GOLD analysis project Ga0209097, IMG submission 184419) | Active sludge microbial communities of municipal wastewater-treating anaerobic digesters from USA - AD_UKC052_MetaG (SPAdes) (version 2) | ecosystem: Engineered > Bioreactor > Anaerobic >... | reverse complement strand
CCAGAGAAGAAATAATAGCAATGAATTTACCCTGCAGAAACATTTTTGAATCAGTAAAAGCGGGCTATTTAGAAAAAGTACCAAAGCATGAAACAATGATAAACATCTTTTAAATTAAAAATGGAAATAAGAGTATCCACTAATTATCTATTTTAATGTTGTTCATATTACACACACACATATATATATAATATGAAGGAGCGCTAATAAAACTTAGGAACTTATATAACAAAGTATTATATAGTAACAATGAAAGATCTGCTAATGTTAAGAAAAATGTAACATTATCGGCTATAGTTATATTTTTATCCAATCTTAATAGTTTTCTCCTGGTTCCTGTAGCTATAGGGTTTGTAACATCTCTGAAATATGGAATATGGTTAACGATATTATCATTTATTAACTGGTTTAATCTTTTTGACTTAGGTTTAGGTAATGGTTTAAAGAATAAACTTGGTGAGTCGTTAGCTAAAGAAGATTTTAAAAGTGCAAGGGAATTAGTAAGTACTGCATATTTATCTATAATGGCTATTTCAATATTAATGATTATTGGCTCTATAACAATTTTTCCTTATATTTCCTGGTATAAGGTATTCAATGCTCCAAAAGAATTAAATAATGAACTGTCGCGTTTGCTGCAAGTTGTTTTTATACTTTTTGCTATCCGCTTTACCTTACAACTAATAAATCCGATATTGGCGGCACATCAAAAGACAGCATTAACTCAGTTTAATAATTTTCTATCATCTACTTTTGCTTTATTAACAATATTTTTAATGACTAAGCTGATTAATGGTTCTTTATTTGCTTTGGGTTTTGCTTATTCTATTTATCCGGTTATTGTATATTTTTCAGTTAGTTTATATTGGTTTCTGGGAAAATTTAAATATATTAGGCCTAATTTTCATTTATTTAAAAAAAAGCATTTAAAAAGTGTTTTTAATCTCGGTATTATATTCCTTATAAATCAGATAGCAGTAATTGTTTTATCCACGACTAGTAATATCATTATTAGCCATATAAGCGGTCCTGAAAAGGTTACTCCTTATGCGATTACACATAGATATTTTTTTCTAATATCTACAATATTCAGTATGTTGACTACTCCATTATGGCCTGCTTTTACCGATGCCTATACGAAGAGAGATTATAATTGGATTAATAGAATTGTAAAAAAATTTAATAACTTATGGTTATTATCGTGCTTGTTAGTATTCATTATGTTAATAATGTCTCCCATATTTTTCCGCTTGTGGATAGGAGATAAAGTTGAAATTCCATTTTTACTCAGTTTTTTAATGGCTTTTTATGTAATTATTATGACCTATGTTAGTGTTTATTCCAGTTTTTTATGCGGAGTAAGTAAGATTGGTCTTGCTACTCTAACTTCACTGATTTCTAGCGTATTATATATACCTTTAGCGCTACTATTTTCTAAAACACTATGTTTAGGTTTTTATGGAGTGGTTGTTGCTTCTATTGCTGTTGTTACTCCCAATATATATACTCATCCAACTCAATTTAAAAAATTAATAGCTAATAAGGCAACAGGAATATGGAACATATAAATAAACCATCAATTAGTGTTATTATTGTAACGGTGGGAAGACCATTATTAATTACAAGAGCAATCAACAGCATACTAAAACAAGATTATTCCATCTGTGAAATAATTATTGGAGATGTATCAAAAGGTAGTGAGACCGAAAAAATAGTAAGAAATATAGATAATAATATAATCAAATATATTAAAATTATAAATGAAAAAGATCCAGCTGTTACTTTAAATTCATTAATTGCACAAGCAAAAGGGGAGTTAATTGCTTTCTGTGATGATGATGATGAATGGATATCGCCGCATAAACTGTCTAAACAAGTTGATAAATTGAATGAACTTGGAAATGAATATGGTATAATTTATTGTTGGTATGAGATTTGGGACGATAGGAAGGATATACTCCTTTCAACTCGTTGCCCGACTAAGGCAGGTTTTATTTTTTGGAATTTGCTTGGTGATAATACTATTGCAGGCACGCCTAATTTGCTAATTAGAAAAATATTATTTGATAAATATGGAGGTTGGGTTGAAAACACATTATATGCGGCAGATCATTTAATGTTAACAATGCTATCCCAACATACTAAAATAGGTTATGTGCCTGAAATCCTTGTAAGAGTGCATCAACATCACATTTATAACAGACAAACAAATCTTTGTGGTCTATTTTTTACATATGAAAATAGAATTAAATATCAACTTAAATTTATAGAAATGTTTAAAGAATATATGGACCTTATACCAAATAGTTACTTACCTCATTATAGGGTATTAATTGCTGATTATATATATTTAAAAAATTTTAATTTAGCTATTATTTATATAATAAAGTATATTTTTATTAGAGGAATAGACAAATATATATTAAAAACTATTATTAAAATAGGTATTTCTATTATTAAAAGTATATGAATATATTAATTAATATTAAACTTAATAACAAAGTCAGAAATTTATAGGGTTTAATTATGTCAAATAATATCATTAAAAAGTTATATTTATTTATTTTATTAATATTTTCAGGTGGAGGCTCTGTTTATTATGCTAATAAATATGCTTATATTATATTATTTCTGATAACTTGTATTATTGCTTTATTATATAAAATTAAGTTGAATAATTCCATAATTAATGCACTGATTATTTGGATAATATTTTGGTTTATGTGTTCATTGATTATAAGGCGCTTTATACCCGTGCAATTACTATTTTATCTTAATTTTTTATTAGCTGCTTATGTTTTATATAAATTGTATGGGAATGATTTGATTAAAAATATCAGTCAGGATATTGTCATATTAGCAGCGATAAGTATTATTGGGTGGCTATTTTTGCTATTGGATGCAACTTTATTAGCTTCAATATTAAAACCATTTAATTTTTCAGGTGGATTTAGAGAAGAGTATGGAATTTATGATTATATACACATTGGTATCTATACAATTCATAATCTAACAATTAAAACTGAATATGCATATTTGCCGAGAAATGCGGGTTTTTGTTGGGAACCGGGAATATTTTCAGTGTTTTTAATCCTTGCTTTATTCATTAGAACAAGCTTATTAAAAAAATATATTGGTTCATTTGGCTCATTAATTCTTTTAATAGCATTGTTAACCACCCAATCTACTACGGGATATATTGCTTTTTTTATATATTTATTATATTATTACAGTTCACGATTTGCAACAATGAAACTTAGATTTGCTATACCTCTGATAATTATCACTATAATAGGGGTTTATTCATTCTTTAACCTAGAATTTATGAAACCCAAAATTGACCTATATATAGAAACGGGTTCAAATTTTGGTGCTTATGGTACTACCCCAATTTTGTCTGGAAGCAGGTTAAGTGGACTACCTTTAGTTTGGCAGGATTTGAAAAGAAATCCAATTATGGGAAAAGCTCTTTCTTCCGTGGGAACATATAGCGGAATAGGAGAAATATATTCAACGCATCTTAATTCCATATTTTCTATAATATCTTCAATGGGTTTATTTGGTTTTTGGGTGTGGTTGCTTTTTTTAATAAAATCTACTCATTATTATTGTTATATATATCATTGTAAAGATATACTTTCATTTCCTCTCATAATCATTACCACATCATTTGGATTTAATATTCATAGCCAACTTATTATTTTTACAATGATGTCTATAGGATTATTTGCAAATACACCTAAATATATTAATTCTAACTATCAATCAAAGAATATGTTATATTTAAAATATATTCATAATTGATTAATTATATTTAATAAATATAATTTAACTATATAAAATTAACATATTATATGTAACATTGATGGTATTATGCATATTGTGATATTCAAAATTCAAAATTTTCTAGATTCATCTGCTTCTTCACATAGGTTTGAATGTTATATAAAAGGATTTAACCAAAATCATATAAAATCATCTTTAATATCCTGTTCTCCTGCAAAGAATTGCAATAATAATAAGAAATATTTAGGTGCTGATATATTTTATCCTCCCATCCCTATAATTGGTAGAAGATGGATTGCAAGACAAATAAATAAGTTATTTGGAAGATTGTGGGGTTTATATAAATTATTAAATTTAATAAAGAATAATTATGTTGATTGTCTAATAATAGGAGATAATAATGATTTATTGGAATATATTATAATTCTAATATGTAAATATAACAATATATTGGTTTTAAGAGAACTGAGCGAACATCCTGAAATTTATTACTACTATAAGAATATAATTATGCAAAAAATTCTTTATAAAAATACTATGTTTTTAAAATATAGGTTATACGATGGACTTTTATTAATGACTAATGAATTAAAAAATTTATTTATATCAAAACGATTTAATTTTAATAAAATTAAAATTATTCCACAAACTGTAGATATAAATAGATTCGCTAATATAGCTATTAGGAATGAAAATAATGCTGAAATTATGGTAACCTATATGGGCTCTTTAAATAATAAAAAAGATGGTATTTGTACTTTAATAAATGCAATAAGCATAGTTAGGAGTAAATATCCTAATATTATGTTATATGTTTTAGGTGATGGAGCTGATAAAGAAAAATTCTTAATAAAGATATTAATAAATCAATTAAAGCTATCTAATAATATAACTTTACTAGGGTTGGTTGATGAAAAAGATACTCCTACATATTTATGTAATTCTAAGATATTAATATCTTGCAGACCTTTTAGTACTCAAGCAAAATATGGTTTTCCAACAAAAGTAGCAGAGTATCTTGCAACAGGGAAACCTATAATAACAACTGCTTATGGAGATTTAAAAAATTATCTTAAAGATGGAGTTAATGCATACATAGTGGAAAACAGTGATTATAAAGCATTTGCCGATAAAATATTAGAAGTCCTTGATAATTATGATAAAGCAATTGAGGTAGGACAAAAAGGGAAAGAATTGGCTGTTAACAGTTTTAATCCCGAGAAGCAAACTAAGATGATAATAGATTTCGTCTCGGAATTAAAATACAAAGTAAGGTATTAACTCAATGAGAAAGCTATCTATAAGATTTACTTATTATTCTAAAGGGGATGGTCCTCTTCATCCTGAACCAATTCCCTTAGGGGTTATTATGCTTTCTGATAATCCTGCAGAAATGGATTACGCTTTAGCTTTGCTAATGGGCTTTGATCCTGAAAAGTTACCTTTAATAAAAAATGCTCTTGAACTTTTCCCAAATAGGAATAAGATGTTTTCCAAATTGGAACACATCCTGGCATTTTGATGATAAAATATCTGAATATTATTTATTAAAGTCACAAGGATTTCCTATTGCAACAAGTCATATTTTTTGGGATAAGGATTTGGCTATTGAGTGGGCAAAATCTGCTAATTATCCTCAGGTCTTCAAACTTAAAGGGGGAGCAGGGTCATTAAATGTAATTAAAGTATATAATAGCAAACAAGCTATGCAGCTCATCAATAAAATGTTTGGTAAAGGAATAACCAATGGTAATGTCCCTGGAGTACATTTACTTAAGGTTTATCGTAATAGTATCAAAACCTTAGTGAAAAGTAAATTAAAATATAAATTATATGACTTCGGATTACGGTTTGGAATAACAGAAAACTGGTCTAAACATCAAGGTTATGCTTTTTTCCAGGACTTTTTACCCAATAATAATTATGATACAAGAGTTACAATTATAGGAGGAAGGAGTTTTGCCTTTCAAAGAAAAAATAGACCTGCAGATTTCAGATCATCTGGAAGCGGTATAATAGATTTTTCTCCTAATAATATTGATCAGCGTTGTTTGAAAATTGCATTCAGTATTTCACAAAAGTTTAATTTCCAGTGTATGGCTTATGATTTTCTCTATGATTATAATAAACAACCAATAATAAATGAATTTAGTTGTCAATTTGTTGATTCAGCTATTTATTCCTGTCCGGGTTATTGGGATGAAAATTTAAACTGGCACGAGGGTCATTTTTGGCCCCAATACTGTCAACTTCAAGATTTACTTGCTAAATCGGATTTAATTCAACCGGTATTTCCCGAGAAAAGTAAATCTGCTCTTATAAAGATAACTCAATAAAAATATTATATATTATGGTTTGCATTATGGAGATTTGGAACGTCAATTAACAATTTTTATAAAGAGATGGCTTTAAGAAATAATATGGTATATTTAAAAACAGATTCTAACATCAATTTGCTTTGTATGCTATAGGGTTAAATAATTTACATATATCTCATTAATAATAGGATAAATTTTTAGTATGTCAATTAGTTCCTTTTATACAAGAAACAAATTTTTCCTGACGATATTTGGTAGGCAAAGAAATGATATTGTTTCTAAATTAAGTAATTATTTATCTGATAATGTAATCATAACTAATACCGATTTGTGCACTTATATTGTGAATAATATTTACAATACTGGTTTACCGGATAAACCTATAATCTATGAAAGCATAGAATTATTATTACATGGAATAGTCTTTCCCTATGATGTAACTTTAGATGAATTCAGTGAGCAACCGGAGAGAAAGCTGCAAGAAATGATATCAAAGCATAGAAACGATCTATCAAGATTACCGTATTCTATAAGAAATGGTTCTTATTGTGGGGTAGCATACAATGAAACTAATGATGAGTTCTATGCTTTTACCTGCTTTCTAAATTCTATTCCCATTTATTATGCTTTTATTAACAACTGCCTTATTGTGGGAACTGACTTATGCCTTATTGCTCAATTATTAGGTTTGGAACTTAAACTCTCCCAAGGATTAATAGAATATTACATTTTGGGTACAAATCTATCCGATAAGACCGCATTTGATCAGATAAAAACAATACCTAAGGGTGGATATTTAAAGTATAAAGCAGGTTCTATTACTGTAGATTATTATTACACAATGCCAGAAGAAAAAGCAAATAAAAAATTTGATGATTATGTTAATGAGTTTGCTTATCTATGGGAAGAAAATGTTAATGCCTTACATTCAGAGAAATTTAATTATGGGTTGGGATTAACAGGAGGAATTGATTCCAGGTTAATTCTATCTGCAATGAAAAATAGAGATAAACCAGTTCTTTTTACTGGTTCCCATCCTGATCATCCCGACTATTTAATTGCTAAAAAAATTACTTCCTCTTTAGGTCTCAATAACCATTATCTTGAAGATTATAGATATGTTGATAGATTAACTGGTTATGCTGAATTCTGTTCAATGGCAGATAACCCTTTATTAGCTAATACAATACACACTCATCAGCAAATGTTATTTCGAAAGAAGCAAGGTTTGGTTTATGAGCTAAGTGGAGCTATAAACCTATATGGTGGAGAGCATTATTATTCAGATAGGCGTTCATTAAAAGATACTATACTGCGTTCTATAACTTTACCAAATACAAAAGTTGATAATAGCAAAGAAGGGATTTACAATGTTGTTAATAAACTTGTTCGAAATATGGCTTTATATGATGATTTATTATTTTATTCTCAACAAGATACAATTGATTTTTGGCTGAATATTGAGAAAATATATTATACTTGCTTAAAGCAAATCGGTAGCCCTGTAAGTGAAGAGTTTATCCTTGAGCGCCTCAGACATATATATAAATCAACTAATTTACTTTCTTGGAACTGTTTAGCAGGAAGAAGATATGATGAATGTATAAGTCCTGAAATGAATATTTCTTTAACTAATTTTGCTTGTAGTATTCCCTTGAAATATAGGGACTCAAGAAGAATTCTCTTAGCATATTTAAAAAGATATCATCCTGAAACTGCTAAATTTGTTCTTAGTGGCTATATTTTCAATGCCAATTCTCCCTGGTTTATATATAAAGGATTATCAAATTATATAAAAGCGTTTAATGTACTGGGATATAAAATACCTTTTTTACAGTGGTATATAAAACACTATTCATTTCCAGATTTAGGGAAACAACCTGAAATCTCAAAATTTCAAAAATCCATTTGTACTAAATCCAATATTATAACAGAAACACCTTTATGTCGTATTTTTGAAAAATATTCAAACGATCCAATTCGTTTGATGCGACTTTTCAATATAGTACTTCTTAAAATGAGATTAGAGATGGGTGAAGACAATTTGAAAGATTATCTTATTGATGATATGAATATCATTCGGGATAGTATGGGACCCAAAGTATAGATGAAAGTTGTACTATTTTGCGGTAATTTAGGAACAGGTGGGAGAGAGCGTAGAATGCTTGAGCTTGCAAAATATTTAAGCACCCGCTCGGATATAGAAGTTTATATTTTACTTATAAGGCAATATGTTAATTATCCTATATTATACTCATTGCCTGTTAAATTTCATTATATTATCCAAAAAAACGATAAAAAAAACCCATTAATAGTAACTTATCGCATTTTAAAGACAATAAAAAGAATAAAACCCAACCTTATACATACTTGGGGAAGTGAAGAAACATTTTATATATTACCTTCTATTTTCTTGTTTAAAATTTCATTGATTAATGGTCAAATTACATCTGCTCCTCCGAAAGAATGTATATCTTTTAGTGAAAAAATTATAAATAAGATTAATTTTTATTTCTCTGATATCATTATATCTAATTCCTATGCAGGTATTGAGTCATTTAATCCCCCACACAATAAAAGTAGGGTCATTTATAACGGAATTGATATGAATAGATTTAATAATATGCCTGATAAAAATGTAGTTAAAACGAAATATAATATTAAAACTAATTATGCAGTAGTTATGGTTGGATCATTTACTGAGAATAAGGATTATGATCGTTTTATTCGTATTGCTAATCTTGTATGTAGTATTAGAAAGGACATAAGTTTTGTGTGTATAGGAGGTTACAGTAGGAGTACAGAATCATTCCAGAGAGCAAAAAAACAAGCTGAGTTGAACCCCTTGATTATTATAACAGGAATAATTTCCGAAGTTGAAGCTGTAGTTAATGCTTGTGATATTGGCGTCCTTTTTTCGCCCAATGGAGAAGGAATATCAAATGCTATTTTAGAATATATGGCATTGGAAAAACCTGTTATAGCCAATAATTCTGGCGGTACAAAAGAGATTATTAAAGATGGTGAAAATGGGATTTTAATAACCAATGAAAGCGATTTTCAAATCAGTAAGATTATAATTGAGTTAATTGATAATGTTGAATTAAGAGATAAACTTGGTAAAAGTGGTAGAAAATTAATTGAAAAGTGTTTCACCCTCGAAAGAATGGGAATTGATTATGTTAATTTATATTCCAAGGTATTAGAGAATTATTAACTTCCTTAAATGCTTTTGGCTATGTATAAAACTAATATATTAAAATAAGTAAAGTCCTAAAGAAACTGATTGATATGAAGAAAATTATGCATAACATATATTTAGCATTATGGATAATTAGCTCAACCCAAATCAATTTTTCACTTAATATGGAATAGGGATGATATTCTAAAATTGAAGTTAATTAATAGAGATAAAAGTTGTGTTTTCCAGAATATTAGCATATAGATATATAAAAACCCAGCTTAGTAAACTTAAATTTGCTCTGGGGTTAAGTCCTAAAGTAGAAAAGAGTGGAGAAAATTATGAGAAGTTTATACCTAATCCATATAAAGCCGTATGTCTGATTTCTGCTGATTTGGAAATGGCTTGGGCTTTCAGATGGTCTAAATCAGCAAATAATCCAATTGTATTAGCCGAAAAAAATAGTATTCAAACAAGAAACAATGTTCCATTAATTCTTAAGCTAAGTGAACAATATCATATACCTATAACTTGGGCAACAGTAGGGCACCTTTTTCTGGAAAGCTGTGAAAGAATTAATAATGTTGCCCATCCCGATATAAAGAGATTACCTTATTTTGAAAATACGAATTGGAAATATGAATCTGGTGATTGGTTTGATTCAGACCCCTGTACGAATTATAATAAAGATCCTGCTTGGTATGCCCCGGATTTATTAAGAATGATTATTGAAAATCCTGTAAAGCATGAAATTGGCTGCCATACTTTTTCTCATATTGATTGTAGTGATAATATATGTTCAAAAGATGTTTTTGATTCTGAGATTAACAAGTGTAAAAAATTAGCGAATGAATATAATATTGAACTGAAATCATTTGTTCATCCTGGTTTTTATATTGGACATCTTAATGATTTGGCTGAATTTGGATTTACTTCATATAGAACAGATTATGCTAATGAATTAACTTTTCCGAGGAAGAATACTTCAGGTTTATGGGAATTTAGAAATACGATGGAATTATCCTGGAGGGTTAGTTGGAGCGTTAATTATCATATTAAACGGTATAAAACAATTATAGATAGAGCTATTAAATATCATAAAGTATGTGTATTTTGGTTTCATCCTTCCCTTAATCCCGAATTTGTTACTAAAGTTATGCCAGAAGTATTTGCCTATTTACAGTCCAAATCTGAAGAAATAATATGCTTAACCCATTATGATTATACAAAGTTGTTAGATAGTAAGGGAACATAGAGATGCT
>Ga0209097_10004311_pt1 | contig 10553 bp, 8 predicted proteins | sample AD_UKC052_MetaG_FD_184419 | JGI IMG/M metagenome (GOLD analysis project Ga0209097, IMG submission 184419) | Active sludge microbial communities of municipal wastewater-treating anaerobic digesters from USA - AD_UKC052_MetaG (SPAdes) (version 2) | ecosystem: Engineered > Bioreactor > Anaerobic >... | reverse complement strand
CCCCGCTTCACTGAACGCGATCACAAACCGGGCACCACCCTCCGGCCCTTTGCGTTCAATCGTGAGGCTTCCCTCGATCTGGCGGACAAGGATGTCAACCAGACGAAGACCGAAGCCTCCTGTCCGTCCGGGCGAAAAACCCTCCGGCAATCCTCTGCCATTGTCGGCAACAACCAGGACAGCCTGCTGGTTTTCCCGGTTCGCCGAAACGAGAATCTCGCCCTCCGTCCGGTCGACAAAGGCGTATTTGAGGCAATTCGTGATCAATTCATTGACAATAATCCCGACGGCAAAGAGTTTGCGGGTATCGATCACAAAAGATGCGATCTCCTTGTGGATCCGGACCGGAACCCGCAGGGAGAACATGCCGACAATGTCATCCACCAGCTGGCCAAGGTACTCATTGATCGGAACACTGACAAATCCTTCGGAACGATAGAGTCTGTCGTACAGCACAGCCATGCTCTGGACCCGGCTCTTGGCATCATGCAAGGCATCGATGGCCGCCTGTTCCTTGAGACTCCCGGCCTGGAGGGAGAGGAGATTGACAATCGTCCCCATATTGTTCTTGACCCGGTGGTGCACTTCCTTGAGGAGAATCTCTTTTTCGGCAAGCAGGCGCTGGATCTCCGATTGCGCCTTTTTTTGTTCATCCACATCGATCAGGGTTCCTTCGACAATCCCCCGTTTGGGATCAAGGCTCGCGCTGAACTGGACCCAAAACGCCCTGCCTGTCACGATGTTCCGCATGCGGACCACGTGATCGGTGACCGATCCCTCGTTCCTGAGGACTTCAAGGACCGTCTCGCGGTCGGCAGGTTCGACATAGTGATCGACCACAGTCCGACCCAAGGCCTTCTCGACACTCTCGAGCCCGAGGAGATCACAAAAGCGCTGGTTGCAGGCCACCAGACAACTGGTCATTGTGTCCGTCTCGAACAGTCCCACCTGGGCATAGTGGTAGAGATTCCGGTACTTTTGCCCGAGTTCACGGGCCTCCATGGTGGCATCAAAGAGTTTGTAGGCCATTTCGATCGAAGAGATCAGGACAAAGTCACCCGAATTCTTGATGACATACCCGTAACGGGTGATCTCGCTGACCTTTTCGACATATTCCTTGCGCGAATGGGCCGTCAAAAAAATGATCGGAATCTCGCGTCGGGCAAGGATTCTGCGGGCGGCCTCCGTCCCGTCAATATCGTTTTCACCCAGTTCGATATCCATTAAAACAAGGCTGATCCGGGGATCTTCGATGGCCAGCCGGACAGCCTCATTCCCGCTTCCTATACCGACGACATGATAGCCGGCATTCTCCAGGACCTTCATCCCGGCACGGAGCATCAGGTCCGAATCCTCGACATAGAGAATGGTCTTGCCTGGTGAAGAAGTCCCCTCACTCATCACCTGACCTCGCACCACTGCCGGCATCCATCGCATGGAGGACATTCGCCAAATCTTCAATCTCGACCGGCTTTCTGAGAAAGGCCAGCGGCTTGACACCTAACGCGGCATTCCTGGTAGCATCATCCGAATTGGCCGTCAAAAACACAATCCTTGTTTCGGGCTGACGCTCGGCCAGCACGGCCGCCAGAGCGATTCCGTCCCTCTCCCCGTTGATCTGGATGTCCATGAAGACCAGATCAGGCTTGTATTCGGCAATAGCCTGATCGGCCGTGTCGCTGTTGTCAAGGCAGGCAAGGACCGTACACCCCAAACGTTCAATCATCCGTGACAGCATCATGGCAATGATGCCCTCATCCTCTACCACAATCACTCGATATCCCATTGGTTCCGCCTCGTTGCCGGACACTGTATCACATCACGTTTTTTCTGTAAAGCGAGATATTGCGGATGCGTAAAATCGGTTTTCCCGTTTCCGTCTGCCGGATAATCACCACATCAGACCGGAGGAAAGCTCAGGATGAAGATCGTGCCCCGGCCGGGTTCACTGACAACACGCACTGTACCGGAATTCTGGTCAACAAGATCCCGGACCATGGCCAGGCCCAAGCCTGTTCCCTTGCCTTCCTCCTTGGTGGTAAAGAACGGCTCAAAAATCCTGTCAAGAATCCCGGGAGGGATCCCCTCCCCCTCATCCTGGATCCAGAGTTCAATTCTGGGGATCCCCTCTCCATCAACAGCCGACTCGGTCCGGAACGTCACCCGCCCGCCCGCCGGCATGGCATCCCTGGCATTGATGAAGAGATTCATGACAATCTGACCGAGTTGGACTCTGTCAAACAGGACGCGAGGCAAGAGTCTTCCACGCTCGCGCCTGATCTCCACATGCTCCCCTCCGATCCGTTCCAGGAGGGGCTGGATCCCGTCGATCACCTCATCGATCTGACCGGGTTCTCTCTTGCCCGGTTGTTGTCTTCCCCAGGAGAGAAGTTCTGCCACAAGCGCTCCGGCCCTCCGGCTCGCCGATTCGAGTTGGGCGATCAACTCCATGTCGGACGGCTCTCCCTGGCGGGAGAGTTTCAATAATTCTATGATCGAATACATGACCTGAAGAATGTTGTTGAAATCATGCGCCACCCCGCTCGACATCCGCCCGAGAGCGTCTATTTTTTGCATTTGCAGGAGCCCGCGTTCCAGTGCCAGTCTCTCGTCGGAAAGATGATGAATCCGTTCTGCCATCCGGGTCAAGGCATGGGCGATCTGCCGGATCTCCTGATACTGCCAAACCTGGGTCGACCATCTCTCCGGTGTCTCGAGAGTAATCCGTTCAAGACCGGCCAACATCCGGTCCATCTCGCGCTTGAATGTCCGTGTTCCAAGCCAGACAATCAGGGAAACAATGGCGCAGAGCGTCAGAAAGAGGATGCGCCCGCCCGTATTGACCGACCGAATCTCCGCCAGACGGTCCTCGTCCGGAACAAGCTGGACCAACAAAAACCCGTCCCGACTCAATCCGCTCCAGGAGTGCCAGGTTTTTCCGGAAATCTTCAATCCGTTCCGGATAATGGTCTTCCCAGCCTCGGGTTCGCCCACCAGGGAGGCCAGCCCGGTTTTTCTCCAATCGGACAGAATCGGAAGAGAGTGCTCTCCTCTTCCGGTACTCAGCAGGACCCGGCCCGAGGGCTGGTGAATCAGCCATGTCTCGACACCCTTGGCTGTCCCCAGACTTGTGATGAAATCGGCCATTCCGCGAACACCCCAGTCCGTCGAGGTGACACCGATATACCGTCCCTCCGCATCCTGGATCACGGCACTGGTCGTGATCAAGTAGCGTTCTTTTCCAACCCGGTCTTCATAGGGTGCACTCCACCAGACTCTGCCGTCACGGACCTGACCGCGATCCCATCCGATGGGCAGGGCTACGGTGTACCAGTCCCTCTGGTGATAATCATATTCGGGAGTATCGTACTCTTGGGTATAGACGAGTTCCCCGTCCTCATGATAGGCGTAGGGCCCGTACCAGCGCCGATCCGGGAAGAAAGCGTACGGCTCGAACCAAAGCCCGCCACCCAGTGCCTCGGGCAAGGAACGCATACTCTCCATGATAAACCGTTTGACAACGGCATGAGCCGTATCGGGTGACATCCCGCTCCGCGCAGCATGCAAGGCCGATCCACCCGCAGCGAGACGGAGTGCACTCTGTTTCATGAAGGTGGTTTGCCTGTCAAGCTGCTCAACGGAGTGCTTGAAGAGCGTTGCCATCTCGCCGTCCTTGACGGCAAGCACCATATCTCCCTTGGCTTCCTGGTAGATATAGAGCAAGGCAAAAAAAACGGCAGAAACCGTCATCAGGATAATGATGCGGCTTTTGATGGTATGCATCACTCCTCCTGTTCCAATCCCCGTAAACGAGTATACACGTTTGCGGGGATTGCACAAGAGTGAAAGGAAAATCACTATCTGATAATATTCATAATATCAAAAAACATGACAAAGATAAAAAGCGACATGAGGATGATGATCCCGGTCATTTGGATCCGCCGGAGAACCGCGAAAGAGAACCGCTTGCGCCGGATCATCTCGATCAAGGTCAGGACCACATGTCCACCGTCGGCCGCCGGAATCGGGAGAAGGTTGAAAAACCCGAGCGCTATGGAAATCATCGCCAGGAACATCAGATAGCCAGCGGTCGTGCTCTCCTTCATGACCTGCCCGGAAAAATGCACAATCCTCAAGGGTCCAGCCACGGCCTTGCCTGCATCAACTTCCTTGCGAAAGAGGAGGGCAATCCCGTCAACAATCCTGCCGATATTTTGCCCGAACAGGGAGAATGCTCCGGCCAACGACTCGCCAATGGAGAGACCGTCCAATGAGTACTCCTGCAGCACGGGTGGTGTGGGTGTGAACCCGAGGACCCATGCCCCGTCACGCTGGATGGCAGAGGCGCGTCCCTGGAGGATCTTCCCCTTGCGTTCCCAACGGATCTCGACCTCACGGGCACCGGTTTCGGCTATCCTGGCCTTGAGTTCATGCAGGGATTGGACAGGAAGGGAATTCCATGCAAGAATCCGGTCCCCGGGAAGCAGGCCCAGCTTCTTGGCCGGTGTGCCCGATTCGACACCACTGACAGTTGTTCCGTAATATGGAAGGATACCGATATATCCCATCCCGGTATCCTTGATGATGGAGTCGACAGCAATTTGTCCCGCATTTGTAGAACGGAGAATCTCCAACCGGATCGTCCGGTCCGGTCGGACGGCGATCTCCTCCTGCAACTTCCTGAAATCAGGAGTGGCAATACCATCAACGGATCGGATTTTATCCCCGGTCCTGAGACCGGCAGTTGCTGCAGGCCAGACACCCGCCTTGGGATCAATCGTCTGGTCGATCACCGTGATCCTGTTGTCCGGAGAGGTATAGCTGTACCCGGTCAATCCGAGGACAATGAAAATCAGGATCGCAAGAACGAAGTTGAAAACGACACCGGCGCTGACCGTGATCAGTCTGGCCCAGGCCGGGCGTTCGTAGAACTCGTCCGGTTCCCCTTTTTTGTCGTCACCAAGATCCTCGCCCTCACCTGCGAAACGGCAATAGCCGCCGATCGGTATCCAGCCGATCTTGTAGAGGGTACCACCCCGTTCAAAGGAAACGATCCCCCTCCCGAATCCGATGGAGAAGGCCGTCACCCGGATCCCGACGGCCTTACCCGCCAGAAAGTGGCCAAGCTCGTGTACAAAGACGAGTATCCCCAGCGTGATCAAACCATACACTATCGAAAGTACTGTATCCATCGCCCCATCCAATCCTCATCCCGCAAAGTACGCCAATGTGCTTCAACCCGCTCCGGCCAGGAGAATCGTGAGTCCCAACACAAGGGGAGAAACAACCATCTGGGCATCAAAAACATCCAGAAGACCACCATGACCGGGAACAAGACTCCCCGAATCCTTGGTTCCGAGCGAGCGTTTCAAAACACTCTCGGCCAAGTCACCGACCTGCCCTGCCATGCTGAAGACAAGGGCCAGAGCCAGAAACTCCGGCCAATGCATCATCACCCAGCCACTGTAGGCAGCCGGGAAAGCGAGCTTGAGAAGTGCTGCCGACAGAACTCCAAAAACGGCTCCCCCGATCGTTCCCTCGACAGTCTTGTTGGGACTGGCCGCAAGACCAAGACGGTGTCTCCCGAGAAGTTTCCCGATGAACAGCGCAAAGGAGTCCGTCACCCACACCACGACAAAGGCGAGCAAAACAAGCCATGGTCCCTTGCCGGGCAGGGCATGGAGAATCGCCAGGGAACCGAATCCAAAACCGATCCAGGGGATGGAGAGAAACCCAAGTCCGATCTCCCTGAAGGATCCATCAAAATTCTCGCGCCGGATCTGGACCAAAAAAAACGCCAACAAAAATCCGACGAGAAAAACAAGCACAACGGCAAAAACCTTGAGAGAGAGAATCATCGCCACCTGCCCGACAGCATTCCCGAGTTCGGAATCCGCTCCCGAGATGGCGGCGGCGGCACTTCGCAGTGACGCGCCCAGGACAAAGGAAAGAGAGACCGTCCCCGTTACGGCCAGCATCCCGATAAGACGGGTCCCCTGTGAACAGGCATCTCCAACCAGATCGAAATACTCATGGGCCGTCAACCAGGAACAGACAAGCAAGACCCCCAAAAAAACGATCCCGCCACTGAACGTTTCGAATATGGAAAAAACAACCAGCGGAATGAACAATACCGCCGAGAGAATCCGTTCAAGCATGGCATCCCCCCTCACCGGCTGCACCAAAGCGCCGTTCCCGTTTTTGAAATGCTTGAACAGCCTCTGCAAAATCCCGGTCCGCAAAATCGGGCCAGAAACGCTCCGTAAACCAGAGTTCTGCATAGGCTGACTGCCAGAGACAAAAATTGCTGATTCGCAACTCTCCACTGGTCCGGATCACCAGATCGACATCGGACAGCCAGGGGTGATCAAGTCCCTCGCGAAAATTCCCCTCATCAAGAATCTCCGGGGAATAGCCGCGCTCCATCAGCCGGCGACAGGCTCGGACAATCTCATCCCGGCCACTGTAGTTCATGGCCAGATTGAGGATCTTGCCCTGATTGGATGCCGTCTCCTCCGCCATGACACGGAAGATCTGGATGATGTCTTCCGGAAGTCCGCCGGTATCCCCGGAATGGAGGACACGGACCCGGCGTTTTTTAAGTGTCGGGAATTCGGATTTGTAAAACTGTCTGAGCAGATGGAAGAGCCCGTCCAGCTCCTCCTGCGACCGCTTCCAGTTCTCCCGAGAGAAACAAAAAAGCGTCACGGCCTTGACCGGTGTCTTTTGCACCAGCGTCAGGAATTTCTTGAGCGCCTGCATCCCGGCCCTGTGCCCCCGATTGCGGGAATACCCTCTGGCTTTTGCCCAGCGACCGTTCCCGTCCATGATGATCCCGACATGGTCGGGGAAACGCTCATCATCAAGCTCGATATCTGCTATCTTCATGACCCCGTCCCGGTTCGCGCATGCAACAGGCCGCTCTCAAACTTCCATGATCTCTTTTTCTTTGTTCTTCAGCAACTGATCAATGCTCTTGACGGCATCATCCGTCAATTTCTGGGTCTGATCAATCGCGCGCTTCTCGTCGTCCTCACTGATCTGGTGGTCCTTGAGCAGCTTTTTGAATCCGTCATTGGTATCCCGGCGGATGTTCCGCAGGGCGACCTTCCCCTCTTCAGCAAGCTTTTGCGCATACTTGACAAATTCCTTGCGTCGCTCCTCGGTCAACTCGGGAAAAGTCAGTCTGAGAATCTTCCCATCGAAATTGATCCCGAGTCCGAGATTGGCTTTCTGCAGGGCTTTGTCGATCGCCTGACCGGCACCGGCATCCCAGGGAGTGACAACGATCACCCTCGGTTCCGGAACCGAGAGCGTTGCCAACTGCGAGATGGACATCTGCTGCCCGTAATACTCGACCCGGACGTCATCCAGCACAGTGGCACTGGCGCGACCGGTTCTGATATGCGAAAATTCTTTGCGTACCGTGGCAATCGTCTTTTCGATGCGTGCACTCATATCCTTGATGGCTTCTGATGCTGGCATGAAATTCCTCCTCGATTAACTGACTGTTGTCCCGCAGGATTCGCCTCGCAAAGCCTTGCTGATGGCACCGTCCCCGATCATGGAAAAAACACAAATCGGAATCCTGTTTTCCATACAGAATGAAATGGCGGTCAGGTCCATCACGCCAAGGCGACGTTCAAGAACCTCGGGATAGGAAATGTGATCAAAGCGGACCGCATCCGGATCACGGACGGGATCGCTTGAATAGACACCATCCACCTTGGTCGCCTTGTAGAGCATGTCGGCCCCGATCTCGGCAGCCCTGAGGGCGGCTGCTGTATCCGTGGTGAAAAAAGGGCTCCCGGTTCCGGCTGCCAGGATGACAACCCGCCCCGCATCAAGCGCGGCATTGACCGCAGGGATGGAGATCTGTCCGGCAACACCACCGATGGCAACCGCCGAATGGACCTCAGCCCGGACACCGGCCGCGATCAACACATCCCGCATGGCCAAGGCATTCATGACCGTGGCCAGCATCCCCATCTGATCGGCAGTCGTTCGGGCCAACCCGAGCGAAGCTCCTCCGGCCAGGCCTCGAAAAATATTGCCGCCGCCTATGACGACGGCAACACGGACAGCTTCGGATGCAACAGCCTCGGCAATCTCCCGGGCGACCCGCAGGAGAATCTCCGGTGAAAACGGACCGTCTTCACCGGAGAGAGCTTCCCCACTGAGCTTCAGCAGAACCCGGCGTCGGGCAGGAGCCGGATCACTCAAGCTCTTCCCCGACCATGTAGCGGGTAAAGCCCTTGATGCTGATCTTCGATCCGACCTTGCCGGCAACTTCGTCGGTCAACTGCTGAATGGTGAACTTGTTGTCGCGAATGAAAGCCTGATCCACAAGGGTGATCTCCTTGAAGAACTTGGAGAGCTGCCCATCGAGCATCTTCTCGACGATCTCGGCGGGCTTGCCACTCTCGGCAGCCTGCTTGCGAAGAATATCTTTTTGCTCCTCGACAACCTTGGCCGGGACACTCGAACGATCAAGCGCGACCGGGTTCATCGAAGCGACCTGCATGGCCACATCGCGGGCATAGGACTTGAATTCCTCGTTCCCGGCAGCGCCTGCATTCTCGAGTCCGAAGGAAACGATGGCTGCAATTCTGCCACCATGGACATACCCTGCCACATACTCTCCCTCAAGCCGATTGCTGCGGCGGATCGTGATATTCTCGCCCAATTTGGCGATGGTCAGCTTGACGAGTTCGACCGTGGCAGGATCGAGATCCTCGATGGCGGCCACAGGTTTCCCGTTGGCGAGGACGGCCTCGGCGACTTTACCGGCAAACTCGGTAAAGACTTCGTTTTTCCCGACGAAGTCCGATTCACAATTGACCTCGACGATCACACCGGACTTGCCGTTTGTCACCGCGGCAATCGTCCCTTCCTTGGTGGCACGGGCAACGCGCTTGGCGGCATCGGCCAGTCCCTTTTCCTTGAGAAGAAGGAGCGCCTTGTCAAAATCCCCGTTGGTCTCGGTCAGGGCTTTTTTGCAATCCATCATGCCGGCAGCCGTCTTGTCACGAAGCTTCTTGACGAGCTCGGAAGAAACGCCACCAGCCGATTGGTCTGCAGCAGGCGCAGCCGGAGCAGCAGGCGCAGCCGGAGCAGCAGGCGCAGCCGGTGCCACAGGCGCAGCCTCGGCAGGCTTTGCCGTGCGGGCCGGCTCGACAGCCACTGGCTCGTAGTTGTCCGAACCGGCGCTGTAGAATCCCTGTCCCGACGTCGGTTCGCTGCCCAGCTCACGGCCACCCTCCTGGGCGCCCTCCGTGATCGTCAGGCTGAAGATGTTGGCAAAGAGCTTGATGGCACGGATGGCATCATCGTTCCCGGGAACGACATAGTCGATCAGGGTCGGATCACAATTGGTATCAACAATGGCGAAAATCGGAATCCCGAGGGAGCGGGCTTCATTGACAGCGATCGCTTCGCGCTTGGGATCGAAGATGATGATGGCGTCGGGAAGCTTCTGCATGCCCTTGATACCACCGACATTCTTCTCGAGCTTCTCTTTCTCCCGTGACTTTTCAAGCCGCTCTTTTTTGCTGATCAGGGCGTTTGTCCCGTCGGTCTCGGCTTTCTCGAGACGCTGGAGACGCTGAATCGTTTTTTGAATCGTTGTGAAATTGGTGAGCGTACCACCCAGCCAGCGGTTTGTAACATGGTACATGCCGCACTGTTCGGCAGCCTGGCGAACAGCAGCCTGTGCCTGCTTTTTTGTCCCGACAAACAGGACGTTGCCGCCCATCCGCACCAGATTGTGCAAGGCCTCGATGGCTTCGTTGATCTTTGCCAGGGTCTTTTGCAGGTCGATGATGTGAATGCCGTTGCGCTCGGTGAAGATGTACGGTGCCATCTTCGGGTTCCAGCGGCGTGTCTGGTGTCCAAAGTGGACGCCCGACTCGAGAAGCTCTTTCATTGTGACTTTAGCCAAAATTCGTTCCTCCTGAAACATCCGTCCCTCTGGAGACGGTATGACTCCCCGAGCGCTAAACCGCATTCACGTTACACAGCGTCCCGATACAACGCGGAACCGCCGGAGATTATCCATGCCGAATCCGGCACGGTGTTTTTACAAAACCGAAAACCCGAGAGCATGCACCCGGGCAGCGAAGAGTTCCAGCGGGAGTCCGACGACATTGGACCAGCTTCCGTGAATCTCCCTGACGAGGACGGCACCCAGGTCCTGAATCCTGTACGCACCAGCCACATCTGTCACGTCTTCCCGCTCAACATACGCACAAATCTCCTCGGGGTCAAGTTCTCTGAACCGGACCTCGGTCTCGGCAACGGAAATATCCAGCGTCCCGTCCGGAATGCTCATCAGCGCCAGGCCCGTCATGACAAGATGGACCCGCCCCGACAGGCGCTCCAGCATGGAGAGCGCCATCTCGGGAGTGCCCGGTTTCCCCATGACAGCACCATCCAGGACCACCACTGTATCCGCCCCGATCAGGAGGGCCGTGTTGCCTTCGACACCCACCGTGTCGTTGAGCTTCCTGTGCGCCGGCGGGGCGGACGGCCCGTGCTTCAAGCCGTGGGCAAGC
>Ga0209097_10004303_pt1 | contig 10570 bp, 8 predicted proteins | sample AD_UKC052_MetaG_FD_184419 | JGI IMG/M metagenome (GOLD analysis project Ga0209097, IMG submission 184419) | Active sludge microbial communities of municipal wastewater-treating anaerobic digesters from USA - AD_UKC052_MetaG (SPAdes) (version 2) | ecosystem: Engineered > Bioreactor > Anaerobic >... | reverse complement strand
CTGCCGCCTGAAACGCGCATCTTTGTCGGGCACGACTATCTGCCGGCAGGACGGAGCAAGCCAGCGTGGGAGACGACGGTGGCGGACGAGCGCGCTGCTAACATCCATGTGCACGACGGCGTCACGGAAGAAGACTTCGTAAAGCTGCGGATGGCGCGCGACAGGACGCTGGCGCCGCCGAAGCTGATCTTGCCGGCGCTGCAGGTGAATATACGTGGCGGGGCGCTTCCGAAGCCCGAGGCGGACGGGCGCATCTATCTCAGGACGCCGGTGACGACGCTCTGAAGCCGAATTCTAATTCCTGCACCTCGGCGAGGTCGGCCTACTCCCCGGCCGTGATACTGAATTGAAGATAGCGCTGCGCCCGCAATATGTCGTCAACTATAGCGAGGCTGGCGCTCACTGTGGGGTGATGTTGTGTGCTCTTGCTGCATCGGTCCGTCTGGCTCAGTTTCCGTTTGGGAATGGACGCAACAGACGTCATCCAAGGGAGCGAGAGACATGAAGCGGCTTATGGCGCTGGCGGTGCTTGCCATCGGGATCGGCGCCGGCGGCGCGCATGCCCAGAAGGTGGCGAGCATCGGAATGTCCGGGAGAGACCCGGCTTCGGGCGGACCACCCAAGCAGGTCGTGATCCTGTTCCACGGCTACACCCAGCGCGGCGTGGCGATGAAATCGCTGGCCGACACGCTGGCCAAGCGGTTGCCGGATGCGGCCTTCATCTTCAACGACGGCCCGATCAGCATGAACGATGGCAAGAGCTGGTACATCGGGCGCGGTGAGGACTCGCAGAACTCCCGCGCCGCGGCGAAGCAGCTGGCGATCGATACGGTTACGAAAGTGTCCGAGGGGCTGAAGGTGCCGCACGACAAGATCGTGACGGTTGGCTTCAGCCAGGGCGGCGGCATGGCGTTTGACGCAGGCTCATGCTCGACGCCGGATGTGAAGGCTGTCGTTTCGCTGGCGGGCGTCACAGCCAATGGCGATTGCGCGAAGGAAGCTTCGGGCAAGTCGGCGGAAGTTCTGATCATCTACAATGAGGGCGACCCAACCGTGAGGCCGGAGCGCATCCAGCAATTCCAGGAGCAGCTGACCAAGCAGGGCTATGAGTCGAAGCTGGAGATTTTCCCCGGCACGACGCACTGGCCGGCGCCGGCTGGCCTGATAAGGGCGCGGGACTTCATCGTCGCCCAGCTGGGCGGGAAGTAGATCCCGCTTTCAGATTGTCGTTTGTGGGTGCGTAGCGGCAGCCGCGCAGAATCCCGGCGCCGGGCGCCTGATGGATGGGCGCCTGCCTGTTTTCCACTGACGGTTCGCTGTGCGTGGCTGCACAGTTTTCCCGCGCGGCTAGACTTGGACGCGTTGCGATGCGCCGCAGCGATTCAGGTTTTCGGGGCTGGCTATGGGTCTGTTTTCATTTCTGACGGGCGGGAAGAAGAAGGAAGAAAAGGCTGCGCCTGCAAGGGCCGCAGCGCCGGCTCCCGATGCCAAGCCGACTGTGGTGGAAAAGAAGGCTGAAGTCGCGCTGAGCAAGGCTGCAACACCTGCGCCGGCTCCGGCGCCTGAGCTGACTGCGGCAACGATTGCGACAGGCGTGGCGCAGGCGAAGCTGCGCCTGAAGCTGGCGGCTTCGCTACGCGCAGGTCAGCACGCTGTGGCCTATGAAGCGGCGACGGGACTGGCGGATATCCAGGTGAAGGCCGGCCGTCCCACGGTCGCGCGCGTCTGGCAGGTTCAGGCCGAGCGCATCAAGGCGGGCATGGCCGCCTGAGCGGTCTTCAGCATCTCTTGGCCGGTGAACCTAAGCCTCCGGGTGAGCGGATTCCTTCATCACCTGCGCGAGTGCATCAAAGAGCCGCGATGCCGTTACGGGTTTGGCGAGGTGTGCGTCACATCCCGCCTCCTTGGCCTTGTCGATCTGTGATGGCAGGGCGCTTGCTGTCAGCATGATGATCGCGGTGCGGGGAAGGCCGTGCTTGATTTCCTGGAGTCTGATCGCGCGAGTGGCTTCAAGGCCATCCATGACTGGCATCAGGAGATCCATGAGGATAACGTCGAATTGCGTCGCGGCCGCAGCTTCAACGGCTTCGAGACCGTTGAGGCAGACATCAACCTGTACATGCAAAGGTTCGAGCACGGCAGTGACGACGCGGCGGTTGATGGGATGGTCCTCGACGAGTAGCACGCGCAAGGGACTTAGACGATTGGCGAGCAGGGGCTGGGCGCCAGGCACAGAATCCTCGGGAGGACTGTCGTTCAGCGGCGCTTCCGCGCGGGGTAATGGCAAGATGACGTCGAAAGTGCTTCCAACGGCCGCCGTGCTGTTCACGCAGATCTTTCCGCCCATGCAACCGACCAGTGCGCGCGTTATCGACAGCCCGAGGCCCAAACCGCCTATCTCGCTGTTGTCCTTCTGTTCGCCCCGCTCGAAGCGATCGAACAGTCTGTCATGCGACGCCAGGTCGAAGCCGTGGCCCGTATCTGTGACGCTCAGGCGTAGCAGGGCAGTTTCGGTCCCGTCGGGTTGAACGTCGACATTGATCGTCACGATGCCGCTGGCGGTATATTTGATCGCGTTTGATATCAGATTGAACATGATCTGACGTATCCGGACATCATCGCCCACCACGTTGCCGGGCACGCTATCCGGCGAGATCGTGAGTGTCAGCGACAGGCCCTTCTGGCGGGCTTCCCCTTCCATCAGCAGCGTCGTTGATCTTGCTAGTGTGACGGGGTCAAAGCTAATGGGCCTTAGTTGGAGCTGTCCGGACTCTATTGCGGATGTGTCCAGAAGGTCCGCAATCAGTCGCTCGAGAATGTCTCCGGAATCTTGGATGGCATTGATGGTCTCGCGATCCGCGGGCGTAAATCTGCTCCGGTCCAGCGTCGATACCAGCCCGACAATGCCGTTGAGCGGCGTTCGGACTTCATGACTCACATTTGCTATCAGGACGTCCTTCGCCCTGCTCGCCGCTTTCTCGCGATCGGCCAGAACTGTCAGGCGGCCGGTGAGCGCCCTCAGTTCAGCGTTCGCCTTCTCCAAGCCGTGGTCCGATCGGTGCAGCGCTACGCCTGTGAATACGATAGTCGCACAGGCCCCTATGGTGGCCAGCGTCGTAAAAAGCGCCGCTCCCCAGGCTTGGGTGGTCCACGCAACGTTCGTAAGGATCACAAAGAGGGCCAGCAGAGGTGGCCACACCAGCACCAGCAGTATGGGCGCGCTTTTGTAGCCGCCAGCTACGCCGTACATCGAGACCGAGAACAGGGCGACAATGGTCGCGAGGCGCGCAACTTCATGCTCGCTGCTCCAGAGCATGAGACTCAGCGCAACCCAGGCAAGCGAAACAGCGCCGATCACAACCAGATGCGGGATCCGGAAACGCAGGTCGCCCGCGACCAGCCGCGTTCGTACATACCACGCAGCAGCCTCGATCGTCAGAACGACCGCCAGCCACGTCCAGCCGGTGGTGGCGCCGATGAAAACAAAAAGCAGCCCGGAAACCACGCATGAAATCGGTACGCGTATCCAGGCGATCGACGCATTGTGAAGAGCGTTACGTACAACGCTGTTTTCAGCGTGCGCGGAAGGTGGGGTGCCGACATTCAGCAGGGTGATACATCCTTAGCGCTGATTTAAAGAATCAGGCACCCACCCCAGCGCTGATTTGGCTACCGGATCGTATCAATGTGGCAGCGTCAAGCTAGCAGCACTTGCGGGCACGACTGCCAATCTGCTGCAGGTTCGGTGTAATTCGGTTGACGTTCATCTCCGGCGCCGCAGGCTGTGCTTGCGGGGCGAGGAGTCGGAATGGCGACGGAATTCGAACGCAGGCTGAAAGGCGCGACGCTGCTGACGGCCGAAGTGCTGTACTACATGCCGGATCATCCGAGCCTGTTGCAGAGCTTCATGTGGCAATTGCTGGATGAGGCGCCGCGCTATCCACGGCTGGCGGCTTTTCTCGATCACTGGCGGCGCGAGATCGAGGCGGTGATCCATTCCGTGCGCGTGGCCTCGGGTGAGCCGCTGTCGCCGCCGGGCTGGCGCAAGATGGATGGTCTGATCAGGATACACTGAGGCTTCAGTCGCGCTTGAAGATCTGCTCGATCGGCAGGTTGAACAGCTCCGCTATGCTGAAGGCCAGCGGCAGAGACGGGTCATACTTGCCGTTCTCGATCGCGTTGACCGAGTTGCGTGAGACTTCGAGGCGCGTTGCAAGATCGGCCTGTGTCCAGCCGCGTTCGGTGCGCAATTCGCGGATGCGGTTCTTCATGGCCGGCTCACCGCTTGGTCACGTGCCAGCCGACCCAGCAGACAACGAAGCCCACGAGTTGGCCGAGCGCGATCCAGATAGCGCCGAGCACGATGGCGGGAGCTGCGGGATTCGACATGCCGCCAAGCGCGCGGTCGATCAGGGCGAGAAGCGGGTCGAGTATGCCGGGCTGCAGGATGAAGGGGAGCAGGGCCAGCGATGCGAGCAGGCCGAACAGGCCGCCGAACACCCAGGCGAATTTCTGCGCGGCGCGCTCGAACTCGTCCTGCCGCCGCCATGCGCCGAGTGAGAAGATCGCCAGCCAGATCGCGGCGGAATAGCCGAGCAGCAATCCGGCAAGGCCGCCCGTGATGAAGGCCGCAGCGAGAAGAACCCAGAAGCCGATGGCGGCGAGCAGGCGCCAGGAGCGTGCGGACAGGCGGTTCATCGTGGCGCGTCTCCCGTCGCTAGTAGCGTGCTGTCTTGATGCCGCGCAGGCCGAGGCGTTTCTGCAGGCTGTCTGGCCCGACCAGATGCAGCGCGCCGACGGCGATGAACGATACGCCCGAGCCTGCGAGCAGGTCTTCGATCTGGGCCGCCCAGTTCTCGTTGCGATCACGCAGCAGGGCGTGAACACCGGAAACCTCTGGCGCAATGTACATCAGCGCGGCGAGCGCTTCGACCATCTGCGTCTTGCCATAGGCCCAGTCGATATAGGCGAGATCCGACATCCGCTTGAGGCGTCGTTGTTCCGGATTGTCGGTCGCGAGCCGTTCGCGCAGCGCCGCGAGTTGCTCGTCCTCGGGGAGGTCGAACGCATCGCCGAGCTGGAATTCCATCGTTTCAAGGCCGCGCACCGTATCGCCCTGCGCGCGTGCGAGGCCGCCGAGGATGCGGTCGATGCCGTTCTTGCTGCGATAATCCCCGCCCAGCTGGTGGGCACGGTCGATCGCATAGACGGCGTAGAGCGGCTTCATCCCGTCGATCTTCGCGGCGATCTCCGGCGGTGTTTCAGCCTCGCGGATCGCGTCGGCCAGCAATCCGCGCTCCCGTTCGGTCAGGCGCGAGGAAAGGGGCGGACCATCCGTGGCAAGCTTGTCGCCATAGATCGAAAGAATGCCGGTTGTGATGCCGGCCGGTTCGCTGATCTCCGCGATCTCGAGCCAGAGTTCCGTTGCTTCGGACAGCGCTGCGTCCAGTTTTTCGGTGCGCCACGCGACGTTGTCGGGGAGAATGTGCACGGTGCCGGTGATGTAGATGGTGGAGTCATCGTCGCGGATGACCCACATCGGCAGGCCGCTTTGGACGGGTTGTGTGGTTTGCGCCTCGGCAGGCGCGAGCAGGCTGGCCGCCGCCGATGCGAACAACGCACGCAGCATATGGCCAAACGCGGCAGGCATGGCGTCCCCTTCTCACCGGCGCATCCGGGCCTCTGGCTGGATGACAAGCAAACTTGTCTCCAAAAGCCCGGAGCGTCAATGGCGAGTAGCAGGCCTGAAGCTAGTTGAGCTTCAGGTTCTTCAGCGCGGCGAACGGATTGCTCGAGTCGTCCGATTTGGCGGGCGCGGCAGACATTACGGGCTTGCCCTGCGGGGCCTTGCCTTGCTGCTTCGGCTCCGGACGGCCGCTTGCGCCTTGCGTGCCCGAGACTTCGCGTTTCATCGAGAGGGCGATGCGCTTGCGCTCAGTATCGACTTCTTTGACGCGCACGGAGACGACCTGGCCGGCTTTCACCACGTCGCTCGGGTCCTTCACGAAGGTATCCGCGAGTTCCGAGATGTGGACGAGGCCGTCCTGGTGGACGCCGATGTCGACGAAGCAGCCGAAGGCGGTGACGTTCGTGACGGTGCCTTCGAGCTTCATGCCGACTTTGAGGTCGGAGATTTTCTCGACGCCATCGGCGAAGGTCGCGGTCTTGAATTCCGGGCGCGGGTCGCGGCCAGGCTTCACGAGTTCGGCGATGATGTCGGTGACGGTCGGCACGCCGAAGGTTTCGTCAGCGAAGTCCTTCGGGTTCAGCGTCGAGAGGAAAGCCTTGTCGCCGATGATGCTCTTCAGCGGGCGGCCAGATTTTTCCGCGATGCGTTCGGCGACCGGATAGGCTTCCGGGTGGACGGCCGAGCCGTCGAGCGGGTTCTTGCCGTCCATGATGCGCAGGAAGCCGGCGGCCTGTTCGAACGCCTTCGGCCCCATGCGCGGGACTTTCTTGAGGCCGGTGCGCGCCTTGAACGGGCCGTTCTCGTCGCGATAGGTGACGATGTTGGCGGCGACCGCGCTGTTGAGGCCCGACACGCGGGCGAGCAGCGGGGCCGAGGCGGTGTTCACGTCGACGCCGACAGCGTTCACGCAGGTTTCGACGACAGCGTCGAGCGAGCGGGCGAGGGCGTTCTGGTCAACGTCGTGCTGGTACTGGCCGACGCCGATGGCTTTCGGTTCAATCTTCACAAGTTCGGCAAGCGGGTCCTGCAGGCGGCGGGCGATGGAGACAGCGCCGCGGATCGACACGTCGAGATCAGGGAACTCCTTCGCGGCGAGTTCCGACGCTGAATAGACGGACGCGCCGGCTTCCGAGACCATCACGCGCGTGAGCTTGAGGTCCGGCATCTTGGCCGAGAGTTCGGCGACGAGCTTGTCGGTCTCGCGGCTGGCTGTGCCGTTGCCGACGGAGACGAGTTCGACGCCGTGCTTCTTGGCGAGGACGGCGAGCGTTGCGAGCGAGCCGTTCCAGTCTTTCTTCGGCTCGTGCGGATAGATCGTGGTGGTTTCGAGCAGCTTGCCCGTGGCGTCCACGACGGCGACCTTGCAGCCCGTGCGGATGCCCGGATCGACGCCCATGACGACTTTCGGGCCGGCGGGCGCGGCGAGCAGCAGGTCGTGCATGTTGCGCGAGAAGACGCGGATGGCTTCGGCGTCCGAGCGTTCCTTCACGCGGTCGATCAGGTCGTTGTGCGTCGAGCCGGAGAGGCGGGACTTCCACGCCTGACGGGCAGTTTCGGCCAGCCACTGGTCTGACGGGCGGCCTTTGTCGGAGATGTTGAACGCCGCCATGATCGAGGTAACGGCCGGATGGCGTGTTTTTTCGTCGTGCGGCAGGTCGAGGTCGATCTTGAGCACGCCTTCCTTCTCGCCGCGCAGCAGGGCGAGGGCCCGGTGGGACGGCATGTTGGCGATCGGCTCGTCGAATTCGAAATAATCGGAGAACTTCGCGCCTTCGGCTTCCTTGCCTTTGACAAGGCCGGAGGTGAGCTTGCCGCCGCTCCACACTTTCTCGCGGATGGCGCCGACGACCGTCGGGGTTTCCGCCATGCGTTCGATCAGGATGTTGCGCGCGCCTTCGAGGGCGGCTTCGGAATTTTCCACGCCCTTGTCGGCAGCGAGATATTTGAGCGCTTCAGCAACGGGGTCGAGGCCGGGGTTCGCCAGCAGGCGATCGGCCAGCGGCTCGAGGCCGGCTTCCTTGGCGATCGACGCCTTGGTGCGGCGCTTGGGGCGATAGGGCGCGTAGAGATCTTCGAGTTCGACTTTGGTGGTGGCGGCGCGGATCTGCTTTTCCAGTTCCGGCGTCATCTTGCCTTGCTCGGTGATGGAGCGCAGCACGACTTCGCGGCGGTCAGCGAGAATGGTCAGATATTCGAGACGCTCGGCCAGCGTGCGCAGCTGCGTGTCGTCGAGGCCGCCCGTGCGTTCCTTCCGATAGCGCGCGATGAAGGGGATCGAGGCGCCTTCGTCGATGAGCTGGATCGTGGCGGCCACCTGGCCTTCGCCGACCCCCAACTCCTTTGCGATGATGCGGGCAATCTGGGCGACAACGATCGGATCTTTGCCGGACATATCTAGTACCTCATCTCGCAGTTTTTCGGGTCAGTGCGGGCGGCAAGCTATGTGCAGCCGCCGCTGGTGTCACGGTGTGGCGCGGCAATGGTTAGCGAGTGGTTATGGGACGCGCTTTCTCACAGGTTTGCTGAGGTTTGCGAGTACGCCCTCGTCCTTCGACGGACGGCCCTTCGGGCCTGCTCAGGATGAGGGCTAAACTCCCAGCAGCCAGATAGCGCTCATCCTGAGCAGCACGCGTAGCGTGCGTCCGTCGAATGACGAGGGCGTGCTTTCCCGTCTCGCTAAATTGTTGCGCTGTCAGAACTGCTGCTTCTTCGTCGTGATCGTGGTGTCGCCCATCTGGATGCGCACGGCATTGTCCGGGCGCATGTCAGCGATGGCGCGGGCTTCCGATGGCAGCTCCGTCCAGATGCCTTGCACCAGCCAGTCAGGTTTTTCCTTTGGCGCATCAGCCGGCGGCTTCAACGTGAAATCCAGCACGGCGCCATCGGCGGCGCGGCCGAGGATTTCGATCAGGTAGTAGCCCTGCTGCGGCTCGCGCAGGGCCGTGGTGCGATCGCCATAGGTGAAGCTGACCGGATGCGCGGCGGCGGGAATTCGCAGGCGGACAATGCGCGTGGCCGGAGCCGACAGCTGCAGGCGGATTGCGCGGCTGCCATCGGCGTTGGCCGTGTCGCCGATCAGCGTCGCCATGGCCAGAGGCCTTGGTGCGAACTGAAGCGCCTTGGCGGCGAGGTTGGGCGGGCTGCCGATGGGCGAGGGGATTTCGCCGACGGTTAGCTGGTTGCGAATAACTTCCGGCAGCGCACCGGGGCGGGCGCCTGCGAACAGCGCGGCCTTGCTGTTGTCCATGTCGTATTGCGCGCTGAAGTTGAGAGCGAGCGGACGATCGGCGCTGTAGGCGGGTACGATGGCGGTGGCGGCAAGACACGCAACCAGCGCCGCGCCAAGAGCGCCGAGCACGATCGGCTTGCCGCTGCGAATGCCGCCGACTATGGCGAGCATCGGCGCCAGCACCATCGCTTCGACGACGCCGAACACGGCGGCCATGCTCATGCCCATCATCACATCGAGCAGGTGCAAAACGGGGAAGAAGATCAGCGCCAGCACCGCGCTCGCGACGCCATAGGCGATCAGCTGATAGCGCGGGAACAGCCAGGCGACGGCGCCGGCCAGCACGAACACGATGCCGGGGATCAGGAACAGGATCGAGAAGCCCGCCACGGCGATCGACAGGCCCAGCCCCACGATGAGGAACCAGAACCAGCCGGATGCGAACAGCGTCTCGCGTTTCGAGTTCGGCGCGAGGAAGGACAGCGCCAGCGCACCGGCAAGCGCGGTGGCGGCGAAGATCGCCATGTTGAGTGCCTGCGGATAGGCGGTCCAGTAGGACGGCTCCGGACGGATGAGGCCGATGCCTTGCTGTGCGAGGAAGGCGAGCAACCCGCCCACAAGAACGAGGGCCGGGGGCAGGGCGAAGGCGCGCCAGTCAAGCTTCTGCCAGCCACCTGTGCGCGTGGGGCGTACCAGAAGCATCGCCGCGACGCCGAAGCACAGACCGAGCAGCACGAGCGAGAACATCTGCGGCAGCGACACGAACAAGCGCGCGCCGATGTCGGAATAGGCGATCTCGCCGCCATCCTTGTCGCCGCTCCAGTCGCCGGCGAGGAAGGCGCGCGTGGCGCCGAGCGCCTGGTCGCCCATGTGCTGCACACTGTCGCGGTTGAGATGGGCGAGGTCGTCGTGATTGGTGTGATAGAAATCGAGCCCGTCGGCGATGGCGATGTTGATGCCGGTCGACTTGTCATTCAGATGGACTGTCAGGTCGGTCGAGTTCGGCAGAAGCTCGTAAACAGCCGTCATCATCGAGTTGGCGACGGGACGCGCGCCGCTCTTCGACCAGTCGATCACGATGCCGGCGTTGGGATGGCCGGTCTCGAACATCATGGCGGGCCCGCGCACGCCGCGCGCTTCGAGGTTGATGATGCGGCCTACTTCGATGCCGTATTTCGCCTTCGAATCCACGAACGCCTGCGCGCCGAGCAGGGCGACTTCCTCGCCATCGGTCAGCAGGAACATCACGGGCCGCGTCGGCGGGTTCTGTTTAAGGTGGTGCGCCACTTCCAGCCACACCGCGACGCCGATGCCGTCGTCGCCAAAGCCCGGGCTGGCGTCCACGCTGTCATAGTGTGCGGTGAGCACGAGGGCGGGGCCGTCGCCTGAGCCCGCCGTGAAGAATATGTTCTGCACGAAAGCGCAGCGCACCGACGATCCCGAGATCGATCCGCGGCAGGCGTTCTGCGCGATCACCTGAGGTTGATAGCCGAGCGATGCAACCTCGCGCAGCAGGCGGGAGCGTGTCTGATCCAGCGCATCGGAGTCCACGGCGTGCGGCGTGCCGTCCAGCACGCGGGCCAGCCTGTCGAGCGCGCGCGTGGTGTCGAACTGGTCTGCCGCGTTGGTCGTGCGCATGGGATCAAGCGCGA
>Ga0209097_10004302_pt1 | contig 10572 bp, 6 predicted proteins | sample AD_UKC052_MetaG_FD_184419 | JGI IMG/M metagenome (GOLD analysis project Ga0209097, IMG submission 184419) | Active sludge microbial communities of municipal wastewater-treating anaerobic digesters from USA - AD_UKC052_MetaG (SPAdes) (version 2) | ecosystem: Engineered > Bioreactor > Anaerobic >... | reverse complement strand
CCTCCTCGACCACCGAAAAGCCCTCGTCGACGTGCGGCGCCTCGAAGCTGGCCGCCCAGCGGGCCATCGCGGCCGGCGGCGGCAGGTTCGGATCGTCCTTGCCGAGCTCCTTCAATTCATCCGGCCCGAGCAGCTTGCCGTGCCGCTCGAGCACCCGGAGCACCACATTCGCGTAGGCCTCGTCGATCGGCGTGGCGAGGAAACGACAGCGCACCGGCACCCCGTGCGCGTGCGCCATGCGGATCAGCGCATAACGCGAGACGCGGGTCGCGTACGTATTGTCGAGCACCACCCGCCGCTGCCCGGACGCGAGCAGCTCGCCGAGCTTCGGCACCAGCTCGTCGAGCTCGCCGCCGAGCTGGTCGCGATTGAGGCGCGCATACCCACGATCGAGGTATCGCGCGACCTCCGACGACTTGCCCGCGCCCTGGATGCCCATCATCACCACGACCTCCGGCTCGTCGCCCGGACCCTCGCCCGCGACCAGCGTGCGCAGGTCCGCGGGCACCACCGGCGGCGCCGTCGCGGCCAGAGCCGCGGCCGTCGGCGCGAACGAGATCTTGCTCTCGAGATCGGCCCGATCCTTGGCATCGAAGGGCACCTTGAGCGCACGCAGGCTCGACTCGACGCTCGCCCGCTTGGTCGCCCCGAACAGCGGGATCACCGGCGGGCCGAGGTCGAGCAGCGCCGCCAGGGCCGCCTCGTGCGGCGTGATGCCGTGGCGCGCCGCGATCGGCTTCACCGCCCGATTTTTTAAAAGATTGCCCGCCTTCGCGTGACCGCCGAGTGGTCGATGGGCGAGGAAGGGCACGCCCATCGACCGCGCCAGCGCGACCAGACCCTCGACGCCGCTGCCGCGATCCACGACGCTCAGCTCGTTCTGGATCGCCCGCACGGGGAAGTGTCGCTCCGCCTGGCGCACCTCCGCGATCGAGGTGTTGCACAGCCCGAGGTGCTCGATCTTCCCCTCGCGCTGCAGCTCGGCCAGCGCCCCGAGGCTCTCCTCGAGCGGCGTCTTCGGGTCGTTGACGTGCAGCAGCAACATGAAGATGCGCTCCACCCCGAGCGCCGTCAGGCTGCCCTCGACCATGCGGCGCAGATGCTCGCGGCGACCGTTCGGGACCCAGCGCCCCTTCGGCCGCGCGAGCCCGGCCTTGGTGATCACTCGAACCTGCTCGCGCGGGCCCTTCCAGCCGTCGAGCGCCTTGCGGACCAGACGCTCGCCGTAGTGCAGGTCACGGTCGTCGGTCGCGTAGGAATCCGCGGTGTCCAAAATTCGAATGCCCTGATCCAGCGCGAAGCGCACGACCTCGATCGCGTCCGCCTCGGCGGGGCGCCCCTCGGTCGACAGCCGCAGCAGGCCGAGCGCGAGCGGCATGACAAGCGAGTCGAGCGCGCCGAGCACACCGTATTCACGAGGGGTCGCGGACATGAGGCCCGAGGAAGCCATGTTCGCCGCCGCGACGCAACGCCAATGTGCAGAGATACTGGAGAAACACAGTCCGCGCCGCCGGCGCTCGTCCGCTGAATTACGTCGAGATATGCGTAAATCAGGAGATCCGCATATGCCGCCCGTTGTGAACCGACCCAACCCGCAAATCATGCTTTATCATGCGGCCCATGGCGAAGGCGGAGCGACTCGTGCTGGTCGATGGTTCGTGGCTCGTATACCGGGCGTTTTTTGCGATCCCATCGAACCTGGCGACCAAGAGCGGCTTGCAGACCAACGCGATCTTCGGCTTCGCAACGATGTTTCGCAAGTTGTTCACCGGGCGCATGCCGGACCGCGGGGCGGTGGTGTTCGACTCACCGGCGGCGACGTTTCGCGAGCTGAAGTTCCCGACCTACAAGGCTCAGCGTCCGCCGATGCCCGGTGAGCTCGTACAGCAGCTCGCCATGATCGATCGCCTGGTGACCACCAACCGGTTCCCGCTGATCCGTCGCCCGGGTTACGAGGCCGACGACATCATCGCCACACTCGCGCGCCGCGGCGTCGAGGCGGGCCTCGAGGTCGTGATCGTCGCCGGTGACAAGGACCTCGCGCAGATGGTCGGCGAGCGCGTGCGCATGCAGGACACGATGCGCGACGTCACCTACGACGCCGAGCTGGTGCGCAAGAAGTGGGGCGTGCCGCCCGAGCGCATCCCCGACCTGCTCGCGCTCATGGGCGACGACATCGACAACATCCCCGGCGTGCCCGGCATCGGCCACAAGGGCGCCGCCGGCCTGCTGGAGAAGTACGGCTCGCTCGACGGCGTGCTCGCCAATCTCGAGGCGCTCAAGGGCAAGCAGAAAGCCGCGCTCGTCGAGCACCGCGAGGCCGTGAAGCTCTACCGCGAGCTCGCCACCGTGGACGTCGCCGCCGACATCGACGTGACGCTCGACGCCCTCCGCCTCGTCCCGCCCGACGCGGCCGAGCTCGACGCGCTGTACCGCGAGCTCGAGTTCTACTCGCTGCTGACCGGCGGCGGCGCGAGCAAGGTCGGCGACGCGCCCGACATCGAGGTCCAGATCCCCGCGACGGTGGCGGCCGCCCGCGCCGCGATCGCGGCGTTACCCGCAGGCCAGGAGATCGCCGTGGTCCCGCTGTTCGAGCCGCCCGCGCGGGTCCACCACGCGCAGCTGGTCGGCGTCGCCATTGCCACCGAGAACCAGGCGCCGATCTACCTGGCCTTTCGCGGCCTCGGTGCCCCGCTCGGCGATCCGGCGACCGAGCTGCTGCGCGAACTACTCGCCGACGAGGCGCGCCCGAAGGTCGTGCACGACGTGAAGCAGCTGGCGATCCTCTGCTCACGCCACGGCCTCACGCTCGGCGGCCCGATCCTCGACACGATGATCGCCTCGTTCCTCGTCGAGCCGGCCAAATGCATCCCGCACGCGCTCGACCAGGTCGCCCGAGAATATGTCCAGCGCTCGCTGCCCTCGCCGAAGTCACTGCTCGGCAGCGGCCAGTCGTTGCGCTCACCCGGCGCCGTGGCCGTCAGCGCGGCGGCCACCTACGCGGCCCAGCTCGCCGACGTGATCCTCGCGCTCGCGCCGGTGCTGCGGCGCCGCCTCGTCGAGGAGGGCCAGATGGCCCACTGGGAGGCCCTCGAGCACCCGCTGGCCTATGTGCTGGCGCGCATGGAGCTCGCCGGCATTCGCGTCGACCGCGACGACCTCGCGCGCATGGGCGAAGAGTTCCACGCCCGCAAGGCCGAGATCGAGGCGCGCATCTACATCCTCGCCGGTCACGAGTTCAACATCGGCTCGACCAAGCAGCTCGCCGACGTATTGTTCGACGAGCTCAAGCTGCCGGTGATCAAGAAGAACAAGACCGGCTATTCGACCGACGCCGAGGTGCTCGAGCGCCTCGCGCCCAAACACGAGATCGCCCGCCAGGTGCTCGCGCAGCGCGAGCTCGCCAAGCTGATCAATACCTATACCGACGTCTTGCGCGACGCGATCGCCCCGGAGACCGGCCGCATCCACGCCAGCTTTCAGCAGACCACCGGCGTCTCGGGGCGCCTGATCTCCACCGACCCGGACCTGCAGCGCACGCCGACCCGCACGCCCGAGGGCCGCCGCATCCGTCGGGCCTTCGTCGCGCCCGAGGGCATGCTGCTGGTCTCCGCGGATTGGAGTCAGATCGAGCTCCGCGTGCTCGCCCACTTCAGCCAGGACCCGCGCCTGCTCGAGGCGTTTCGCGACCGCCTCGACCTGCACCGCCGCACCGCCAGCATGCTGTTTCACATCGAGCCCGAGGCGGTGACGAAGGAGCAGCGCGGCGTCGGCAAGACCGTCAACTTCGCGACCATCTACGGCCAGGGTGCGACCGCGCTCGGCCAGATCCTCGGCATCACCCGCAAGGACGCCCAGAGCTACATCGAGCGCTACTTCGAATACTACAGCGGGGTCCGCGGCTGGCTCGATCGCACGATCGCCGAGGCCCATGAAAAGGGTTATGTGACGACCCTGCTCGGGCGCCGCCGCTACATCCCGGAGCTGTCGATGCGCAACGACGGCGACCGCGCCGCGGGCGAGCGCATCGCCGCCAACACCCCGATCCAGGGCTCGGCGGCGGATCTATGCAAACTGGCGATGCTGCAGATCGATCGCGGTCTCGCGGCCGTGGCCCCGCACGCGCGCCTCCTGCTGCAGGTCCACGACGAGCTGGTGTTCGAGGTCCCCGAGGCCGAGGTCGCCGCCACCAGCGAGCTCGTGCGCGCCGTGATGGAGCGCCCCTACCCGCTCGACGTCTCGCTCGAGGTGAGCATCGGCGTCGGCCCGAGCTGGGGCGCCGCGCACTGACATCCGCAGGTGGCCATCCGGGCCATGCGCTGATAGGGTCGCGGCGTGTCCGAAGATCACGAGCGAGTGCTGGCCTACCACGCGCGCAGCAAACACAACCCCGGCCGCTACGCCGCGGCGCTCGGTTACCTCGACTGGGACAGCCAGCCGAATCCCTTCCGCATCTACACCGGCGCCGAGACGCTGGCCTTGCCGCGCCGGGCACAAAGCCCTGGTTCAAGCTTCGAGGCCGTGCTGCGCGGCACGGTCGCCGCGACACCGCTGGACCTCGAGTGGCTCGATACCTTTCTCTTCCACAGCCTCGCCCTGTCGGCCTGGAAGCAGACCGGCAGTTCACGCTGGTCGCTCCGGGTCAATCCTTCCAGCGGCAACCTCCACCCGACCGAGGCCTACCTGCTGCTCCCGGCCATCACCGGCCTCAGCGACGCGCCCGGCCTCTATCACTACAGTCCGCTGCTGCACGCGCTCGAGCGCCGTGCCACGCTCTCGGCCGCGACCTGGCACGCCCTCACGAATCACCTGCCGCAGCCCTGCGTGCTCGTCGGCTTATCCTCGATCGCCTGGCGCGAGGCCTGGAAGTACGGCGAGCGAGCGTTTCGCTACTGCCAGCACGACCTCGGCCACGCCGTCGCCGCCCTCGCGGTCTCCGCGGCCCTGCTCGGCTGGCGCGCCCACGAGCTGCCCGCGGCCGGCGACGACGCGCTGGCCACCCTGCTCGGCCTGCGCCACGGCGAGGGCCCCGAGGCCGAGCTACCCGAGACCCTGCTCGTGCTCGCTCCAAAGCACATGTCCCGCGGGACATACGCGACCTGGACCCCGCCCCCGACCGCGCTCACCGACCTGGCCGCGGCCTCCTTATCGGGCGAGCCCAACCAGCTGAGCGAGGCCCACCACGACTGGCCCGTCATCGACGAGGTCGCCCGCGCCACGCGGCGCCCACCCGCGGCAGCCCTGCCCGAATCCACGACCGTCGAATCCACAACCGTCGAACCCACCTCACTCGAATCACCACCGGACCCCGCCTCGCCCCCGGCCGCCGCGCTGATCCGCGGCCGCCGCAGCGCCGTCGCCATGGACGGGCGCACGGGCCTCATCAAAGCTGGCTTTTACGACATGCTCCGAAGCACATGTCCCGGAGGCCTGGTCACTGGTGCGCTGTCCGGCCCGGCTCGCGTGGACCTGGCGCTGTTCGTGCACCGCGTCGACGGCCTCGAGCCCGGGCTCTACCTGCTGCTGCGTGACCCCGCACGCGCCGCCCTGTGGCGCGCCGCGGCCGATCCGACCTTCGTATGGACCCGGCCGCCGGCCTGCCCCGCGGACCTCGACCTGTGGCTGCTGCGCGCCGGAGACGGCCGCCAGCTCGCCGCGGAGATCTCTTGCGGCCAGGCGATCGCCGCCGACGGCTGCTTTGCGCTCGCCATGCTCGCCGACCTGCGCGACCTGCCGAACGCCCCGTGGCTGTACCGCCGCCTGTTCTGGGAGACCGGCGCGATCGGCCAGATCCTCTACCTCGAGGCCGAGGCGCTCGGCATCGCCGCCACCGGCATCGGCTGCTTCTTCGACGACCGCATGCACGCCCTGCTCGGCCTGCAGGGCCAGACCATGCAGAGCCTCTATCACTTCACGGTCGGCGGCCGGATCGAGGACGACCGCCTGCGCACCCTCGACCCATACTTCCACATCCCCGCGCCCTGAGACCCGCCGCCGACCGGCTGACATACAGACCAGCATGACGGCCACGCGCCGGTATGTTATCGATCGCGCATGTCGGACACCACCTCGCGCATCACCCTCGAGACCCGCGGCCATGTGCTGCTCATCGGCCTGCACCGCGCCGAGAAGCGCAACGCCTTCGACCTCGCCATGCTGCGCGGCCTCGCCGAGGCCTTCACCCGCTTCGACGACGACCCCGAGCTGCGTTGCGCCGTGCTGTTCGGCCACGGCGAGCACTTCACCGCCGGCCTCGACCTCGCCGAGGTCGGCCCCGCGGTCGCTCGCGGTGAGCCGCTGTTCCCCGCCGAGGGCGTCGACCCGCTGGGCCTGTTCGGCCGGGTCCGCCGCAAGCCGGTGGTGGTCGCGCTACAGGGCTGGTGTCTGACCATCGGCATCGAGCTGGCGCTCGCCTGCGACATCCGCGTCGCCGCCCGCGACACCCGCTTCGGCCAGATCGAGATCAAGCGCGGCATCTTCCCGTTCGGCGGCGCCACCCTGCGCCTGCCCCAGGTCGCCGGCTGGGGTAATGCCATGCGTTATCTGCTGACCGGAGATTCCTTCGACGGCGCCGAGGCCCATCGCATCGGCCTCGTCCAGGAGCTCACCGAGCCAGGTGAACAGCTGCCACGCGCCATCACCATCGCCGAGACCATCGCCCGCCAGGCACCCCTCGGTGTGCAAGCCACCCTCCGCTCGGCCCGCGCCGCCGTCGAACAGGGCACCGCGGCCGCCCTCGCCCCGCTGCTCGAGGACGTGCGCACCATCATGGCCAGCGACGACGCCCGCGAGGGCCTGATGTCCTTCGTCGAGCGCCGCGAGGCCCGCTTCACCGGCCGCTGAGCGGCCCAAGCTCACCCGGGCGGATTGCACGCGACACTTTTGAGCGTGCCGCCGGTCATGTCCGAATACGTATAAGCGCCGACCAGCCCGCCGATCTTCTCATACGTCAGGTCTTCGGGGTTGACGCGATAGGCCCGATCTCCGTTGTCGGGCACCGCCCAGATGAAGCCGTCGACATCGACGCTGATGCCCTTGCACTGGACCTGCTCGCCGGCGAACATCACCGCCGGTCCGAGGGCCATGGTCTCGCTGTCGATGGCTTGAATGCCGCCGATGATGCCGACCCACATGCGATTGACGTTGTCCTCCGCGAGGCCGACGCCGGCATTATTGATGGACCCCGCGATCGAGGTCCAGATCTTGGCAATCGGGTCCCAGCGCCCGGGCACGCCGGTGCCGCCCCAGATCCTTCCCTTGTGATCGACGGTGATGCCATACCCGTAGAACGGCCCGATCTCCTCGTAGGTGAGATCGTCGAAGTCGACGCGGATCGCCCCCGGGCTGCCCTCGAACAGGCGCGACAGCCACAGGTCGTTGGTCGAGTCGACCGCGCCGCCATAGACCCCGAAGGTCGTGCACGGGAACGGCAGCTCGACGGTATCCTCGATCATGCCGGTGTCGCCGTTGAGCCGGTGTACATATACGCGATCGTCCTTGCAAAACCCGCCCTCGCCCTGCGGGTCGGACGGGTCGCGGCCCTCGGCGGTCCAGATCTTCTGATTGTCCCACTGGCAGGTGACCGGGTTCAGCTCGCCGGTGGTCCACTGCACCGGCCGCTGGCTGCGGGCCCCGGGGAACGCGGTGTACCAGGCGACACAATCGTCGGTGCCCCACGGCTTCACATCGGCCGGGCCGGTCGACGTATTCGGCCCCTTGCAGTCTTGCGACCGGGCCCAGATCTTGACCACGCCGCCGTTGCGATTGGCGACCGCCACCGCCCGCCCGTCGACGCTCACCGAGGTGCGCGAAGGATTACCAGGCGTGTCTCGCGTCAGGTAGCGGCCCTCCTCGACCAGAGTCCGCGTATTGATCTTGCTGACGGTGCTCTCCAGGCTGTTGGCGATCCAGATGTAACTGAAGTCCGAAACCCCGCACATCGACGTGCACTCGCCCGTGCCGACATCCGGCACCGCGCCGACATCGAGCTTGAATCCGCCCCCCGTCGGCGACTCGGTCGTGCCGCCGGTCGACACCTCGCCGCTCGTGCCCCCACCCGTCGCGCCGCCGGTCGACGTCGGCGTGACCCCGCCGCTGCTGGAGCTCCCGGGCCCGACGCCGGTGTCGGTCCCCGGCGGATTCGCCGACGCCGAGAATGAGTCGGACATGCCCCCGCTCGAGTCGCCACACGCCAGCAAACACAGCGGCACGACCGTGAACACACACAAGCGCAGGGCATTTTGCATGCCCGCACGCTAGCGGCTGCGCGAGAACGCGTCAAGCCGCCCGCAGACCGGCCCCGGTCCTCACGGCGAGGGCCGGTGGCGACCCTCGACGTCCGGGCCGCAGCAACTACCGACAAAGCGCATCACGGCACCAGCACGATCTTCCCGGTCAGGCGCCCGGCCTTGCTGAGCGCGAGGGCCCGCTCGGCCTCGATCAACGGCATGGTCTCGGCGATGCGGACCTGGACCGCGCCGCTGGCCACCGCCTCGACGACCGCGCGCAGGCGGGTCGTATTGGCGCGCCCGAGCACGCTCTTGGAGGAGAACGGCGGGACCAGAATGTTCATCGTCTCGCCCACGGTCTCGGCGGCGATCATGATGTGGCGTCCGCCGGGTCCGAGCAGCGCGCGACAGGCCGCGCCCGAATGGCCGCCGACGCAATCCACGACCACCTGGAACGGCCCCAGGGCGCGCGCCTGCGCGAGCGGGTCGCCGAGGGTGTAATCAATGACATGTTCGGCCCCCAGCCCGCGCACCAGCTCGAGATTACGCGTCGAGCACACGCCGACCGCGCTGCCGCCGTGCTGGCGGGCGAGCTGCACCGCGAACTGACCGACCCCGCCCGAGGCGCCGAGGATCAGCGCGCGCTGACCGGGCTGCAGGCGGCCGACCTCGATCACGCACATATATGCGGTGACCCCGGCGACCGGCAAGGTGCTGGCGACCTGCATATCGAAGCCCGCCGGCAATGTCGTGACCTGGTCCGGGCGCACGATGACCGTGTCGGCCTGGCTGCCCCGCTGCTTGCGCGAGAAGTCGGTGCCGCCGACCACCGCATCACCGACCCGAATATCCGTCACTCCGGGCCCGACCGCGTCGACGATGCCGGCGAAGTCGACCCCGAACACCACCGGCGGCGGCGGCCCGAACAGCCGCGCGGCGAGCCGCAGCGGCCCGCGGGCGCGCATCTTCCAGTCGACCGGGTTGACGCCGATCGCCCGCACCCGCACCCGCAGCTCGCCCTTGCGCGGCTCGGGGTCGGGCAGCTCGATCAATCGCAGCGGCTCACCCTGGGCCCAGCTCGCCTGCGCCATCGCCTTCACTCGAACACCACCCGGCTTCCGAGCGCGCGCAGCACCGGCATCGAGGTCATCTCGATCACGTCCCGCTGCTCGCGGGGTAAGTACATTCGCAGGTCGCCCGCCGGCGTCGCCAGGCTCTCCGGCAAGCGCTTGAGCAATGTGTTCTGCAGGCGCAGCCGCGTCAGCGGCACGAGACCGATCGCCTCCGGCAGCGTGACCAGCGGCGTCTGGGCCAGGTCGAGGTCTCGCAGCGCGCGCAGCTCGGTGAGGCTGTCCGGCAGCGCCGTCAGCTTCGTGCGCGCCAGCGCCAGCGCGCGCAGCAGGGTCGCGCCGCCGATCGACTCCGGCAAGGCCGTGATCGGGCACTCATATGCATCGAGCAGGCGCAGGTCCTTCAATTCACCGAGGTCATCCGGGAGCCGGTCCACGCCGCGCAGCTGCAGCTCGCGCAGGCCCTTCATGCCGGCGATGGACTCCGGCGCGGGCAGCCCCGGCGGCAGGCGCAGCAGCGTCACGCCGGCCAGGCGCGCGAACGACGGCGGCAGCGCGGCGAGCTTGGTCTGCTGGCTCAGGTCGAGGTCACCGACGAGCCGCGGCGCCTCGCCGAGGTCGGCCGGCAATTCGCGCAATGCATTGGAGGTCGTGAGGTCCAGCTGCTCGAGCTTGACCAGACGGGCCCAGCCGCCGGCCGGCAGCTGCTTGATCTGATTCGACAGCACGACCAACTTGACGAGGCCCACGCATTGAAACAGCGCCTCGTCGATCGTCTGGATCGTATCGGTGTCGAGGATCAGCTCGCGCAGTCGCTTCAGCCGACCGATCTCCGGCGGCAGCGCGTTCAGCTTGCCCTCGACCACCAGCGAGCCGCAGCGGTCGAGCGCACCGCCGGTCAGCGCGCGCTGCAGCTCGGCCGTGCTGCCACGAAAATAGGCCTGGTCCGCGACGATCTCGACGCCCTTCATGCTCGCGATAGACCACGGCCAGGGGTCGCCGCGCAAGCGCGATCATGCCCCGGACTCACTCCACCGCGAAGATCCGCGCCGCCAGCGTCGCCGCCGCGATCCGCTCACGATGCTCCGTGCCGCCGCCGAGGTCGAGGTCGCGGCCCGCGAGCGCCAGCGAATTCACGACCCGCGCCGCCAGGCTGCGCGCCAGGTCCAGCGCCCGCAGCTGCCGCGCCTGGGCCCGAAAACCGCGACCCTCGGGGTCGGCGTGCGGCGCCAGCACGGCCGCAGCCGCCAGCCAATTGTCGGCCGCCGCACGCC
>Ga0209097_10004294_pt1 | contig 10589 bp, 11 predicted proteins | sample AD_UKC052_MetaG_FD_184419 | JGI IMG/M metagenome (GOLD analysis project Ga0209097, IMG submission 184419) | Active sludge microbial communities of municipal wastewater-treating anaerobic digesters from USA - AD_UKC052_MetaG (SPAdes) (version 2) | ecosystem: Engineered > Bioreactor > Anaerobic >... | reverse complement strand
AGGCCGAGCTGATTCTGTCTGCGCTTGAGCGCAGCGGGCTGACGGTGCGCGAGTTCGCCAAACGGACCCAGGTTGGCGCAGCGCGGCTGTATGCGCGGCGTCAGCAGCAGCGGAAAAAGAACGCGCAGCCCAAAGCGCTGACGTCGCGGCAAGACGCAAAGAGTCGGAGCCGAAGCAAGCAAGCAAGCCCGCGCGCTGCTCAGCCACCGACCGAGCTGCTGCAGCAGTTTGTGCAGCTGACAGTTCATCCGGCGTGCGCGAAATCCGAGAGCCCACCACCGCCCGCGCCGATACCTGCGTCTTCACCGTCGCCACTCCCAGTGGCCACACCGCCCTTCAACGCGCGGCCACTGGGCCTCAAAGTTCGCTTCTGCCGCCCTGCTCGTGAGTCTCCGGAATCGGTCGAGACGCTTGAGCTGGAGCTCATCTTCCCTTCATGGTGACGCTCCCTCCTTCGGTGCAGCTGTTTGTTGCGACGACTCCTGTTGATGGCCGCAGGGGCTTCGATGCGCTGAGTCTGTACGTGCAGTCGCAGCTTCAGCTCGACGCGCTAAGCGGCCATCTGTTTGGGTTTTTTAACCGCCGCCGAGATGTCGCCAGCGTGCTGTTCTGGGACCGCACCGGCTTTGTGCTGTGGAGAAAGCGGCTGGAGCGCGGATGCTTTCACCTCCCGGAGAAGCTGCGCAGCGCCCTCCAACACGTCGTCATCGAAGCAGCCGAGCTGAGTCTCATCCTAGAGGGTATAGACCTACGTGGCGCGCGGCAGAGAACGCCGCCGCTTGCCTCCTCCCATCGCACTAACAGCGACGATAAAGTCGTAACGAACTCAGGTTCGCTTCCGCTTGCTCGCAGTCGCGCACAGTGGTGAAAAGGAGTCGTGTCTCGGACGCGGATTCCCTCTCGCTCTATCAAGCCGCTACGGAAGACCCGCCCGCAACGCCACCGCGACGATATAAACGTCCCACTCGGAAGCTCATCGCTGGCTAGCTGCCGTCGCATTTGCCGCGCATTCCCAACATCAGCGAGCCGACTCCCGAGGATCGCTGCTGCAAGGAGTGAGGCGGCGACAAGAAGCTCATAGGCACTGAGCACAGCGAGCTTCTGGAGTGGGTGCCCGGCGGCTTCCAGGTCGAGGTGACGGAGCGGCGCAAGTACGCCTGTCGTAGATGCCAGACCGGTGTGGTGATAGGTCCGCTGCCGGTGCGCATGCTGGACGCTGTGCTGCCGGGTCCGGGCCTGCTCGCCGAGGTTCTGTGCCGCAACGCCAACGGTAGAGTCGAGCACTGGCGCGGAGGCTGTAGGAATCGAGACGCTCATCTCAGAATGACCAACCAAGCAGGCATGATTTGGAATCGGTGGTCATTAGGTACGCGGGACATCCTCTATGTGGGCTGTTCAGCTCCCCTGGGTACACCCTGGGGCGGGATGGGAATGTCGGAATATGAACCTCGGCAAGGTGAGCGAACTCCTGACAGAGCGCTGCTGCACTACGGGGGACTGCGAAAGAATGCAGCGCATTTGTCGTTTCCTGCACCGCTCCGAGCGGTTTCGCCGGGAGCTAGGTCGCCAGGCGGGATTTTCATTCGCAGTGAAAGTGCGCATTGGCAGGGCAGACACAACAACCTGACTGAGCAGCGAATCAGGCCAGTGGCCCTGGGCCGCCGCAACTTTCTGTTCGTCGGCAGCGACGCCGGAGCGCCCTCATCTCGCAACTCTATACTCGCCGATGGGCAGCTTGCGACCTGGCTGGCATCGTCGCTCCATGGGCCCATCTACACGACGTCTTGGACAAGCTCAGCCGCGACTGGCCACTGGGTTGCATCGACGAGCTATTGCCACAACCGTGGAAGACGGCCCGGGGGCCGTAGCTAGTGGCAGGGCGAACTTATGTCTGCTGGCGAAGGATTTGGTGGGCAAGAGGTAGTTTGGTGGGCGCGTACGAAACAATTGCACTGACGAAGGGGTTCAGAGCCCCTACCGCAGACAACACAGTAACTTTCGATAGTTACCCGCGAGATGTTCTTGCGATCAACGGAGAGCCCGAGTATTTTCGGTGAGCTAACTGAGTGGAGATAAACAACGGAAATTGCGCTGACCTGTGGCGCTAGATGTGGGGCAGAAGAGTTACTTGGAAAACTCAACACCTCCCATGACAAAATCCGACGCACGAAGTAACAAAATGAACTTGACACTATTTTGCGTAGCGGATACTACTCGCAAACTCGTAGTCGGCGGCAACTGCTGGCGTAGCTCACTTGGTAGAGCGGCTGACTTGTAATCAGCAGGCAGCGGGTTCGATTCCCGCCGCCAGCTCTTTGAAAACTCCAAAAAGAACTCACTTACTACTTGACTCAATAAAGTAGTCTGAGAATCGACAGCAGAGTTTATCTGCATCGGTTATGAACCCTGGCATAAGCCAAGGAGGGGTTCCCGAGTGGCCAAAGGGAGCAGACTGTAAATCTGCCGCGTCTCGCTTCGAAGGTTCGAATCCTTCCCCCTCCACTAGAGTTCCAATAATTAATTTGTGCGGGTGTAGCTCAGCTGGTAGAGCTCTAGCCTTCCAAGCTAGACGTCGAGGGTTCGAATCCCTTCGCCCGCTATCAGTGAAGCAACAAAGCAAATATTTATTGTGCTTTTTGAAAAGTCGTAGAATCTTGCCGGTGCAAAGAATTAGCAGAAACTTTGCCCATGTAGCTCAGTTGGTAGAGCGCGTCCTTGGTAAGGACGAGGTCTCCAGTTCAATCCTGGACATGGGCTCTTTAGTTTGAATGTGAATGTTATAGCCTCTGGCGTAATAGTCAGAGGCTCTAGTTCGTTTTACGAAGAGGTTTACGATGGCTCGCGGAAATCGTGTTCTGGTTACGCTTGAATGCAAAGAATGCAAGCGCCGGAACTACCACACGAACAAAAACAAGCGAACGACTCCAGATAAGTTGGAGTTTAACAAGTATTGTAAGTGGTGCCGTAAGGCTACATCTCACAAAGAAACCAAGTAGAAGCCATTTGTGTAAATTGCCAGATGGCGTTGCTGCTGCAATGAGCCCCACCTGACATTTCCTCTGAGTCAGGTCATCTACTAATAAGTAACCCGTACCTTCTTCGATCGAAGGCCAGTAGCTCGAATTGGTAGAGCGGCGGATTCCAAATCCGCGGGTTGGGGGTTCGAATCCCTCCTGGCCTGAATCATCTTGGCAGTAAGTGCCCTGATCTGGTGGAGCGCAAGAAACCAATATGGAACGAAAGTGGGTCCACCTTCTATTCGCAATGGCTGGTTTAGCAGCCATTTTTCTTTTTGCAAAAACAGGCGAATGGATCTGGGGATATTTCGGCAAACCGAAGCATCTAATCATATATCTGTTATCGTTTGCCATCGCCGGTACTGCTGTATGGTGGGCATGGAAAAACGAAGAAATCTTCGGCTTTGCCTCTGAGTGTGTCGCTGAGTTGAGTAAGGTCGCTTGGCCAACTCGTCAAGAAACAGCCGCTGCAACAGTAGTTGTAATCGTTACAGTAATCATTGCCTCGATGTTTCTAGGAATATTCGATGGGCTCTGGGCTTTTTTAACAGGTCTCCTTTACAGCTAAGGTAACGACCTCTTGTCTATGCAGTGGTGAACAATATGGCTCTTAAGTGGTACGTCGTGCATACCTACTCGGGCCACGAGAACAAGGCCCGGTTGTCTCTCCAAGAGCGCATCAAACAGATGGCGATGGACAACGATTTCGGCCAGATTTTGATTCCAACTGAATCCGTTCTTGAGATGGTAAAAGGGCAGAAGCGGACTACAACTAGAAAGTTCTATCCTGGCTATATGTTTGTTCAGATGGAAATGAACGAGCGAACCTATCATCTGGTTCGCAATACAGCCAAGATTACAGGATTCTTGGGTGGAACAAATCCAACATCTGTGAATGAAAAAGACATTGCTCAAATAAATTCGCAGATGTCGGAGGGGGCCCAAAAGCCAAAACCACGGATTTCCTTTGAGGAAGGTGAAAGCGTTCGTGTGATTGACGGACCTTTTGCTAACTTTGCTGGAATTGTCGATGAAGTAAAAGCTGAAAAGCAAAAAGTAAAAGTGCGCGTGAGTATCTTTGGTCGTGCGACTGCAGTTGAGCTAGATTTCGCTCAAGTTGAGAAAGCCTAATTTCTTCAATCGCTACGATGTCAAATGCACTCCCTCTATTAGAGTGAGTATTAAACTAGTTTAGGCGAAAGCCAGTATTGATAACCTCGAAGTAGGTAGAAGCTATGGCAAAAAAAGTAACCGGATTTGTAAAGCTACAGATTCAAGCTGGCAAGGCGAACCCATCTCCTCCTGTCGGACCCGCGTTGGGTCAACACGGTCTGAATATCATGGAGTTCTGTAAGACGTTTAACGCAAGAACTCAGGGTATGGAAGCCATGATGATACCGGTTGTCATAACGGTATTTTCAGATCGCTCTTTTACTTTTATTACCAAGACTCCACCGACTCCTGTTCTGATTAAAAAGGCGGCAGGGTTGTCTTTGGCAAAGAAGCCTGGTTCGGGCTCTAAGCAGCCAAACAAAGTTAAAGTGGGATCTGTAACTGCGAAACAGGTTCGAGACATTGCGACTCAAAAGCTGCAGGATTTGAATACCACTAACATCGAGAGCGCAATGCGGAGCGTCGCAGGAACGGCACGTTCAATGGGTATCGAAGTACACGAATAGCGCAGTTAGTGCCGCGGACCGCAGCGCTTGCGGGAGATATGTGAGTTAGTAGCTTCTCACTGTCGAAAAGGAATTACAGTTATGGCCAAAGTAGGAAAAAAGTTCCAAGCAGCCTTGAAGCTAGTTGACCGAGAAAAACGTTACTCATTGCAAGATGCATTTGAGTTAATTCCCAAGGTCAAGATCTCATCAAAGTTTGACGAGACTGTTGATATGAGCATTCGGCTTGGTGTCGATCCTAAGCATGCTGACCAAATGGTTCGTGGTGCCGTGAATTTGCCGCATGGTACAGGTAAAACAGTGCGCGTAATTGTCTTTGCTAAAGGTGATAAGGCAAAGGAAGCGCAGGACGCGGGTGCCAACGTGGTTGGTGCGGAAGATCTGGTTCAGAAAATCCAAACAGAAAATTGGCTGGATTTTGATGCAGCTGTGGCCACGCCCGATATGATGGGCTTGATTGGTCGCATCGCACGAATCCTGGGGCCTCGCGGTCTGATGCCAAATCCAAAAGTTGGTACCGTTACGACAGATATTGCTAAGGCTGTTCGTGAGCTTAAGGGTGGTCGAGTCGAGTTTCGAGTTGAGAAGGCGGGCATTGTTCATGCGCCGATTGGTAAGGTTTCATTTGGATCTACCAAACTGCAAGAGAACGCTCGTGCTCTATTAGAGCTACTATTAAAGCTTAAGCCGGGTTCTGCTAAGGGTCAGTACGTAAAATCTACAACTGTCTCTACAACAATGGGCCCTGGGATTAAACTTGACGTTAATGAAATTATAGGGTTAACAGCAAAATAACCGTCAATGATGGTAGGTGCCGTTAGGCTTAAATAACCTGCTGAGACATGGAGCTCTGGAGTTATGGACCGGACGAATAAAGAACAGCAAATCAGCGAGCTTAAAGAAAAGTTCGAAAAGAGTGTAGCTGTTGTACTAGCCGACTATCGAGGATTAACGGTTCCTGCTGTAACTGCTCTCCGCGAAGAGTTTCGAAAGCAACAGTGCGAATATAAAGTATACAAGAATACTCTTGTTGTTCGTGCTATTGCGGGTACTCCCATGGAAAATATGGGGAAGTACTTAACCGGTCCGACAGCAGTTATTTTTTCTTGGGACTCCCCATCAACGGCAGCAAAAATTGCTAGAGCGTTCGCCAAGACCAATGAGAAATTCCATCTGAAGGGTGGATATCTTGAAGGTTCCATACTTGACGAAAAAGGTGTACTTGCGTCTGCTGACCTACCAGGCAAAGACGAAATACGTGCATCGCTACTGGCAACCATGGTTGCTCCGGCTACTAATACGGTACGTACACTCAACGCTGCTGTTCAAAACTTCGCATATGTGCTTGACGCGCGGAAGCGTGCGCTCGAAGCCATAGCCTAAACTCTGAGGAGACAAACAAATGAGCACTGCTAACCTAGATCAAATTGTCGAGCAACTATCCGTTCTTACCGTTATGCAGGTTGCCGAGCTAACCAAGAAGCTCGAAGAGAAGTGGGGAGTTAAGGCTGCTCCGGTTGCTGTGGCCGCTGGACCTGCAGCTGGTGCTGCCCCAGCTGCAGAGAAAGCAGCAGAGCAGACAGAGTTTTCGGTTGTCCTTACCGGTGCTGGAGCCAATAAGATTGGCGTCATTAAAGTAGTCCGCGAGATCACCAACCTTGGTTTGAAGGAAGCAAAGGACCTTGTTGATGGTGTTCCCAAGGAACTAAAGGGTGGCGTTTCCAAGGATGAAGCTGAGTCGATGAAGAAGAAGGTTGTCGAGGCGGGTGGTACAGTAGAAATTAAGTAAAGCGCACGGTACTCCGTTAACTAGCTAACACAGATTATCTGCAAGGCGGCCTTCAGGGATAAAATGTCCCTGTTGGCCTCTTGTACTTTGTCTACAAATCAAGTCATTTGATGTAGGACGCCTCGATGTAGAGGCAAAGAAAGGGTTGCTATGGCTTCGGTGATTCAGAATAACTTCCGCGTCCGTAAGAATTACGCGAAAATCACCAAGATCATCGACATTCCAAACTTAATTGATATTCAGAAGCAATCATATGAAAAGTTTCTGCAGAAAGACACTCCGATCGACGTCAGAGAAGAAGTTGGTTTGCAGGGAGTGTTTAAAAGTGTATTTCCGATTAAAGATTTTTCCGAGACTTCGTCCCTCGAGTTTGTTTCCTACCACCTTGATAAGCCAAAATATGATGTGGATGAGTGCCGCCAACGAGGAATGACGTTTGCTGCTCCAATTAAGGTGGTTATTCGCTTAGTGGTGTGGGACACAAACGAAGAAACTGGATATCAATCAATTCGAGATGTGAAAGAGCAGGAAGTATATTTCGGTGAGATTCCGTTGATGACGGAGAATGGCACGTTCATTATCAACGGTACGGAGCGTGTGGTGGTTTCGCAGTTGCATCGTTCTCCCGGCGTTTTCTATGACCATGATAAGGGCAAAACCCACTCCTCTGGAAAACTGCTATACAGCGCCCGAGTCATTCCTTATCGCGGTTCCTGGCTTGATTTCGAGTTTGATCCTAAAGATATTTTATATGTCCGAATTGATCGACGTCGAAAACTACATGCGACAGTTCTGCTTCGTGCTTTGGGGTATTCTACAGAAGACCTTTTAAACTACTTTTACGCCACTGAGTCGATTCATATCGATACAGATCGAAAATACTCGAAATCTGTAGAGTATGACTTACTTCCTGGTCAGCGCGCAGCGCGCGATGTGAAGCATCCGGAAACCAGTGAAGTTCTGGTCAAGAAGAATCGTAAGTTCACTCGTTCGGCAATTCGGAAGCTTCAAGAATTCGGGATTGATAGGCTCTATGTGGAGCCAAGTGAGCTAGTTGGTAAGGTAGCTGCACATGATGTTATTGACGACGTAACTGGCGAAGTTCTGTTGCAGTGTAATGAGGAACTGACCGAAGCTAAGCTTGATGAATTACGGGAACACGGCATTTCTTCATTCAAAGTTCTGTTTATTGATGGTTTGAATGTTGGAAGCTATCTCAGAGATACGCTTATTGCTGATAGGTTGTCAACAACAGAGGAAGCGCTGATGGAGATCTATCGCCGGCTCCGGCCTGGCGACCCTCCGACAATCGATACGGCGCAGTCTCTGTTTGACAACCTTTTTTTCAATGCCGAACGTTACGATTTGTCGAAGGTTGGCCGCTTAAAGCTTAACTACAAGTTCAAGATCGATGAGCGACTTGATAACTGTATTCTGACTAAGCGCGACATTCTTGAGACTGTTCGCTATCTGATTGATCTCAAAAATGGCAAAGGAGCTATTGACGATATCGATCATCTCGGTAATCGTCGCGTTCGGGCAGTTGGGGAACTGATGGAAAATCAGTACCGCATTGGATTGGTTCGGATGGAGCGAGCGATCAAAGAGCGGATGAGTATGTCTCAAGAAATCGAGACACTAATGCCACATGACTTGGTGAATGCCAAGCCTGTGTCGGCAGTTGTGAAGGAATACTTCGGTAGCTCGCAACTATCGCAGTTCATGGATCAAACAAATCCGCTGTCAGAAGTTACTCATAAGCGACGATTGTCTGCGCTGGGGCCTGGCGGGTTGACGCGAGAGCGTGCAGGATTCGAGGTTCGTGATGTGCACGCAACGCACTACGGACGAATTTGCCCAATTGAGACGCCTGAAGGGCCAAACATTGGTTTGATTGCGTCTTTGTCAACCTACGCGCGTGTGAACGAGTTTGGTTTTATCGAGACGCCATATCGAAAGGTTGATAGCGGTCGAGTAACTGATGATGTAGAGTTCTATTCTGCTCTACAAGAAGAAGGCCATTTTATTGCGCAGGCTAACGCAGAGGTCGATAGTAGTTCATGCTTCGCTAGCGCGTTAGTGTCGTCTCGCCATAATGGTGATTTTCTTCTGTCTAAAGCAGAAGAAGTTACGCTGATGGATGTTTCGCCAAATCAGCTAGTCTCTGTCGCTGCGTCTCTAATTCCATTTTTGGAGCATGATGATGCGAATCGCGCTCTCATGGGTAGTAATATGCAGCGGCAAGCAGTGCCACTCATTCGTACAGCTGCTCCCTTAGTCGGAACTGGCATTGAGGGTATCGTTGCGCGTGATTCCGGTGTCACGCTAGTCGCCAAGCGCGAAGGTATTGTTGAGTCTGTAGATGCTGCGCGTATCGTGGTGCGACCGCTGGAGCAAGATGAAGAAGACTTTGTCAATGCAAAGCCAGATATTTATTCGCTCATAAAGTTTCAGCGCAGTAATCAGAATACCTGTATTAACCAGAAACCCATTGTGCAGCGAGGCGACCGAGTCCACCCTGGCGATGTAATCGCTGATGGACCTGCTTGCGAAATGGGCGAACTTGCTCTAGGGCAAAATGTGGTAGTCGCGTTTATGCCGTGGGGTGGTTATAACTTCGAAGACTCGATACTATGCTCCGAGCGACTTGTGAAGGAGGATGTCTATACCTCGATTCATATTGAGGAGTTCGAGTGTATTGCTCGCGATACGAAGTTAGGCAAAGAAGAGATTACAAGAGATATTCCTAATGTTGGTGAGGAGGCGCTCAGAGATCTCGATGAGTCGGGAATTGTGCGTATTGGCGCCGAAGTCAAAGCCGGAGATATTCTTGTTGGTAAGATAACGCCTAAGGGAGAGACGCAGCTTTCACCTGAAGAGAAGCTTTTACGGGCAATTTTCGGAGAGAAAGCAGGCGATGTTCGTGATAGTTCCCTTCGGGTTCCGCCAGGTGTGCAGGGCGTTATTATTAACGCTAAGGTGTTTGCGCGCAAAGGTACCGAAAAAGACGAGCGTGCAAAAGATATCGAAGATGCGGAAAAAGAAAAGCTCATCACGGACCAACGTGATGAAGTGAAGATTGTTTCTGAATCGTACTATGCAAAGATGCGGCGATTGCTGTTAGGGAAGACTACCGCTGCGCGCCTAGTGGACGATAAAGGAAAAGTCTTGTTAGCAAAGGGGCAGTCGCTGGAGCTTAGCGAACTTGAGACAATCCCCTCACGTCACTATAGAGAAATCCGAGTTTCAGAGGGGGATGGGCGCTTAGAGGAGAAATTGGAGCGTCTGGCGCAGAAACTTGAAGATGACATCCATGCAATTGAGTCTATCTATCGCGATAAAATCGCCAGGTTGACAAAGGGAGATGAACTTCCTCCTGGCGTTATCAAGATGGTCAAAGTGTATGTCGCTATCAAGCGCAAGTTGTCGGTCGGCGACAAGATGGCAGGACGTCATGGTAACAAGGGTGTTGTTTCGCGCGTGTTACCAGAAGAAGATATGCCATATCGAGAAAATGGTGTACCGGTCGATGTTGTTCTGAATCCACTGGGTGTGCCATCTCGCATGAATGTCGGGCAAATTCTTGAGACACATCTTGGATTTGCAGCGCTTCAACTCGGTCATCAGATTAACGCACTATTGCAGACCCAGTTTCCTCCTGAGGAATTGCGTGCGGTTCTGAAGAAAATATATCCTACAGAGCAAGCACACCAGTTCATCGATGCGCTTGATGCGGAAGATTTGCGGTTGTTTGCTTCGAAGTTGCGTAAAGGGGTTCACGTTGCAACGCCGGTTTTTGATGGAGCACGTGAAGAAGAAATTAAAGCTGGTTTAGCCATGGCGAATATTGCAAGTACTGGTCAATCGACGCTTTTTGATGGGAAGACTGGGCAGGCATTCGATAATGATGTGACAGTCGGCGTAATGTACATCATGAAACTTCACCATCTTGTGGATGATAAGATCCACGCTCGTTCTATTGGGCCATACTCGTTGGTTACGCAACAGCCGTTGGGTGGTAAGGCGCAATTTGGCGGACAGCGACTTGGTGAAATGGAAGTCTGGGCCATGGAAGCTTATGGGGCTGCGTACGCTCTGCAAGAG
>Ga0209097_10004292_pt1 | contig 10594 bp, 18 predicted proteins | sample AD_UKC052_MetaG_FD_184419 | JGI IMG/M metagenome (GOLD analysis project Ga0209097, IMG submission 184419) | Active sludge microbial communities of municipal wastewater-treating anaerobic digesters from USA - AD_UKC052_MetaG (SPAdes) (version 2) | ecosystem: Engineered > Bioreactor > Anaerobic >... | reverse complement strand
GTCTTCGGTGATCCAGACGGCGGCCCAGCCCATCGCGTTGGCGGCGATGAGCAGGTTCTGGCAGAGGGCGCCGGAGCTGAGTTGCTGTTCCCAGACCGGCGTTTTCTTCGGGTCGTGGTGGTTGGGGCTGGAGATCACGGCGAGGATCACCGGCGCGCGCAGCGGGAGCAGCATTTCGGTGGCCAGCTTCTCGTCGCTGACGTCCGGGTCTCGCAGTTTCCGTGCGGCGGCGAAGATGTCGCCGAGCTTGTTGCGCGCTTCGCCCTCGATGATGAGGACGCGCCAGGGCTCAAGCTTGCGGTGATCCGGCACGCGCATGGCGAGGCGGAGCATCGCATCGAGATCAGCAGGCGCCGGGCCCGGCTCGGTGAGCATGGCAACGGGCGTGGAGCGGCGCAGGGCGAGAAGCTGAAGCGTCTCCGCGCTCGGGTGGACAGGATCGAGAGGCGCTCCGAATTCCGGTTCCGGGGGAAGGTCTGGCCGGATGGGCATCCCTAGTGCGTTTCGCCGGGGACGTGATCGTGCGGCGCGGCGGCGTCAGCCGGCGGCGTGATCGGCGTCGGCGCGACGGGCTGGCCGGAGGCTGCTGCGTCGATGGCGGTTTTCATCAGCGCCCACTGTTGCGACAGGTCGGGCGCGGACACTTCAACGCCGTTGACGAAGAAGGTGGGCGTGGACTCGACACCGATCTGGCGGGCGTAGGCGCCGACATCGTTGACGCGTTGCACGTTCTGCTTGTCGGTGAGGCAGGCGTCGACCTGCGCGCCGCTGAGCTTGAATTTTTCGCCGAGCGATTTGAGCGCAGGAATGGACTCGCCCTTCTGCGAGGCCATCACGATGTCGCGCTGGCGGGCGAAGGCTTCGTCGAGTACGGCGAAATAGTCTTCCTTGCCGGCGCAGCGCGCGACCGAGAAGATGCCGGCGTCGATGGCGCCGTGGATCGCGAATTCGCGGAAGATGAACTTGACCTTGCCGGTGTCGACATAGTCGCGCTTCAGCTCTTCGAGATTGGTGTCGTGCCAGAACTTGCAGCCGGGGCAGGTGGGCGAACCGTATTCGATGACGGTGACCTTGGCGTCGGCCGGACCCATGAAGGCGTCGCCTTCGACGTTGACGATCTGGGCGCGGCCCTGTTCGCCACAGGCGGCGAGGGAGAGGGCGAGCAGCGCGCCGGCGAGGGTCTTGAGGAACATGCAGGGCTCCGAACTTGGGGTGGGCGGAACCTAAAGGGTTGGAGCGGGAGGGGGAAGTGGGGGAACAGGCAATACGCTGTGATGAGCGGGCACTCCCTATTCCCCAAGATGCATCCACGCTATTCCGCGATCCATGACCGACACTCCTGCCAGATGGCGGATCAAATCCGCGCGAAAGGTTTATTCAAACCGGTGGATCACGGTGCGCGAATACCAGACCGTGGCGCCGACGGGGGCGGATGCGCTTTATGGGCTGGTGCATATGCATAACCTGGCGCTGGGCGTGCTGCCGATCGATGCGGAGGGGAACACCGTGCTGATCGGCCAGCAGCGGTTTCCGTTTGGACGGTATTCCTGGGAGCTGCCGGAGGGGGGCGGGTCGCCGCTGGTGACGCCGCTGGAGGGCGCCCAGCGGGAGTTGGGCGAGGAGGCCGGGTTGAAGGCCCGGCACTGGCTGCAACTGCTGGGCGACATGCACATGTCGAACTCGGTGACGGACGAGCGGGCCTATGCCTTCATCGCCTGGGACCTCTCGCCGGATCACAGCTTTGCCAAGGACAGTTCAGAGGAACTATCCGTTCGAAGAGTTCCATTCGCAGAAGCGCTAAAAATGGCGGATTCCGGCGCGATCACGGACGCGTTCACCCTTGTCATGCTCTACAAGGCCGACCATCTGCTCCGCACCGGGGGCTTGCCGCCGGAGCTTGCGAAGCTCATGCAGGCATAGACCACGCGCTGTCGTGGTGGGGGGCGGACGGGCCCCAAGGGAGATGCGCCATGGCGGACGGCCGTTCTGTCGAGTCATCAAATCCGAAAGCAGCGGGCGGGGCCCCGGCTCCGATCTGGCAGAAGCTGCGCTTCGACGCGAAGCTGGCGGCTGAACAGGAGCCCTCACTGTCGAGCTATCTGGCGGCGACGGTTCTCAATCACGAGACATTTGCCGAAGCGCTTTGCTATCAGCTCGCGCAGAAGGCGGGCGGGCCGGACATGAGCGCGCTGGCCGTGCGCGAAATCTGCGAGGAAGCCTACAAGCAGGACCCGGCGATCGTGGCGGCTGCTGAGCGCGACCTGCAGGCTGTGCTGGAGCGCGATCCGGCGACGCGGTCGACGTTGCAGCCCTTCCTGTTCTTCAAAGGTTATCTCGCGTTGCAGACGCATCGCGTTGCGCACTACCTGTTCGGTCAAGGGCGCGAGACGCTGGCGTTCTTCCTGCAGTCGCGGATGTCGGAGCTGTACTCGGTGGACATCCATCCGGCGGCGCCGATCGGGTCGGGCGTGTTCATCGATCATGCGACGGGCATCGTGATCGGCGAGACGGCGCGCGTGGGCAATGATGTGTCGATGCTGCATGGCGTGACGCTGGGCGGCACGGGCAAGGTCTATACGGATCGCCACCCGAAGATCGGCAATGGCGTGCTGCTCGGCGCGGGCTCGAAGGTGCTGGGCAATATCAGGATCGGTGATGAGGCCCGTGTGGGTTCAGGCTCTGTGGTGCTGAGCGATGTGCCTGCGCGCTGCTCGGTTGCTGGTGTGCCGGCCAAGCCTGTGGGCGGGGCCTGTATGAAGCCCGCGCAGACGATGGATCAGAAGTTCGACATGGGGCTGTAGCGCCAGAGCGCTGCACGGCCCCATGCCGCTGCTTCCCTAGTAGTCGTCGCAATCGCAGTCGCTGCCCCAGTCGTCTCCCGACGGGCTGTCGTAGCCAGAGTCATAGCCGTCGTCCCAGAACTCGTCGTCGAGGATGCAGCCGGAGCAGAGCGTCAGCGCCGCGACGGCGGCGAGGATCATGCGTTTCATGTGAAGCTTGTCCTGAAGGTCAATGCGCGAGGTAGGCTTCGGGCTCGTCTTCGATGAAGTCGTCATCGAGAAGCATGCAGCCCGAGCACAGGGTCAGGGCCGCCAGGCAGGCGAGAATTGCGGATTTCAATTTGATTCCCTCCGGCCCCACCCGATCCCTGCTTAGCATTGCTGCAAGCGGGCGCTAGCGACCGTTGAGAGCCGGCTGCACGTCGTGCGACGGGGCGGGGTTCGCGCCGTTCGCTGCCATGCACATGTCGTCATACCAGCAGTCGAGGTCTTCCTTGGTGAGCAGGCAGCCCGAGCATAGCAGGGCGGCGGTAAGGCAGGCGGCGGCGATCTTGAACATGAATGGGTCCCCGTAATGCGTTGCAAGGGAGCGGATTCAGGGGACCAACGCAAGATTGCCGGCCCCGTTTGGGCCATACCGGCAGCTTGTTGGCTGCCTTTCCGGGCAGGGTTGGCGCCGGGCCGAGGGGCGGCTAAGTCTCCGCCGGCAAACTCAGGAGCCTCCCGATGAACCCGGAAACAGTGAAACGCGTCGAGGCTTACCTGAAGCGCTCGCTGAATCCCGGGATCACCCTGGCGGCCCGCCCGCGCGTGACGGACTCGGTTGAAGTCGTCATAGGCGGCGAGCATGTTGGTCTCGTCTATCTGGTCGAGGACGAGGGCGAGACGAGCTACCAGCTCGAGATCACGATCCTGCAGGAAGACCTCGAAGGCTGATCCAGCCAATCGCTGGAAGGGGAGACCGGCGTGTTTGGAACCGCAAGTTTCGGATTTCTGGATTTGTTGGTGACCGGGCCGTTGGTGCTGGGCGCCGTCATGGTGTGTCCGGGCATCGTTGGCCTGGGATACATGGCCATGGTTGGCGCACGGCTGGGATAGGCGGGCGCATGATTATGGGTGTCGGGTCTCTGGCGCTGATTTTTGGCGGCCCATTGCTGGGTGTGTTCAGCATGGGCGGCATTGGCGCGGGCACCGCGCTGACGCCAAGCCTGCTGATCCTGCTCATGACCTTCGTGATCACGCGCCCATCCTGATCACTTCCCTCGCGATACGATTGTGGATCAGTCCGCACGGGGCTAGCCTGACGGCGTCAAGATAAAAGACGTTGGAGGGAATACCCATGGTTCGCACTCTCATTGGCGTTTCTGTTTTTGCGTTGGCGCTTTCGGCGTGCGCGACCTCGATGGAGTCGGCTGCCGCGCCGCCGTCTGCGCAGGCCTCCAAGGCCGCTGTGAAGCTGGAAGACAAGTTCGCGACCAGCCAGGACGGCACCAAGATCCACTACGTTGCGAGCGGCAAGGGGCCGCTGATCGTCATGGTCCACGGTTTCCCCGACTATTCGGGTTCGTGGGACAAGCTGACGCCGAAACTGAACGATGCCTATCGCGTCGTGGCGATGGATACGCGTGGCTATAACCTCTCCGGCCAGCCGGAAGGCGTCGACAACTACAAGATGCCGAAGCTGGTTGAAGACATCCAGGCAGTCATCAAGGCGGAAGGCGTTGGGAAAGCCACTGTGCTTGGCCATGACTGGGGCGCAGTGCAGGCGTGGAACTACGCCTTCGCGCATCCCGAGACGCTTGAGCGCCTGATCATCATGTCGGTGCCGCACCCGGCGCTGTTCGGCCGCCAGATCACGCAGAGCCCCGAGAACAGCAATTATGCGCGTAACTTCCAGCGGGAAGGTTCGGAGAAGAACCTGACGGCTGAAGGGCTGGCGCGCAGCGTTTCTGATCCCGCAGACAAGGCCAAGTATGTCGAGGCGTTCAGCCGTTCCAGCTTCGCCGCGATGATGAACTATTATCGCGCGAACTATCCCGCCGCGCCCAAGCCCGGCGAGGCGGCGCCGACCTTCCCGAAGATCAACGTGCCGACCCTGGTCATTCACGGGATGAAGGACACGGCTCTGCTGTCGTTCGGTCACAACGACACCTGGGACCAGATCAACAAGGACACAACGATCCTTATGATCCCGGACTCGGGCCACTTCATCCAGCGCGATGCGCCGGACCTGCTGGCCGCGCAGGTGCGCAGCTGGCTGGATATCCATCCGGTGAAGTGAGGTCTGTGGGCGTCGTCTTCCCCCGAAAAAGGGGGAAGAGCTTCCTAGCGATAGGCCGCCTTTGGCCTGCGATCGGCTTTCGGGCGGTGCGTGTGGCTGGCCTTCATCGCCTTGATGCGTTCGCGCAGGTGCGAGGCGGGCGGGGGATTGGGCTGGTTGCGGGCGCACAGATGCGCCGCAGCCTCTGATTTCTTGGGCAGGTTTGCGTTGAGGATGACGCTGATCTTTGGGCGATAACGTCGGGTCCACTGGGCGAGGGCGAAGCTGTTGTCGTCGCCTGCGAGACGGGCGTCGGCGAAGAGGACGTGGATTTCGGGGCCGTGCTGCAGGACGGTTTTGGCTTCAAGGCCGCCCGACGCCTCGATGACACGGAAACCGCAGGTGCGCAGATACTCGGCGATCGCGATGCGGACGAGAACATCATCCTCGGCAACGAGAATGGTGGAGCCTGCGTCGCAGGCTTGTGCTGATGGCATGACTGTCTCGTTCAATAAGCCTGCGGCGAAAATCGAGGGGGGCCGCTCCCCATTTTGGGTAGTGGGACGGGAGAAAATATCCCGCCACAATAACATTTGGTGGAACCGCAGAAATTTACGCGCGTTTGGGTGCATTGGGGTCCGGACAATTCCTGATGCAGGCAAACACTCACATCGGGCCCGCCAGCGGGATGGACGCGCCAACAGCGCTTGTCGTGGAAGACGAGGTTCTTCTGCGTCTGACTCTGTCGGAGCATCTGCGGGATGCCGGTTTTCACATTCTTGAAGCCGCCAATTCGGACGAAGCCCGGAAGATCGTCGCTTCAGTCAGCGATATTGGGGTGTTGATCACTGACGTGCATATGACCGTGAAATTCGAGGGGATCGAGCTGACGCTCTGGATGGCCCAGAACCATCCCGAAATTCCGGTGATCGTCACGTCCGGCAGCCTGGATGTAGCGCAATCCCCGGCGCTGGCGGAATGCTGGAATGCGGTGTTCGTGCCCAAGCCTTATTCAGAGCGCGAGATGGAGCGGCTGGCGCGAATGCGTATGAGCGCGCGCGGGGCTGAGAGCAAGTAAGGCTTTGGGGCAACCCGAACGGAAACGGCCCCTCGCTTGCGCGAAGGGCCGTTGAAATCAGATCCGGTATTTGAAGCTTACGACAGCGCCTTGGCGGCGGCGGCGAGGCTCTTTGCGAACTCGTCATCGGCGGCTTTGCCGGAGAGTTGTTCGGTGAGGATCGCAGCGGCGGCGCGCGAGGCGGTGTCGACGGCTGCGAGTTTCACGTCGCGGATTGCTTCGGACTCGGCGCGAGCGATGCGGTCTTCAGCCATCTTTTCGCGGCGGGCGATGCGGTCGGTGAGGGCGGCGCTGGCCGAGGCGGCAAGCTGTTCGGCTTCGCGGCGGGCAGCTTCGACGATGCCCTTGGCTTCGGCTTCAGCTTCAGCGGCGCGCTTCTGGACTTCGGCCAGCTTGGCTTCGGCTTCCTTGCGGAGCGCTTCGGCGGCGGCGAGTTCCGAGGTGATCTTGGTGGCGCGGTCGTCGAGCGACTTCGTCACCGTGCCCGGCACCTTCATGTAGATGATGACGCCGATGAAGATCAGCAGGCCGACGAACGCCCAGAAAGCCGGGTCGTTGAGGTCGAGATTCCAGCCGAGCAGGTTGAAGCTCGGCAGCGGGGCGGCGGCAGCGTGATCTGCGGCAGCGGCGTGAGCGTCGACGGGGGCGTGTTCCGGTTCCATGATCAGGCTCCGAGCGCGCCGGCGACGGCTTTTTTGACGGTGTCGGCCGAAGGCTTCGCGCCGGTCAGGCGCTCAGCGATGGCGGCGGCAGCATCTTCGGCGACAGCCGAGACGTTGGACATCGCTTTGGTGCGGGTTTCATTGATGCGGGCTTCGGCAGCAGCGAGGCGAGCGTTGAGCGCCGCTTCGATCTTTGTGGTTTCAGCCGAGGTCTTCGCATCGGATTCGGCCTTGGCCTTGGAAGCAGTATCGCGAGCGCGGGCGCGGGCTTCCGCGATCTGCGCTTCGAACTGCTTCACCGAGGCGTCGGCGGCCGAGGAGAGAGCGGCGGCTTTGGCGACGTCGGCCTTGATGGCGCCGTCGCGGTCTTCCACCGCTTTCCTGATCCTCGGCAGGAAGACGGAGGCGACCGCGAAATAGAGAACGCCAAACGTCAGCACCAGCCAGAAGATCTGGGATACCCCAAAATCTCCGATCTGGTCGAACGGGGGAAAGCCGCTTCCGGCTGCATGTCCCGCTTCTGCCGCTTCGTGCTCCACGTCGTGGTCTCCGTCTTCCTGAGAAGGCTTTAGATCAGACTGCGAAGATCAGGATCAGGGCGATGGCGAAGCCGAAGATGCCCAGAGCTTCCGTCACGGCGAAGCCGAAGATCAGGTTGCCGAACTGCTGGGGAGCAGCCGACGGGTTGCGCATCGCGCCGTCGAGGTAGGCGGCGAAGATGTTGCCCACGCCGATGGCGGCGCCGAGCATGGCGAGGCAAGCGAGGCCGGCGCCGACGTAATTGAGACCTTCCATGGTAGTTCTCCTTGAAGTCCGTTGGTGATCAGTGCGCCTCGCCCAGAGCGTCGTTTAGATAGACGCATGTGAGCATGGCGAACACGTATGCCTGGAGGAACGCCACCAGGAATTCGAGTGCAGTCACACCAACGATCAACGGCATCACGAGCAGTCCACCCATCAGCATGCCGACGCCGCCCAGGGCGACAGCAAGCGAAGGAATGAAGCCAGCGAAGACTTTGAGCGCCACGTGGCCACCAAGCATGTTCGCGAACAAGCGCATGCCGAGGCTGATCGGGCGTGACAGGAACGAGATGATTTCAATCGGAGTGACGATCAGGAGCAGCACGAACGGCACGCCTGACGGAACGAAGATCTTGAGGAAGCCAAAGCCCTTCTTGATGATCCCCACGAGCACAACGAGGCCGATGGTGAAGATCGCCATGAAGCCGGTGACGGCGATGTGGCTGGTGGTCGTGAACCAGTACGGCATCATGCCGACGATGTTCGCGATGAAGATGAACGAGAAGAGCGTGAAAACCAGCGGGATGAAGGGCTTGCCCGGCGCGTGGTTCACATCTTTCACGATGCCGGCGATGAACTGGTACCAGATCTCGGCGAGAGACTGCATGCGCGTCGGCACGGTCTTCATCTTCGAGGTGGCGACGGCCAGGAAGCCGATCAGCACGAGAACGCCGACCACCATCCAGAACGCGGAGTTGGTGAAGGACAGGTCGAGGTCGCCGATCCGGAAGTCGAACCAGCGGTCGATCTTGAACTGGTGCATCGGGTCAGTGGAGACCATCATGCGCCTTCGCCCTTGTTAGCGTCGCCCGGTTGGACGCGGTTGGCCTTCATCGCGGTCGCAACGACATTCCTTACGCCGGCGACGAACCCGAGCAGGAGGCAGATGATCGTGGCCCAAGGCGAAACCTTGAAAACCGCATCAATCCCCAAGCCCAGGAACACTCCCACTACAACGGCGGCCGCGAAGTCCGACGCCATGCGGAAGCCCAGACCCATCCCTTTGCCCGTGCTCATGTAAGCGGGGCGCTCTTTTGCGTCGATTTTCGCCTGAGCCTTCGCGATCCGGTCGTTCAGATCGTCTTTGCTCATGGGAAAAGTCCCGCAACAGGTGGGGGAGAAGTCCGTCCCTGCGTGCGACAAAGCCCCGGAAAACCAAGCGGAAAGCCGGTGTTTCGCCGCGCGCGAAGCTATATGGGCGGGTCTGAGTCCAGTCAAGCAAATGTAACGAAGAAAATCGCGACTAGACCGTTGAAATGAAGCGCTTTTTTCGAAAGCCATTACGCCGCAGGGTTCGATGACGCGTGCGGCGTTGGCAGGCGGTTGTTTCAGACGGTCACCACGTGACGCTCTACCGTAACGTGAACCAGTTCGTGGACCGGCTTCAGGCGTTCGCGGATCGTGGAGATATCCACAGACGGGCGGGTGGCGACCGTGAGGACGGCGGCGTGGGCGTCCGGGCCGATGCGCCAGACGTGGAGGTCGGCGATCCAGCTGTCGCCGGGGCCTTCGACCTCTTGCCGGATTTCGTCGACGAGGTGCGGGTCAGCTGTGTCCAGCAGGACGCCGGCGGTGTCGCGCATCAGGCTCCATGACCAACGGGCGATGACGATCGCGCCGACAATGCCCATGGCCGGGTCCAGCCAGACCCAGTTGGCGTACTTGCCCGCCACAAGCGCGATGATGGCGAGAACCGAGGTGAGGGCGTCGGCCAGAACGTGCAGGTAGGCGGCGCGGAGATTGTTGTCCGAGCCGTGGTGGTGATGGTGGTGGCCATGGTCGTGATCATGATGATCGTGATGGTGATCGTGATGATGGCCATGGCTGTGCCCGTGATGGTGGCCGCCCGAGAGCAACAGGGCACTGACAAGGTTCACCGCGAGGCCGATCACTGCGACGATGATCGCCTGGTCGAACGCCACCGTGGTCGGCGAGATGAGGCGCTGGCCTGACTCCACCGCGATGGCCAGGGCCACGACGCCGAGCACAAGCGCGGAGGCGAAGCCCGCGAGATCGCCTACCTTGCCCGTGCCGAATGTGTAGCGGGGATTGCGCGAATTCCGGCGCGCGAAGCCATAGGCGACAGCGGCGACTGTAAGCGCGCCGGCGTGGGTCGCCATGTGGAAGCCATCGGCGAGCAGCGCCATGGAGCCGAAGAGCGATCCCGCAACGATCTCGCCCACCATCATCACGGCCGTGAGCGCGACGACCCAGAGCGTGCGCCTTGCGTTACGGTCGTGATCCTTGCCGAGGAATTCGTGGTCGTGCCGCAGGGCGGCGATGGCGTCTGTCATGGCGCTCTACTTCGAATAACGCTTGATGATGGTGATGAGGTCCTCAGCGGCCTTCTTGCGGGCTTCGCCGCTGATCTTCGGACCAGCGACATGCTCGCGCACGAAATCGGCCATGATTTCCTCGGTCAGCCCGTTCATGGCGCCGCGCGCGCCTGAGACGAGATGCAGCACGGTCTCGCAGCCAGCTTCCTCTTCCAGCGCCCGCTCGATGCCTTCGAGCTGGCCTATGATACGGCGAACGCGGGCAGTGATCTGCTTCTTTGATGCGATGGTATGCGCCATGGTATAGGGGGGTACCCTATCCGGCAGCCGTGCGCCACAGGTATTTGGGCCGCGGATTGTTGGAAGTTGCGTGGATCAGGCCGCGACGAGGCGTTCGGCTGCCTGAAGATCGACGGAGACGAGGCGCGAGACGCCGCGCTCCTGCATCGTGACTCCGAACAGACGGTCCATGCGCGACATCGTCACCGCGTTGTGGGTGATGATGATGAAGCGCGTTTCCGTACGCGTGCGCATTTCCTCGAGCAGGCGGCAGAAGCGGTCGACGTTGGCGTCGTCGAGCGGCGCATCAACCTCGTCGAGCACGCAGATAGGGGCAGGGCGCGACAGGAACACGGCGAAGATCAGCGCCGTCGCCGTGAGCGCCTGTTCGCCGCCCGACATCAGCGAGAGCTGGCCGAGGCGCTTGCCCGGAGGCGACGCGTAGATTTCGAGGCCTG
>Ga0209097_10004289_pt1 | contig 10603 bp, 8 predicted proteins | sample AD_UKC052_MetaG_FD_184419 | JGI IMG/M metagenome (GOLD analysis project Ga0209097, IMG submission 184419) | Active sludge microbial communities of municipal wastewater-treating anaerobic digesters from USA - AD_UKC052_MetaG (SPAdes) (version 2) | ecosystem: Engineered > Bioreactor > Anaerobic >... | reverse complement strand
GAACCTGCCCAGCTTATCATAGGGCCTGCATGAAGTCTTCATTCTCCTGCCGCATTCGTCAAGGACCTCGTCCATTGCCGACATGCCGTGTATTTCCGCGAGCTCCTTGAAGTTGGTTATGCTTGCCATAAGCGCCGACATGTATTTCATCTCGCGGGACGCCCGGCCCATCTCTTTCAGGACCTCGTCGAGGAGCGATCGCCGGTTCATAAGGCCGGTTACCGGGTCCTCCTTGACCAGCTTTATTATCTTCCTCTTGTTCCGGATGATCTCTTCTTCCAGCTTCAGGACGTGCTCGGCTATCATAATTCGGGAAACAAGCTCCTCCTTTCCGAACGGCTTGAAGATGAAATCACTGGCTCCCGCGTCCAGCAGTTTCTCCAGCATATCCTCCCGCTCGCGAGTGGTAACGACCAGCAGATGGATATACCTGTTCATCTTGATCTTCCGTATGCGCCTGCATAGCGCTTCGACGTCAAAATCGCCTTTCGACCAGTTGATTAACGCGACCTGGATCGAGTATTTCTGGATGTCCACGAGGGCATTCTCGATGCCCTCAGATACGAACATCTTGGCCTTAAATTTTTTCAGGGAGCTGTTGACGGCATTGGAGAATGACTGGTTGTTGTTTATGAGAAGTATGTTCATACTGTTACTCCCCTGCGGGCAGTGTCTGAATTGTCCTCATTGCCTCGTTGGCAGGAAAAGGACCCCCATTCGTAAAAAATTATCGTATATTCGTTTAAATTTGTCAATCAAATAATAGGCAGAGAGACGCGTACGGTTGTGCGGGTTCTGGCGACCCTCATTCAATCTCCACGCGATAGGGAAACAGGTAGAGTGCTTTTTCGTCTTTCAAATTCAGATATTCAACGCTCCGGATCAGGCCCCTGACCTGTTCCGCAAGCTGCTGTATATCGGGAATATCGAAGGGATCAAAGAGCGGGCCGCGCATGCTCGGATACTTCACGACATCATACTGTCCGCTGATACCCGCCACGTGCGCCGCGTACTCCAGCGCCGTCATGATGCCCCCCGCCTCATCGACAAGGCGGTTGCCGATCGCCTGCGCGCCGGTGAAGACCCGTCCTTCGGCAACGCGGGACACTTCCTCGGCGCTGATACCGCGCGCCCGCACAACCATTCCGGTAAACCGGTCGTAGGTGAAATCGACCCCCTCCTGAAGAAGTTTTTTCTCCTTATCGGTGAGCCTCCGCGATTCAGAGAAGATGTCCGCGAATTCGCTCATTTTTATGACGTCCTTGCTGATGCCGAGCTTCCGGTACAACTCCTCCAGGGTTATTTTGCCGAAGACGACACCGATCGAGCCGGTGATCGTGCCGTTGTTGGAATAAATCCGGTCGCCGGTGCATGCGGCGTAGTATCCGCCTGACGCCGCGATATTCCCGAATGAAAAGACAACCGGCTTCCCGTATTTCTTTTTCAGGTTCGAGAGGGAGTTCAGCATGTAATCGGAAGCGGCCGCCGAGCCGCCGCCGGAATTGATGCGTATGACCACGGCCCGGACCACGGGATCGGAGAAGGCCTTCTCCAGGGCCTCCCGGTAAGCCTCGTTCCCTATTGACCTGAACAGCCCGGTATTAAACCCGCGGCCGCTGACGATATTCCCCTCAATAACAACGAGGGCAACCCGGGGAAGGATGCTCCATGCATATTCCCGCACCGGCCTTCTCCGGTACGCCGAAAGGCTTACCACCGAGGCGGACTGGCCAATTTCGTCCATGATATCCTCCGGGTACCCGACGCGGTCCACGAGCCGGCTCTTCACCGCGTCCTCCGGAGTAAGCGAGCCCCTGGTAAACAGCTCGTCCAGCACCGTGCGCGAAATGCCCCGGTCGGCGCTGATATCACCGACAAACTGCCCGTTCAGGTCCTCAAGCAGCGAAGCCATGTTTTCGCGGAATTCGTCCGACATGTGTTCGCGCGTGAATGGATCGCTGAATGACTTGTATCTGCCACGGTTGACCGGTTCAAACCGTACGCCGACCTTGTCCATCAGGCCCTTGAAAAAATAGACCTGCGCGGAAAGACCGGTCAGGAAAAAGGGCGAATTGGGCGTGAAGTAAATTTTGTCCGCCGCTGTCGCCAGGTAGTACGCGGCGTTCCCCGGCTCGGTCATGACGGCATATACTTTCTTGCCGTGTTTACGCGCGAGCTTCAACTCATTCCGCAGCTCCTGGATCCGCGCGAAACCGATCCCGGGCTTCCCGATATGAATGATCAGACCGTCAATGCCCGTGTCTTCCGAGATCGAACGGATCCCTTTGACCAGGTCATAAAAAACCGTGCTGTTCGTACCCCAGAAACTCTTTTTCTCGATCTCGTGCATCGTGCCGTCGAATGTGATCTTGACGAAATTCTTCGGTCCGGGCATGGTGAGCCCAGATCTGCTCCGGGCCAGCCGCACTGCCACGGTAAAGCCGTTTATGTCCGGCGCCGCATCCTGATTGGCGGTGCGATTATAGCGGAGATCGACGCCGGGCCCGTAGATCGACCTGAACTGAATCGGAACAGTCAGCCCGTACGCGATGTTCAGGTACCGGTCGAGGGAGAAGAAGAGCGTGATGTCCCATGGTATGCGGACGTCGGCCGTGAACTTTATGTTCGTGTCCCGGAACGCTTTTCCTTTTCCCCGTATCATGTCGAGCGACAAGGTGATCCTCTCGAAATAGGGCCTCACGGAGATTGAATAGGTTTCCTTCCACCGCAACCTGTTGCCGTTGATCTCGGCCCACGCATCATTCATCACGAACGCCATGGAGACGTACCGTACGGGCCGGAAGAGCAGGCCCCATGATAACCCGTAGTATCCCTTGTAGAGCCTGTTGCGGGAGGTGCTGAAGGAATGGCTCAAGCCGAAACCAATCATGTTCCTGAAAAAAAAGCCCTTGCCATATCTGAAGTAATTGGCACCGGCATGGTCGATCACGCCGAGCTTGTTCAGATACATGTCCTGGTACCAGCCGTACATGAGGGAGAATCCATACGCTTCGGCCTGGACGAAATGACTCCCGCTTTTTTTCCCGTCGTAGAACATGTATTCGTACGCCACTTTCGGGTGCCAGTCCTGGTCCGGAAGCACGGGATTGAGGGACCCGCCGAAGGGGCCCGAGGCTTGGCTCGCGGAGCCTTTCTCCGGGCAGAAGAACGGATTCTCCACTGCTTCAAGGCGCAGCTGCACGCACAGCGCAGCAGCCACCGACGCGGTAATGCAGATGACAATGCTGCGTATGTTTTTTATTGCGCCTTTCATCTTAATGGGATCGCGTTACAATGACGCGAAATCCTCCTTGATCGAGCTGAAAATACCGTCGATGCTTTTCGTTCCATCAATGACGAGAAACCTGTTATCGGCAATGGAAAGGAAGATATCGCGTACCTTTTTCAAGAAGGCCTCTTTCTCGAACACCTCCTCGCGCTTGCCGCTCCTGCCGGAAACGCGCCGGATCGCCACTTCGGGCGGTATATCGATGAAGTAGACACGATCAGGCTCGGGAAAACGCATGGCCCTGTTCTCGGCAATGATACTCCCGGGATCGATGCCGGCGGCGCCCTGGTATGCAGCGTTGGAAAAATAATAGCGGTCCATGATGATGGTCCTGCCGCTTTCCATCGCCGGGGCAATGTTTTTCTCCGCGTCGTCTTTCCGGTCCATGAGGAAGAGACGCATCTGCTCTTCCGCCGGCGCCATCTCCTTTTTAGATAGCATCTCGCGTACCTTTCGGCCCCACACCCCGCCGGTCGGCTCGGCAAGCCGGACCGCGGAAATGCCGGAAGACCGGACATGTTCGTACAGAAGATCACACTGTGTCGATTTTCCGGAGCCGTCAATGCCCTCGAACACGATAAAGAGAGGCCGCCGGGTCACAGCGCCTCCCCGCCGCCGCGCGACGCCTTCCTGAGCCGGTCCATGATGGCGATCCCCAGTCCCTGTTCGGGCACCGGTTCGGCGATGATCACGCTGATCTTCATCCTGTCAAGCCTGTGGAGTGCGGAGAAAAGGTTGGCGGCTGCCTCCTGCAGGTCGCCGTTATCCGAAAGCACCTCGGTCCGTTCGGAAGGCGCGCCGGACTCCGGCCGCCTGTAGAGAAGAAAGCCGGCGTCTTCGCGGGAAAAATCTATTGAGCCGGCACGCTCCGCGAGCCGCACCGGAATTGACGGCGAATAGTGGGAAGGGAGCTGGCCCGGTGCCTCCGGGTTGTCACCGGAAGAAGAGGCCATTTCCACCGGCCCGATGATCGCCTCGATCTCCTCGATCGGTACGCCGCCCGGCCGCAGGATGACGTTCCTTCCCTCGTCAAGCTTGATAATGGTCGACTCCACCCCCACGCTGCAGGGGCCGCCGTCGATGATCATATCCACGCGTTCGCCCAGCTGCTCGAGCACGTGCGCGGCCTTGGTGGGACTGATATAACCGAACCGGTTCGCGCTCGGCGCCGCGATTGGCGTACCCGAGAGCCTGATGAGTTCAAGCGCTATCAGGTGGTCCGGCATTCGTATCGCGACGGTGTCCAGCCCGGCGGTCACGATATCCGGCACCCGCCCGCTCCGCGGCATGACCATGGTAAGGGGGCCCGGCCAGAACCTGCCCGCCAGCCTCCCCGCCCGCTTGTCCACGCGGGAAGCGAGCGCGCCCATCTGGGAGAGATCGGCAATATGCACGATAAGGGGATCAAACAGGGGACGGTTCTTCGCCTCGAAAATACGCGCAACCGCCAGAGGATTGAACGCATCCGCTCCAAGACCGTACACGGTCTCCGTGGGAAATGCAACGATCCCTCCGCTCTTGATGACGGCAGTGGCTTTGCGCATCACCCGCCGCGAGGGATGTGATATCTTCATCCGGGGATCTTTTCGTATATTGAGGAACGGTATTTCCACTGCCCTAAACCGCCGGTACGCACGTTGTGTTATCCTTCCCAGAAGATGGGACCGCTGATAAAATTTTTCAACTAAAATAACGGACCAGTGCCAAAATTATAATCCCCGCCCCACCGGTCGTCATACCGCGATCATCGGCACAGTCGCGGGACATGCCTTGCCGGCAGGTGTTTCATTATAATACTTGACAAAAAACGTGTTTTTTCAATACTTTTTATTTTTTTTGTGCGATTCGCCATCTCCATCAAACATAACTGGTAGGTATACGTGCGGACCCGTGTCGCCGTCAAAAAGTCGGAGCAATTTTCATCCGCGTACATGGAACTCTATCCCCTTATCTTCAGCTCCGTGCTCGCGCGGATCGGGAACAGGGATGACGCTGACGATATCTGCCAGGAAATCTTCATGATATTCTATGATAAATTCGAAACAATAGAGAACAACCGGACCTGGCTTTACGGCACCATGAAGAACGTGCTGCTCAACTATTACCGGAAAAAGAGCAAGACCGTGAACATTGACGACGATTTCGACGGCATCGGGCACGTCTTTACGAACGGCACCAGGGACACGAGGATACTTCTTTCTCAGGCCATGGAGGGCATCGAATGCTCGGAGGAGGACCGGATCCTCCTCGACATGGTTGCCACGTATAATTTCACATACAGCCATGTCGCGGAAGTACTCGGCCGGACGCGCCGCCAGGTCGAATACCGGTACGGGACGCTGGTAAAGCGCATACAGGACTATCTCGAACATAAGGGAATCAAGGACATCGCCGAGCTGCTATGAGCGCCATGACTGAACAATTCAGCCGCGTGCTGGAAAAATACTCGCTCTCCCGCCCCCTGTCGCCGGACGAGCAGCGGTATATACTGAAACGGAGAAAGGCCGGCCTCAGGAAGATACTCAGGCAGAAAGGCGGCTACAGCGCTCTGTTGCTGGCGATCCTCGGCGTCCAGCTCCTGTTTAAAAAATTCGGGCTCTCCATCTCGCTCCTCCAGGCCAAGATTCTTGCGGGGGTAACGGCGGTGGCAGTGTCAGCCGGATCGATAACCGGCGCGTACACGGCAGCGCGGTACGTGAAAATAAAGATTGACGAGGCTGCCCGGCGCGCGGAAATTCCGGCGGCGGTCGAGACGCGCCCTGCGCCCGTGGAAGTAAAAAGGCCCGCTCCGGCTCTCACGACAGAGAACGCGATTCGTAACCATTACAACAGGCTCGAGCAGGTCGACCTGGACGACGGCACCCGGCTCGTGGGAGCCGTCATTTACCAGGACAGCAGCACGGTCCGGATCCATACCATACACGGCATCATCAACCTCCCGGTAACCGGTATCCGGAGCATACGGATCAGGTAGCATACGCCTGCTCCTCTGCAATCCTCATCTCCGCACATTTCATTATTACCTCTCCGGACCGGGCGAAGCCTTGATCGAAGCGCTGACCGGTGGCATTCCGCTCCCTTAATCTAATTGACAAAACCTTCAGCATCGGGCGATACTATCAGTCGTGACGATTTCAGACATGCGGAATGCCCATTGAGAGCAGACAAAGAGCTTCAACAAAAACTCATCTCCCCGGAAGACCTGCTGGATATAATCAAGCCGGGAAACCGGATATTCCTCTCCAGCGGCCCGGCCATGCCCTCGCGTTCCGTGAGCGCGATCATCGGCTCCGAGAGCGTCAACGCCCAGGACCTGGAGCTCATCCAGCTCATCACGCTCGGCGACCTGCTGACCCGGGAGTGCTGCAGGGAGCACCATTTCCGGCTTAAGACCTTCAACATCGGCGAGAGCATCGTCCGCGAGCTGAGCGAAGGCCATGTCGATTTCATTCCCGCCAACCTCATAGAGATACCGCTCCTCCTGGGAAGCGGTGCGGTCGGCATCGACGTCGCAATCGTTACGGCGTCCCCCCCCGACACGAACGGCTACATGAGCCTGGGAGTCGCGGTCGATGTCTCCAACATCGCGGTGGAAAAGGCGCCGATCGTGATCGCGGAGATCAACCCCTCTATGCCGGTCACGTACGAGGAGACCCTGATCCATGTCAACCAGGTCCATCATGTCATTGAGAGCGATATACCCATACTCGAGCGCCAGTGGAAAATGTGGGACCAGCAGCAGGAAAAGATCGGCTGGCACATCGCCAACCTGATCGAGGACGGGTCGACTGTCGCGCTCCACGCGGGGAGGATGTTCGACGCAATCGCGTCACACCTCAAGACCAAGCGGGACCTTGGCGTCTATACCAACGTGATCTCGGACTGGGCCATCGATCTCGTTGAATCGGGGGCCGTCCCCTATAACCGGAGCCGGTACCGCGGCGGGCAGATCACCACAAGCTACTGCTACGGCACGCGCGAGATATACGACTACGTTGCCCGAAATCCCATCATCGAATTCTACCCGATACCGCGCCTGGCAAACCCGAACGTGATAAGCCGCATACCGAACCTGATCAGCATTATGAACGTGAAGAAAATTGACATCTCCGGCGAATCGGTCATCTTCCATTCCGGCGACAACCTCCTTACCGGGTACGAGAGCAAGTTCATTTTCGCCATGGCCGCGGCCATGGCGAAGCGCGGAAAGACTATCATCGCGCTCCGCTCCGTGGACCAGGACGGGAAGAGCAACATCGTCATATCCCACGATCAATGGATCGAGCGGGTGCGCGCCACGCTGGGTATCGCGCGCTACGTGGTCACCGAGTACGGCGTTGCCAACCTTTTCGGGAAATCAATACGCGAGCGGGTCCTCTCGCTGATCGACATCGCGCACCCGGACCACCGGGAGGAGCTTTTAGAGAAGGCAAAGCAGTGCGGCTACGTGTACAAGGACCAGATTTACGCGTTCAAGGATGCGGCGAACTACCCGATGGAGCTCGAGACCATGAAAACCTTCAAGGACGGGCTGGAGGTCAGGTTCAGGCCCATCAAGGCGTCTGACGAGGACATGATGAGGCGCCTCTTCTACCAGTTTTCCGACGAGTCGAAGTACCTGCGCTATTTCGCCCGGGTGTCGGTTATGCCGCACCGGGAAATGCAGAAATACGTGAACATCGATTACCGCACCACGCTCTCTATCGTCGGCGTGATAACCAGGAACCGCTCGGAGGATATCATCGCTGAAGCGCGCTATTCCTATTATCCGAAGGAGAAGATATACGAACTGGCCTTCATAGTTGACGAGGAATACCAGGGAAAAGGCATCTCAACCTTCATGGCTGAATACCTGGTAAAGATCGCGCGTGAGCGGGGGCTCACCGCTCTCTGCGCCAATGTCCTGCCGGAAAACAAGAAAATGCTCCAGGTATTCAACAAGGTGAGCGCCGAGCATGTCTCGAAATTCTCAGACGGCGTCGTCACCGTTAAATTCAACCTGAAATGAACTCTCAGGAATTCAATCAAACCCCCTTCAAGGAATGAACTGATATGAAAAATGCGATCCTGATTCCCCTCTGCCTTATCTTTATCGTGCCGGTCCTCATGGCCCCGGGACTGTCCGCCGGCCGCAGTGACGCCGTCCCGGTCGAAGAATCAGACCGGGTGCTGAAAGCGGCGTTTGAAAAAGGGATCGGAATCTATAACAAATACCGCGGCATCGAGTCACTGAGAAAAGAGCTTATCAGGGAATTTGACCCGGAAACTGGCGCGCTTCGCAGCACGTCGGAGGTGACGACCAGGCGGAAAGAATATTATTACACAATGCCCGAGATAGAGGTGCTGGCATACACAAAGGACGGGAAGGATATGGACCCGGCGAAGTACCGGGTATGGAAAGCCATGCCCCTGTTCCCGATCTTCGACGCACGCGGGCGCGAGCGCTATACGATACGGGTTACCGGCAGGAAAAAGGTCGCCGGGAAGGAATGCTACTGCCTGCAGGTCGAGCCGAAACAGCAAACATCGCGCCACTTCAGGGGGACCGTTTACCTGGCAGTGAAAACGCTCGAGTCCGTTTCCCTGGAGGGGACCATGGCGAAGCTCGATTTCCCGATGAAGGAGTTTTCGATCGAGTTGAACATGACGCAGGTCGACAAGGTACCCGTTGCAAAAACCGGCACCGCGCGCATCCGCGTAAAGGTGCCGATTTTTTTTCCCGATACGATCATCGAATCGTCGATTACCGTGCTGGAAAGCAGGCTGATACAATAGGCCCGGGTGGGGCCCCCTCAGTCGGCCGCCGCGTAGGTGCTGACGATCTTTTCCCTGAGAGCCGACAGGCAGGAGTCTCTCTGGTCTGCTATCTTCGAATTCATCAGGATGTCCCGGCGCTCGCGCTCCATCCAGGCAAAGAGGCGGGGGCCCGCATCGGCAGCCGTTGTCGCGGCGTAACATGTCTTGACCAGGTTGCGCATCTCTTCCAGCCCGAATATATGCCGGTAACCCTTTAATATTACTATGAAATACGTGCCGTCCTTCCCCTCCTCGACGTCAGCCAGGACCGTCTGCGTCTGGGGCATCGGCCTGTCCTTGCCCTCAATAAAATCCCTGAGCACCCGCTCGTTGTGGGCCAGGATCGCGGCGTCTTGCAGGAGCTTTTTCAGGCTGTTGTCCTCGAGTGTCAGCGCCAGGGCGGGAATCTGGTTAAGCATCTTATCGCGAAGGGTGTTTGCTTTTATTTGAGGCGGCGCGCTGACGCGGGCAGCGGGCTTCGCTTTTACCGGCGGCTTTTTCAGGGGCGCCCGGCCGACAGCCGGTTTCCGCACTTTGACAGGTTTTTTCGCCGCCGGTTTTTTAGCCGCGGGCTTTTTTGCCTTCGCTTTATTGGATTTACCCGATGACTTCGGCCTGGCAGGTTTTTTCGCCATATCCCCCTCCTCGATTCGTCTATGTTATGCTGTTAATGAACAATGACAAACCGAGGAGGAAAAATCAAGCGTTTTGGATGCCGGAATGAAAAATAGTAACAATTAATCGCGGCAGGCCTTCCCTGGTACCTGTTACGGGACAAGCTCTCAGGAAAGCCGCTTTTCCAGCGCTGCCAGCTCATCGGCAAGCTCTTTCGGGAGCCGCGATCCGAATTTCGCGTAATGCTCCTTGATCAGGCCGATCTCATTCATCCAGCCCTCCCGGTCAACCGCGAGGAGCTCGTTCATGTCAGCATCGCTCACATCGGAAAGTCCGGTCCGGTCTATCGCGACGGGGGCAGGCATGTACCCGATAGGCGTTTCCACGGCGCCGCCCGTGTCATCGCAGCGCTCGAAAACCCACTTGAGCACGCGGCTGTTTTCGCCGTACCCGGGCCAGAGCCACTTGCCGCCTGCGGTCTTGCGGAACCAGTTGACATAAAATATTTTGGGCAGCTTGTCCGCTGTCGTGCGCGCACCGATCTCTATCCAGTGCCTGAAATAGTCGCCCATGTGGTACCCGCAGAACGGGAGCATGGCGAACGGGTCGCGCCGCACGCTCCCGGCCGCGAGGTCCATGGCGGCCGCGGTTACCTCGGAGCCGACGATTGAGCCCAGGAATACGCCGTGGTTCCAGTTAAACGACTGGTGCACGAGTGGCACCGTTGTCGGACGGCGCCCGCCGAACAGGAACGCACTGATGGGTACACCGTTCGGGTCTTCCCACGAGGGATCGATGCCCGGGCACTGCCGCGCCGGCGCGGTGAAGCGCGCGTTCGGGTGGGCGGCCGGAGCGGTGGCTTCCCCCTCTTCCCATTCCCTGCCGGTCCAGTCGATGAGTTTA
>Ga0209097_10004282_pt1 | contig 10616 bp, 11 predicted proteins | sample AD_UKC052_MetaG_FD_184419 | JGI IMG/M metagenome (GOLD analysis project Ga0209097, IMG submission 184419) | Active sludge microbial communities of municipal wastewater-treating anaerobic digesters from USA - AD_UKC052_MetaG (SPAdes) (version 2) | ecosystem: Engineered > Bioreactor > Anaerobic >... | reverse complement strand
TATTACAATTCGTTTGAAAATTGCTGATCTAAAGAAATTGATCATGCTCAATCAAAAGCGGCCATACTTACTCCAAGTATTACCACCACTATCATATATAAAACTAAAAATAAAAGGCCTGAACCTGCTGCTACAATAGCCCAGGTTTTAGCAGATTTGGCTTTTTCCTGTGCTTCCTCGTATTGCCCTGCATAATATAAATTATCTACCTTGGTGGCATATACTATACTTACAATACCAAAAGGCAGGCAGCATAAAATGGTTGTAAGGATTGCCCATACCAGGTAATTATCCGGTTTGGGTGGTCTGATGAGATTTGAATCTTCCATAATTTTTTTGGTTGATGATGTCCTACTCGTTTGGCTTTTCGGTAACGCCCCGTTTTTTGTGGTTTCTGGTCTCCACATTAAACACAATATTAGTAAAAACTCTTTATTTGCCTTATTAACATTTATTAATTTATTATTAGACTCTGGCTTAATATTGCTTCAAACTTTTAAATATGAAATATTTTATCCTTGCAATTAAAAAGGCTTTTGACTTCCGAAGCCGCTCTTCACGCCCCGAGTATTGGTATTTTGTACTCTTCAACATCATTTTTGCCATTGTAGCAGTTATCCTGGATAATGTGCTTGGAACGACAATAAAAATTGATATAGGAACCGGTGAAGTACCATTACCTTACGGGTATATTTACTTTCTTTATTTATTGGCTTTAATCATTCCCGGGTTTGCTGCCGGTGTCAGGCGATTACATGATGTAGGAAAAAGCGGATGGATGATGCTATTGGCTTTTATTCCAATTATTGGCGGAATATGGCTTCTCGTATTATTTTTAATGGAAAGTGCCCCGGGTGAAAATAAATGGGGACCCAATCCAAATAATATCCCTATGATTGACGGCGACTTGTTACGGATGTAGTATTTCAAAAGCTGAATATGGAAAAGCGGTTAACCTGATTTCTGCAGGGTGGCCGCTTTTTCATTTTGCAAATCCAATTTGCCTTAGTTTCGAACCTGTAATTTTTTTAAAATTTCCTTATGAAGAAAAACCTGTTTTTGCTGTCATACATTGTTTTTTTCTCAACGGTCTGCAGTTTTGGGCAAACACTTTTACTTCCGGTTGATACAACCGTTGTAACCAATAGCAGCGTTACCATTAATGGCCAATCTGTTTCCTACGCTGCCAAATGTGGTACCATACCCGTTTGGAACGAAGCCGGTGAAATGATTGCCTCGCTCTTTTATACCTATTATGAGCGTTCGGGGGTGAAAGACCGGGCCAACCGCCCGCTTGTTTTTTCTTTCAACGGTGGCCCGGGTTCCGCTTCAGTATGGATGCATGTGGCTTATACCGGCCCGAAAGTGCTCAATATTGATTCGGAAGGTTACCCGGTACAACCTTATGGGGTAAAGGATAACCCGCATTCTATTCTTGATGTGGCCGATATTGTTTTTATTGACCCGGTAAACACCGGCTACTCGCGCATGGTGGCAGGAAAGGATGGAAAAATGCCCGATGGAAAAATCTTTTTTGGGGTGAATGCCGATACCAAATACCTCGCCGGCTGGATGACCACTTTTACCAACCGCAACAACCGCTGGACTTCTCCCAAGTACATTATTGGTGAAAGTTATGGCGGTACAAGGGTGATGGGGCTTTCGCTTGCACTGCAAAATCAGCAATGGATGTATCTGAACGGGGTAATTATGGTTTCGCCGGCCGATTATAAAGTGCTGCGGCAGGGTGGCCCCGTTTCCTCCTCGCTCAACCTTCCCTATTACCATGCCACAGCCTGGTATCATAAAAAACTGAGTCCCGCTTTGCAGCAAAAAGACCTGAATGATATATTGCCCGATGCGGAAAAATTCGCCATCAATGAGTTGATACCCGCACTTGCAAAAGGCAATACCCTGCCTGCAGCGGAAAAGGATGCCATCGCGCAAAAAATGTCGGGTTTTATGGGTATTTCAAAAGAAGCTATCCTGCAGCACAACCTCGATGTTCCCGAAAGTTTTTTCTGGAAAGAACTGCTGCGGAGCGAGGGTAAAACCGTTGGCCGGCTTGATTCGCGCTACACAGGTATAGACCGTATTGACGCCGGAACTGAACCGGACTACAATTCAGAACTTACCTCATGGCTGCATTCCTTCACACCTGCCATTAACTATTACATCAGGGAACAGCTCAATTTTAAAACCGATATCCGGTACAACATGTTTGGCCCCGTTAGCCCCTGGGATTTTGAGAACGACAATACCCGCGATAACCTGCGGCAGGCCATGGCTGCAAATCCGTTCCTGAAAGTATTGTTTCAATCGGGGTACTACGATGGCGCCTGCACCTATTTTGCGGCAAAGTTTACCATGTGGCAAACCGATCCCGGAGGCAAAATGAAGGACCGTTTTGACTTTAAGGGCTACCGCAGCGGACACATGATGTACCTGCGGGCAGAAGACCTTAAGAAAGCGAATGATGATTTGCGGGAGTTTATAAAAGGAACGCTGCCTGGAACAAAGGCGGCGAAGTACTAACGCTTGTTCCGCCCAACGCGACCTTGGTCGCGTTGGGGAAAAGAACCAATTCCTCCTATAAAAAAAGATTTGGCGGCTATATTATTCTTCATTTACTTTGTATTTCAAAGTGCTTTTATGACTGAGCATCAACAAACACTCGACACACTAAAGGATATCCGCAGCATCATGGACCGCAGCAGCCGGTTTATCAGCCTGAGCGGGCTAAGCGGCGTTGCGGCGGGTATCTGCGCACTCGTAGGGGCTTGGTTTGCCTACGGGGTTATTGGCAATGGAAGGCAAAACGGAGTCAAAGTCCGCGATTTGTACAATAACCGGTTTTCGGGTACCGATTTGTCTGTGGAAGCATATATGGGAACTAAGCTTTTCATGATTGCCTGTATAACTTTTACGGCTGCCCTGCTTTTTGCATTTTTATTTACCTGGTTGCGTAGCCGCAAAACAGGTGTTCCTATGTTTGGAAATGTTTCGCGGAGGCTAACATTTGCCATTGGTATTCCAATTATTGCCGGGGCTTTTTACCTGGTAAAACTTATGGAATCAGGTGCCTATGGACTCGTAGCGCCCGGTTGCCTTCTGTTTTATGGTCTCGGCCTTGTGAATGCTTCGCGCTATACGCTTGACGAAATAAGGTTTCTTGGATACTGCCAGATAGCCCTTGGTTTGACAAACCTTTTTCTTGTAGGGTATGGATTGTACTTTTGGGCCTTTGGTTTCGGCATTTTGCACATTGTTTACGGCATATATATGTGGAATAAATATGAAAGAATAAATTCCAAATAGGCAAATTCCAAATTCCAGCGGAGTTTTTGGAATTTGGAATTTGAACCTTTGGAATTTCATGGAAATGGCACAACCAATCAACATATCAAACCTCAATAAAGTATTCGATAACCGGATACGGCTTGGCATTATGAGTGCCCTGATGGTGAATGAAAGCATCAGTTACAATGATCTGAAAGAATTGCTTGATGTTACAGATGGCAACCTTGCAAGCCATTTAAAGGGATTGGAGGATAACGGCTACCTTAAATTTCAGAAAGGCTTCATCGGCCGAAAAACCAATACAACCTATTCGGCCACAAAAGCAGGAGAAAAGGCCTTCAGGCAACACCTCGATGCGCTGGAGCAAATGATCCGTGGAACACAAACGGGGTAAATTTTTTTGTGCAATTACTTTGAATTTCAAAGCACTTTTAATAATTTCCAATCTTCATTTTATGTTAATCAAAATCAACAAAATCGGAACAAGCCTCACGTTTAAAGGCTTTATCACAGGCATCCTTATCCTTTTCATGATGATTCCCGCCTTAATGGTACAGGACCTTGTGGAAGAACGTAAAAACCGTCAGCAGGAAGTTACTGCTGAAGTAAGCAGTAAATGGGCGGATCCTCAAATACTCACCGGCCCCTATTTATCGGTACCCTATAGCCAAACGCTGATTGCAGCCGATGGAAAAACCACGGTTATTGGAAAAACCATGATTATTTTACCCGAATTACTCGAAGTAAAAGGAAATATAGAACCGCAATTTAAAAGGAGAAGTATATACAAGGTGGCGCTTTACAAAAGCGACCTTACCCTGAAAGGGCATTTTGTGCTGAAAGATGCATCACCTTCTACCGATGAAACAATCCATTGGGATAAGGCGCTGCTTTGCATTGGGCTTTCTGACACCCGTGGAATAGAAGCTCAACCACTAGCCAATTTTATGGACAGCAACTATTCCTTTGGGGCAGGCATGCCGGGCAATATGCTGGGAACCAAAGGGGCAAGCGTTCCAGTTAACCTTTCGGCATTAACATCCGAACAGCAGATAAATTTCAATATCCCGATCAGGCTGCGGGGTTCCGAAACTTTTCAGGTTGTACCTATTGGCAAAACCACTTCAGTTCATCTCACTTCACCCTGGGCTTCGCCGAGTTTTACCGGCAAGTTTTTACCCGAATATACCCTGGATGAAAAGGGATTTGATGCGGCCTGGAATGTTCTTCATTTTAACAGGGACTTTCCACAGATTTGGAAAAATCAATCCTTCAAAGCTGAGGAATTTTCATTTGGCTTCAGCCTGCTGCAACCCACTGATCATTATGCCAAAACCATGCGTAGTGTAAAGTATGCGATCCTTTTCATAGGGCTAACCTTCGGATTCTTCTTTTTGCTTGAAGCGTTGAAAGGACACAGGGTTCACCCCGTACAATATATCCTCACCGGAATTGCGTTGGTTATTTTCTATTCCCTGTTGCTTTCTTTTGGCGAAATTATTGAATTTAATATCGCTTATGCCATTGCAGCCCTTTCAACAACCTGCCTTATAACAATGTATGGAAAACACCTTTTTGCAACCTGGAAAAATGCAGCCTTCTTAGGTGGATTCCTTGGTGGACTTTATGCCTTCATTTTTATTTTGATACAGTTGGAAGACACAAGCCTTTTGGCCGGAAGCATCGGACTCTTTGCCCTGGTTGCAATTGCCATGCACCTGAGCCGTAAAATAAAATGGTATGCAACTGAAGAGGAAAAGGAAACCACCATTATTGAAACACAGTCATAATCATTTAACCTTCAAATTCATTTTATGGAAAACACGCCAAACATACCCATTCAACGACAATCCATCTTCCGGATGGGCATTATCCTGCTCGCTTTATCCTTTGGGTTTTACCTGCTGCCCGACCTGTTGCCTTCCATGGAAGTTGCAGATGGCATGGGTTTATTTATGTTTCATTATGCCCTGCTGATTTTTTACTTTTTTGCCGTTCTTTTTGCAGGCAGGTATAAAAGCGGGCAGGGAGGATTACCACTTGTTATTATTACCCTGCTGCTTTTCCTGATCAGCGCTTATGCCCTCAACCGGCAAATGGATGTATTTCATGCATCGGTAGGCTGGGTACAGGTATTATTGATAGTTAGCAGTATCAATCTGCTGGTGGCATCTCTCGAAATACAGGTTCCTTTTCCAATTAAGGTATTGCAGGTGTTCATTTTGACCATTGCCGCAGTTTTTTACGCCTACCTAGCGCTCTACCTGGTACCTATTTATGCATTTGGTTTGATCGGGGCCATTGCCATTGGCATCGGACTGCATGCCTTTGTACCACTACTGCTGCTCATTTATACGATCCGGATACTGATAAAAGAAATCAACTTTGTTCCCACGTTGCGATATGTTACCCTTTCCGTAGCGGGTATTGTTTTTCTGCTGATTGGCTTGTTTTCTTACCGCTGGTCGGTGGTGCAAACCGAAATGGAAACCGCTTTTCATAGTGCAACCCGCCCCGACCATACCGGCTGGCCTGCCTGGGTAGAAACCCTGCAAAAAGTACCCGAAGGTCCGGTTGCCGGAAAAATACTACGTTCAGATATTGTTTATACCGTACCCAATTTTGAAGATGGATTTGATTTTTTTGAAGCCCCAAAAATCCGCTGGGAAGAATCGAAAAAACATGATCCCCTTGTAGTGATTGCATCGGGTTTTTCGGGGGCAGTACGCATTCCAAAAGAAGACCGGATCAGGATGCTGCAAACCATTCACGACGACCGCTATGGCGCCGAAGAAAGATTGTGGAACGGCGATAACCTGGAAACCGTGCATATGAATACGGAGGTACAGGTTTGGCCCGCTATGCACCTTGCCTACGCCGAAAAAACCATTACGGTGGCACAAAAACCATCCGAACAAACCTGGAGGGGTAATCAGCAGGAAGCCATTTATATTTTCCAGCTTCCCGAAGGTGCGGTAGTCACTTCCCTTTCATTATGGATTGATGGCAGGGAAGAAAAAAGTGTACTGACCACCAAAGGAAAGGCAACCAAGGCCTATACAACAATCGTTGGTGTAGAGGTACGCGACCCGTCGGTGGTTCATTGGCAGGAGGGCAACCGGGTATCGGTACGAATTTTCCCGGTACTGGCAAACGATCAGCGGATATTTAAAATTGGGGTGACCATACCAATGCCCGAACGCGAAGGCAAAATATGGTTTGAAAATTTTACGTTTACAGGTCCTTCATCCGATAAGGCTACCGAAAAAGTGAAGGTACGGCTGATGCAGGCCCCTGGTGAAACCATACATACGGTTGCGCTGAAAAGACAACAGGAAAACAACTATACCTACGAAGGTAAGTATGACCCAAAATTAAGCCTTGCCATTCCTGCAAACCCGCTTGGCAGGCACGCTTTTGTGCATGAAGGAAAGGCCTTTCAGATGGAAGCATATAAACCGGTACAAGAGCCTAAACGGTTTACAACCCTGTATGCCGATGTAAATGCGGCCTGGACAGAAGAGGATTGGATACAACTGACGAGGGCAGCCAACAACTGCAACTTATATGTACATGAAGAAGACTGGGTGCTGATTGACGCATTGAATCAAAAGGAAATGTTTGAACGGTTGCAACTCCGGAAACTTACCCTCTTTCCTTTTTTCGAAGTAAAGGATGCGGAAAACAGCCTGGTGGTAACAAAAACGGCAGGCAAAACACCCTCTATGGAGGATATCAGGAAAAGCACCGGTTTTGATGCCTTGGTAAAAGCGGCGGCCGCAGGAAAACGGTTCAATGTGTACCATATCGGTGAACAACCCTCGCTTTTTATCAGCAGCCTGCGCGAAATGCGGTTATTTCATTATGCACAGGGTTCGTTAAATGATCTGATTGCGGATTTAAACCAAAAGGTATTTGATGCGGATATTGAATCGGAGAAAAAGGTGGTTCTATACAATGCTGCCATGATGATTGAGGCTTCGGAAGACCTGTCGGTAAATAATGCGCCCGACCATTTACTCAGGCTTTTTGCCTACAATCATATTATGCAGCAGGGCGGGCTGCGTTTGCTGGCCGACAGCAGCCTCGAAGAAAGCCGGCTTGGCGATCTTGCCGCCTATGCGCACATTGTTACCCCGGTATCGAGCATGATTGTGCTGGAAAAAAGGGAAGATTATGACCGCTTTGATATTGATGTAAATAAGGAGGGATTGAAAAATGCTTCCACCCAAAACAGCGGTTCGGTACCCGAACCACATGAGTGGGCCATTATGATTGTATGCCTGTTGCTGCTTGCTTATTATCGCTTTCAACATAAAATAAATATACTATGGTTAAGAAAATAGAAGGAATGCTTAGCCTTGCCGATTTAAGCGCTACAAAGCCATTTGCGTGGCCTGCCCTGTATGCCATTTTGCTGGCTGCAGGCCTTACGGGTTACCTGCCTTACGATCAGGCCAATTTCTGGCTAGGTATAATTGCCATTGTTTTATATACCCGTTTTCCGGTGGCCGAAAAAGGTGGATATCGTTTTCTTTTCGCAGCAATAGTATTTCTTGGGCTGTACCTGCTGCTGCCGGTAAAAACGCTGTTCTTTTTTGCACTGGTAAGCGCGTTGCTTTTTTCGCTTGAAGCTATTTCGGGGCGATTGCACACAGCGGTAATTCCGGTTATTTTCCTGATGTCTCCAGTGGCTAATTATATAGCCGAAGTATTCAGTTTTCCGGTGAGGCTGCAACTTTCGCATTGGGCGGCAAAAATGCTGCAGTTCACCGGTAATGAGGTGGTGGCAAAGGGAAATTCTATTTCATTCAACGGCGCTTTATTTGATGTGGACCATGCCTGTATGGGACTGAGTATGCTGGTAAGTTCACTACTGATGGGACTCATCAGTATTCAGTTGTACGAAGCAAAATTAAACCGGAGGCTGCCATTTATCTATTTGCCACTGGTATTGTTGTATTTTATCCTTTTTAATGTAGCCGCCAATCTTTTCCGCATTATTTGCCTGGTCTATTTTCAGATTGGTCCCGGCACGGTAATGCACGAAATGGTTGGGCTGGCATGCTGGATGCTTTATGGTATCATTCCTTCGGTATGGCTGGTGAAGACCATGGTGAAGCAACTGGGCAGGTTTGAAACGGTGCAGCCAATGGCTAAATTCAAACTTCCGGTACTGCGCTATTATCAGTTTATCCAATTTGGGCTGGTATTGTTACTGAGTATTTTCTTTAAAACGCAGCAGGGTAGCGGGGCTAAAACGGTTTCCGCCTCAAGCCAATGGGTTCCGGCCAATGGCTACGCCATTCAATCGCTGCCGCATGGGGTTACCGGATACAAAAATGAGTCATCGCTGATTTATGTCAAGTCCATTTTAGGCTTTTACAGTACCGACCACAATCCATCCATTTGCTGGCGGGGGAGCGGGTATGCATTTAAGCGGGTACGCAATGCAAAAAGGGGAAATGCGCTGATGTATATGGCTAACCTGGAAAAAGAAGGCGCTACGCTTTATACGGCATGGTGGTACGAAAGTGGCCATCACCGAACCAATAATCAGTTTGGCTGGCGATGGAAAAGCCTTAAGGAAAACCGTGAATACCGGCTGGTAAATATTACCGCATCTTCAATGCAAGATTTGGAACAGGCTATAAACAATTGGATGGTAGCCAATAGTGCAGTAACATCTAATAACCGCATAGACGAATAACCACATAGGCACATAGGGAACATAGCAGGTTTAATCTTTGCAGGGGAATAATAACCACATAGGCACATAGGGCACATAGCAGGTTTAATGACCTTGCAAGTGAAATTAACCAAATAGAAATTGTGGTTTTTCTATGTTTCCTATTGTGCCTATGTGGTAAAAAAAAAATTGGTTTTAACCGACCCATTATTGTAAAAATTATGGTGGGTGTTTTTAGAGTCGAGCGGTAAAATGTGGGATGGTATTACCTTTACTTTTATGAGAGCATTTCTATCAAGGTTAGACTTTGCCCTGCAGGGCTGGCTATATTTTTTTCGTACCGAAGCCAATGGCCGCATTCAGGCGGTAATTGCGGTTTTAGTTGTTGCTGCCGGTTTCTTTTTAAAGGTCAGCCCGCAAGAGTGGCTGGGGATACTGCTTTGCATTGGTCTGGTAACGGGTCTCGAAATGGTAAATACAGCCATAGAAACCCTGGCCAACCGGTTACATCCTGACCGGCACCCGGATATAAAAATTGTAAAGGATGTGGCTGCGGGAGCGGTGCTTTGGGCGGCGGTTATCAGTGTAATTATAGGAGCGGTCATTTTTCTTCCCAAAGTTTGGGGCTTGGTAGCGTAAGCCCAATTGCCGCGGTTATACCTTCAAATAAATCATTTCTCAGGCCGTGGATCTTCTGTGTAGGCGTATAGTTTCACATTTATACGTACATTTGAATTAAAGTTTGTTTTATGACAGTAAAATTGAACCTGACGGTGGATGAAAAAACAGCAAATAAAATAAAGAGGTATGCAAAAATCCGCAATACCTCCGTTTCGCAGATTGCTGAATCTCATTTTCAGTCAATAATTAAGGTTGAGGAAAGAAAAATTAAGGATTTTATTGAGAAAACAGCAGGCATAGCTAAGGGATTGGAAATTGGAGATTTAAAGGAAGCAATCAGAAACGCAATAGAAGAAAAACATGGAGATAAAAGTATTTCTTGATACCAACATACTTATTGATTATTTACTTGAAACCCGCGAAAGGCATTCTTTAGCAAAGGAAATTATCAGCATATGCTATGAAGGTGAACTTTATGGGTGTATTTCGGAAACTGTAATTACCAATACAGCATATGTTGTACAGAAAAATCTTAACCAAAAACAATTGAATTTTGTATTTGCCGGATTTTGTTCCTTTCTGGAAGTTTTAGCAGCCTCCTCCGAATTGATAATAAAAGCTTGTAATTCAAATATAACTGACCTTGAAGATTCCATTTTATATAATATTGCCCTTGAAAACGATTGCCAATTTTTCATAACCTCAAATTTGCCTGATTTTCAATCCATTTCACAACCTTCTTTACCAATAGTGAGCCCCGAAACCTTTTTGGAATGGTACAAAAACAAAAAATAGGAAAAATGCGAAAATCGTTGAACAAATTGCGTACCCTGAACATTTAAAGTCCATAAAATCATTTTTAGTATGCGTACCCTGATTTTTGGGATTGTTTTCCAATGTTTTTTTTACGCTGCACAATCTGCCGATCTGTATAATGGATATATCATACTTCCCACCGGAGATACGCTGCGTGGGCAGATAAAGTTTGGAGGGGCGCGGGGAGGTA
>Ga0209097_10004276_pt1 | contig 10628 bp, 10 predicted proteins | sample AD_UKC052_MetaG_FD_184419 | JGI IMG/M metagenome (GOLD analysis project Ga0209097, IMG submission 184419) | Active sludge microbial communities of municipal wastewater-treating anaerobic digesters from USA - AD_UKC052_MetaG (SPAdes) (version 2) | ecosystem: Engineered > Bioreactor > Anaerobic >... | reverse complement strand
GAACCGATAATAACGAGAAAAAATAATTGTAACAACCGTTTTCGTATAGCCATTTCAGTACTGAATATTTAATAAATGTAAAATAAAAAACCCCGCCGGTAAAAGGTGGGGCTTTAAAATATTTTTTAAAAAAAACTTACTTGTTGGTAGTAGTATCAGTTGCAGCCGGGGTGGTACCAGGCAACGGCGCAGCATTATTTGCAGCTGGTTTGTTTGAAGCGGGAGCCGTGGAAGAAGCTTTCTCCATCAACTCAGAATTTTTAGAAGCACCACCTTCTCTTTTTATGAACAAAGGTGAAATGAGACAAAGAATGGCAACCACACCTGCAAAGATCCAGGTGCCTTTTTCAAGCACATCGGTTGTTTGCTTTACACCCATTAACTGGGTGCCTACACCACCAAAAGTGCCGGAAAGGCCGCCCCCTTTTGGATTTTGTACTAATACGATGAGACCTAATATTACTGAGAACAGGATGATTATAATAGCAAATAACAACATATCACTTATCTTTTATCTGGTTAATTTTGGCGGCAAAGTAAGCACTTTTACCGGGATTGAGCAAACTTAATTTTTCTAATATTTCAATGGCTTTATCTGCTTTTCCCTGCTGAAGCAGCACATCCGACATGGCTTCGGTGATCACATCATTCTCCTGGTTTGATTTTTCAGCCATTTTCTGGATAGTACTTTCGGTGGCCGAAAGGTTTACTTCCGCAGGACTGGAGGTTTTTTTCAATTGCTCAGCATGTACCTTTTTCATGGTTTTTAACCAATCAGTAAAACTTTTCAATTGTTTGCCCAGGTTGCCGGCAGTTTTTTCTTCTTCGCTCAATTTGATGCCCACACTGGCAAAATAATCGGAAGTGTGTAATGGCTCAAAAAGTAAAGGTTCGGGTTCAACTGATTTTTCCGCAATAACCTGCTCCGTTTTCTTTTCTTCTCCAGCATTGGGAATTGCTCCGGTTGAAGGGTCTTCGATGACTGCATTTTGTTCAGCCGCGGCCACATGCTCCCCGGCAGCAATTAGTTCATTGTTCTCAACAGGTGACTCAGCGGTTATACCTTCAGCAGTTGTTTTGGGTTCATCCTCTATTACTTCCTCAATTGTTATGTGATTATCTTCTGTTGCAGTTTCCACCGTTTTTATTTCTTCGTCCAGTGTTGCTGTGTCACCTGCAACTACCTCATCCACGGTATTATTTTCTCCCACTATCAATGGCTCATTGATCACAACCGGTTCTTCAGTGCCACCTTCTTCAGCTTTTATTTCTTCTTTTAAGGCTATTTCTTCCATCGTAGCAGCAGCCTCATTTTTCTCATAAGCCGCATTGGCTGTTTCATCATTTACCACTTCATCTATCGTATTGTCTTCTCCCGCTACCAACGGATCATTGATCAATACCAGCTCTTCAGCAACGCTTTCTTCTGCTTTTATCTCTTCTTCGATGTTTACATCTTCTTTCAAAACTGCAGACTGCTCTTCAATGGGCATCGCTTCGGCTTCCTCATTTATTACCTCCTCCACAGCATTCGCTTCTCCCACAATCAAAGGATCATTGATCACTACTGGTTCTTCAACACCGCTTTCTTCGGCTTTTATTTCTTCTTCAATGGCTGTTTCTTTAGCGATGTCTGTAGCCTGTATATCTTCCACTACAGCGTCATAACGGGGCTGCACGGAAGAGAAAGTTTCGGCAGATGTTTCATCATTGCCAATGGTGCTGGTTGTTGATGCATACACATCATCCGCTATTTTTTCCGGGAAGGAGAGAGCGGTTGTTACCCTTTCAGCGCCGGTGTTGTTATCAAAACCAGCCTCCAGCAGTTGAAAATTGAGCCAGTGATTGTTGTTGAACAATACAGCTGTTTTCCTGGCCTGGTTCTTATACCCGTTCACATTTTTTTGTGACAGCCGGAGCAGGTAAAACTGTGCAACAGAAAAATAGGGGTGTTCTTTGGTAATATTCTTCAGATAACCGGCAGCATCTTCATCTGTAAGTTTTCTTTTAAATATCGACTCAAAAAGCAATCCGTATTTTTCCATCGGTCAAAACTATGGTTTATAAAACAAAGAATAAAGTTTCACGCCTACCAGTTAGAGAAAATTTTATTGAATACTGCATCCACAATATTCCGCACGATTTCATCATTTCTTTCGCTTTCTACCTGCGACAGGTTTTGATTAGAACTGAAGTCGAATGTACTGGTAACATCGCTTTCAAAATTTTTCTTTTCATCCAGTGTATTCTTGAATACAACATGAAAAGAAACCGTGAGCCTGTTGGTGCTTGAATTGCCACCCGTAATACCCGTAGTGGTTACAGAATAATCGGATACATAACCGCTGATATCATAATGGGCATTGTCGTCATTGGTTTGCTTCAGCCTGGTGGTACCAATGATCTTTTGCTTTAGCCTTTCTGTTAACTGCGGGCTCAGCTGGGGGTTGATATATCTTGCTTTGTTCTCGAGGTAATTTACCCTGAAGGTCTTTACTTCTGTATCAATAGACACGTCATTGAAAGAATACTTACAGGTAGAACAGCCGGAGAGCAATAAAATTGTCAATAGGCAATAGGCAATAGACAATAGACACCCTGCATATGAAACTTTTGATTCAGCTCGTCCATTGACCACTGACCACCTGCCCGCCGGTAGGCAAGGTTCACAATTGACCATCTTATTCTTCAATATCATACTCCTTTAATTTTCTATACAATGTTCTTTCACTAATACCCAAATCCGACGCTGCATCTTTTCTTTTGCCCCTGTGTTTTTTCAAAGCTTTAATAATAAGTTCTTTTTCCTTTTCCATGATACTCAATGACTCTTCCACAGCTTCGTGGTGGTGCATTTCCTCATTGTTATTTTGATTGAGCAGTACAGGCTGCCCGGTGGAAGAAATATAATTGCCGGAACTTACGGCAGGTTTCAAATCCTGCATCGCGGTGTCGTTGCCGTTATACATGGGTATATGATGCCCCATGCCGCCGGGGTTTTGTAATACATCAAAGAACATCTTCTTCAGCTCATTCACATCTTTTTTCATATCGAAAAAGAGCTTGTATAATATCTCTCTTTCATTGGCAAATTCCTGCTGGCTTACGCTGCCTTTACCACCTGCCAATACGGGCAGCCTGTTAAAGTTATCTGCCGGTAAAAACTGTTGCAGATCAGTTGCAGATACATTTTTATCTTTCGACAAAACAGAGATCTGTTCTGCAATATTTTTCAACTCTCTTACATTGCCCGGCCAACTATAATTCATCAGCAGCACCCTTGCATCCTCGCTCAATTGAACAGGGGATGTTTTGTAACGGTCTGCAAAATCAGCTGCAAATTTTCTAAACAGGAGTGCAATGTCTTCCTTCCGGTCTTTTAAAGACGGCACCCTTATAGGAACGGTGTTCAAACGGTAGTAGAGGTCTTCCCTGAACCTGCCGGTTTGCGAATGTTCCAATAGTTCTTTATTAGTGGCAGCAATTACCCTTACGTCTGTTTTCTGCACCTTGCTGCTGCCCACCCGGATATATTCACCTGTTTCTAACACACGGAGCAACCGGGCTTGCGTACCAAGAGGCAACTCTCCAATTTCATCTAAAAAAATGGTGCCTCCATTTACGGTTTCAAAATAGCCTTTCCGGCTGTCAACCGCACCGGTAAAGGATCCTTTTTCGTGGCCAAACAATTCAGAGTCGATCGTGCCTTCCGGAATAGCGCCACAGTTTACGGCGATAAAAGGATTGTGCTTGCGGGCACTGAGATCGTGTATGATCTTTGAAAATACTTCTTTACCTACACCACTTTCGCCATTGATCAATACACTCAGGTCGGTATTAGCCACCTGTACTGCAATATTCAATGCATGGTTGAGGCCTGGTGAATTGCCGATGATGCCGAAACGGTTTTTTATTGCTTGTAAGTCCATTGGGTTGTCGTTATTTTATTGCCTGTCCTATCAGCGTTCCAGATGTGCATGTATTGATGAGGACATTTACATAGTCACCTTTTTTATAATGTTCTTTAGGAAAAATGATCACTTTATTCTGGTCATTTCTTCCATACAGTTCCTCTTCATTTTTCTTTGATACACCTTCTACTAACACGGTAAATGTTTTACCCACATCCCGTTTCATGCTTTCAAATGAATGGCCACGATGCAATGCAATCACTTCCTGCAGTCTTCTTTTCTTTGTTTCTTCCGGTACGTCATCCTCAAACCTTCTGGCCGCCAAAGTGCCCGGTCTTTCACTATAAAAATACATGTAGGCTAAATCAAATTTACAGTGATCCACCAGGCTCAGCGTTTCCTGGTGATCTTCTTCTGTTTCGGTACAAAACCCTGTAATGATATCGGTTGATAAACCACAATCAGGAATGATCTCTTTGATGCGTTTCACTTTTGCCAAATACCATTCCCTGGTATAGGTACGGTTCATCAGTTGCAATACTCTTGTGCTGCCGCTTTGCACCGGCAGGTGAATATTATTGCAGATGTTGTTGTATTTAGCAATGGTATATAAAACATCGTCGGTAATATCTTTTGGATGAGAAGTGGAAAAACGAACACGCAGGTCGGGACTTATCAAAGCCACTTTTTCGAGGAGGAGTGCGAAGGTAATAGCCCCCTCCGCCCCCAAAGGGGGAACCTGGGTCTCTGCAGTTTCAGAGAGGTTTTTACTATTTAAGGATCCACTATTTGATTTCTCAGAAAAGGGATTTGTACCATCGGATTCTGAGAACCCTCCTTTGGGGGGCAGTGAGGCCACATAATGATAACTATCCACATTCTGCCCCAGCAGCGTTATTTCTTTATATCCTTTTTCAAAGAGATCTTTGCATTCCGCCACAATACTTTCCGCATCCCGGCTTCTTTCACGACCCCTGGTAAATGGCACCACACAAAAAGAACACATATTGTTGCACCCCCTCATGATGCTGACAAACGCATTGACAACATTACTGTTTAAGCGCACGGGAGAAATATCAGCATAGGTTTCGTCGCGGCTCAGTAACACGTTGACTGCTTTCTGCCCGGTTTCTGCTTCCTGTATCAGTTGAGGAAGGGTTCTATAGGCATCCGGCCCAATAACCAGGTCAACCAGTTTTTCTTCCTGTAAAAATTTTTCTTTTAACCTTTCCGCCATGCAGCCCAATACACCTACTAAAAGGGAAGGATTTGTTTTCTTAAGCCGCTTGAATTCGGTCAACCTTTTTCTTACGGTTTGTTCGGCTTTTTCCCTGATAGAACAGGTGTTGACAAAAATTAGATCAGCCTCTTCCAGGTCCTTTGTAGCACCAAAACCATTTTGTTGGAGTATAGAAGCAACCACCTCGCTGTCTGCAAAATTCATCGCACAGCCGTAACTTTCTATATAGAAATGTTTTTTGAAAATGCCATCGGTATCTATTGCCGGGGCAAATGCCTCGCCTTGCCTGTTCTCGTCGTGTTCTTTGATATTAATACCTTCTAACAGTTCCATTGCAAAAAATTGGATGGCAAAAATAGGTATTTATAGCGTAACCCTGTGTCATACTGGCAGGCACTTATAGCTAAGGACGGATGTTTTATTTATTTGGGGAATGGATTTGATCTTGTGTGCGGTATTACCGGAATTGAATAGCCTTTACGGGTTTGACTTTTCTTACAAAAAAGGTGGGTATAATGAGTGTGGCAAAGCAAACCAACAGAGTAGCTGCATCTACCAGCAAAACCTGCCACCAGATTACCTGTGCATGGGCACTGCTCATATAATAGGCTTCTTCATCCAGTTTAATAAACCCGGTTTTTTCCTGTAGCCAGCAAATACCCAAACCAAGCAAAGTGCCTGCAATAATACCTGCACCCGCAATCAAAATGGTATTGTATAGAAATACCTGCTGTATTACCCAATTACCTGCGCCCAGGGCTTTTAAAATACCGGTCATTTTGGTTCTTTCCAAAACAATGATGAGCAGGCAGGTGATGAGGTTTACTACTGCTACTACCATCATTATACCAATCAGCATATATTTTATACGGCTTTGCAGCGCCAGCCAGTCAAATATGGTGGGATTTATTTCTTTATATGTTTTGCTGTACCATTCAGGTGGTGTGCCTTCTTTAATTTTTGCACTCACTGCTTCAGCTTTGTTAAAATCATGCAGGAAAATTTCATAGCCACCGATCTGGTTGGCCTGCCAGCCATTAAGGCGGCGGATCAGGTTCAGATCGCAGATGCCCAATTGCTTATCGTATTCTTCAATAGAGGTTTTATAAATACCAACAACGGTAAGTTTACGTGTTCTTTTAGTACCGTCTTTTTGTATAAAAAAAGAAAGCAGCCTGTCATTGACTTTCACTTTTAACTCATTGGCCATATAAGCGGAAATATTGATCTCTTCGCTGTAGCCACTGTCAGGCAGATTGATCCACCTGCCTTCTGTTAAAAAAGGAGTCAGTCTTGTGGCATTGAAGGAACTGTCAATTCCCTTTGCCACGATGCTGATGATCTCGTCTTCATGTGTCAATACCACCAGTTTGTTGGCATAACTTTCCACTGACTGCACTTCCGGCAATTTGCTGATAAAGGTTTCTACGTTGCGGTTCCGGGTAATCACATAGTCCTCCGAAAGTCCGGCTCTCAGTTCAATATCTTCTTTCACCTGCAAATGCCCCTGGAAACTGAACACTTTATTACTCACCACCTGCTCAAAACCGTTGAAAAAACTAAGCGCCACTATCATCACCGCCACACTGATAGCAGTTGCCACAGTGGCCAATCTTATAATAAAACGTGAAAATGTTTTTTCACTGTTAAAGGATATACGCTTAGCAATAAATGCAGCAAGATTCAATAGGAATAATTTTTGTTATCTTTCAAAAATAAATATTTTAATCAGCATACGATGTTTTTAAAAAAGTTCCCTGTTCTGTTTTCATTTCTTTTACCATTTGTACTCAATGCACAAGTGAGTCCGGATATTGTGTACAATGATAAGATAAAAACCATCCGCTTTCACATGTATGGTGATCATGAAACGATGCCGGTGTACAAACTCAATAGTGGCGACAGGTTGGAACTTCATTTCGATGATCTGGATGCCAACGTAAAAACGTACTACTATACGTACCAGTTATGTGATTACAACTGGCGTCCTGTTAATTTAAGCTCTTTTGATTTTGTAAAAGGGTTTACACAGCAACGTATTACTACCTACCGGATATCATCTATCGCATTTACCCGTTATACACATTACCAGGCCATACTGCCGGAAGCCAATTCTGTTCCTTCCCGCAGCGGCAATTACCTGCTGAAAGTTTTTTTAGATGGGGATACTTCTAAAACTGTTTTTACAAGAGGCCTGCTGGTGCTGGAACCGAAGGCCCAATTAAGCGCACAGGTGATACAGCCATTTGGCCCGCAATCTTTCAATACACACCAGCGTGTAAAATTTTCGGTGAATGTGCAAGGGCTCAACAGCTTTGATGCCAACCGCCAGGTTAAAGTAAAAGTGCTGCAGAATTACCGATGGGATATTGCGCAAGGTGAGCAAGTGATGCCCACTTTTGTTAGAGGCAATGTGCTGGAGTACAATACCGAAAACAATTTTGTTTTTCCCGGAGGAAAAGAATGGCGCTGGTTGGACCTCAGGAGTCTTCGTTTGCTGAGCGACAGGATAGAAAGGAAGGAAGACAAAAAGACCAGCGTGGACATTTTTATGAAACCGGATACGGATCGTGGAGGGCAGCGATATATTTATTACAAAGACATGAACGGACTATACTGGAGTACCACTTACGAAAGCATCAATCCCTATTGGCAGGGAGATTATGCCACCGTACATTTTAGTTTTGCACCCCCGGCACGGGAAGAATACAAGGATAAAGACCTTTTCCTGGTAGGACAGTTAACCAATTATGAATACAGCGACGCCAATAAAATGGTTTTTAATGCGGAGAAGAACATCTATGAAGGCCAACAGTTTTTAAAGCAGGGTTATTACGACTACACGTATATGCTGCTTGATAAAAATGACCCCTCTCAGAAAACAGCGCTCGAGGGCAACTATTGGGAAACAGAGAACGTTTACACTGTTTTAGTATATTATAAATCGTTCACTGATCAAAGCGACCAATTGGTGGGTATCGCCAGGGTTAGCTCAAGAACAGACAGGCCGGGCATCAGTTTTTAAAGACCGTGGCTGTCATTTTAATGGGGAAACAGAACAGCCCGTACCACATCTTCCTCACAATTCCTGCGCCTGGTATTCTCTTATAAGCATCATAATAAAAAAGGCAGCCAGCAGACTTGCATTCATCAGGATGGAATCAATTAATTCTTCCGTGTAACCCTGGTTGCCAATAAAGTAAAAGAATAAGCTGTTTGCAACTAACAATTCTACGACCAATGCGGTTATGAAGAAACTTATCCCTGTAATTTCAGTAAAGTGAGAAATGGCGGTAAAAACCAGCGACTGAAGCAAGGTGCCAATGATACAGAGATAAAAAATATAAGGATAGATAAATTCCTGCTCGTCGTATGGCAATTCAGTAAAAATGCCAAGTCCGAAAAAAAGAAATACGGCAAAAAAAATATGGGTAATGGCGAAGGATATAATATACCTGTAAAAGCCTGTCATAAAATGATGATATTATTTTATTCCGGTAGCGGCTTTATCAGGAGAAACACATTACGATAGAGTAAATATCATGCCAGTCTTTACAGAATTTCCACGCTGGATCGATCTTGCGGTAGTTGCTCAAAATTCCTTTCAATATATTTTGACAAGAGATTTGCAGGATCAATGTTGATGTTTTGATTATTCTCCTATATTTGCGCCCCGGCAAGTCTTATACGACCAGCTCCTGTTGAACTCCCCCAGGACCGGAAGGTAGCAAGGGTAGATGGTTGAGCGGTGCGATGTAAGTAACTTGCCGGTTTTTTATTTACTCCAAACCCCTAAAGGGGCTATCATCGCTTTTCGTTTTAAACAGCTTTTAGGCACTTAAATATTTCTTCTTTAGTCTTTCAATTATTATACTTTTGCCCATAATAAATTCACTCACAATTTAAAAAAGCAGTCCCCCTTTAGGGGATAGGGGTATGAAATTTTTTATTGATACAGCAAATCTTGCACAGATAAAAGAAGCCAATGACCTAGGTATACTGGATGGTGTTACTACCAATCCATCCTTAATGGCCAAAGAAGGCATCAAAGGAAAGGAGGCTGTGATGGCGCATTACAAAACCATTTGTGAAATAGTGGATGGTGATATCAGTGCAGAAGTGATTGCTACCGATTTTGATGGTATCGTAGCAGAAGGAAAAGTGCTGGCCGCCATTCACCCAAATATCGTGGTGAAAGTACCGATGATCAAAGAAGGGGTGAAAGCATTAAAATGGTTTACAGAGAATGGCATCAAAACAAATTGCACCTTGATATTTTCGGCAGGACAGGCCATTTTAGCGGCAAAGGCAGGTGCCACTTATGTATCTCCTTTTATTGGGAGAATTGATGACAGCGGCTGGGATGGAATGGAGCTGATTCACCAGATTCGCCAGATCTTTTCAATACAGGGATACAAAACAGAAATTTTAGCGGCTTCTATCCGCAATGCCAATCACATCATTGCCTGTGCTGCTGCAGGTGCGGATGTTTGTACCTGTCCTATTGAACCGATCATGGGTTTGTTGAAACATCCTTTGACGGATATAGGACTGGCTAAGTTTTTAGAAGATGCCAAGAAGTTTGCTTAAATAAGAGCTTATATAAAATGAATCCCCGGTTTTGCAACCGGGGATTTTTTATGACTTTTTCTTTTTGTTTCGTTTCAGGTCATCCATTATTTCATCTACGGTTTTAAGCGGCCCGTCGGGTTTCTGTTTGATGTAGATATCAATCGCTTTTTGTTGTGTTCGGTCTTGTTTCAACGTTACACTCACAGAAATTTTTTCTCCGGTAAAGCCTGGCTCCACCCAAAGACTGTTGCCCTCAAATTTGCCTGCAGACGCTTTGAAATCTATATGCGAAGAATCAAGCGGCATATAACTGCCGTTTGACAAAAGCCCGTCTACGTTGATATAATTAAAAGTGCCTTTTTTTAAACTGTCGGTATACAGGTTAATATAGATGCTGTCGATTTTCTGTGCGTACAATGAATGGCCGGATATGGTAAAAAAAAGGAGTAGAAAATATCTCATTAAGGTTTTTATTTCCAAAAGAAGAAAATAATATGCCATGCTCCTGTTTCTATGTTTGCGAACTGTTAAATTTTGATCAGTACGATATGCTGACTTTTTGTTGCAGATAATCGGATTGTTTCAATTGTTTCAGCATAAACAAAGCAAGGTCGCCGGAATTAATTTTTTCCTTGTTTGGTTCAGGTAACTGGTCGGCCGCAACATTAAAAATACCAGTTGCTTCTCCGGCTTCAATGGCAGGTGGACAAACCATTGTCCAGTCAACGCTGCTGCTTTCCAAAATATCCAGTGCTTTTTTATGTTCTATTGATACGACGTTGTACTGTGGCGGAAAATCATCTTCCTCCATCAACATATTTTTATTCACACCATTTAGCACCCCCATGCCCCCTAAAGCAACGATTCTTTTTACCCCGGCTTTTTCCATTTGTTTCACAACGGTC
>Ga0209097_10004272_pt1 | contig 10633 bp, 8 predicted proteins | sample AD_UKC052_MetaG_FD_184419 | JGI IMG/M metagenome (GOLD analysis project Ga0209097, IMG submission 184419) | Active sludge microbial communities of municipal wastewater-treating anaerobic digesters from USA - AD_UKC052_MetaG (SPAdes) (version 2) | ecosystem: Engineered > Bioreactor > Anaerobic >... | reverse complement strand
CGCGATGGAGCCCGCCGAAAATCTTTCTGGCATCATTGCCGGTGCTTTGAGCACCATGATGATTCCTCTGTATCTTGAGGTCAAAAACGGGAAAGACCCAGAACAAACCAAACGGTACGCATCCCAAGTGTTGAAATTGGCGGCCGCCGTTTTGCTTTTATTTTCCGCGCTTCTTTTTTTCTTTCCCGATCTATTAATCAAGGTTTTTGCGCCCAGTTACTCGGGCGAAGTTCTCGATTACGCGGCGAGAAAGCTGCGATTTTTAAGCCTATTACCGTTGATCCACGGTTTCGGTTCCATCTTCACGGCCGTCTTAAGGGCCGAGCGCCGATTCCTGCAAATGGCTTCCTTTCAATTGATATTCAATATCATCGCGATTCCGATGCTGTTTTTTTTAGCCCCCTTGTGGTCGGAAGCGGCTTATGTGTTCGCTTGGGTTGTAGGGTATTTCGTTATGACCCTGATCATGGGACTGTACTCTCTTCGTTTTTTTGATAAGAAAGAAATCGTCACATCGAGTAGATTCTCCACGCCCGCCAAGCAAACCCTCAAGCTGGCGTTACCGTTGATCGTAGGTTCCAGTTCTGGTATGATCAACAATATCGTCGACAAGGTTTTCGCTTCTTTTCTACCCGCAGGAAGAATCTCCGCGCTCCGGTATTCCCATGTTTTATTAGCGATGATCAACGGGGTTATCGTAGGCAGTTTTTTAACCACCACCTACACAGAAATCGGCGAAGCGGCTTCAAGAAAAGACTTCCAAGCCATCGAGCGCCGGATGCGTAAAACGAACGACGACCTAATGCGCATCGTGATTCCGTTGACCTTTTGGGTCATCCTGATGGCGGAACCTCTCGTAAGAATCCTCTTTCAACGCGGCGCATTCGACAACCAATCAACGGAACTGGTCAGCGCTTCTCTGATCGCGTACAGCGTGATCATCATCCTCTCCCCAATTGGAGGACTCATTTCAAATACCCTGATTTCGCTTAAAGATATAAAATTTGTTAACTGGCTTGCCGTCATGTTTATTGGACTGAATGTGTTTTTCGATTGGGCGTTGATAAAACCCTTCGGCCATGCGGGGATCGCTTACAGTACGAGCGCCATTAGCGTTTTAGCTGTTTTGATCTTTTATTGGTGGCTAAAAAGCCGTTACGCAATAGCTTTCTTCAACCTAAAAGAATTCTTACTCACGAGTATAGTAAACCTCGTCGTTTATATTCTTCTATTTATGTTAAAATACCTGACGAACGAAGCACTATTCTTATTGATAGGAAACGTCACTTTTTTGCTATTATTTGTGTATCTAAATCGGAAAATAATCCGCCAGGTGTTTTTACGAAAAAGCTAAAGCGAGAATAAAGAAAACGAAAAGACCAGATACGCCTTCTTTCGTTTGCGAAAACAAAATTTGGTAACCATAGATTAAAACGCTTCGATTTTTTAATGATTTATTGAGTGAATTTGGCACGGAATAGGTTCATCCCGTTCGTGTAAGGTCAGTGTTTAATAAAACGAAAACGCGAACATCCCTTTTTCTCGCAATAATCTTCGTAATTTTCGTCAACGAAGTCAACAACTAAGGAGGGTTTATGGGAATCACGAAAGACTTGATATTCGAAACGATGGATCGAATAATCGATAGTCGTAGCGGATACGCTTTTCCTCACCCAGAAGAAGCATATAAGCATCTGTTATTAAGAAAAACTAAACGTTTTATTAATCGTATGCTTTCAAAGCTTGGTTTTGTTCTAATAAAGCAATCGGATTTTGCTAATTTATTAGAAAATTGCCCTACCCAAAACGATGAAGCCGGTAGGAAATTTTTAAGGTATGTACTCGAAAAAGGAGAGGAAATTGATAAGCTTTTCCCTCTACTTAGTGACGACTATTCGCGGGGTATCCTTAAGTGGTTCATTCAATACCGGGTTTGTTCTGCTCTTTTAGGAACGAGAACGAATGAACTGTATCCTCCCAAATTTACTGATTTAGAAATCGAGACAGGTATTTCTTCTAGTATTCAAGAAGATAAAGATAGTTATCTCGATACTTACGATATTAATGATTTAAAGATAACAACGAATAAGTGGGCATTGTATAATTCTTTCATTTTGAAACAGTACGTTTATAAGGAAACCGTCTCTCCCGAAACGAGCGACTATGTACTTGATATCGGTGCATGTTACGGTGAGACTTCTCTGTGGTTCTCGGGCATGGTCGGTGAATCCGGATACGTGTGGGCTTTCGAACCCGATGATGTGAATTATACAATTCTTGGAGAGAATATTCGTAGAAACAACATTAAGAATATTCAAATTGTAAAAAAAGGGGCGTACAATAAAAATACACAATTATCTTTCGACGCGAGAGGGACCGGGTCAAAGATCGTTGAGCAAAAAGGAGGAAACATCGTAGACGTAATCAAGGTTGATGATTTCGTTGAAGAACAGAAAATCCGAAGAGTAAATTACGTAAAAATGGATATTGAAGGCGCAGAAAGATTTGCAGTCGAAGGTATGAAAGACACGATTAGAAGGTTCAAACCTTCTCTAGCATTATCAGTATATCATTTGAGTGAGGATATCGTGAATATCCCGAAATTGGTTCTAGGGATCTTTCCGCATTATCGGGTTTATCTCGATCATTTTTCCTCGAATTTTCCGGAAACAGTAATGTTTTTCTCTACGAAAGGCGATTAATCTTAACTAAGAATGATATTCGATTTGCATTTTTTATTGTATAATTAATCACCAATTCGTTTTCAATTCCTTCGAAAAGAAACGGACTACTCAATATCGTTTAGGATTTATTTAATATTTCGTTTAATGATATCGATGCTTAATTTAGTATTATGCATTCTATTGAAGGAGAATCGATGCGCGTACTAATAATTCCTTCCTGGTACCCAAACGAAAACAACAAAGTATCAGGAATCTTTACCAAAGAACAAGCGTTGACTATTTCGAAGTTAAGAAAAGAATGGAGAATCGGGATCAGTCTATGGGGACAAGGAGAGAATTTTCTCTTTCTCCGGAATCCGCTTGAGGCTTACTCTAAGTACCGGAATGATCGAAAGAAGAAAACAACGAGTATCCGTAACGTAGAACACAATTGTATGGAGTTTCTTCATTCTTGTCTTGAATGGTCTCCTCGACTCTTCAATGGTAATATGAGAGAAGTAATTCTCGCGAACGAAAAGAATCTCCTTTCCGCTCAAGAGAAGTTCGGCGGCATAGATATCTTACACGCTCACGTTAGCTATCCTGCCGGATGGATCGCGAAATTATTAAGTAACAAATACAACATACCCTATGTTATTACAGAACATATGAGTCCTTTTCCATTTGAACGGTACTTAAAAAACAAAGCTCTTTCAACTAAGGTCAAGGAGCCGCTCAAAGAAGCAAATGCAATCATTGCTGTCAGTCCTTATTTAGCCCAAGAAATGCTCGATTACGGTTTACCTGAACCGGTTATCATCCCTAATGTCATCGATGAATCTTTCTTTCTTCCTGACCCACTCGAAAAGAAAACAACTGGTAGTTACACGTTTTTCACTCTTGGCGGTTTAATTCCTCAAAAAGGTATCCAGGAATTGTTGGAAGGAATCGACCTCCTAATGAAGCGACTACCTATGAAAGAAAGGAAGTCATTAGTATTCAATATTGGGGGAGCGGGTGAAGAAGATGCAAAGTTAAAAAAATTCTCAGAAGAAAACGACTTATCTAAAAACATACGTTGGTTAGGTAGTCTTACAAGAGAAGAAGCACGGTACCATTTTCGGAATTGCGACAGTTTCGTTTTAACTAGCCGACACGAATCCTTCGGTGTTGTTTATGCGGAAGCAATGGCTTGCGGGAAACCGGTCATCGCTACAAAATGCGGTGGGCCCGAATCCTTTATTAATCGAGAGAATGGAATTCTCGTGGAGGTCGGAAAACCGGATCAAATCGCTAACGCTTTAGAAGCAATGTTGAGAAACACTTCTTCGTTTAATTCTCAAGTTATAAGGGAATCATTCCTGAGCCGTTTTTCAAGTGAGGTAGTAGTTCAAAAAATAGAAGCTTTATACCGAGATATCATCAATAGAAACCCTAATGAATGTTTACCCTGAATACTTACGAATTTTACCAGAAAATACGTGTTGTTATCGACTTCGCATTTCGGTTTACTAAATAAACGAAAATTTCATTATGATGAAAAATCATAAATTAAAACTTTTGAAATGGATTAATTTACAATATTTAGTATTGTACGACGCTTTATACGCAAATGGCGCCAGTAATGTTCAGATTAAGCTGATTCGCATAAATAGTTACCTTAGACTACTCGTAATACTATGATAAAACGATAATCACTAACATTCCCTAACATAATCATGCATAAATGTAATCTTTAACTAACTTTTGGAGGAATATGTGCGGAATTTTCGGTTTCTTTTCTCATTCACCCGTAAAGCCGAATAACTTATTCGAGAGTTTACAACATCGAGGCCCTGATGATTTGGGTGGGGTATCCGTTTCTGTAAGTAGTAGCAATATCCGCCACTATACCTATGTAGAATCGAAATGCGATTTGCCAGGTTCAATAAACACTTCTCAAGAAACAGAAATACCTCCCGATGTTCTTTTCTTGGGGCATCGCAGATTGTCGATCATTGATTTATCTTCTTCCGGCCATCAGCCGATGGTTATCGATGGATATTGCATCGTTTTCAACGGAGAGATATACAACTACATAGAATTACGGGAAGAACTTGTAAAGAAAGGTATCGTTTTCCGAAGTCATTCGGATACCGAAGTATTGTTACGGTGTTACATAGTATATGGAGAAGATTGTATTCAACGTTTCAATGGTATGTGGGCTTTCTCAATCTGGGATCCTAAAAAGAAGAAACTCTTTCTATCGAGAGACCGATTCGGAAAAAAGCCACTTTTCTATTATTGCGACCGTAATCATTTCGCTTTTGCCTCAGAGATAAAAGCACTTTTGCAATTGCCTTTTATACAAAAGTCTCCGGATTTAGACCAGATAAAGTACTTCATTACTTGGGGAAGTTGGGAACACCGCCCTGAAACAACGTTTAAGAGCATTCGAAGACTTCTACCTGCGCATAACGCTTGGTTTAACCCTTCTCAAAATTCCATTGAAACAATAAGGTACTATGCTCTTGTTCCCAATCTATCGCTCGAACCATTTTCGGAGCAGAAAGCTAAACAATACACCGAAGAAGGAGAAAAGCTTTTTCTTGACGCAGTTCGAATTAGGTTGAGAAGCGACGTTCCGGTCGGCACTTCTTTTAGCGGGGGAGTTGATTCCTCCGGAATCGTTTTTGCAATACAGAAGATTATCGAAAAGGAAATATTAGCCAGTATTGGATCCAGACAATATACCTTTTCAAGCGTTTATGAAAAGAATGAATGGAAGAAGCATGATGAATCGAAATGGATCGATTTAGCATTGAAAGTGTCGAACGCCATCGGAGTAAAAACGGAGCCAAGACCTGAACGCTTAATAGAAGAGGCGAAACAACTGGTTTACCATCAAGATGAACCTTTTGAAACGACGAGCATCTTCGCTGGATGGTGTGTTATGAGCTTGCCAAGAAAATATGGCGTCATTGTAACCCTTGATGGGCAAGGCCCTGACGAAAGTTTGGGCGGATACCCCCCTCATATACCAATCGGTTTTTCAGAATTATTGCTTAACTTCAGACTGTTGCAATTCTTACAAAAGTTTTCGAGTTTTTCAAAAATCGCGAATTTTTCACTGTGGAAGATGTTGAGAACAATCATTATGAGCTCTTTAAGTAGTAGATTTCGACATCGTATCTATCGTAAACAATTGGGAACGTTTTTCGAAGACGGGAAAATTCCAGATTATGAAGGCAATTCTTTAGATTCGAGAAGGTTTTTAAACGAAAAGCTAAAAAGCGATGTGGAAGAGGGATTACCACGTTTATTGCGATTTTCGGACCGTAACGCGATGGCTTTTTCGATAGAATCCCGTGTACCGTGGTTAGACTTTCGGCTCATGGATTTTTTCTTTTCCATTCCTTCCTGCTATAAAACTTATCGAGGTTGGACTAAATGGATCGAACGGAAACTGTTGGAAAATTTCGTCCCAGAAGAGATTATTTGGAGAAAAGACAAACTTGGGTTTCCTACTCCAGAAAAAGAGTGGTTTACCGATTTACTACATAATTGGTTGAATGATATAATAAACCGTTCAGAGCTTCTTCACACTTTGAAAATCGTAAGGCCTTCGGTTCCGGAAGAGATAACGTGGCGATTAGCCTGTATTGCTCTCTGGGAAGAAGTTTTTTTTCGATGAGTATTTAAGAGACTGAGCCGCTTATTCCTTGAAAGGATACCCTTGAAAGCAAACGTGCTTAGAACGTATGTTCCTCCCGAAAAAAGCCGATGCATAGATGAGATCAAAGGAGTTTTTTTATGCTAAACACAGTAATGGTAATAGGAAGCGGACATCCATATTTCGATAAACGAGTTTTTAGTAAATCGGTACAACCTTTATCTAAACTATTCGCCAAAGTACTTTATGTCACTGCCGCAGAAAGAGGAAAAGTGCAGGGCCTTGTACCTGGAAATATAGAAGATATCTCCGTCGGAAATATGCCGATAAAGACCATTAATCGGACTTTACAATGGGATAGGATCCACCGTAGCGCGATCTATAATTACGATAAACCGATAGATTTGATTGTTCTTCACGATATCCCGATCGGTTATGTTTTCCCGGGCGCTTTTCTTAGAAGAATAAAGGGAAAATTTCATTGCAAAATAGTAATAGATCTTCATGAATACCTTCCTGAATGCCTTTTTCCTTCTATTCCGACAAGCGATTTCCTTACGCTAATAGATGACAAAATGATCGTTGGCCCCTACTTAAAAGAAGCGGATGGGTATTTTGCGGTCTGTGATTTCGTTCAGGAATACATTTTGAGGAAAGGAATCTCCAAAAGAAAAATATTCGTATTACCAAACTATGCTCATAGCATCCCTACCAATTATGTTGAAAAAACAGATTCTGTTGGTTTCGTCGGGCGATTAAATCGGTTCAACGGGCCCGAGCGTATCGCCAAGATCGCAAAAACGGTAATAGAAGAATATGGATATGAATTCCGTTTCATCGGAACGAGTAAAGAAGGGGCAATTGGTTTATTTGGAGATGATTGGTTATTTTCACATGATAAAGTCACTTTTTTGGGAATGCTACCCTATAACGAAATGCTTTACGAAATTTCTAAACTGAAGTTCGCGATTAGTCACTTCGAAGTAACCGCGAAAAACACAATTCATTCGTTACCGAATAAATTCTTCGATTGTATCGTTAGTAAAACTCCGATTATCATTCCTTCACAGTTGAAGGAACAACGGAAAATATTAGAGGAGTATGATATTGGTTACAGTGTCGATCTGGATAATAACCAGTGGATCCAAGAATTAAGAGGGGTTTTTACGAACCAAAAAGAGTATGATAGAAAGAGCCACAATATAGAAAAGCATTACCGCGAATTCTTATGGGATTCACACGAAAGGGAGTATTTGAATTTCATAGAAAGGATCATGAAAACAGAATAATGTGTGGAATTTTGGGAAGCATCTCGGCCAATACTAATGTGGTCCAATTCGAAAGAGCGCTGAAAACGATGGCTCATAGGGGTCCGGACGGCTACGGAATCGAGGTTTTTCCACAGAAGTCAACCGGAAAAACCGTTTTTTTGGGTCATCAGAGATTGTCGATTATCGACTTGACCGCTTCGGCTCACCAACCGATGAAATACCAGAACTGGACGATCGTGTATAACGGCGAAGTTTTGAACTATAAGGAACTTAGAAGCGGATTGGAAGCTAAAGGATATTCATTTTTCTCGAACTCCGATACCGAGGTAGTTTTAAAATCTTTCATCGAAAAGGGTCCTGAGTGTGTGCATGCTTTCAGAGGTATGTGGGCCTTCGCGATTTGGAATGAGAGTACAAAAATGCTCTTTCTATCTCGCGACAGGTTCGGAATAAAACCTATGTTTTACTACACCAATGGCGAAGAATTCGCGTTCGCTTCAGAGATAAAGGCTTTACTCTCTTTGGATTTTGTACCAAAAAGCCCGGCTATAGAAGATATGAAGTCATTCCTAGTTTGGGGTCCGCCAGAGTATAAACCAGAAACTTTGTTTTCAGGGATAAATAAACTCATGCCTTCGCACAATCTTTTAGTCGAAATAAAATCCAACGGGGCGCTTTCGGAAATAAAAATCAAGCAATACTACTCCATAAAGGAAAAAGTAACGTCGAAAAACCTACTAATCCCTTTTTTACGGGCAATAGAGCAGTATCGCGACTACCATAGAAAAGCCGTCGATTATAGCCTTGTCTCCGATGTTCCGATAGGTTGCGCGTTAAGTGGAGGTCTTGATTCTTCTTCGAACGTTCTGGTAATCAACTCTCTTCTCAAAGAAAAACGGATCCCGAATATCGGGGAAAAACAAATCACGTTCTCGGCCGTATACAAAGACCAACCCAACTGCTCTTGCGATGAAAGCGTTTACATTAATCAACTGTCGGATTTCTTAACGGTCATCAATAAACAAGTCGAACCAACTTCAGACCGCTATTTTAATGAGATAGAAAAGTTCATTTGGCATCAAGAAGAACCCACCGGCGGAGCAAGTGTTTTTGCGGGTTGGTGTGTAGCGCAACTCACCGCTCAGTTTGGGATACGCGTCAGTTTAGATGGTCAGGGAGCCGATGAATACTTAGGAGGTTACAACGCTTTCATCGGCGCTTATCTCGCTCAAAACTCGCTGAGTCCCTGGAAAAACTGGCCTTTCTTTTTTTCCAAGCATAACAACCTCGGATTCGCAAAAGCGGTAAAGTACCATTTTTCGCACTTATTCTCAAAGGCTTCTAAGAACCATTTCTTTACGAGATTAAAACGGCAGTTTGGCTTAGATAGAAAGTTATTTGAAGAACGGGTCTTTTTTACCGAGTATAAAAAAGTGGACGATGCTTCTTTTGATTTCTTAATAAACGGTTTGCCGACTTTATTAAAGTTCGGTGATCGTAACTATATGGCGCATTCTATTGAAAGCCGCCCTCCTTTCCTTGATCACGAATTAGTAGAATTTTGCCTTTCGTTACCGAATGAATTCATTCTCCGGGAGGGATGGACGAAATACATTGCTCGAAAAGCTTTCGAGAACGATTTACCGAGTGAAATCGTTTGGCGAAGAGACAAAATGGGTTTCCCTGCGCCTGAAGAGAGATGGGTTTTGGAGAAGAATCTCTTTCTAGAAGAGGCAGTAAAAAAAAGTAAGATCTTTAGAGAGATTAATCCGCTCCAAACACCTTGGGAAACGTTTTCTACTAATACCCGATTAAGGCTTTTCGAAATTGCGATATGGGAAAAAGTATTTCGATTATAGATAAAGAAAGGTGAATCGATGAAAGTCTTCTTCCCCGTTTTCCAATGGGCGAAACCTTCGATGCGCGGGGTTCTTAAAAAAGTATCCGATCAAACAAGAGCTTTGAAGGGTTTAGTCGCAGATGTTCATACGATTGTATATGGCTTTCACGATACGAAGAGCACTTCATTCAACAATCTCGAATATATTAACATCGAACCTTTACGCGATAACTACTTGTCGCAGTTATGGCAAGTCAGAAAAAAAGGATTCGAGTTGGCTCTTCAACATATCGAAACCTTTCACCCAGACGTTATTTACACAAGATATCCGCTCGGAGACCCTTCTGCTGTCAAATTTCTGAAACGTATTCCTTCCTCTATCCCTGTGGTATTCGAGCAGCAGGCGATTGTCCTTAAAGAGTTGAAATCTTTAAAAAAACGCATCTATTTTCTTGTTGAAGGGCTGTACGGTAAGCGATTAATCAATCTCGCAGCCGGGGTGGTCGGTGTGACCGAGGGGATCACCCGCTACGAATCCCATCGTATGAAAAATGGTCGCGCAATTCTGATATCGAACGGAGTGGGTGTAGACGCCCTCCCATTAAGACAACCGCCTCCTTACGATAAAACAAAGCTGGAAATTCTATTCGTCGGGTCTACGAATCCTTGGCACGGATTAGACCGCCTGCTTAAGGGCATCGCTAATTATAAAGGCGATGTCGAGATCACTCTTCATATCGTTGGAATTGAAGAAGACGGTTCTCTTCGGTCGTTATCGAATAGTCTTCACATCGAAGATCGTATACAATTCCACGGATTCAAAACCGGTCAAGAATTAGATGCTTTTTTTAACCTCTGCCATATCGGAGCAGGGAGCTTCGGGATTCAGCGAAAAGGATTAACAGAATCTGCCGGGCTGAAGATGCGGGAATATTGTGCCCGAGGACTTCCGTTTTTTTTAGGGCATCAGGACCCGGACTTTCCTTCGGATCTATCATTCTGCGCTTTTTTCCCGGCTACAGAAGAACCCATCGATTTCCGTCTGGTAGTCAAATTTTACACGAACGTTTATTCTTGCCAAAACCATCCCGCATTTATAAGAGAATACGCGTATAAAAATCTCGATTGGTCCGTGAAGATGAAGAAAACCGTCGCGTTTTTTGAACAAATTCTCGCAGAAAGAAGGTCGTCGAAATGATAAAAGTCA
>Ga0209097_10004270_pt1 | contig 10642 bp, 10 predicted proteins | sample AD_UKC052_MetaG_FD_184419 | JGI IMG/M metagenome (GOLD analysis project Ga0209097, IMG submission 184419) | Active sludge microbial communities of municipal wastewater-treating anaerobic digesters from USA - AD_UKC052_MetaG (SPAdes) (version 2) | ecosystem: Engineered > Bioreactor > Anaerobic >... | reverse complement strand
TACCTATCGAATATCCGAGAAAAGGCGCAATTGTTACGTCCCACTCGCGCCTCACGGTAACATGATATACCGGAGCAAATGTGATGTTCCATGTTTTAAGAAGAAATCCCTGCTCGTTCGGATAGTCAGCACCGAATGTCGATTTTTGAGCGACTAAAGCCCGCGCGAGTTTTCCCTTCACACCGAAATGATCAAGCGGCATATATTCACCGAACATTGAAAAAGCGAATGAATAATGCTGAAGTTCGACCTTCTTGGTAACTTCCGAATCTTCAAAACTATAAGTCGTGCCGCTTACAAAATCTTTTTCTGCTTTGATAATCGAACCTGAAACTAGACCCATCCCGAGCGAAGCGCCTGCAAATATCTGCCCCGCATATGCTCCTTCCGGCGGTTTATCGAGATCTTCAAAGACAGACCTGTCGGCAGAATAAAGCGCACCGGAAGCAAAAAGAACAGCAGCTATTATTAAACGGCGCAATCTCATGATGCCTCCCTATTGAATGATTTTAAACCTGCATGAATTTCTTTTCAATCATTATTATCAAACCTTACGAAAATAATAATCAGTTTCTCTCTTTGCCTCTAAGATATATTAAAACACCTGAAACGGCGCACAAAATAAAAACCGCCGATAGAAAAAGAAATCCTTTAGGAGCACCGAATACATCAACGACCAGACCGAAAACAGGTCCGATTCCAACATATAAAACTCTCGAGCCCATGCTCACCGTTGATAAAACTGTTGATCTTATGTGACTTTCCGCTTTTGAATTTATGATATCCAGAAAAAACGGAGTCGAAACACCCCACAGAAATGACTGAAGAAATGATAGAATTACAGCGTATTTAAAAGAAGCAACCGCAATAAAAATAAGGGGAATCATCATGAGCAATGAAAGAGTTCCCTTTTTTCCGATTAGTGCTGAAATTGAATGAGAGAATCGCGCACCCAGAGCAGAAAAAGTCTGAAAAAAGAAAAAAAGTATTCCGTATGCCGACAGCGGAATTTCAAGATCAGGCAGAAGCAGAAAATATCCCCATATGGATATTATTCCGCATGTAAGAACAGCACCTGAGACAAATCCCGCACTCAATATGACGGGATGGCGGATGCTGAACAGTACAGCGGCAATGATTTCTTTCATTACACCTGAACGCCGCACTTCAGAATTTCTAACATCGCGCATAAATGCCGCAGAGAGCGGAATCATAACTGCAGTCGCCGCATTGCAGAAAAAAGGAAGCCTGAGTGAAATTGAACCGAGGAACCCCCCGGCAACCGAAGAAAGTGCCGCACCCACACGTGCGAAAAATTCCGCATGACTTTCTTTTTTCCGGTACTCAGAAGCTTTTCCTTCTGCATGGAGAGTATCATATAAAAGGGCTGATTCTGTTCCCGAGCACATGCTGAAACCAAAACCGAGAAACACTTCACATAGCATAAACAAAATAAGGGATGATGAAAAACAGTAAATGAGAAGCCCGATGCAGACAGCTATTCCGCCTGCAACAAGCGTTCTTTTCCGGCCGCATCTGTCAGAAAAATAACCCGACGGAATTTCGAACAAAAGCATAGAAGCCGAAAAAACTGCCTGAACCAAGAGTATCTGAAATGCGGAAAGATTATTATCCTTATAAAAGGGAATAATTACCGGAGCAATCAGAAGAAAGTCCCTGAAAAATTTAAAATTATAGAGAAGGTGTATGTTTCTGTTCATGCTATGACGGAATATATTTTTCAACGTCCATGTAAAGGAAATAATCTTTTCTATATATAATCTTCAATTGATTGACATAAAACACGCCAGTTTTAGCCTTATCAGGTGATCAAAATAATTAACATAAAGAAAAAGTCACCTGCCGATAGACAAGGTCTTCTTGCAGGCGATGAAATAATCAGCATTAACGGCATGGAAGTCAGGGATTATCTCGACTATAAATTATATTCCACAGACTTCCCTCTCGAATATATCATCAGACGTAACGGCGAAACATATTCTCTCATCTTTGACGAAGAAGAAGACGCATACGACAAAGGCATTGATGTCGAAGACATGAAAATCAAACATTGCGGAAACAAATGCATCTTCTGCTTTGTAGATCAGAATCCAACCGGCCTCCGAAAAGGATTATACCTAAAGGATGAAGATTTCAGATATTCATTTCTTTACGGAAGCTACTTTACGCTCTCAAACATCCGGGATGAAGATCTAAAAAGAATAAAACAGCAGCATCTCTCTCCTCTTTATATTTCCGTTCACGCGGCTCAAAAAAAAGTACGCATGAAACTTCTCGGTATCAATTATGATGACGGTTTCAAAAGAAAACTGAGCTTCCTCACACGGAATAAAATCGAACTGCATACGCAGATCGTTCTATGTCCGGGCGTCAATGACGGCAAGGTTCTTGACGATACGGTAAAATTTCTGCATTCCCATCATCCGTACGTTTTATCAGTAGCAGTGGTTCCCGTCGGCAAAACCTGTCACCGGGATAAGCTTTTCAGCATTGATTCTTTTACAGAAACAACATCAGCCGTAGTCATAAAGCAGATTGAATCCCTTCAAAAAGTTTTTCTTGAAAAGTCAGATACCCGTTTTGTTTTTGCAGCTGACGAATTCTATCTGAAAGCCGGCTTTAAAATTCCGAATAAAAATTATTACGAAAATTTTTCGCAATACGAAAACGGCGTCGGCATGAGCCGAATCTTTCTGGATGAATTAAAGCGGGCAAAAAAAACATTTCCGAAAGCAATGAAAGAAAAACGCAATCTTCTCATCGTTACGGGAAAATCTTTCTATCCGGTTCTCATCAAACATCTTCTTCCCGAACTTGAGAAAATACAGAACCTTTCAGCAAAAATAATCGCTGCGGAAAACCGCCTTTTCGGAAGCAGTGTAACAGTGTCAGGGCTCCTTTGCGGAAACGATATAATTCATGCGGTAAAGCAATCGAACTTTCAAGCTGACAAAATCATTCTTCCTGACACATGTCTCAATTTTGACGAAATATTTCTCGACGACATGACACTCCCGGCTTTGAAAAGAAAGCTCAAAACTGATGTTGAAATTTTTACAAAATTTTCTTGCCTCTTCGATTAAATAATATTAAAAACTTCACCATATAAACATTTGGGAAGTGATATACCAAAGCACTTTCTGATTAATCTAACGGATATACGGCGGTGTTAAGGTGAAAATCAGATTCTCATATTTCATTCCTTTTCTGATAGGACTGACTCTTTCAACAATCCTCGGATTTACAGTCTGGAAGATTTTCTTTTTTATTTTTTCATACATCGGCTTCTGCATCAGTCTTGGTCAGATTTTAGAAGCAAAATTTAAAATCACCGACATCGGAAGGCGCATTGCAATTTTAATGATCTGTCCTCTTTTCATTGTCTTTTTCGGATTAATACAGAGAGAAAACATGCAGTTGGAAGAAACCGTTTTCTATTTTACTTATTTTCTTTCAACCGGATTATTTGCAAGAGTTCTCATTCACTATGCCATCGCAAAAGTTTTAGGGCCTCTCATCTGGGGCCGCGGTTTCTGCGGATGGGCATGCTGGACTGCTGCAATACTCGAATGGCTTCCTATAAAAACAAACTGCAAAATCCCGTCTAAGTATACTTTTTTTAGAATTCCCGTTTTTGCGGCATCACTTCTTATTCCATTTCTATTCATTAAATCAGGTTACGACTATATGCAGGGTCATATTATCGGATCTGACCTTACTCTTTTTCAGACAGCAAAATTCGACCAACTGATTCTTTTTCTCTGCGGAAACGCTATTTATTATGCCGCCGCCGTAATACTCGCTTTTGCATTCGGCAAAAAACGTGCGTTCTGCAAGATTCTGTGTCCCGTTTCCCTTGTAATGAAATTTCCGTCGCGTTTAGCGCGCATAAAGAAATACCCTTCAGGTAAGAAATGTATTGAATGCGGAAAATGCTCATCATCATGTCCGATGGATGTGGATGTCATGAGTTATATCAAGGAAGGCAAACCCGTGACATCAACCGAATGCATTTTATGCGGAATATGCAGTACGGTGTGCCCTGCTAAAGCAATTAATTGAAAATAAAATCTCCTTGACGCAGCAAAGACTCAAAGAGACCTTCAACAATCGGCTCTCCTAGCTCAGTGGATAGAGCACCGGCCTCCGGAGCCGGGTGCCCGGGTTCGATTCCCGGGGAGAGCGATATTTAACAAATTCACCCAGACTAAACATTTTTTAATTTTGAATTAAATTATATTTTCAAATGTTCTCTTTTCTGTAACATCCCCGTTAATTATCAAAATTTATTAAAATTAATCTTGTCTTTATGCTTCGTTCTAAACTATGGTTACTTATGCAGAAAGAGGTCAAGAAAACGATTTCTTCAAGTCATGAATCCGCAAGGATCTTTGACAGGGTAATCGGTTTGGCTTTTACGATATGCTTCGCGGTTTTCGGTTTGATACTTGCCGGAAGATGGGTTGATAAAAAATTCGGATTCCAGTATCTTTTCACTATAATTTTCGCGGCATGGGGTTTTTCTGCTTCAATGGTTTATCTTTATATAATGTTAAAAAAAGATAAACTTTAGAAAAGGGGAATTATGAAATCAAGACAGAGCATAAAAATTCTGTTTCTGATAGCGGCTTTGCTTGTTTCTGCAAATCTGTCCGCGGTGCCCTACCGCACACCCACTGAACCCGCTCACGAACAGGATCCGCTGATGCATCATCTCTCGGATCACGGTTATATTGAATTTCCCGGAATTAAAATAGAGCTTCCTCAATTCAAACCGGTTCAAATAGGATCTTTCAGCTTTGATTTCTCCTTAACGAATCATTTTATCTTCTACTGGATAGGTTTTATTGTTCTAATTCTCATTCTCAGACGCTTTAAAAAGAAAAAACTTGTACAGACCGGATTTCTGGGACAGATGATAGAAGCAATTGTTCTTTTTGTCCGTGACGATATCGTTAAACCGGCAATGCCGCATGACTATAACAAATATCTTCCTTTCTTCCTGACTCTTTTTTTCTTTCTGCTCCTTCAGGATATCATCGGGCTTTTCCCTTTTATGAGTCAGGCAACAAAGAATTTATCAATAACCTCCGCATTCGCCTTTATTGTTTTGATTGTATGGCAGATTGCGGCAATAAGCAAACACGGTTTTTTCGGTTATCTTAAAACTTTCATGCCGATTAAAAAGGGAGACATGGCAACGCCTGCCGTAATCGGAATGAACATATTTCTGTTTCCGCTAGAATTCATGCAGATACTCACAAAACCTTTTGCTCTTTCAATCCGCCTTTTCGCGAACATGGTTGCGGGACATGCGGTGATCCTAACTTTTCTTCTTCTCGGATGGAACAGTGTTAATCTCAGCTGGAATATCGGAGTCATCATCCCCGGCATTTTCGGAGCAGTATTCATATATGTTTTAGAAATACTCGTAGCTTTTCTACAAGCCTATGTATTCACACTTCTTTCGGCGATGTTCATAGGAAATTCGTTGAATGAATCACATTAATATAAGGAGACTTTTATGGAACTTGGAACAGGTTTAGCGCTCTTCGGAGCAGGAATCGGAGCAGGAATTGTAGCACTCGGCGCTGGTCTTGGTATAGGAAAAATCGCATCATCAGCGATGGAAAGCATTGCACGCCAGCCGGAAGCAGCTTCAAAAATTCAGACACTGATGATTCTCGGTGCAGCGCTTGTCGAAGGTGTTGCCTTCTTCTGCGCGCTTATCGCGTTTCTTATTTATAATGGAAAATAATCGAGGCAGATATGGTTTCTCTTAATCTCGGATTATCAATATTAATCGTAGTCAGTTTTCTGATAACTTATGTGATTTTTGCAAAATTTTTCTGGAAACCGATTCTGCGTACTATACGCGAACGCGAAGAGATGATCCAGACTGAAATCGAAAGCTCTAAAAAAGCTAACATTGATTCCGAGAAGAATATACGCGAAAGCGAAGAAATTCTTCTTAACACAAAAAAAGAAGCCGAACGTATAATGCTCGAATCAAAAAGAAACGCGGAGAGAATCCGCGCGGACATAATTGAAACGGCAAAACTCGAAACGCAGATGATTCTTCAGCAGGCGCGCGATCAGGTTGAAATTGAAAGAGGCCGCATCATAGAAGATTTAAGAAAGGATATTGCAGGGCTTACAATACTGGCTTCACAGAAAATTCTGATGCGGACATTAACTCCTGAAGAAAATGACAGAATAATTTCTGAAACCGTAGACAGGCTAATCAACTGATGGATAAATCACTGATTTCTAAAAGATACGCGAAGGCTCTCTGCGAAACTTCCGTCAAGCTCGGCAAGCTTGATGAAGTTTCCAGAGGAATGCTTTTTTTCACCGAGAAGTTTTTAGCCGATCAGAAAATAATGAATTTTCTTTTGTCTTCTTCAGTTTCGCCTTCAGCAAAAAAAGTTTTTATTGAAGACAACCGCGAAAATCTCAGCACTCTTTTAAGCAACTGCTTCAACATTATGATTGACAATGGGAGATTTTCTCTTTTTGAAAAATTCTGCTTTGAGTGGCATATTTATGAAAAAAGACATAGAAAGATTGTTCCTGTAGAAATAACAACTTCATCAGAATTATCAGAAAAAAACAACAGTCAGATTATGAATTTCATCCGGAAATTATTCCCAGACTGCGAATATGAAATAAAAAACGAAACAGACCCTTCCATTTTAGGAGGGTTTATACTTAAAATCGATAATGTCATTTATGACTACAGCGTATCCGGATCTTTGAACCGGATGAAAAACCATATAATGAATTCATCGGTATAACGGGCGGTAACATGCAGATCAAATCAAATGAAATTGCACAGGTTCTGAAACAGCAGATAGAAAATTATTCGTCCAAGGGCGGAGTCGAAGAAACCGGAGAAGTTATTCTTGTCGGCGACGGCATAGCGCGCGTTTCCGGTCTTGACAAAGTCATGAACGGAGAACTTCTCGTTTTTCCGAATGACGTAACCGGAATGGCGCTTAACCTCGAAGAAGACAATGTCGGAGCTGTACTCTTCACAGGCGAAAACCTCATCAAACAGGGAGATACTGTAAAACGTACAGGAAAAGTCGCGGAAGTCCCTGTAGGAAAAGAACTTCTCGGCCGTGTCGTAAATCCTCTCGGTGAACCCATTGACGGAAAAGGTCCAATAGCCTCATCGCAGAAGTATCCCATCGAAAGAAAAGCTACAGGCGTTCTTACCAGAAAATCCGTAACTGAGCCGCTTGCAACCGGAATCAAGGCAATCGACGGATTGATTCCAATCGGACGCGGTCAGCGCGAACTTATCATCGGAGATAAAAAAACCGGCAAAACCGCTGTTTGTATCGACGCTATAATCAATCAGAAGGGTAAAGATGTTTTCTGTGTCTATGTCGCAATCGGTCAGAAAGCTTCAACTGTCGCGAATATTGTAGCAAGGCTTGAAGAATTCGGCGCGATGGAATATACCATTGTCGTTGCATCCACTGCATCCGATCCGGCGCCTCTGCAGTTTCTAGCGCCTTATTCCGGATGCGCTATGGGCGAATTCTTCCGCGACAACGGAATGCATGCCCTTATCGTTTATGATGATTTAACAAAACAGGCTTGGTCATACAGACAGATGTCGCTTCTTCTTCGCAGACCTCCGGGAAGAGAAGCCTATCCGGGTGACGTCTTTTATCTTCACTCACGCCTTCTCGAACGTGCGGCTAAACTTAATGACGAACTCGGCGGAGGCTCTCTTACAGCCCTTCCTATTATAGAAACACAGGCGGGAGACATTTCTGCTTTTATTCCGACAAACGTAATATCTATTACCGACGGACAGATGTTTCTTGAAGCGAATCTTTTCAACTCAGGACTCCGTCCTGCAATCGACGTAGGTTATTCGGTTTCACGTGTCGGAGGTGCGGCGCAGATTAAGGCAATGAAACAGGTTGTAGGTTCTCTTAAAATTGACCTGGCTCAGTACCGCGACGTTGAGGCTTTCGCTAAATTCGGCTCCGATCTCGACGCGGCTACTCAGGCTCAGCTCAAACGCGGAGAACGTCTAATCGAAATACTCAAACAGTCTCAATATTCACCGATGCAGTTTGAAGAACAGATTATGATATTTTTTGCCGCCACAAACGGATATCTTGATGAAATCGATGTTATGGCAATTTCTAAATACGAAACAGATCTTCTTTCATTCATAAAAAACAATCATCAGTATATTCTTGATGAGATCCGTGATAGAAAAGAAATTTCTGATTTTTTGAAAGAGAAAATACATTCTGCCGTAAAAACTTTTTCCGACAGCTTTACTATCGAAAAACAGATACAGGCAAGCAAAGCAAAAGGCGGCAAAGTAAAAATCGGCGGAGATTCAAAAGAAAAGATAATGCCCGATTTCAAGAATATGAATCTGAATGAAGAAATAGAGGTAAAGGAAAGCTCTGTAGCTTCCAAAATATAAAATGGCCGGATTAAAAGAACTAAGACAGAGAAGAAAATCGGTAGCTTCAACGCTGAAGGTTACTTCAGCGATGAAGATGATCGCAGCTGGTAAGCTTAAAAAGTCTCAGGACAACATGATCAAAGCCCGGCCTTATTCGGCAAAAATCCGCGAAGTCATGCAGATGCTTGTTTACGGATCAGAATCTTTTACAAGCGATTTCTTCATCAAAAGAACAGGCGACCGCACGCTTTATATTCTGGTAACGAGCGACAAGGGTTTATGCGGAGGATTTAACGCCAATATAATAAAGGCTTTCAACTCGGATTTTAGACCCGAAATGGATCAGATTATTTCAGTCGGCAATAAAATATCCGCTCATCTTGCGCGAAGAGAAATCGTTACAGAGTATTCTTTCGTAAATGCGTTTTCTAATTTTGATTTTTCTCTGGCTGCTTCTGTCGGATCCATGGCGATCGATCTCTATAAGAAAAATAAAATCGACAGGGTAATTCTAATCTATAACAGATTCGAATCCGCTCTCTCTCAGATAGTTGTCCGCGAACAGCTTCTTCCTGTTGAACTCGAGGCTACTCCTTCAAGAAAAGCAAATCTTGCTCATGCAAAAATCACGGCAGAACCATCACCCGGAGAACTTTTCGACAGCATTTTTCCGCGCTATGTAAACTATCTTATCTGGCGCGGTCTTCTTGAGTCATTCGCAAGTGAAAACGCGGCGCGGATGACAACAATGGACAGCGCGACTGAGAACGCAACAGAAATGTTTTCTACGTTCACGCTTCAGATAAACAAAGCACGTCAGGCGGCAATAACTCAGGAGATTTCCGAAATAGTTTCGGGTTCTTCGTTTGCATAATATATAATTTCGAGTTTGGAGTTAAAATGAATACAGGTAAAATAATACAGATTGTCGGAGCGGTTATTGATGCTGAATTCGGCGACGGACAGCTTCCGGGAATTCTGAACGCTCTCATAGTTGACGTCACCGACCGCAAACTTATTCTTGAAGTAGCACAGCATCTAGGCGGCAACATTGTTCGATGTATCGCTATGGATGCAACGGAAGGTCTGACAAGAGGCATGAAAGTAACGGATACAGGTGAACCTATCACCGTTCCGGTCGGAAATTCAGTGCTCGGACGAATGCTTAACGTCACAGGAGACCCTATAGACGGAATGGGCGAAGTCAAAAACGCACCAAAACTTTCGATTCACAAGGAAGCACCCGGATTTGACGAATATCTTACCAATGTTGAAATTTTCCCGACAGGAATCAAAGTAATTGATCTTCTCACTCCTTATCCAAAAGGCGGAAAAATCGGACTCTTCGGCGGGGCAGGTGTCGGCAAAACCGTCTTTTTAACTGAACTTATGAACAATGTTGCAAAAGTTCTTCAGGGAAATTCAGTATTCGCTGGAGTCGGAGAACGCACACGTGAAGGAAATGACCTCTGGCATGAAATGAAAGAAGCCGGAGTTCTTGAATCAACTGCACTTGTCTTCGGCCAGATGAATGAACCTCCCGGAGCACGTCTGCGCGTTGCGCTCACCGGACTTACAATAGCGGAATATTTCAGAGATCATATGAAGAAGGATGTTCTTCTTTTTATTGATAACATTTTCCGTTTCACTCAGGCTGGTTCAGAAGTATCTGCACTTCTTGGACGTATGCCGTCTGCTGTAGGTTACCAGCCGAATCTTGCTACGGAAATGGGTTCCCTTCAGGAAAGAATTGCTTCAACTGTCAACGGATCGATAACTTCGATTCAGGCTGTATTCGTTCCGGCGGATGACTATACCGATCCCGCACCGGCAACGGCTTTTGTTCACTTTGACGCAACTACAAACCTTGAACGTTCTATCGCGGCAATGGGAATATATCCGGCAGTAGATCCACTTTCTTCGACATCGAGTGCGCTTGATCCGCGTATTGTCGGCGAACATCATTACAATACAGCAAAGGGTGTTAAAGAAATTCTTCAGCGCTATGCTGAACTTAAGGACATCATTGCGATTCTCGGAATGGATGAACTAAGCGATAACGACAAACTTATAGTAAACCGTGCGCGCAAGGTTCAGAAATTTTTGTCTCAACCGTTTTTTGTTGCGGAACACTTCAGCAGCATGGAAGGCAAATATGTTAAAATAGAAGATACAATC
>Ga0209097_10004266_pt1 | contig 10652 bp, 5 predicted proteins | sample AD_UKC052_MetaG_FD_184419 | JGI IMG/M metagenome (GOLD analysis project Ga0209097, IMG submission 184419) | Active sludge microbial communities of municipal wastewater-treating anaerobic digesters from USA - AD_UKC052_MetaG (SPAdes) (version 2) | ecosystem: Engineered > Bioreactor > Anaerobic >... | reverse complement strand
CTTTGGGATTGATTTTCGGTCCCGCCAGGCTTACCACGATCATACCGGCCACCGCAAATGCGAATGCCAGGCCCATACAGATCAGGAAGGGGATTTCGTAGCCGCCCTCACCATTTGGATAAGCGGTGTAAAGCCAGGTTTTATTGCCCAGCATGGCCGGTGCAAACTCATTAAAAAACACGGAAAGGATAAATCCTGTCAGCAAACCTACCACGCCCGCCGCGCCGGTGGTACGTTTCCAGAACATACCCAGCAGGAACATGGCGAACACGCCCGGGCTGATGAAACCCGTGTATTTTTGAATAAACGTAAACCCGCCTTCGCCGCCGATGTCGAGCACGTCGTCCCAGGTGAGGAAAATAGCCAGCAGCATGGAAACGCCGATCACGATACGTCCCATGCCCACCAGTTTTTTCTCGTCGGCATTTTTGTCGATGTAGTTTTTATATAAATCCAGCGTAAAAATGGTGGAAATGGAATTGACCTTGCCTGCCAGGCTGGCCACGATGGCCGCCGTGAGTGCTGCCAGTGCCAGGCCTTTCAAACCAACCGGAAGGAATGTAAGGATCGAAGAATACGCGTTGTCCGAACTGAATTTTCCGCTGGAGGCCATGGCTTCCTGCAAACCGCCGTTCTGGTACAAAACATAGGCGGCAATACCCGGCAACATAACGATCACCGGCATCATCAGTTTCAGAAAACCCGCAAAAAGAATACCCGTACGGGCAGTTTTGAGGTCGGCGCCGAGCGCGCGCTGAATGATGTACTGGTTGCAGCCCCAGTAGTTGAGATTCACAATCCATTGTCCCGCAAAGTACATGGCGATACCCGGGAGCATGAGGTATTTATCGATTTCAGCCTGCGGTGAAGCATCCGTCGGCTTCGGGATGATCATGTGAAAGTGGTCGTCGGCCTTGGCAAGCAGGTGGTTGAAACCTGCCAGTGCATCCGTGCCGGTACCGAATCGTTCGCTCACCAGGGTTAACGCCAGATAGGTCGTGGCAAGTCCGCCGACAATGAGTACAAAAACCTGGATTACGTCCGTATACCCGATTACTTTCATGCCACCCAGCGTTATCACCAGGGCAAACAAAGCCAGTCCGATCATGATCAGGTGAAAATGTCCGCCGCCTGCCAGGTTATTGATCGCCACCGCACCGAGGTAAAGGATTGACGTCAGGTTGACAAGTACGTACAGGAATAACCAAAACACGGCCATGATGAGGCTGACCGTTTCATTGTACCGCCGCTTCAAAAACTGCGGCATGGTGTAAATGTGGTTTTTCAGGTAAATGGGCATAAAGAACACCGCAACGATAATGAGCGCAATAGCAGCGATCCATTCATACGCAGCCACCGCCACGCCGACCAGGTAGCCATTTCCGCTCATACCGATAAACTGTTCGGCCGAAATGTTGGACGCGATGAGGGAAGCGCCGATGGCCCACCAGGTCAGGGAACCTTCGGCCAGAAAATAATCTTTGGTGTCCGCATTGGCTTTTCGTTTCCGATTGTAGATCCATAAACCGTAGCCGGAAACGACCAGAAAGTAAAAGATGAAAACTGCCCAGTCGAGCGATTGTAAACCTTGCATGTGGGTGTGTACTTTGAGTTGGTTAATGTTGTGTGTTGGTTATAAGTTATTGGTTATTAGTGTAGTAACGCTTGGACAATTCCAGTTGCCAAGCGCTACTACACTAATAACCAATAACCAATAACTAATAACCTTCCTGTCCATAATAAGCATCCTTCCCATGTTTCCGGAAGTAATGTTTGCTGATGAGTGTCTGTTTAATGGGGGGCGTTTGTGGGTTAATTTGAAGTGTTAAGGACGCCATTTTAGCCAGTTCTTCCAATACAGCGGCATTGTAAACGGCTTTGGCGGCGTCCTTTCCCCAGGTAAAAGGCCCGTGGCAGGCGACCAGCACCATTTCTACTTCCTCCGGTGAGAGGTTCTGTTTTCGAAAAATATCGAGAATCTGGTTGCCGGTTTCATGCTCGTAATCGCCCAGGATCATCTCGTCCGTCATCACTTCCGTAACTGGAACGGCTGCCGTAAGGTGGTCGGCGTGCGTAGTGCCCAGGTTTGGGATCGGGCGCATCGCTTGTGCCCACGCGACGGCATGTGTCGAATGCGTATGGCAAATGCCGCCAATCGTTTCAAAATGCCGGTACAGCAGCAGGTGGGTTTTTGTATCCGAAGAGGGGCGCTGAGCGCCTTCCACAAGATTGTTTTCCAGATCTACCAGTACCATGTTTTCCGGCCGGAGTTCCGTGTATGGCACGCCGCTGGGTTTGATGGCCACGATCCCCGCTGCCCGGTCGATCGCTGATACGTTGCCAAACGTGTAAATGGCCAGGTGCTGGCGCGGGATTTCCATATTGGCTTCGTATGCCGCTTCTTTTAATGACTTGTACAGGTTGCTCATGCGATGGTTCGATTAGGCTCTTAATCCCAGTTGAAATGGCGAATTTCTCCGTTCAGTTTCCACTCCTGCGGCACCGGCGTTGCCATCCAGTCGAGCGGCTCACCGACAGGCTGTTCCATGGATGCTGCCTGAAAACAGGTTTTGATAAATGCTTTTTGTTCCGGCCCCACGGCTTCGGGTTGTGCGGAGATAAAAAGCGGTGTGCCGCTGGCGGCCACCAGTTGCATCCATTTTTTGTTTCGCTCCCAGGATACCTGCGGCGTAAGTCCGACGCAGTCGGCATCGGCGGAGTAAAAAGTGCCGTGGTGCGCGGCGCGGAATGCCAGGGTATTGACGCCCATTTTGCGGGTGCGTGCCCACTCTTTCCCGCTGGTATCGTCGCCGATACGATTGAGTTCAAACAAACCGGCGGAAAGATGGCTGATGGTGTTACAACCGATGATACAGGTATCGCCGGCGGCTTCACGAATGGTTTCATAGAGGTGGCGGATAATTTCGGCGTTCGTTCTGCTGGTATCGTTCATGGTCCAGTTGGGCTCCGTCATACCTTCCGTCATTTGGAAACCCCAGCGTCCCAGAATATCGTAGGTGGTATAGTCAAATTTTACCAGGTCGTATCCCCACTGCCGGTAGCGTTCGAAATACTTTTTGATTCGTTCCAGGTTTTCAGGAATGGATGGGTCCAGTACAGGCTGCCGCGCATCTTCCCGGCCCTTTATCATGGGCAAAAGGAGATTTTGCGCATCGTTTGTGCCTGCACACAGCGGGCGTGTCCAGATACCCGGACGCATTCCTGCTTCGCGGATTTTTTCGGCCATACGGCCCATGTCGCCGAATTTGGCATTGGGCGTTTCCATATCGTTACCCCAGGAAGAGTCTCCGGGCAAGCGCGGAGAGGGTTCGAACCAGCCTGCATCAATCACAGAGAAAGGCCGGTTTTTGAGTCCGTCTGCCGCACCGGCCAGCAGGCGGGTGTGTTCCAGAATAAGGGCTTCCGAATTATTACCGTAAGCAAAATACCAGTCATTGATACCGTATACCGGTTGCTTGGGCATTAGGGGGTTTTTACACATTTTTTTGCAAAAACGCCGCAAGGTCTGGAAGGGCGATTCGCCCTGAATCCCTTTCATTGCCACAATTTCTGCAACCGGCAGCACCCGGTCTTTCAACCGGACCCCGTTTCCGCCGGAGCGGGTATCGAGCGTCAGCGCGAGCGAGGTATCCGACAATTGCCAGTAGCAAAAAGCACCTGCTCCTGTGCGCACCCCGAATCCATTTGTTGTTTTGCCGTCAAATTCGATAAAATACCAGGGCAGACGTTCCGCTTCCACCGGCTTATGCCAGGAAACATCGCCATAGGTGCGTTCCCAATGGTCGTTCATTACATGGGTACTCCTGTTCACCCTGGTTGTTTGCCATTTCAGGGTAATACTTTGAAGCGCTGCATTCGGTGCAGATGCTTCCACCATGATGCTTTGCCGGCGCTCTGTCAGGCGCACCATTGCTCCCTGATTTTCCCAGGAGTTCCCGTTCCGGACAAGTACGACTACCTGGTCGTTCAGCACCGCTGTTACTTCATCCGGCAGGATCAGAAGATCTTCTTTTTTCTGCCAATTCCCGTAAAACCCGTCCATGAACAGGACAGACCCTAAAGAGACTCCGGCAGTTTTGATAAAATTTCTTCTGTTCATAATTTCTGAATTTGGATTTGTTAAAGTTCCAGCACCACCACCGATACGGGCGGCAAGGTAACTTTCAACTCCTCTCCATTCAAAATTGCGCCTTTAAAAACTGCGGGTTTTATCAGATCGGGATGATCAAACGTATTGTAATCCTGTACTTTTGGGGAAGTCAGGATACGTCCGCTTACATTTTTACCTGTTACACCGCGCAAAGCGATTGTAATTTCCTGTGGGTGATTCGGGTCGATGTTGACCAGGGAAATGTGCACTTTTCCTGCTTTATCCCGGCTTGCTGAAGCAGATACGGCCGGCAGTTTTTCACCCCCGAACGTGTAATCGTTCACCTTCAGGTCGATCGGCAGCAGGAGCGCATCCTGATGCACATTGTACATTTCGAGCACGTGGTAAGTAGGTGTGAGCAGTATTTTATCACCTTCGGTCAGCACTACAGCCTGGAGCACGTTCACACATTGCGCGAGGTTGGCAATGCGCACCCGGTCGCAGTGTTTGTGAAAAATATTGAGCGTAGCGCCTGCGATCATGGCGTCGCGCATGGTGTTTTGCTGATACAGGAATCCGGGATTCGTGCCGGGCTCCACGTCGTACCAGCCGCCCCATTCATCTACGACCAGGGCGATCTTTTTGGCGGGATCGTATTTGTCCAAAATGGTCGAATGGCGGGTAACCATTTCTTCCATTTGCAGGGCGGATTTCATGATTTTGAAATACTGTTCTTCTGTAAAATTGGTAGCCGGGCCCTTTTTGGCCCAGTCAATTACGGAATAATGGTGCAGCGCCACACCTTCCAGCATGTTGTGCGGTATGTCGCGCAGGAGCACTTCGGTCCAGTTATAGTCGGCATCGCTGGCGCCGGATGCGACACGGAACAAGTGGTCGTTATTGCCCCAATCTGTCATAAATGTGGCGTATTGCCGGTAGATATTTGCGTAATATTCCGGTTTCATGTTGCCGCCACAGCCCCATACTTCGTTACCTACCCCCCAAATCTTGGCGTGCCAGGGCTTTTCACGGCCATTGGCTTTGCGCAGGTCGGTCATCGGGCTGCCGGTTTCCTGGTTCGTGTAACGCACCCAGTCGGTGAGTTCCTGCACCGTGCCGCTGCCGACGTTGCCGGCCAGATACGGCTCGGCGCCGATGGCTTCGCAGAGGTTGAGAAAATCGTGGGTGCCAAAACTATTGTCTTCCGTCACCCCACCCCACCAGACGTTTTTCATGGACGGGCGTTTGTCTTTGGGGCCAATGCCGTCTTTCCAGTGGTAAGTGTCGGCGAAGCAGCCGCCCGGCCAGCGCAGATTGGCTACTTTGAGTCTTCGCAACGCCTCGATCACATCAGTACGCACGCCGGCGCGGTTGGGGATTTTCGTATTGCCTTCGCCCACATAAAAACCGCCGTAAATGCAGCGACCGAGGTGCTCTGCGAAGTGGCCGTAAATGTTCCGGCTGATCGTGTCGCGGCCCAGATCGGCGTTCAGGGTGATCCGGTTTTGAGCGGATACCAGTTGAATGGCGCAGATTATGAATGCCAGGAGTAGTGTTTTTTTCATTTTTGATAATTTAAGCGAGGTGTCAGAGACCACATTTCTATTTCGCACATGCCGATATCACTCGTGTGCGCCGTGCTCTTTTAAAAAATTTACAATAAGAGGGTCAGGAAAATAAGTTCCGTGATCCGATTCAACAACATGGGAAATATAAAACAGCGGGGTGTGCCCTGAAGCGTCCACTGCATTAATACGAGCGCCGGCAAGCAACATCGTTGCTAAAACATCCACTCCTTCCTTGCCCCTCAACCTGGCGGCTATGTGAAAGGGTGTTATCCCCTGTTTGGTCGCCGCATTAATATCCGCTTTCCTTTCCAGGAGATAGTTGAAGGTCGCCAACTGGTTGCTTCCCAAAGCCCGGTGAAGCAATGTATATCCATCTGCATCGACGTCGCCAACAGGTTTATACCCGTATCTGACAAACAAGTTGATCGTACTGGTGTCGATGTTGTTATGTCCCCATAAGATGGGCGTTTGGCCGGTCCGGTTTTTGATTGAGGAATTTGCTCCACGCTCCAGCAACAGCCTGCACACACGGTTGTCTGTATTGGTGAACGCGGCCTGATGCAGCGGCGTTCTTCCATAATTATCGCGTGTGTCGGGATTCGCTTTCCCGTCGAGCAGGAATTCCACGATGGAATAATTTTGTACAAAAGCCGCCTTGTGAATGGCTGTTTCTCCATTTTTGTCCAGAGCGTGAATATCAGCCCCGTTTTCCACAAGTATTTTGACAACAGAGAGCATATCTATTTTTGAAAAATCGTATTTCTCTTTTTCCACCCATTTGGCGGGATTGGTTCCTGTGGCAACAAGCAATGGTGTCTCACGGCCGTAACCATTCGGCCGCTGCCGGGCGCCTTGCTGAAGTAAAAAACGGACCAGCTCCGACCGACCCATGGAAGCGGCACAAAACAGCGCGTTGCTTTCTTCGCAATTAACGTCGATCTTTTTTTCGAGCAGTAGCAATTTTACGATCCCCAAACTGCCCGATATCGCCGCTTTTTTCAAAAACAGACAGCCTTGTGTGTTCAAATAAACGGCCGCACTGTCGGGGTTGCTTTCTAGGGTCGTTTTGAATTCCTCCATCTTGTCCGTTTCCGCAAATTCAATCAACTTTCCAATCACCGTTTCATGCTGTATCCGGTCTCGCCCAAAGTATTTCCGGGCAAAACAGTAGGCAAGACAGCCAAAAACCAGCACAATCCAAATCAATTTTTTCATTTCCTATCGCATATTGATTGGGCAAATTGGATCAAGAAATATCAAAAAGTTCAATCAGCACTAAAAAATTTCCAATTCATGCACCCCGCCCGAAACGCCGTCCTGCCATTGCATTTCCAGGCGGATCGCCGTCGTTTTCACGGGTTCGAACTGTACGGTATTCCAGGCATCGCGGCTGATTTTAAAACCTTCTGCTGCGTACACCGGTTTCCATTCTCCGTTTTCGAGGTACAGGATGCGCCAGGATTTCGGCACCCGGCAACCGCCTTTGCGCACTTCGTCATCGAACCAGAAGACGCGGGCGGTTCCTACCTGTTCGGGTTTGCTGAAATTATATTGCAGCCAGTCGGTGATCCCGAAATGCGGCCACCAGTGCACCAGCGAACTTTCCTCATCCGACGAGCTTTTGGGCGCCACCTGGTCCGCCACGTTTTTCAGATCGCCGTTGCAACCTTCCGAAGCGGCAGCGGTAGAAAGTGTGGCCAGTGTCGGATGCGTGATTTCCGGAACGACGCGCAGGTCGTGCGGCAGCCAGACCAGCATATTGTCGCGGCCGCGATTGGCCCAGGCGTAATATGGAATGGCTTTGAGCGCCATTTTCTCCAGATCGGCAGTGTGCGGTGCAGTTTTCTTTTTCACCAGAAATCCGGTGAGACCAAGGGTTTGTACGCCGCCGAACAGTGTGGTTTCGAATTTAGAGTTCACCGGAAGCGAATCCGGCACCAGCATATTCAGCACGTGTTCATCGGCCTGGTCTTTTCCTTCGAGGCAATATACGAGCGGGCCTCTTTTCAGCGCAAGTCTGCCGGCATCGGCCTCAACTTTGGCATTCGCCTGGACCCGCTGGGCGGCCATCGGCAGGTCGAGTTCGACCACGTCTTTGGCGTTCCATTTTCGTTCAATGATGGCGTAGCCGTCTTCAAATTTGGCGGGAAATACTTTGCCGTTTACCCGCAGGCTGACCGGGTTTTCCGAAAATGCATGAAAGCGGTACAGATCGAGCGGAACAGCATCGCCTTTGGCCCAGCCGGGAATTCGCACTTTTAAGGAAAACGTGTTGGGTTTGGCCGGATCGACGTGTATTTTTACCAGGCCGTTCCAGGGGAAATCCGTTTCCTGGCGAACGTTCACTTTTACTTTCTGACCTTTGCTGTTGAGGTTTTCAAACGAGGTGCTGCTGGCAGCAAACAAATTGACGTACAGGTCGTTGCTTTTGCGCGCATACAGCATTCCGGGCAAACCCGAAAAAAAACGTGTCAGATTCGGCGGGCAACAGGCGCACCCGAACCAGGCGCTGCGCTCCACGTTTTTGCGGCTTTCCAGCGGGTTGGGGTAAAAAAAGGCGTCGCCGGAAAGCGACAAACCGGCGTTCAGGGCATTGTACAAGGTGAGTTCCAGCACGTCTATGTAACGGCTGTCGCCGGTGAGTTGAAACATCCGCTGCGTCCAGAGCACGAACGCGATGGAGGAACAGGTTTCGCAGTAGGCGCTGTAATTCGGCAGGTCGTATGCGCCGCCGAAACCTTCATTACTTCCCGTAGCGCCCACGCCGCCGGTGATGTACATCTGGCTGCCGACGATGTCTTCCCAGACGGATTTCATCGCCGCATCGTATTCGTGCGTGCCTGTGTATGCAGCGATATCGGCAACAGCCATAAACATGTAGGCGAGCCGCACAGCATGTCCGACAGCGACGCGTTGTTCCTTTACTTTCTGGTGGTTTTGGGAATAGGGCTCTCCGTAACCGCGCGTTTCGATGAAGAATTTTGCCAGGTTGAGCCAGCGTTTTTCGCCGGTAGTCTGAAACAGTTTGACCAGTCCGATCTCGATTTCCTGGTGGCCCGGGGCTTTGGCGAGTTTGCCGGGTCCAAAATCGCGATCGATGAGCGCTGCGTTTTTCAGGGCAATGTCGAGCAGGTTGCGTTTTCCGGTAGCCGTATACCACGCCACGGCGGCTTCGTACAGGTGCCCGGCGCAATATAATTCATGGCTGAGTTTGTCTTCATTGGCCCAGCGTGGACCGTCAAGCCAGTCCAGAAAAGCGCCTTTTACAACAGGCTGTGTATCTGTGGCGCCCGATTTTTTCAAACGCTCGGTGATGGTGCGCCAGGTATACACATATCCGTCGGGTTCCTGCGCGGCGGCAATGAGGCGAATCAGGGAATCAACCCGCGCTTCCAGTTTGGCATCGCGGTGGTTCGTAAGCGAAATGGCCGCTCCCTCAATACTTTTATACACATCCGAATCGTCGAAGGGAAACTGCGTGCAAACATTGCCGGAAGTGTGACCTGCGGCAATGTCGAAGTTTTTGAGCCGGCCGGTTTCTTCGTTTTTTTGAAACGTAACCGGAATGGTGACTTTCCGAACCACTTCCAGCCTGGGCGCCCAGAACCGGTCTTCCAACTGTACCTTTTGAAAAGGTATGGGAACGATCGGGTAGTTTTGTGCGCTGATGAATTGCCCGGTAAACAGGAATAACGCAACCCCAAGAAGAATTTTCAAGTGTTTCATTGTTGCGGTTGATTTTCAATGAATTCTCCTAAAATCTGGTATTTTAGGTACAACTTTTCATATACCGCTACCCTATCCGGCTGCGGATGAAATTCCGCATCGTAGCCGGAAGCCATTGCTGCCCGGGCCGCTGTAAGTGTCGGGTAAATGCCCGAAGCAGTAGCCGCACAAATAGCGGCGCCTAAAGCGCAGGCTTGCTCCGACCGCACAATACGGATGGGCATATTCAACACATTAGCAAGGGTTTGCATCACGAAAGGCGATTTTTTCGACACCCCTCCGATCCCGATTACCTGCCGGATCGGCACCCCTTCCGACTGAAAGCGCTCCACGATGCGGCGGGCGCCGAAGGCCGTGGCTTCCACCAGGGCTTTGAATATTTTGGGGGCATCGGTGCTGAGATTCATGCCGGCGATGGCCGCTTTCAGGGTGTGATTGGCGTCGGGCGTACGGCGTCCGTTGAACCAGTCGAGGGCTACCACGTCGTGTTCGAGCACCGGCAGGGCGGCCGCTTTTTCCGACAATGCCGGGATGATTTTTTCCACCAGTTTTTCCGCTTCGGCTTCCGGTAAAAGGGTGCGCAATGGAAATGCCAGCAGGTTTTGAAACCACGCATACACGTCGCCGAAAGCCGATTGTCCCGCTTCCATACCGAGCATACCGGGCATGATAGAACCGTCGACCTGGCCGCAAATACCGCGGATCAGTAAATGTCCCACTTCTTCGTTCGGCGCAATAAGCATATCGCAGGTGGATGTTCCCATCACGCGCACCAGCGAATAGGGTTCGATGCCTGCTCCGACAGCGCCCATATGCGCATCGAAAGCGCCCACGCCAATGGTAACGGTTTCAGGTAAACCCAGTCGTTGTGCCCATTCTTTTGAAATGACGCCCATGGGTGCTTCCGCCGTATAGGTATCGCGAAATAGTCGTTCCCGCAACCCACTCAGTAAAGGATCCAGTTGCGTTAAAAACGCTTCGCTTGGCAAACCTTCGAATTCCTCGTGCCACATGGCTTTGTGTCCAGCCGCGCAACGCGAACGTTTGAGCGTCAATGGATCTGTATTTCCTGTAAGCACCGCAGAAACCCAGTCGCAGTGTTCCACCCAGGAAAATGCCGCGTCGCGAATGGCTTCGTCGGTGCGCAGGGTGCGCATGATTTTTGCCCAAAACCATTCGGAGGAGTAGATGCCGCCGACGTATTTTGTGAAATCCGTGCCTTTGCTGTGCGCCAACGTATTGATTTC
>Ga0209097_10004264_pt1 | contig 10652 bp, 9 predicted proteins | sample AD_UKC052_MetaG_FD_184419 | JGI IMG/M metagenome (GOLD analysis project Ga0209097, IMG submission 184419) | Active sludge microbial communities of municipal wastewater-treating anaerobic digesters from USA - AD_UKC052_MetaG (SPAdes) (version 2) | ecosystem: Engineered > Bioreactor > Anaerobic >... | reverse complement strand
TCCGGAGCTTGCGTCTCAAGCCCTGGTCGGTCACTGGCCTGGTACCGCTGTGCTCAAACTGTGGGCGCAGCAGCAACGGATTCCTCCTTGTGGGTCCCCGCATGACCAAGCGCGAGCGACTTCGAAGTTCGCAAGGAACGCAGGCAGCGGCTCCGCCAACACTGAGCGCACAGCTCGACGCGAATACAGCCTCCCTTCGCTGCTAGAGAGTCCCCATCCTGAGTTTAGGAGGCGGGCACATGCCTGCTTACTGACTACCTCGCCGCACCTTTGCAAAACAGACTTTTCGGAATTCCTCGGCTGCTTGCTGGACGCGCAATTCCGTGCAGCGGGGTCAGTGCCAATCGTTGCAATTGCAGCGTTTATTGGCGGTTTTGGGGTGGCGGTAACATCCATCAGGTTGGCTTGGCAGGTCAGCCCCAAAGCACATCGGCAGCAGCAGCGAGCGATGTCGATGAAGGCCAGCCAGCCTGGCAAGTGCCCAGCAGCGGACTTCTTTCTGGACGAAGACTTGATCCGGCTACGCTGGCTCACCTTGCCCGCACACAAGGGGCGCTCGACATGGTGCAAGGTCGGCTCGATGACCACTGCATCCTCAACGAAGGCAGCCTGCAAGTATCTCCTATCGGACAGCGCAGCACCGACGGCAAGCACTGCATCATCAATCGAGAAGTGAAAGACCGGCGGACGGGCAAAACCATCCGCACCGAGCAGCAAGAACTCAAGGTAGGCCAGCCGGTTTTCCGAGACCCCACGACGGGCCGCATCTGCATCAAGGCAAGCGCTAAGAGCAAGCACGACTGCCCCGTGGCCATCGACCCCGAACACAACCGCGCCATGACTCTAAGCGAGCGCGCTGGCTATCACGGAGCTATCGGCCTGGTGAACAAGGCTGACAGCTACGTAAGCACCGCTAAGCGTGGCGTTGCTGCTCTCAGTGAACCTTCTGAGCTAAGCACAGCCGCCATCAAAGCTGGTGAGCGTGCCGCTAATGGGCAAATCGAGCTGTCGAAACGCTACGCGACCCAGCAAAAGCCAAAGAAGCTGCGCGCAGTGCTTGGCACACCGCCATCGACAGCGCTGAAGTCAGGATGAGACGACCGGCTCCGATCGTAATGTTGGCGTAGGTTACGCCCGTGCGACGAAGCTTGGCGCAGAGCTACATACGATGGGAGCCGGTCATGCAAAACACTACTCGATACGTTGGTCTGGATGTTCACAAAGAAATCATTGCTGTCGCCGTCTGTGATGAGTCCGGGTTTGCGCAGTCTCTGGGCAATATTCCCAATACTCCCGACGCCGTGGCGCAGCTGATGCGCAAGCTGGCAGCGCGCGGCTCGCTGCAGGTCGCTTACGAGGCCGGTCCGTGCGGCTACGTCCTTTATCACCAGCTGCACAAGCTGGGCATTCCTTGTCTGGTCGCTGCCCCGACGCTGATTCCGGTCCGCTCGGGCGATCGCGTCAAGACCGACCGCCGCGATGCCCTCAAGCTGGCGCGCTTTCTCCGCTCGGGCGACCTTACTGCGGTCTTTGTTCCCGACGAGCATCACATTGCGCTGCGCGACCTGCTCCGCTGCCGTCAGGATGCCAAGCAGGACCAGCGCCGCGCTCGCAATCGACTGACCAAGTTTCTGCTGCGCGAGGGCATGTCCCCGCCTCAGCCTTGCAAGCCCTTCTCGGAGCCTTATCAGCGCTGGCTCCGCTCGCTTTCCCTGTCGCTGCCCGCCAAGCAGCGCGTGCTGTGCGACTACATCGCTGAGGTGGATCACGTCGACCAGCGCGTAAAGCTCCTGGAGGCCGACCTGGCAAGCCTGATGCCCTCGATGCCAGAGCCCATGCAAAAGGTCGTCGCCGCGCTGCAGAGCCTGCACGGTGTCCAGCTGCTCACCGCCGCCACCGTCGTTGCCGAAGCGGGCGAGCTGGGCCGCTTTGAGCACGCCGGACAGCTCTTTAGCTACGCGGGCCTGGTCCCCAGTGAGTACAGCTCGGGCGGGCCAGCTGGGCAGCACCGCGGCGGGCTGACCAAGACCGGCAACGCTCACCTACGCCATATCCTCGTCGAGGCTGCATGGCACTATCAGAAGCGACCCGGTGTCTCGGCGGCACTGCTGCGGCGGCGACAGGGGCTGGACCCGCAGGTCGTGCAAATCGCAGACCGCGCCCAGCTGCGCCTTTACCGCAAGTTCAGTCGCATGGAGCAGCGCGGCAAAGCCACCTGCAAAGCCGCCGTCGCCGTCGGTCGAGAGCTTTTGGGCTTCATGTGGGCCATCGCCAAGCAGACGCGCGAGGCCGCAGGGCTACTGTCCGTCTCATCGCCAAAGCCCCAAACCGCCGCCACTCAAAGTCGCTGCAATGCAGTCCCCGACAGCAAGCGCGCCCGCAGCAAGCCCAAAGCCGAGCCCAGCCCAGGCTACGTCAGGCTCCGCCGCAAGCTAACCCAGGCCCACAGCAGCCTCTAACGGACATCTAGGTACGTAAGCAGTCAGTCAGGCAGTCAGGCAGTACAAGCACCAGCAGCAAAGACATAGCGGCCTCCAGAAGAAGGGGCTGTGCGACGGCAACATGGGAGAATCCTCGCGGCCCCCCCGGCGGCAGACACAAGCTCTGACCCGCGACTGAAGTGCGAGACAGCTCCCCACGGACGGAAGACTATGCGGCGGCCTCGCGTCGATCCGCGGATATCAGAGTGAGAAACCGTCGAAGTATTTCGCACAGCCCCTCCTCCTGGAGACCGCAGAAAAAAACACGTCCACGCATCTGCTACCTTGACGGGTCGTCTCATATCAGCAGCACAAAGCTGGTGGCACAAGCCGCTAGAAAAGAAGCTGGACGACGCAGCTGAGGCTGGTGGCGGTGGACTGGCGGACTTGCCGGTGAACGTGGCGACCGGCGCTGCGATTGGCTCTGTCTTACGCGCGGGCGAGGCGACGCTGGAAGTCGCCGAAGACTTGCGCAAGGTCGAGCGGGCCGCTCTGTCAAAGGAAGGAAGGCGGCACAGCTTGCAGAGGAAATTGAACAGGGCGCATCAGCCTCGGCCAAAGGGGGCACCTACGTTTTACAAGACCCAGACACCGGTCAGGTGATGAGAACCGGGAGAACCAAGGACCGCAAGCGGCGCGAGCAGGAATATAAACTGCACCCTGAGACAGAAGAACTAAGGTATCGGCCCAAGCCGATGACGGACGATTACTCTGCTCAACGCGGGCATGAACAGCTGCTGCACGACGAGCACAAGCCGCCGCTCGACAAGATTCGCCCGATCAGCCCCAAGAATCCTCGACGAGAACAATACCTGGATACTGCCCGACAGCTGGCCCGTGATAAGCAGTAGGAAGACCGATGCCTAGATGGAAACCGAACTACAAAGAAGGTGACTGGATTGCGCTGCCGCTGATTCGCCGTGGTGGGTGGGGGCTCGGGCTGATTGCGCGATGTAAGGCCCCCACAATCATCGGCTATTTCTTCGGACCTCGGTGGACGGAGCCGCCGACGATGGCTGCTACTACAGGACTGCGACGCGAAAGCGCGCTGATTGTGGCTGATTTGGGCGACCTTGGCTTTCGCAAAGGTGAGTGGCTGGTCGTAGGCCACCAGCCAAACTGGAACCGAGCCGACTGGCCGCTGCCGTTGTTTGCTGCTGAGGATGGCCCACGGCTCTATCTGTGTACGCTCCAAGAAGAGGACCCAAGCGAGCTGGTTCAGCATCAGGGCATCACACAAGAAGATGCAGACCGCCTGGGCGCGATTCCCCGAGAGGTCTACGGCTATAAGGCGTTGTCCATCACCCTCGACAAGCTGCTTGCTGAGCGAGAGGCGCAGACGGCTGCGTAAGCAGTTAGGCCAGAGAGGCTGATGCGTTGTCTACATGGCCCCCAACTGCCCCAACTGCCCCAACTGCCCCAACTGCCGCTGCACCTGCGCCCTCAGCAGGACTGACCCTGCTGCACTAGCGTTCGCAAAGCGTTCGTTTACATTTGAAGCTGCGGACTGTGCGATAGCTATTGCGGCTAAATTGCCACTGCGCCGAACGCGTTCGCGAACGTTTCTTGGAACGGGTGAAGTCCGCGATATATATCAATTTTTTTAACCGAACGCGTTCGAACGCGTTTCAAAATAGAGCGAGTTGATTCTCAATAACAACTTACGCTGACTCGGCTAACATGCGTTCGAACGCGTTTCTGCGGAAAGAATCAAGGCACCTTATCTTGGCGTTATTAATCAGTAGTAACCGTTCGTAACGCGTTCAGGGGCATTTTCGATTTGGTTGCTGCAAGCAGGGTCAGTGGCACGTAAAATTGCTAAATACTGAAAGCTGAGTATTAGCGGGTACTTCTGCGGCTGCGAACGTTTTTAGTAACGCTAAGCGGGTCGATGGCACTACTTGGGGCCATCGTAATTGGCCAAAATCTGACCCACATGGGCCGCATGCTGGCCAGCTGCGGTAGATCTAGCTGGTGCGCAGGTGCCATCAAGTCGCAAGTTCCGCGCATGCACGAGACAACTGGCGAGGCGACAGCAGTGGCCTAATGATGAACGCGGACAAAAACTGTCCAAGACGAGCGCTTCACACTCTCAGCCTGCGAGCAGCTCGGCAGCGCTAGCGACGGTTGCGACACGCTGCAGCCACGCAGCCAGCAAGGCTGGATCTGAGCAGGCCATAATCCGCCCCTCCAATTCCGCTGACACCTCAACACCGCGCGAGCGCAGAACATGCAGCAGCGTCTCAGCCACGACCGCGCGGCCTGCCTGAAATCCTTCTGCACGTCCTCTTACCTCACCTTGCATGCGCTCCGCCTGCACACGCTGCTCCGACAGCTCCGCAAGGTTCTGCGCCCACTGCCCAAACTCCTGCGGGTCAGTCGGAGGCGGCGACAGATTCGCAAGCACCGCCTCTCCCATCTGCGGCACAGTCGGCAGGTCCTTCCTTATCGCATCGACTCCGCAGAAGGTCGCAATCTTCTCCAAGCACGCCTCGCGCACGCGAGCCGCAAGCACCAAGACCTGCGCCTGCAGCGTCGCCAGCTCCGAACTACTGATGCGATACGACATCGAATAGCGCGCATCAATGTAAGCGCGCTTCAGCAGATCAAACAGGTGCTTCTCTTCCGGCTCCGTCTTCGGTAGCACGCCTGCCATCAGCGCATGCTGCTCACCTGCGAGATTTCCAAGGAGCTCAATGTCGTGGGTGCGCTGTTTGGAACCCACCCCATAAAACACCAACACAACGACTGGTAGTAGTGGCCTATCGGTGGCACCCGCTGCATGGACAGCAGGCCGTGCAGCGGGGAGCCAAGCAGGTCTGCGGGCAGCGACAGGCCATGTGCCGGCTGGCCGACGGGGCGTCTTATGAGGTGCCCGAGTGGATGCTCGAAGCCGGGACGTGCGCTCAACACACGGAGGGGCCGCCGCAGGTAGACCTGAATGCGCTGCGCGAGGTGCAGCGCGTCCTGTGCGCCGTGAAGCGCTCCTGGGTGTGCGACTCTCAAGGGATTGCTTCGCTCTCGGAGGGCTCCCTTGGAGAACAAACAGACTCATCCCATTCAGCTGATGCTGCCTCTGTCCCCTGCGACGGCTCCCTCCCTGATCGAGCCGCTCCGGGGGCAGGTGCTCTGCGTTCTGAGTCGGCTGCCGCAGCAAGTCGCTCAGACCGCGCCCCCCGGAGTCCCCGACCCGCTGGAAACAGGAGCTGAGCATGCACTCTAAATTGCTCGTCTCTCACCTGAGCCGAAAGGCTCTGATCTACATTCGGCAGTCCTCCCTAACGCAGGTGCAGGAGAATCGCGAGAGCCAGCGGCGCCAGTATGCTCTGGAGCAGCGCGCTCGCGAGCTGGGCTTCGCCGAGGTAGAGATTATCGACCAGGACCTGGGCCGCTCCGCCTCCGGAACCCAGGCCCGCCCTGGTTTCGAGCGCCTGGTGGCGGCCGTGCTGGCCGGCGAGGTCGGAGCCGTCTTCTGTCTGGAAGCCTCGCGCCTGGCGCGCAACGGGCGCGACTGGCACCACTTGCTAGATCTATGTGCGCTGACGGGCACGCTCCTGTGCGACCCGGACGGAATCTACGACCCGCGGCAGAGCAACGATCGGCTGCTGTTGGGGCTCAAGGGCAGCATGAGCGAATTCGAGCTGACGCTGCTGCGCCAGAGGGCCCAAGAGGCTCGCTTGCAAAAGGCCCAGCGCGGCGAGCTGCGCTTGCTGCTTCCGGTGGGATTTGAGTGGACCCGCGACGGACGCATCGTGCTGGACCCCGATCTGCGCGTACAGCAGACCCTGCACCTGATCTTCCGGACCTACACGGAGCGAGGCAGCGTACGCAAGGTACTCACGTACTTTCTGGAGAACGGACTGCTGGTTCCCTCCGCGCAGCGCGGCTCGTATCCGGGGGAGCGTATCCTGTGGAAGCGTGCGACCTACGGAGCGATGGAGTCGGTTCTGACCAATCCGGTGTATGCAGGAGCCTATGCGTTCGGAAAGACAGAGAACCTCACGCGCGTGGTGGAGGGCCGCGCGCGCTCGAGCGCAGGACTGCGAAAACCTCGGGAGCGCTGGAAAGTTTTGCTCCCGGAGCACCATCCCGGCTATATCTCCTGGCCCCAGTATCTTAGGAATCAGGAGGTTATGAAGGAGAACGCACACCGATGTCGGCCGCAGGAGCGCAAGGCCGGTCGCGGCGGCGGGGCGCTCTTGTCAGGGATGGTGCGCTGCCGTCGCTGTGGACGGCGGATGCTGGTGCTGTATCGCAACGCAGAACTTCCGCGCTCGCGCTGGAGCTATGAGTGCACCGGAGAAGGAGCCTCCCGGACCACGCGGTGTCTTTACCTGGGCGATGGCGTCTTACTGGATGCTCTGATCCGTACGGAGCTTTTGCACGTGCTGTCTCCCTTGGCGGTCGAGGCCGCCATCCAAGCGGCTCAGGTCCAGCACCAGCAGGCGGCCGACTTGGTACGGGCCGTCGAACTGCAATGGGAGCAAGCGCGATATCAAGCGAGTCTGGAAGCGCGGCGGTATCAAGAGGTGGATCCGCACAACCGCCTGGTGGCACTGGAGCTGGAGCGCCGATGGGAGGCGGCACTGGCTCGCGAGGCGGAGCTGGAACGGAAGCTGGCAGAGATGCGCAGCGAACCGTCTTCCGTATCGGCTCCCAGCTTGGAGCAGCTGCTTGCGCTGGCGCAGGACCTGGAGGCGGTGTGGAACGCGCCCCAGTCGGACATGCAGCTCAAGCAGCGCTTGGTGCGGCTGCTGATTCACGAAGTGCTCTGTGACATCGACTCCCAGCGGATGGAAGCCGTGCTGGTGCTGCACTGGCACGGAGGCCGCCACTCCGAGCTGCGGATGCCGCTACGCAAGCGTGGCGACAACGGATGCCGGACTCCCGAGGAAGCGGCGAAGCTCATTACCGAGCAGGCCGAGACGCTTGGAGCCGAAGCGATGACAATGCTGCTCAACCAGCGCGGGCTGCGGACGGGAAGGGGTCGCCCCTTTACGTCCAAGAACGTCGTGGCGTTTCTCAGGCACCGTCGACTCGGCAAGTATGCCCGCTCAAGTCCGGTCGTCGCGGGTGTGTCGCTGCGCGAAGCGGCGCGGCGCCTTCAGGTCAGCACGCTGACTCTGCGCGCTTTCATCCGGCGGGGTCTGCTATCGATGTCGCAGCGCTATGGCCAGGGACGTTGCTACATTCCTGATGAGCAGCTACATACTCCTCAGGTGCAGGCCGCCGTCCGCGCTGCCCAACGCCACCCCAATTCTCTCCTGTCCAAAGCTCAAAAGCGCGCTCCGTCATCAAACACACACATCGATTCAGGAGGTGCATAATGTCGTCGGCTCGTTAAACTGGGCTGAGCCACTTGAGTTGGTATAGGTAGCTGCACCGCTGTGCGGAGCGGGCAGTCGCATAAGGACGCTCCGCTGTCAAACAGCGCTACATGCAAGCCTAGAGACGTCCTAGCGGTGCATCCGATCGAGCCGGAGCCAGCGGTCTCCTTCGCTCCAGAGGATTCCGATGACACGCGCCCGCAGGCGCAGCTTGAAGCGCGGAACGTCGAGCGGATTGCCCGAGGCATCGAAGTACACAACGATGTACTCGGCAGGGCACGGAATTTCGCAGGGAGGCTCGATTGGCTCCATCTGGAACAGGCGGGTTCTGCGCTGCCGTGCCGTCGGGAACCAGTGCACGGTGTACGTCTCCGCGCCGACGCGGCGGCAGCCTACCCGATACCCGACGGCGCCGGCTGGGGCCGCGCCGCGGATGAGAAAGCACGCGCGTGCGGGATCGGACATCTGAAAGAACTCCGACGAAGCGTCTGGCGAAATCGGGAGCGGCGGAATGCTGTTCCAGAATTCGAGCTCTTGTTCTTCGACACGCTCTCGGCGGTTGTTATCGCGGCAGCCGACACTGCAATATTTCTTTGAAGGATAGGGTTTCTTGATGAGCTTACTGCAGTGTTGGCAATTATAATACATCATAAAGATTCTTGCCCCCGATGATCTACTTTAAGAAATAATCTTCGTGATACAAGAATTTTTTACTGCACAGACATAACCCTTGTAATCGACTCATGTTTTCGGGGCCACGAGCAAGCTCGGCAACCGGGCTCCCGTGCGCCGCAAGGACGGGCCGCGTAAGTCCACGCGGAGACCGAGCCACGCAAACACCCAAGACCACTGAGGCTGGCGGACGGACTGTGCCTGCCGCCCAAGCGCTATGTGCCAATTGCCTGGCTGTCCCGCCAGCTCATCACAGGCCAGTTCGCCGGGCTTGCTGTTCCAGCAAGCTGCGGCAACAAATTGGAGGAAGTCCTTATGCAAATTTTATGCTTACAATCTAACAACGCGCAGATACAGCGGAAATTCCAGCGACTCTGTTTTGAAGTTGGGAAGTTAAAGCACGGCATCAATTTATAGCCACAGCTTGGCTGGGACGTTGGATGTGACGTGCGAGCTGAGTACCTGCAAGTAGCCGGTTCGCGCAGTGGGGTAACGGGGCTGAATGAGCCGACGCACCCGCAGGCCGTTCTGACGGCGCGGTCCGCAGGCGCTGGGACCGTAGTCTGCAGCACCGCTCACAGCCAGCATGCGCACCGCCTGCTCGCATGCGAGGGACCAGTTGGTTCCGATGGTTACTTGGGCGACGAAGCTGCGGAGTCTGCGTTGTGTGGGTCTATCGCCAAATCGGCTCAATCCGTATCTCTATAGAGTTACTCGCGGGCGCTTCTCCCTATCGGCTTTTAGTCAAAGGAGCCAGGCTCCGTTCGACTGCTTGCCCACATGCAGACAAAGTCCAGCTTGGATCGGATCAGCAGCCAGACTCGAACGTCGACACCAAGGCTCATCGCCGCACGGTTGCTGCACCCTGGCCGCAGTCTTGACCGGCTTACTAACTCCGTGGATGTCGTGATGGCTGCGGCTCGTGGCAGCTTGGGCTGTTGACATACGCCCAGCACGATTGCCGCCGTCCAAAGCAATGGCGGCAGCGTCTTGCCCTGTTTGGCCGTGCGTGCGGTGCTGCTGCACGTAGCAGCGCTAATGGAAGCATCCGGGCCGCAAGCCCAAGAATTAACCGCGAAGCGCTACGCGGAGAAACTGCACCGCTGAGGCTGCAGCCAGCTTTTCCCGCTCGCCTCGCGTAGCAACCCCCAGCGGTATCCGTAGCAGCGCCTGACAAGGTGCCAATGCGGACGAAACGCCAAGCGTAGCTGTGCCGACGCGATGCGCCGTGCGCTTGCAGCACAAGGTCAAGCCGGTTGCTCGGCAGCTGCGCCAGCTGAGGCGGGCAGTGATCACCGGTTGTGCAAGTAGCGCCTACCGAGTCAGCCGGGCCGCTGGCTTGTTGCTGTCTTCACTTATGGCGAGCCTCTGCAGTGAGCGCTGCGCACTAGCTTCGCGCGGGCAGCGGCTGCCGTTTCATCGCTATGCCAACGAGCAGCCCGCTAGTAGCAGGCAGAATCATGCTTGCCCGGAATTGCCGGGCAGCGCACAGGGTAGAAGAGAGTAATGGCAGCCCCAGGTGTTCTTTACCTGAAATTTACCAACGCGCGTACGAAGCAATGGCAAGCTGGCTCAGGCTTGGGTAAGTCTTACACAAGAATTTCTGAGCACTCCAAAGAGGCTGATAGCAACCTGTGGTGGGCTTGGGTAAGTCGTACCCAAGAGTTTCGCGGCACCTCTATTTGGAACATCTGGTCAGGTAGGCGCGAGTGAGATTTACCTAAAATTAACCATTCTTGGGTAAGTCTCACCCAAGAACGCCCGAGCTTTGGCCGGTCTTACCCAAGATTTTCGGGACACCCCAGGAAGGCAAAGAATCGTTCTAGCTCTGCTGCTGCGCCCGGCTGAGCGAGGAGGCGCAGCAGCGCAACCAACAGCGAGCTAGGCTGCCCGCTCTGCGACTTGATGCGCGACAGGTAGCCCTGACTGACGCCCAGCACCGCCTCGAGTTTTCGCTGCGAGATGTTCGCCGTTGCTGCCGTTACCAACTGTGCCGCCGCCCCGCGCAGCGCGGCCTGATACGAGCGAAGGAGCAGCGGCCCGAGCTGGTCACAAGTCGCGGGGCTTAGGAACTCCGCAGCGCAGCGCCCGCATGTGGGGATCGAAAAGTCGGCGGGAATTGGCAGCGCGCCGATATTTCGATAACGCATTGTGCGCCCTGGTCGCTTTCTCG
>Ga0209097_10004262_pt1 | contig 10654 bp, 8 predicted proteins | sample AD_UKC052_MetaG_FD_184419 | JGI IMG/M metagenome (GOLD analysis project Ga0209097, IMG submission 184419) | Active sludge microbial communities of municipal wastewater-treating anaerobic digesters from USA - AD_UKC052_MetaG (SPAdes) (version 2) | ecosystem: Engineered > Bioreactor > Anaerobic >... | reverse complement strand
GGTGCCGATGAGCCCGCAGCAACTGCGCAAAAAACGCCAGGCCATTTTTATGCACCAGAGCCAGAAAGACCGCGCGCCTTTCCCCGGCGACGACAGCCGCGAATTCTGGCAACGTGCAGAAGACCGCAACAAGGGAACTGCCCAGATGTACCGCGACCTGGGGCTGGCGGAGTACGAAGCGATGGAAGCATTTGTGCGGTGGAAAGGGTAGGATATGAAAGATCTGAAAATCAATCACTTGCAACATGTCGGTATTCCGGTTACCGACCTGCGTACTTCGGAAGCCTTTTATGAAACGCTGGGCTTTCAGAATGTCATGTCTTCCACTTTCGAGTTTGCCGGAGAGGCAGGCGGTAAGGTAGCGATGATGAAAAACGGAAGCGTAATCATCGAATTGTACCAAATGCCCGAAACGGAGCTTCGTAAAATCCGGGAACGTGGAGACGGCCATATTGACCACGTCGCTTTTGATGTGGATGATGTGGAATTCACCTTCCAAACCCTGAAAAATGCAGGATTCCAGGTTCTGGAACCAGCGCCCGTATTTCTGGCCTTTTGGAAAAACGGGTGCAAATATTTTAATATTCTTGGGCCGGACGGGGAACGACTGGAGTTTAATCAGATTTTATAAGCGCTTGCGCTGTCTTTCTTTTGCTAAAGCCCTTTGATTTTATTCTTTTCAAGGGCTAATTCCGGCTCGTTCGTCGTAATAAAATCAAATCCCTGCCGCAATAGCCAGTCCATTTCCTGGGCTTCGTTCACCGTCCAGGCATTGAGAATGATTTTGTTTTTCCGGGCCATTTCAATCCATTCGGGATGCGCATGGAAAACGGAAAAATGGTAGTCGGCGCCGCGCACGCCATCGGTTTTCAACTGATCGGGATCGTGATTGCCTTCCAGGTATTGCGTAACGGCTCCGGGTTCCAGTTGCAGGATTTTTTTCAGAATATCGTAGTCGAAACTGATGTAAACCACCCGGCTCTGCACTTTCAGGGCATGCACCAGCCTCCAAACCTTCTCGGCGATCAACTGCCCGCGCTCCTTGCTTGTCTCTGAAGGTTTGATTTCGCAAACCAGCAGCGTATGCTGGTTTTTCGACATGCCTGCCCGCAGGTATTCCCGCAGCGTAGGCAGTTTTTCACCATTGGAAAGCGGGAATTTCACCAGATCGGCATAGTTCGTTTTTTCGATGGACATTTCATTATACGCCGGATCGTGGTTGATCACGAGCGAATCATCTGCTGTCATGCGCACGTCGAATTCCGAGCCTGCACAACCCAGTTCGATGGCCGTGCGCAGGGAAGCGATGGAGTTTTCCGGCAATCCGCGTTTTTTCCAGGCGCCGCGGTGGGCGACCACGGGGTTATCTGCTGCTTTAAAACGGACCTCCGATGCGGGTTTGAAACAGCCTGCAGCGAACAGCAAAACGATTGCCGGTAAAAGTGACTTTGATTTTATATTCATGATTCCCCGGATGTTTTAGTTTCATTTCTAAGTCGCATAATTTATGTCAGACCATGATTTCAATATGATTAATATGATGGCCATGATTATCGAATGCATAATCATGGCATCTTATTAATCACGTTAAAATTAAAGTCAAAAATCCGTTTTAATCCGCAAAATCGCATCCCCATCACAGTCAAACAAATCAGCCCACCCAAACGGGCAGGCTGATCCATATTGTGGTGGGAAATATGGGGCTGGGATTACCAGCGGTTAATACCCGATGTTCTGGGTGAGATTCGGATTGGCATCGCGTTCCAGTTGCGGAATCGGCATCACCCAGTGGTTGCGGTCGCAGTGGGAATAGTCCATTTTCACTGCAGGGCCTACCACACCATTGTTGCAGGTGTAGGTGTATTCGTCGAGGGCCAGCATGACGTCGGTGGCTGTTTCCGCCCGCATCAGGTCATCCCAGCGTTGCGCTTCGAATGCCAGTTCGAGTCTGCGTTCGTTCAGAATCGCCAGTTTCATTTCCGATTTGGACAGAGACGAAGATACCGGCGCAAGTCCTGCGCGGCTGCGCACGATATTGAGCGTGATGGCCGCTTCTGCCGGACTGCCGAGTTCGTTTTGCGCTTCCGCTTTCAGCAGAATGATGTCGGCCAGACGGAGCAGGTAATAGTCGTCGCCGCTGGCCCAGCCGGCCGGGTGTTTCTGTTTGTAATTGAACGGAATGGAAGTGGCCGGATCGGCGCAGGGGTTCCAGTTTTCGTCGGCCCAACTGATCGGATCGCCGTTACCGTCGGTATTCCAGAAAACGATGTTGGCATTTTTGCGTACCACGTCGCCGGCGGCATCGTATGCAGCCACCAGGTCTTTGGAAGGCACGCAGTATTTCTGCCAGCCGTCTTCCGGCGCGAGGTATAGTTCGATGCCCCAGCACGATGCCGACCAGTTGCCGGTTTCGAACGGGATTTCCAGAATGGATTCCGAACTCATATAGTGCTGACCGTCAAAGAGATCGGCATAGTTGGTCAGCAGGGAGTAACCTGCCGGGCTGGAAATAACCGCATTGCAGTGCTCCAGCACGTGGCTGTAATCGCGGTCGCTGCGTTGCGCCCACACTTTTGCCAGCAGGGCATTGGCGGCGCCTTTGGTAGCGCGCACTTTGTTGATGTTCGCGCTGCTGCCGTAGGAGTCGGGCAGGTTTTTGGCTGCCAGGTCGAGGTCTTCCACAATCTGGGCATACACCTCCGCTTCGGATGCGCGGGTTTTGCGTGTGATATCCGGATCGGCCGTATTGGATTGCAGTTCGAGCGGTACGCCGCCGTACATTTTTACCAACTGAAAGTAGTGCATGGCGCGCAGGAAACTGGCTTCACCGATGATCTGGTTGCGGCGGTCTTCCGTGAGGGCCGGATCGTTGATACTGCCGATTTTATCCAGCAGAATGTTGCTGCGGGCGATGCCGCGGTACAGGGCGCGCCAGTTGGCGAAGTTATGGTCGTTGCTGGCCGGCAGAATGAAGCGATCGTAATCGAGGAAGGTTTCCTCGTTGTTTCCGCCGGGGTATGCGTTGTCGGAGCGTACGTCGCTCAGCATCACATTTTCCCACTGGTAATAATCGGAAGCATAAAAAAGATTATAGCAGCCGGTGAGGGCATTTTCAATGTCTTCCGCTGTTTGATAGGCATTGCCGGTGGTGAGGGAAGTCTTGGGCTTGTCATCCAGGAATTTGGTACAGGAATCCAACACCACTACGGACAAGATCAGCAACGCCGCTTGCAGGTAAAAAGCATTTTTTTTCATATTTCTGATTGCGTTGAAATTTAGAAACTGAGGTTGAGGCCGAGGATAAAGTCGCGGGAGTGCGGGTAGGTTCCAAAATCCACACCCGGTGCGGTATTCTGGTTGGTGGCGCCTTGCCCGGTGCTGCTGAATGCGCTGACTTCGGGGTCGAAACCGGAGTAGTTGGTGAATGTGAGCAGGTTTTCCACGGTGCAGTACACCATAAAACGGCTCATTTTCAATCGTTTGAGTTTTTCAGCCGGGATGTTGTAACCCAGCGTGAGCGCTTTCAGGCGGATGTAAGAGCCGTTTTCCACATAGCGCGTCGACACGGCGGAGTTGTCCCAGTTGGACGGAGACACACCGGGGATATCGGTCACGTCGCCCGGATTTTTCCAGCGGTTGAGCACGGTAGCCGACTGGTTCATCGGGAGCACCATCGATTCCGTGAGAATTCGGGTAGCATTGAGGATGTCGTTGCCCTGCACGCCCTGGAAGAAGAAGTCGAGGGTGAAGTTTTTGATCGTGAAAGAGTTGCTGAATCCGAAGATGAATTTCGGGTTGGCATTTCCGATGATGCCTACACTGTCGGCGCCGCCGTCGGCGGTTTTCAGGTAAACGATTTTGCCGGTAGCCGGATCAACACCCTGTGAGTACTTGCCATAGAAAGAACCCAGTGGCGAGCCCGCCTGTACGATGGCGGTGTTCAGGCTGGTGCCCGCAGGATTCACTTCACCTGTGTGCAGGGTGGTGCCCACAATGTCGAGCACTTTTCCCTTGTTAAAGGAAATATTGAAATCGGTGGCCCAGCGGAAGTTTTCGCGAACGAAGTTTTTCGAACTGACCTGGAACTCGAAACCCTTGTTTTCAATACTACCCGCATTTTGCAGGGCGCTCGCAAAGCCGGTGCTGGTGGGTTGCGTTACTTCCAGCAGCAGGTCGGTGGTTTTTTTCGTGTAGTAATCCGTCGTGAACGTGAGGCGGCCGTGCAGCAGCGTCAGGTCGAGGCCGATGTCCACCTGCGATGTTTTTTCCCAGCGCAAGTCCTTGTTTTCCAGCGTAGTAGCAATAAATGCGGGCTGGTTTTGTCCGCCGATCAGGTATTTCTGCAGCGTGTCTACCAGGCCGTACCAGGCATACGGGCGGGAGCGGTCGTTGCCGACGATACCCCAACCGGCGCGGAGTTTCAACTCGTCGATGCCGGTGACGTTTTTGAAAAAATCTTCCTGTGAAATTTTCCAGCCCCCGGAGAACGACGGGAAATATCCCCATTTGTGCTCGGGTGAAAACTGCCCCGAACCGTCGGCACGGAAATTGGAAGTCAGGAAGTACCGGTCATTATACGAGTAATTCAACCTGCCGATCGCTGCCACGTGCGATTGTTGTGCGAAATCGGAATACGGCGTGGCTTTTACATTGCCGGATTCGACGGAGTTGTCGGGTGCGCCGGTGAAGTCATGCGACGATTTGTACAGATTATCATTCGTCTGGCGCGAAGCGATAAAGCCGCCCATCAGCGCCACGTTGTGCTGGTTGAAATTGGTAACGAAGTTGGCTGTGTTTTCAGAAATCCAGTAGTTGTAATCGTAGGTGTTTTCGGCTGCCAGGCCTTTGAGCGACTGGCCGTACCGCGTTTGTACGGAATCCTGGAAGGAGGTGAATAAACCGTTCGATTTTTCAAAGCCCAGCAGGCTTTTCAGTTTCAGCCCTGTGGCGACTTCCGATTCGGCGTACACGTTGCCGTGCACGCGACGGGTGGAGAACTTGTGGTCGGGCTGGTACACCGTGGAAACCGGGTTTTCCAGGTCGTTGATGAACGGGCTTCTGGCGTATTCCTCCGGCTTGTCGGCATCGCGGATGCCGATGTTCGGCAGGGTAGTGTAGAGGCGCGAAATAACGCCATTGCGTTGATTTTCAGGCACATCGATGTCCGACCACTTGTCGTAAGCCACTGCGGTGCCGACTTTCAGGAACTTGACCAACTGGTGGTCGAGGTTCAGTTTGAAAGTACCGCGGCTCAGTTTGTTGTTGAGCACGATACCGTTCTGGTTGATAAAAGAACCGGATGCGTAATAGGAAGTTTTGGCTGTGCCGCCGGTGGCTGCCAGGTGGTAGTTCTGGGTGATGGCGGTGCGGAAAATCTCGTCCTGCCAGTTGGTATTGGCGTTGTATTTATTCCAGTCGGTCGACTCGCCCATTTCGGTCATCAGGTCGCGGAACTGGTCGCTGTTCAGCACGTCCATGCGTTTCCATGCTTTCGAGAACGTAGCGGAGGTATTGAAATTCAGTTTGAGTTTCTGGTTTTTGCCACGTTTGGTCGTGATGATCACCACGCCGTTGGCGCCGCTGCTGCCAAAAACAGCCGCCGAGGAAGCGTCTTTCAGCACGGTGATGCTTTCGATATCCGCCGGGTTGATTTCGTTGGTGTTGTAGGTAGGCACCCCGTCGACGACGTACAGCGGATCGCTGCCCGAGGTAATGGAAGATGTACCGCGTACGCGGATGGAAAAACCGGCTTGCGGTTGTCCGGAAGAGCGGATTACCTGTACACCGGCGGCTTTGCCTTCCATGGCGTAACCAAACTGCGTGTTGCCCCGGTTTTCGAGGTCTTTGGACGACAGAGTAGCCACCGATCCGGTGAGGTCTTTTTTCTTCTGCGTGCCATAACCGACTACAACAACTTCGCCGAGGTTGGTGGAAATTTCTTCCAGGGTAACCGTCAGGTTGCTTTTACCGTCGACAGACACTTCCCGGGTTTCGAAGCCGGTGAAGGAAAAAACAAGTACGGCATAATCCGGCGCATCGATTTTGAAATTGCCGTTTCCGTCCGTGGTGGTGCCTACGTTGGTGCCTTTTACCCGCACCGTCACGCCGGCCAGCGGTTCGTTTTTCTCGCTTACCACACGGCCGGTTACGACCTGAGCAAGTACGTCGGCCGGGGCGGTTTTTTCAGTAATGACGATCAGGCCGCTGTTCAGTTTTTTGTAAAGCAGTTCCGAGCCGGCGAGTACCTGGTTCAGTACGCTTTCCACGGGTTCATCTTCGGTAATTACGTCCACTTTGTTTTTGAGCGCAGGTAATTCGTAGTTGTACAAAAACCGGAGCGAGGTTTGTTTTTCAATGGCCCTGAAAACTTTTTTGAGCTCCGTTTGCTTCAGGTGCAGGGTTACATTTTGTGCATCTACTCCTTTTGCCATGACCTGCAAAGAGGTTAGAAGAAGGAGTGCGGCAGTTATTTTCATAACGCGAAACGATTTTGCAACATAACTTTGCTGAGAAAGCCATCTTGCGATGGGTACTTTTGGCTTCATACAATTAAAAATAAAGGTTGAACAATAGGGAGCCTTGCGTACGATCCTCTTCGTGAAAGGTTCCCGGTTTAATTCTGCCGGGGAATGTTGGCGCATTTCCCGGTTTTTTGTGTGGCTACCGGACAAGTCCGGTCAGTTTCATTTTTTTTGAGTGAGTTTAGTTTAGAATGTGATTGATTGTCAATTCTTTGCGAAACACCAAACACAAAAAACTAAACACCCCTTCTTACGGCTTCTCAATAATAACATCGTTGCCATCTATGCGGAAACGGAAGGAGGCGGTGAGTTGTAAAGCGCGCAGCGCCTCTTCCAGGGTTTCGTTCTCGAACATGCCGGTAAACCTGTACTGGCTCACCCTGCCGTCCCGAATCTTGATTTTTTTGTTGTACCAGCGCTCCATTTTCAGGGCCAGTTCGTAAAAATGATCACCTTCAAAAACGAGCCTTCCATACACCCACGAGGTTTCGGTACGGGTGCTATCGGGCACATGCTGAGGCAATTGCATTACGGAAAGGAGTGGAGCGGATGTCTGGCTGTTTTCAATTTTGCTATTTTTATCCGTACCGGTCTTTGCGGCAGGATCGGGGAGAGACGTGTCTTTTTTCCGGATCACCAGTTTCTCGTGGGGGCGCAGCATGATGCGTGCGGCATCGTCGGTGTTCCTTTTTTCCACAGCGATGGATCCTTGCAGCAGGGTCGTTTCCACCACTTCGTCTTCGGCATAGGATTTCACGTTGAACACCGTGCCGATGACATGGATGTCAATTTCGCTGGTGTGCACCACGAAGGGTTGTGCCGGATTTTTGGTCACCATAAAATAACCTTCGCCTTCCAGCGTCACTTCGCGCAGGGTGTCGTTGAATACGCCGGGGTATATGAGTTTACTGCCGGAATTGAGCCATACCTGCGTACCATCGGGGAGCAGGACTTTCGATTTGGCCCCGTGCTGAATGACCACTTCGTTGGACGCGTTTGCAATGTTGGTATGTTCGGAAAAGCCGGAAATAAACTGCCATGCCAGCAATGTCAGCATCAGCATGGCGGCGGCGGCAAGTGAAATACGAAAGATCCGGCGGCGGTAACCTACGGCAGGCGCCGTTTCGGTAATCTCCGGCTCCGCCGCTTTTTGTAAGATATATTGGAAATGAGCTTCCGAACCCGGATTGTATGGGGCCTTATACTCCGCACCGGCAGCCCAGAACATATGGAGCATTTCAGCGAAATACTCGTCGCCGGCATGGGATTGCAGGTAGTCGTGCAGTTCGCGTTGCTCCTCCGGGGTGGCTTCCCCGGCCATTTTTTTAGCCAGCAGTGCTGAAAGTCGGTCGTTTTCCATATAGTGAGATCACTCAACTATATAAGACAGCCTCCAGCAGCAATGACCCTAAAAGCAACAGCGATTTTTTTTGAAAACCTGTGCGGCCGGAAAATTCGATGTAATCTTTCACGTGTTCGCGGATCCGGCTGACGGCTATGACCATTTGAGCGTCCACCGTATGGATGGAAATATGGAGGATTTCGGCTACTTCGCGGTATTTGAGCCCGTCTTCCCGAACCATATTGAAAATGATCCTGCATTTGGGCGGCAGGGATTCGACGGCCTGGTTCATTTTGGCCATCATTTCCGTCATGATGAGGATTTGTTCGGGACTCGATGCGAAGGTTTTTATGCCTTCTATTTTAACGGAGAGCGGCTCGGTGTGTTTGACGCCCGACTGCCGGGCGATATAATTCAGCGCCGTATTTTTAGTGGCCGCAAACAGGTAAATGCGCAGGTTCCGGATGTCGGCCAGCGCGTGTTTGTTCCGCCAAAGTTTGATGAATACGTCGTCTACAACTTCCACGGCGCCTTCTTCCGTTTTCACTAGGGAAAATGCGAAACGGTGCAGTCTTTCAAAAAAGAAATGAAAAATCCTGCGGAAAGCCGACTGGTCGCCGGCAGCCGCCTGTTCTTGCAAGAGCGGCAGTTGATGTTCGTCGTTAAGTGCCGCAAAATTCATGGTACAAAGTGAAGGCAGTTTCAATACGCCCCTGCAAATTTTGGAAAAATTACCGGAACATCAAAACCGCCTTTACGCCAGTACACTTAAGGGGATTTCAAATTATCGCATTTGTATAGTCATCCGATGGCTTTAAGTCATCGGATGACTATACAAATGCGACAATTTGAAATCCACCTATTACACTTTTACCTTGCCTTCGATGGAATCGTCGTATGTTTTTCCGACGATGGCGCCGGCTACTCTTTTGATCATGGCGATGGCTGCGCCGTTTTTGGTATCCCAGTAATAACCGTCGGTAGGAGTTACTTTAATGACGGTAATTCTTGGGTCGTCCTTTCCTTCCGTAAACCAAACAGCCACGGATGGCTCCCATAATTCGTCGATTTTGGCGCGGTCTTTCGTGATTTCCGCTTTGCCGTAAATGCTCAGAAAGTCGGAGTACTTGCTGCCCTGAAACAACATTTGCACCGCCTGATCGCGGGCGATTTCAGAGTTTTTGGTACTGTCTACCGCGCTGAAGAACCAGAAATTTCCCTGGTCGTCAATTTTTTGCACCGACATAGGGCGTGTGGAGAAAGGATCTCCCTGTTTCAGGTTGGTACAAAAAAAGCAGATGCTGTCTTCTTTTGTGAGTTCGCGGATTTTTTCGACGGCCTGCGGGCCGAAGAGATCCGCGTGGTTTTGCTCGGGTTGATTCTTATTGATACTGTCCATGGTTAGAATTGTTTTATGGGCCAGTATTTAAAAGAATTGTGCCGGGTTGCGACGGCTACGTTTTGGGGAACGGGCGGGACAATTGAGGGAACAACCGGTATGATTCCCGCACTATGGCGCCTTTGCGGGGGAATGGAAATATTCTTTTTTTCCGTTCAAAATAACCCGTTCAAAGTTGCAACCAATGCATCCGCATCCAGTACGTGTTGAGCTGCGCCGAGATTGATGGCCTGCTGCGGCATATAACCCATGTCGGCAGTTGCCGGGTTCTGTACGATAGTATAACCGCCTGATTCCCTGATCTTTAACAAGCCTTTGGCGCCGTCGGAATTGGCGCCCGACAACAAGATGCCGATGGCACGCCCGGCAAAAACTTCCGCAACGGATTCGAACGCAACGTCGATGCTGGGCCGGCTGAACTGCACTTTTTCGGAACTGTCGAGGGAAAAACTGTGCTCATCCTCTATCAGCAGATGATAATCAGGCGGAGCGATGTAAATATGGTCGGGATAAATGGGGTCCTTGTCTTCTACCTCCTTTACGACGAGGTGCGTTTTGAAGGAAAGCAGGTTTGCAAGAATGGATTCCAGGTCGTTTTTTCGATGCACGATAATAATTATAGCGGCGCCGGGGCTTTTGGGCAGCCCTTGCACGATGGCAAGAATGGTTTCCAGGCTTCCTGCCGACCCGCCGATCGCCACGACTTTAAAACCGTTCATTTCATTTTTCGCCATATTTTTTCTTTCTCATCCGACTGAACGTATTTTTTTGAAATGCTGGAAAACCGGAGATTTTCCTTGGAACCCAGCACCAGAAATCCCAGTTTTTCCAGGCTATCGTCGAACAGGTTCAATACGTGGTCCTGGAGCGTTTTGTCGAAGTAAATCAACACATTTCTGCAAAAAATGACCTGAAATTCATTAAAAGAACGGTCGGAAACCAGGTTGTGGGTGGCAACGATCATTCTGGATTTCAGGTTTTCATCAAATTTAGCCCAGTCGTATTTGGCGGTGTAGTACCTGGAAAAATCCTTTTTGCCGCCCGACAGGATGTAGTTTTCCGAATACACTTTCATCTGGCTCATCGGAAAAATTCCCTTCTTGATATTTTCGATGACCATCGGGTTGAGATCGGTCGCGTACAGCAAAGAGCGGTGCAGCAGGTTGGCTTCCTCCAGCAGAATCGCCATCGAATACACTTCTTCGCCCGTGGAGCATCCGGCATGCCAGATCCGGATTAAAGGGTGTGTGCCCAGCACCGGGAGCACCGACTCACGGATCGTTTTGAAAACGGAAGGATCGCGGAACATTTCCGTCACATTCACAGTCAGGCTTTGCACCATGCGCGGGAGGTATGCCGCATCGTGATTTACCTTGTGCAGCAGTTCTGCAA
>Ga0209097_10004261_pt1 | contig 10655 bp, 5 predicted proteins | sample AD_UKC052_MetaG_FD_184419 | JGI IMG/M metagenome (GOLD analysis project Ga0209097, IMG submission 184419) | Active sludge microbial communities of municipal wastewater-treating anaerobic digesters from USA - AD_UKC052_MetaG (SPAdes) (version 2) | ecosystem: Engineered > Bioreactor > Anaerobic >... | reverse complement strand
ACGGGCAGGCATGGGCTATTGTACTGAGCATTGTTGGGATGCTGACTTTCGCTATCCTGAGTATTGTATCGCTTATGTACCAAATGCGTCAGCATGAGGGAGATAAGGGGCATCATTAAAAACCCTTTTCGGGTTTCGGGTTTGAGGTTTGATGTTGCTTGTTTGAAGTTTGATGTGTGAGGTTTGAGGTTCCATCCGGGAAAACAGAGCATCAAAAATCAAATCCAAACTCACACCCCACTCGCGTCAGCCAACTTCAAACTTCAAACTTCAAACACGCTCATGTCCACCGCCACTTCCTTCCTTGCACGCAGCGCTGTTAAAGGCGCCGACCTCGATCACCGGAGGAAGATTAGTTTTAATATAGGTAAATACAATGCCGCCGTACCCAAAGGAAAGGTTCAATTTGCCGATCTGGAAACTGCGCGTATGCAGGCTAAAAACCTGAAATGGGATGGCATTGAAAACCTCGATACCTATCTGCTGCAGTTTGAGGAAAAATTAACCGCACGCGGCGGAAAAGTAATTTGGGCCGAAAATGCTGAACAGGCTTTGCAGGAAGTGCTTGCCATTTGCCAGCGGGTAAACTGCAAAACCCTGGTAAAAAGCAAGAGCATGGTTACCGAAGAGGTACACCTGAATTCTTTTCTCGAAAAAAACGGCATTGCCAGTATTGAAACCGATCTTGGCGAATACATTCAGCAATTGGATGGCGAAGCGCCTTATCATATTGTAACGCCTGCCATGCACAAAAGCAAGGAGGATGTTGCCAAACTTTTCGCCCGTACCCTTGGTACCGAACCCAACCTTACCCCCGAGCAACTTACGCAGGTAGCAAGACACAATCTCCGCAAAAAATACGTTCAGGCCGAAGTAGGCGTTACCGGCGCCAATTTTCTGCTTGCCGATACCGGTTCTATTTGCCTCACCGAAAATGAAGGAAATGCCCGCTTAAGCTGCGCCTTTCCCAAAGTGCATATTGTAATTGCCGGTATTGAAAAGGTAATTCCCTCCATCAGTAACCTGCAACTTTTCTGGCCCCTGCTTGCTACCTACGGCACCGGGCAAATGATGACCGTGTACAACAGCATCCTTAGCGGCCCCCGTCAGCCAGCCAAGGAGGGCAGGCCCCCTGAAACCGACGGCCCTGAAGAAATGATTGTGATCCTGCTGGATAATGGCCGTACCGAACTTTTACAACACCCCACAAGCCGCGAAGCGCTGTATTGTATCCGCTGCGGCAGTTGCCTCAACGCCTGCCCGGTGTATAAAAATATTGGTGGCCATAGCTACGAAACCACTTACAGCGGCCCCATTGGTAAAGTAATTACCCCCTGGCTAAAGGGCATGCACGACTACAAACACCTGAGTTATGCAAGTTCGCTTTGCGGAAACTGCACCGAAGTTTGCCCGGTGCGCATCAACCTGCACGAACTCCTGCTCGATAACCGCCACGAAGCCGTAGCCCAGGGCGAAAGCAATCTTGCCGAGCGCCTTGCCTGGAAGGGCTGGAAAGCCGCTATGCTGCACCAACCGCTCCTTAAATTAGCCAATTCCAAAACCAAAAACTGGGTGGTGAACAAAGTATTCAATGCCTGGACCGACGGACATGCCCCGCTTGAGTTTGCGGAGAAGGGGTTTGCGGAGTTGTTTAGGGAAGAAGGGGGAGAGGGTTGAGGTTGAGGTTAAGTTTGAGGAATACATGAATACATGAGTTCATTACTACAGGCAAACGTAAGTAGATTGGATGAATGGTAACTTTTATTCATGAATTACATTTTTGCTGTGATTAACCATTTCATTATAAGAGCAAGGAGGTTTGCGTTACCAACTCAATCGGGGTAATACAGCACGGCATTATCAAAGAAAGCCCCCATGATCTACCTGTTTTGTTTTGGCATTGAAAACCCTTTACAGAAAGGCTAATACTTTTACTTTTTTCGTCAGATAGTCCTTTTTTTAAGGAAATTACCCGGTATATTTATCGTGACGACAAAAAAGGACGAATTCCCATCCAAGTAGCCAATACTTAACTTCTATAAAATCAACGTTATGAATGCTCCCGAATCTATATATATCAGCTATTCCAGAAATGATGCAGAATATGTGATAAAACTTGTGGATGATTTAGAAAAAGCAGGAGTTCGTATCTTGAGTGACTTGTTTGATTCTCTATCTAGTGAATATTGGAAGCAGGAAAAGAAAAAAGAACAATATACAGCAAAATTAATTCTTATTATTCTATCCAAATATTCGGTTGAATCGGAATTGGCTATGAATGAATACAATTTTGCCTTAGGTTCTAACAAAAAAATCATTTTCGCACTAATTTCGATATGTGATGTGCCTACCCAATTTAGGAAGCAGCTAATAGTGGATTTCACAGTTGGATATAGGCATGGGCTCAACAATTTACTCGGAGCTTTAGGACTGCGGGCAACTGTTCCATTGGCGTTGCAACTTATTGAAGAAAATATAATTACAAAGTCTCCAAGGTTAGACCTGAGCAATTGCGGCATGAGCGAAATTCCGGAGGAAATTGGTGAATTGGAATGGTTGGAGGAATTAATAATTGCGGGAGAAATCTATTATGATTATCAACAAAAAAGCCTGCAAACGACGAGCAATAAGGGAGAACAAAATGACATAATAACGCTGCCAATTGGGTTTAAAAAACTAAGAAAATTAAGAAAAATTGTCCTGCGGGGAGGAAAAAATAGGATATTATTAAATGATTTTTCATTTCTTAAGAGTCTTACAAACCTTGAATATCTTGATTTATCCGAGACAGGGGTTTATGATCTTTTTCCAATATTAAGGCTTAAAAAGCTATCTTATCTTTGCCTTGCTTCTACCCCATTAAAGTCTATCTTGGGGTTGACAAACTTGACCAATCTTCACCAATTAGATTTTTCCTCTACTTCTGTTGCGAATATTTCTGAAGTTTCCCAACTTGTAGGCCTTTCGGATTTGAGGTTTCCCTTTACTCTAGTTGAAGATATATCTGCAATTTCTAACCTTAAAAGCCTAAATAATCTTATTTTTACGAAAACAAAAGTTAGCGACATCTCTCCATTATCAACCCTCAAAAACCTCTGGTTGGTTGATTTTTCAGGTTCACCTATAAAAAATTTTTCAACGATTGTAAATCTAAAAAGTCTACAGTTTTTGGGTTTTGATAATTGCGGAGTAGTAAAACTGATAGACCTTGCAGGTCTTGATAATCTAAAAACTTTTTCCTGCAAGGGAAACCCCATAGCTGATTGCCCCGCCGATGTTTACGAAACAGGCGATGCAAAACAACTCAGGGCGTATTTTAATGCTAAAAAGGCAGAAGAGGATTTTAATGTTATTGAAATTGAAAGTGACGGATTAATAGAAAACCTGAAAAGCGAAATTGACCTTCGCAGGGATGTGAAACTCATTGTTTTGGGAAACAGCAATGTGGGGAAAACCAACCTGGTAAATTACCTTGAAACAGGCACTTTTACAGGGAACCGTAAAACCACCCACGGCCTTGAAGTGCATAGGTGGTTACCTGACAAAGAACGATTTGGGGCATTGGGTGACATTGCGGTAAGCATCTGGGATTTTGGCGGGCAGGAGTATTACCATGAGGCCTACCGGCTTTTTTTAAGCTCCAATGCGGTATACCTTTTATTGTGGTGCAAAGAGTCGGACGCTAACAGCCGGCAACCAACCACTTTGAATGATAATGAACCCAAGCAAGAACTGGAGCATTTTGAAATTACCTATTGGCTTGATACCATTCAGCATTATAGCGGGATTATCGGGAAACCTTCAGGTAACCCAATGCCCGTTACTGATTCCGATGCAGAGGTAAAAAAGACCTACAGGGCCCGGTTAATTGCTGTGCAAAACAAGGTTGATGATATTGAGGAGGATAAAAAAAGAATCGCTCAGGAATTACATGAAAAATACAAGATCAGCGATTCGTTTCACATCAGCCTTTTAAAAGGGGCGGATGCAGGTAACCTACAGCAAAACAAAAGGCTTGTATATTTTTTATCGGAGCTGGAATCGGCCATATTAAATAATGCGGATATTGAAATGCCCCCTGCCAAATGGCAGCTTATAAAGAGGTCTATTCTCTCCTTAAAATCCACCAAGATAGAAGGCGAAACAACAGGTGAATTAAAGAGCAACCCATTTCTGGAAAGGCTTGGTGAAAATCCCTGGATAAACCTGGAAGATTTTAAAGAGGCTTGTAAAAGTTTGGCATCTGAACTTACCGATGATGAAGTGTACACATTGCCACGTTGGCTCGACAAGGGAGGTGTGGTGGTTTATTTCCCTGATATCCCTGAATTGGCGGATAAAATATTTCTTCGCCCTGATAATTTAGCTACGGATATTTATAAAATATTGAGTGAAAAAATAAGATCAAGGGGAGGCGAATTTTCTGCGGAGGACCTGTTTTCCAATGATGAGAAAGAAAAGAAGGCCATCTTCCTTGAATTGGCAAAACAACTTGACCTGGTATTTCCTCACCCCGATAAAAGCAAAAGCGGATTTTACCTCGCCCCCCAGTACCTGCCTGATAATCACCCAATAGAGGATTTGTTTAAAATAGCCAGCCAGGGCGCTTGGCAATCGCAGATTTGGATAAAAATTCCGTTGTTCTATTATAAAAAAATTCTGCATGGGCTTTTGTTGCATTTTGCAAGCGATGCAGGAACCGAATGCAAGTATTTCTGGAAGCATGGTATCATGTTTGTACAGGAGGGGTTACGGGTGTTGATTAAAGGCCTTTATCCCGACCGGTTGCAACCGGAAGGGATAATATTATTCGGGGTAGAACAGGATGCATTAAAACGTGAAATAATACAGAAAAAAATATTTGACCAGGTTTTGTTCTTACTCGCAGAGAAATCCGATGCGGTAGCAAATCCAAACAGCATGGGTGAAATGTCTTCAGTTCCCGCTCCTGTTACTCCTGACCCTAAAATTTCAAGGCCATCAGTAGATATTAAAGTTTCCTATGATGGTGAAAATTTTATCAGTTACGGTGCATTACTAGACAATTCAGACGAACCCAAGGTAAAAGCAGAAAATAGCCATGTCTGGTTGATTGCCCATAATTTTTCTGCCATACTACCCAGCCCGCCCCAAAAAGCCAAACGGGTATTTCTGTCCTATTCGCACCAAAATACAAAATGGCTGGTTAGGTTGCGTACGCACCTTGCCGGTATTCGCAGGGCAAAACTGATAGAAAGCTGGGATGATAAGGAAATATTACCAGGCGATCAGTGGGATGCCAATATCAAGAAGAACCTGGAAGAAGCGGATATTTTCATACTATTACTTTCGGCAGATTTTATAGCAAGCGAATACATTTGGAATGAAGAACTACGGATTGCTTTCAGGAAATTAAAAGAAAGGAATGCCGTTATAATCCCCGTTTTATTTGAGCCGCTTGACCTTGGGGGCTTATCTGAAATTTCAACACCGGATAATTTGTCTTTTAAGATCAGTGATTTTGAAATAATCCCAAAAAATTTGGACGGCCATCTTCAGGCGGTTAGCCTTTGGCAAAACCAGGAACAAGCGCTTGCTTTTGTAGCAGAACGTATCCGGGAGGCTATTCAAAAAAGATAAATTTATATACTTCCAAATCCGCTGCGCGGAAAAATCCATGCTTCCAAAAGTTTTGGTTAGGGAAAAAACATTGAGCAAATGAACATCCTTCAATCAAATAAAAATGGGTGATGTTGCATCAACCATTCTATAAACCTCTCCAAATTATAGGCACCCTCCTCCTTTGGGGGAGGGATGGGGAGGGGGATTACTTACTCACCACTCCCCCCTTTTTACTATCCACCGTCACGGTATATTTTCCACTTCCCTGTACAATCCACCTTACGGTTACCACGCCAAGCCCAGGAATATTGCGGACGGCAATAGTGCCAGGGTTGTTTTTTTGTTCGGTGGTAATGTTGAGGTCGGCATTTTCAACAATCATACCAGCAATTACCTTAGCGCCACTTAGGGTAATATGGTCGGGGCGTTCAATTTTGTATTTCAGGTCCTGGCTGCTGTGCGTGGGCATAATCCGTTTGTTGGCAATAACGGCGGTAATCTCTTTTAAACCATCACCAAGGTCTTTCTCCATCAGGGTATCAATGCTGAGCTTTGGTGTTTGGTAGGCATGGTAAATAGTGAACGACATGTTGCGGTGCGCATCGCTCTCGAGCAGGAAACCGGGATGTGCCCTGCCGAAATTCTTTTTAAAGCCGCCTATCTCAATTTTACCGTAGGTAGGATGATCGTATTCATGCCAGTCAACAAACGCATCTTTAAATAAAAGATGACGATCGAAATTGTAGGATGTGCTGTTGTCATTAGCCGGTTCTTTGTTGAACATGAGGTACTGCGACCACAGTTCATTGGAGTATGTATAAATACCACGACCGCCATAAAACCAATCGAGTTCGCCACCGTAAGCGGAGTAAAGGTCTTTGTACACTACAAGGTAGCGGTAGCCGGGGATCAGTTCTTCGCCTTTTTTGGCGATGACATCATACACCTGCACATCCTGCGGATTGTAGGTAACAAGGTCGGTAGGATCGCCGGGGCCGCGCAGAATCATGCCGCCTGCATTATGGTACGATTGTGCCCCCGCAATGTTTGGGTGCTTCATTACAAATTCCATCACAGCGCGGTTTTCCGGAATAGAGAAAGGATATTTGTAAGCGCCGTTCTGTATATAATTTGGTTGCCATCCCCAACCCCAGTCGCGGTTGGGATCGTACTCAAAAGTGTAACCATCTTCGTTCACCTGTCCATCGCCATCATTGTCTTTTCCTTCCAGACCAAGCATTTCATATTCCCCCCTTTCATCCGGCCCTGCCTGAATCATCCTACGGGGATCCGAGGGGTCAATCCTTAGCCTGCCATTTGGGTTTTTGCGGCGCATCATCAACACTTCATTGTCGCCATCAAGATCATCATATCCATCTTCATCCGTCAATCCGTCACGGTCATTGTCAACAGGTATAACCCCGGATCGAGGTGAACTGCCGGTGTTGGGTTCATGAAAATAACTGTCCCTTCCATCGGGGTTGATGGTGGGAACAATATAGAAGACTTTATCGGCCAACAGTTCCTGCACAAATTTTGTGTCGGCAAATGTTTCGGTAAGGTACCAGGCTGTGTACAATGAAAACTCTGCGCCCTGAATTTCATTTGAGTGAATGTTGCCATCAATATACATGCCGGGTTTGATGTCGGGGTTCCCCTTTTTAAAATCGGTAATGGTTAGGCACCAGATATCGCGGCCCTTGTACGATTTACCGATGGATTCCAGCTTTGCCAGGTTGGGATAGGCTGCGGCAATTTTTTTGCATATCTCCGTAATAGCGGCATGATCGTTGTAACGGTTCCAGCTTACGGCCACTTTTGGATTTACAGGCGATCCGGCTGCTTTGAAAAGCTGATCGGGGCTTTGCGCGTTCGAAGAAAACGCAAGGAGAATGAGGAATGCGGAATGTAGAATTATGAATGCAATGGAACGTTTCATATAATTAGTAATTTAAAAGTCAGATACCGATAATTATAAAATCAGGAGATAAACATTAGAATGATGAATGATGAATGCGGAATTGTGTAATAAGTTTCATATGGATTCGGGAGCTAATTCATAAATCATCATTCATAAATCATCATTAAAGAGAAACATCAATGGATTTAGAACCTGTAGTTGGACTTCCGGCTTCAATCGTTAGTTTGCCACTTCCTTTTACCAGCCAGGTAAGTTGTTGCGAACTGTAGCCTTCTATTGAATTTAGCAGCTGAATTTTTCTTCCACTAATAATGGATTGGTTGCCACCTGTATTTACTTTTACATTGATGCGTTTTACCCAATAACTTCTTTCTCCGAGTTTTGAATGAGAGGCCATTGCTCCTTTATTGATAACGTCAAGGGTAATCCTTGTAAGGCTGCCCACCTTTTCTGTAGTTACATTAACCAGGTCAATCTCCGGTTGATAGGCGGCCATTTTTACGATAAAACCCGTATGTTTTTTTACCAGGTCGGCTACGTTTTGGTAAGGAGGGGTGTTTAGCGCAAACGGATCAAAACCGCCGACTTCTACCTTTTGGTTGGGGAAATCGGGATGGGTAATTGGTTTCCAGGGGGTAAACGCCGGACTGTTACCCTGTTGAGAAGCCCATCGCAAATAATGTGCCCCGGCATCATCCACGGCAAAAGCTTTTTCTCCTTTCGTGCTGTCGGGTTTTGTTTTGGGAACCGTCCATCCGGGTGTGCTGAAACTGTACCGGCCGTAATGAAAATAGGCCCAGGAATAAAAGTCGCCGCCTGCTGCGGTTGTTTTTGGCACATCTTTCAGGTTTACGGTCTTGTTGTACAGGCCCGACACCATGCTGTCTACTTTTACATCGGGCTGCAACCAACCGGTAAGGATTGGCTGTGTTGTAGCTGCAGCATTAAACGCAAGCGGGGTAGAAAGGTTATTGTTCGTGCCAAAACTCAGTACGGCATATACATTATATCGTTCGTATAAGTAATCAAGCAATGCCCTTGTTTCATTTTCCGAAACGGCAAATTCACCGGAACCCTGTGTAAACGAAGGATGTTTGTAACTGAGGTTTTTATTAAACCAAACACCACCTTCGCCGTCTTCGTTAAACAACTCATCTTTATCATTATCGCGGCCCTCGCTCAGTAAAAGGTAGTTTCCCTTTTCCCCTTTGGCGGCGTCGGCTTTTATCAGTACCCGTGGGTCGTCGGGATGGCTTTTGTAATCACCCACCGGCGATTCAACCCGCATCCAGGAAATTTTGCCGTTGCCATCGAGGTCGTCAAAACCATCTTCGTTGGGTTTGCCGTCCCGGTCATCATCGGTGCTGCTGCCGTTGCCCTGCCTTTCGTATTGCAACGGGGCAAAATATTGCTCCATGGCATCGGGGCTCATATTGGGGAAGATGTAGAAGGTGGTTTTGTTCAGCAAGGCTTTAATGCTGTCGCTATTGCTGCTTTGCAACAAATTTTCGGCAAAACCTATGGCAAGTTCGGTACCGAGAACATGATTGCCTTCTGCACCACCCACAATTACCATAGCAGGTTTGCTGTCTGCATCACCGCTGCCAAGGGTAAGCTGCCATATATCCTTACCGCCTGCTGTTTTTGTAAGCGATCGTAGTTTGGCGAATTGCGGATAATTTTTTGCCAGCGTATTCAGCCGGTTTGTTTGCTGCTGATAATTGCTGTAATTGGTTTGCGCCATGGAAAAAAAAGGGAAAAGGAGGGCGCAAAAAACACAGACTTTCAAATGGTTGAACATGCAGAAATTTTTGGTGGGCTAATATAGGGAATTAATGGAGACTGTGGTTGAAAGTGAACCGCACTGTCCCGTTCCGGAGACAGTGCTCGAACGGCAAAGTAATGAAGGAGATAGAATAGTCATTTACTGTATTTATGAATAAACCCAGAAAATACCCGTAATTATAACCGATTCACATTCTCCGATTCAATCCAGAAACATTGGAGCTCCGGTTAATTTGGACACCTTGTAAAGTATTTAATGTAATAGAAGGGGAAAAGCTGAATTAAAGAAACCGGAGCACTGGATCAGGATTTGGTGACAGAATGGAGGAATGATTGAATCAGTCAATAATTGCGGTACTATATTTTTCAAACGTTTCATTCAGAATACGGAACAACTCATTTGGTTTTATTTTTAATCCATTGGTTGAAATATGAATGGGTGAACCGTAGCTGTTTGTATTTACTTTCATTAAATTCCTTTTGATGGAATTGGTTTCGCGGGAAATATAATCCTCTGGGTTTTTAAGACCGATGGTAATGAAGGATTGTTTTGAGGCGAAGGAAACCTTGATGGAACGCTCATAGATAGCTGAAATATCTTTCCATGGAATAAGGCCGAATTTGAAAATACTTGTGTTGTCAACAATGCCCATTTCATCAACTATCAGCCCGGGCTTTTTGTCGAATAGTTTGCCTGTAAAAAAGTAAATACCGAGCAACCCCATTAATGCAGAACCATAAGAGGCAAACCCTTTTACTATGGGGTTATTGAACAAGGGGTTACTTGTTTGTGGATTGGAGATTATCATCCAAATGCCTACAGCCAGGAAAAGAATGCTGAAAATCAATAACTTACTGATTTTGGTCTTGCTAAGTGCAATTTCGATGGGGTTGTTTTTTGACATAGAAAATGAGTGTTGCCAAAAATAAAGACCTTGATTTAAACAGGAGAAAAATTATCCACGGGTTCCTTGTCGGTTTTCACGGCTATTTTGTGTCAATTTTATTTTCCAAGGTTTACTTGGCACAAAAAACACAGTCTTTCAAATGGTTGAACATGCAGAAATTTTTAGATGGGCTAATATAGGGAAATAATGGAGACTGTGGTTGAAAGTGAACCGCACTGTCCCGTTCCGGAGATTGTGCCCGAACGGCAAACGGCAGAATAGGCGATTGATATACCTTCGCACATTAAAAAACGGAACACCATGGAAATAGGCATCAGCATGTTTGGCGATAATCATTTTGATGCGGCAGGAAAGCCATTGCCGGTTGGGCAGCGCCTGCGCGAACTTATTGAGGAAATTAAACTGATGGATGAACTCGGGCTCGATTTTTTCGGGATCGG
>Ga0209097_10004256_pt1 | contig 10662 bp, 8 predicted proteins | sample AD_UKC052_MetaG_FD_184419 | JGI IMG/M metagenome (GOLD analysis project Ga0209097, IMG submission 184419) | Active sludge microbial communities of municipal wastewater-treating anaerobic digesters from USA - AD_UKC052_MetaG (SPAdes) (version 2) | ecosystem: Engineered > Bioreactor > Anaerobic >... | reverse complement strand
TGGGAAGCCTCCTTAGGTTTCGTGGCCAACCCGTTGGTCCACGCAGTTCCATTAGATAACCTTGCCAGGTGGCTTCCCTTTTTTCCAAGCTTACCCATCCACTTCGAACCTATGCATGCTAACAGACACCTTTTCCCCGCAAAAAGGGGACAGACACCTTTTTCGGTCTGTTTCTGAAGAACAAGGCCTCCCCACCCTTCCTCCCCGCAGGCGGGGAGGCGGCAGCGGAAGGCGGGAGCCCTCTTCTCAATTGCATGCATCTCCAATCATCTGCCGCGTTGGTGTGTCTCTATCCTTGGCGCTTGGCCCATGCCTCTTTCGCGGCCAGCATCTCGTCATTGGGTTTAGTCGTGTGCGACGTGGTCTGGTGCTTCTTGAAGTTGGCCCAGTGTCCGTATACGTCTCGCATCACCGGCAGTCGCTTCCCGACAGGCGGCACTTTGGCAGCCGCCGCCGGCTTGACCGCGTACCAATAGGCGACGCTGCTCATCTCGTTGCAGAGATGGTTGCCGTGACCGTGTTCGATGGTGACCTTGATCGACTTCGTGTACCGCACCGGATTCTCGATGTGGTGCACGTAGCTGGTCTGATAGCCGCCGGTATCGCGCTCGTGAATGGACGAACCGTTGCGCATGAACGCGTTGGGCTGCATACCCCAGGCCTGGTTGAGGTAGTCCTCGCTACCGGTTCCGTGGAGGTCCGGCGGCCATTTGTAGCCGTCTACCCAGATCATGTCGTCGCCCTCGCCCCACCACGAGCCCTGGAAATTCGTCACGCTCAGGGCGCAGCCGATGTAGTGGCCGCAGCCTTCTGTTTCGAGAATGACGTAGTTGTTCTTCCAGGCCGTCTTCTCTTTGTTCACGATGTTGGCCTCGGGAACGTTGACGGGAATTTCCATACCCCAACCGCCGAAAGGATTCTCGCGGCGGAACTCGGCGTGGAAATACAGGTCGCCTTGGTCCAGCGGCTCGTCGTAGACCTCGTGATCGATGTAGAAATACTGGCCATGGCGCTCGGCGCTCTCATTGACGAGTTCGATGACAGCCCGCTCGCGAAACGGCATTGGCGCGTAGCAGTTCAGCGCGCAGCCGTTGTTGAAGGTGTTGTTGTTCCACGTCGACGCCGAGAACAGAAATGACTGGTACGAGTTGACGATGTTGTGCCCGAGGCCGAAGAAATCGCCGAGCGGCACGAGCACGCTGGGCGACTTGGCGTTGTCCCACGTTATCCGCAACAGGCACTCGCGGTAGTGGTGCCGCTGCGTCATCCAGATGTGCGTGATGCGCCCGGGCCCCTTGATGTCCGCCAACACTCGCGTCTCACCGGGCTCGATCATCCATGCGTCGGCGTTGCGTCCCGACGTGTCGTACGAAGAGAACCGTTTCGTGCAGCCTTTGCCGATCGTGCTCAGTTGCCCAAACATGTGCGTTCTCCTTGTTGGTACTTCCAGTAAACGTGTGTGCAAGCCTGGATCCAGTGTACGCACTCACGCGACCGGAGGCAACCGCACACATCCCGAGCGGGCGGACACGTTGGCCCGAGTCGAGTTGGGTGTCAGTCCCGGGCGGCGCGGAAGGCCAGTCCCATCGCGTTGATGCCGATATCATCTTCGAGCCACGCCCAGTCCTCGTCGCTCATGGGCGCGTGCCAACGCTCAAACATGGCCGCGAACGCCGAGCGCACTTCGCGTTCGCAGAACTGCTGCAACGCGTCGCCTTCGAGGCCGGACGCGGCGGCCTGCGCCATAATCCGCTCAAAGTCGGCGATACTCTCGAGTAGCTGTGCCTCGCCCTTGTCCAAGTCCGTGTATTCGCCATAGTGCGTCAAGTATACGCGCTCGATGCCGGACGCCCGGATTCGCCGGATGCTCTGCCGCGCTTGATCCGGATCGAAATCTGTGGGCGCAGACGAGAAGATGAGCACCGGATCGGGGCTGCGAAGCGGCGTAACGTGCATGATACCGAAGACGTCGCCGGTGAACATGCCGTTCGTTTCGAGATCATGGATCGTCATGTGATGCTTCGCGTGGCCGGGCGTGTGGAGAAACCGAAGCGTCCTCGATCCGAACACGAGCGTCTCGCTATCTTCGACGGCGCGAATCCGTTGGGCGGCAATGGGCTCGATCTCACCGTACAGCTCGGCAAATCGCGCCTCGCCGTATACCTTCTTGGCGCTCGCGACGAGCCGCGATGGATCGACCAGATGCCTCACCGCTACCGGATGGCACAGCACCTGCGCGTTCGGGCACGCGCGAACCAGCGCCGACGTGCCGCCGGCATGGTCGAAGTGCAAGTGCGTGATGATGATGTAGCGGACTTGTTCGGGCGCCATGCCGGCATTCGAGAGGCCATTGAGAATCAGCGGCACGGCCCGGGAGGTGTTATTCTCCACAAGAGCGACCTGATCGTCGGCCGGCAGGATGTACGCGGCGGCGTGTGCCGGCTGCATGTACTGACAATCAACGGTGATGACTCGATCAGTGGCTTTCTCCGCCATTGGACTTCGTCCTCCCTGCGCCTTGGCCATTGAATCAGAACGGGGCGCGCCAACGCAAAACAAGAAAAACGCCGCGCTCGCGTGCTACCATTCGCGCCGCGAGAGGTCATTCGGTCAGAAACCGAACGCGGCCTTTTCCGCGAAAGGTGGCCCAAGGGAGATTTCGTGTGGTTCTGCGCTTTCTTAGACGGATCGAGCGCATTCTGTTGGCGGGGATCTGGACGCTAGTGCTATTTGCGCTTCGGTTGCTGACCATGCCGGTGGGCCTGGTATCGCCACGCCTGGACGCAATATCGCGCCGGTTCCTGATCCGCGTGTGGGGCCACGGCATCGCGCAGATCATCGGCATGCGGGTGATCGTCAAGGGCAAGCCGCCGAAACCGCCCTATTTCGTCGTTTCGAACCATCTCAGCCACGCCGACGGCTACCTCTTCGCCCGTACGCTCGGCTGCGTCTTCGTCGTCAAAGGCGACGTCGCCCGATGGCCCGTCGTCGGGTTCCTTATGCGGAGCGGCAACGTTGTGTTCATCAACCGCGAGAAACGGAGCGACACCGTCCGCGTGAACGAGATCATCCGAGAGTTGCTGGCCGATGGCGAAGGCGTTCTCATGTTTGCCGAGAGCACCACATCCCCAGGCAAGGATATGCTGCCCTTCAAGACGTCTCTATTCGCGCCCGCCGCCGAGGGCAATATCCCGGTCCACTACGCCACGGTCCACTACCAAGCGCCCAAAGGCCAGCCGCCTGCCTCGGAATGGATCGGCTGGTGGCGGATGGAACCCTTCTTCGGCCACATGTGGCGGATGATCGGCTATCCGGGATTCACGGCCACGTTGACCTTCGGATCGGAGCCCATTGCCTGCCCCGATCGCAAGGAACTCGCCCGCAAGCTGTGGGAGGCCTGCAAAGCCCAGTTCACGCCGGTCGAGTAGGGCGAACCGTCGCCCCGCCTACTGCCATTGGGCAAAGAATCGGATCAGTTCGTCGGTAGCTCCCTGAGCGCGCGGATCCGGATGTCCGGGCAACGCGTCGTAGATGCGATACACGCGGTCCCAGTAGGCGCGTCGGAGCGCGTCGTAATCGGGCGAGGGTCCCGAAAGGTCGGCGCACAGCCGGGCGAAGAAGAGAATCTCCTGGCGATACTCGTCCACGGACGGATGAAACGGCGTGTCAACCACGCACGGCTTGAGATCCTCGAGAATCGTCGCGAGCGTGGCCATCTTGCCGTGATACTCGTCACGCGACAGCGCGCACTTCTGGTAGCTCCCCCATCCCGGCATCGCCTCGAACAGCGGGAAGTACTGGACGACCTCGCGTCCGGCATCGCCGAACAGCCGCGTGAAGAACTCCTCGGCCACCGCTTTCGGATCCGAGTCGGGAATGCGAAACGACCGCGCCGCCTCGAAGGCCGTGAGTTGGTTCAGCATCGGCGTCATCGAATAGCAGATGCCGCCCGAGTACGGCGCGGCATCGCGCTCCTGCCGGCGGCGCTCGAAGAGTCGATCAAAACGGTAGTGCGGCAGTACCGTACCCTCGCCTTCGGTAAGGCTGTAGTCCCAGGTGCGGATCGGATTGGTTTCGGCAATGGCCGCGGCCCAAGCGCGCGCATCGGACTCACCGCCGGGATTGCCATCCGAGTTGAAGCCGAGGTTGATCGCGACGACGGTGCCTTCGGGGAAATCCTTGAGGCGCGCGAGCACGTGCGCCATGGACTTGTCGGCGCGCTCCTTCGAGAAGGTCCACGCGGATGCCTGGTCCTTGCCGATGAACTCGCCGCGACTCTCGGGGCCCATGTGGATGATGCCCCAGCCGAAGAACGGCGGGCCCCAGGTGTGGAACTCGACCTCCGCCCTCGGCAGGTTCCTGCGGATCAAGCCGGCAATCTCGACGGATTTGTCGATGTAGGTCTCCGCCGTGCAGCCATGGCGCGAGCATGCGCCCGGATCGCCGGGAAAGATGCCCACGCTGTCGAGGCCCGTGAACCGCTTGGTCCAGGCGTCCCAGAGAAACCGGATCGTGCGCCATTCGTCGTCCAGGTTCGGACAAAGCGTCCGCCAATCGGCGCCCGACGTGGCCAGTCCGGTGATCAACTCCGTCTTCATGCCGAAGTCATGGGTGAATCCGATGACGGCGTTCATCTGACGCGTGTACTCGATGCCGAGGTCCGAGTCGAGCGCCTCGCGGCAGAACATTCGAGGTTCAAGCCAGAACTCGAAGGTCGTGAATCCGAATCCGGCTAGCATGCGGACACACGTCTTCCAGTCCTCGTCGCTCCAGCGATGCGGCAATCCCGGGTAGTACATGTTCGGGTTGTACGCGCACAGCAAGTGCGACGCGAAATTGTTGTAGAAGATGATCGATGTCGGCCGCATAGCGAGGTCACTCATGGTACCATCTCCTGCCGCTGTACCCACCCTCATGCTGCAAGTCGTGGGCGCAGGTTCATCCTGCGCTGTGGCTAGGTGGAAGCCGATTCGCTCGTCGTGTGCCGTCTCACCCAATCGGTGAACGCTTGCCGCGAGACGTTCCCGGCGGCAAGGTTCAGGATCATGCGCTCCTGTTCGTCAACGCCGCACTCGATCGCGCGCCCGTTGAGGAGGAGAGACGTCTCCAAAGCGGCGTGCCCAACCCGCTTGTTTCCATCGAGGAAGGGGTGGTTCATCACGAGCAGGTAACAGAGCGCAGCGCCTTCGCATCGTCAACCTGCAACATTATGGTCGTCATGCATCGTGTCCTCGCATGGATCGGCGCGGCACCTTCCGGCATGGCTTGCGTCCAGAGAGGCCTTGTGAGCCCAAACCCTAGCTCACCCAGACTCCCTGAGGCCGTTGGGGAAGCCATGCGCCCATCTCCGGCCCAACTATACCGCACTTGTCGCCGGCACGCAACGGCTCAGGATCTCGCCATAGCCCGTCGGCCAGCGCGCGGGATCTGTGTCCGTGTGCACACGTTGCCCCCACCATCCGCCCGCTTCTATACTGACTCGGATTCGGCAAGGGGCGACGGAACGCGTGATCGGCACGACGGAGGAGCGTACGTCATGAACGGCTGGTGCATTGGCACGATTGGAATGATGGTAGCTGCGGTGCTCGTCCTCTGGGTGCCTCGGGCGATGGCGGTACCCCCCGAGGCCGGCGAGATGGCCGACCTGCGGCAGTGGGTCGCGGCGAAGTTCGAGGGCGTTGTCATCGAAAGGCCGCGCGAGCCCGGACTGGCAGTCCTCGCCAACCACGGCGTCGTGCAATTGAACGCGCGCGGTGGCGAGCCGCTCCGCATCGGCACGGCGCAATACGAGCGCGGCCTCTATTGCCACACCGAGAGCGAAGTTGTCGTCAACCTACCCGGACCCGGCAAAGCCTTCTCGGCCGTGGTCGGCGTGGATAGCCGAGCCGGCGGCGGCACGATCGTGTTTTCCGTCGTAGTCGGCGGCGAAGAGCGCTTCCGCTCGGACGTGATGCGCGGCGGCGAGCCAGGCGTCGAGGTGGTCGTGGATCTCGGCGGCGCGGACACGTTCACGCTCAAGATCGACAGCACCGGCGACGGCATCTCGTGCGACCAGGGCGACTGGGCCAACGCCAAGGCCACGCTCGAAGACGGCGACGACCTCTGGCTAGGCGACATGCCCATCCTGCCTCGCCCCATGGCCGAGCCATACTCGCTCAATCCGCCCTTCTCGTTTATGTACGGTGAGCGGCCCTCAGCCGAGTTCCTGCCGACCTGGCACGTCGAGCGCGCCGCGCGCGTCCTCGACGCGCAGCGTACCGAACGTACGCTGACCTACACCGACGCGGAAACCGGCCTCGAGGTACGATGCGTCGCCATCGAGTACGCCGACGCGCCCAACATCGAGTGGACGCTCTTCTTCCGGAACGGCGGTGCCGCCGACACCCCGATCATCGAAAGCATCCAGGCCATCGACACCGTGTTTCACCGCGCCCCGGACGCCGAATTCACGCTCCATCGAATCAAAGGCGACAACTGCACGCCGGATAGCTATGAGCCGCTCGTGGAAACGATCGGCCCAAACACCAGCATCCGAATCGCGAACACGGGCGGCCGGCCAACGCAAATCTCCCATCCCTACTTCAATCTGCACACCGGCCGCGAAGGCGTCATCGTCGTCGTGAGTTGGGCCGGGCAGTGGGCCACCCAATTCACACCCGATGCCGACTACGGCCTACGCGTTCTCGCCGGACAAGAACTGACGCACTTCACATTGCATCCCGGCGAGGAAGTGCGGACGCCGCTCATCGTCGTCCAGTTCTATCGCGGCGACTGGATCCGCGGACAGAACCTCTGGCGGCGTTGGATGGTCGAGCACAACCTGCCGCGGCCCGGCGGCACCCTCGTGCAACCGATGGCCTCGCTCTGCACCGGCAATTACTATCCGGGACTCATGAGCAACGCCGCGCAGGAACTCGAGTTTATCAACCGCTACCTCGATGAAGGCGTCTACTTCGGCTACTGGTGGCAGGACGCCGGGTGGTACCCCTGCGACGGCGTCACGTGGCCAAAGGTCGGTACCTGGGAAGTGGATCCGGTTCGCTTTCCCAAGGGCCTGCGCGAGGTCAGCGACTACGTCCACGCGCGCGGCATCGGCTCGATCGTCTGGTTCGAGCCTGAGCGTGTCCACGCCGACACGTGGCTCACTAACGAGCATCCCGAATGGGTTCACGGCGGTGCCGGCGGCGGTCTCCTCGATCTCGGCAATCCCGAGGCACGGCAATGGCTGACCGACCACATCGACGCCCTCCTCACCGAGCAAGGTATCGACGTGTACCGGCAAGACTTCAATATTGACCCCCTGCCCTACTGGTGCGCCGCCGACGCGCCGGATCGTCAAGGCATCACCGAGATCCGGCATGTCACCGGGTATCTGGCATATTGGGACGAACTCATCCGGAGGCATCCCAGCCTTCTCATCGACTCGTGCGCCTCCGGCGGACGCCGCAACGATCTCGAGACCCTCCGCCGCGCCGTGCCGTTACTCCGCAGCGATTGGTACGCCGGCGAGGCCGGACAGCAGGGCCACACCTACGGCCTCGCGCTGTGGTTGCCCTTCCAAGGCACCGGCGTCATCAGTCAGAAAGACGCGTACTGGATCCGCAGCTCGATGGTGGCCGAGTTCACCTTCGGCCCCGACGCCGCCGGCCTCGACGTGATCGATTTCAAACGCTTTGCCGGTCTCGTCGAGGACTGGCGGAAGCTCGCGCCGAGTTTCTACGGCGACTTCTATCCGCTCACGCCCTACTCCCTCGACGAAGACGTCTGGATGGCCTGGCAATACGATTGCCCCGAACGAGGGGGCGGCGCCGTCCAGGTATTCCGCCGCGCCAACTGCATCTACGACTCCGCGCGACTCCCGCTCCATGGCATCGAGCCCAAGGGCACGTACACCGTGGTCAACCTCGACACGCCGGATGCACCGATGACCATAAGCGCCCACGAACTCGCCGCCGACGGCCTCCCCGTTACCATGCCCAATAAACCCGGCGCCGCGATCATCCTGTACGAGAAGCGGGCCCCGTGAAGGGAAGAGCGGAGCTAACCCGAAGCGGGCTCTTTTTCGGGGCTTTTCAACGCCGAGGCAGGGACAAAGTGCCGCGCGCAGCCAGCGATGATCTTCGTCACGGGCTGCTAGGGAATGGATCTGGATCCCTCTGGGCTGCGTCCTTGGCCGCAGGACCAGCGCAGAGCCAATCTGCGCCAACGTTGGCGCACGATGGCTATACTCTCGCGTGAGTCACCCCAACGCCCGCTATCATTCCTCCTCTGGCGACTTCTCCGCCTCATCAGGCTGTAGTGTGCCCGGCCCGCCGAGATATTCATCTCTAATCGCGTCCACGTTCACGCTGAAAGCGTCCTCGCTTCCCCAGTGTCCACCTGAAAATAGATAGAATGGCCTAACTAACCAGTCATCTACATAGTCGGCTACATACATCAATCTCACCTCCGCCACATCCCCCGCCGCCCCCCCGGAATGCGGATCGAACCCGAACCTCTTCCCGGCCGCGAATGCTGATAGCGCCTCCTCAGGTGAAAGGACAGGATAGCATCCATAACGATCTATTCGTGGCATCCATCGCCGACAATAGTTCACCTGGCCGTCACGCGTCACTCCCACAATGAGGTTCCCAGTGCGCGTAGACGCATAACCATCGACCATCCGCGTCAAAAACACCGTAATTTCTCCGCCAGAGTTGATATTGTCAGCAAAACCCTCAAGACAGTAGCTCTCTGCCGGGGGCAAGATGCCGTGATCCCTCAGAAAGTCGACTGCAATGTTCAAGCACGAGTCATAGTCGGGAAAATCCTCCCTCGTCAGTGTCTGCGTTTCCTCGAACGGCAGCCTCAACGCATGGTCTCTGTATATGACATAGGAAGCATCATCCTGCGCTACGGCCACCCACTTCCGCTCGTCTGAGACCTCGAAGTACCCGCTGCCATGCTCGACAGGCCCATGAACGCCGAAGCGGGCCGCACTGCGGCGCACGTCACCTTCGGTCGCCGGCTTTCGCACGATCTTGTACACGTACAGTTTTTCACTGTTGAGCGCAGGGAGTTTGAGGTCACTTGGAATTCGGGCATCGCCGCTCCAGCGTCCATATCTTGCGATTAGGCAAGGAAGTTTCGGCGGCGCCGCGCCGTGGACACAACCGCTAAGGAAAATGAGCAACACGGACAAAACACTCATGCGCAATGGCAAATCCTTACCCACGCTCATTTGAAGATCTCCTGTATGGTGCCCTGCCTCACACCATCCGCAGTCCCATGATACGTTCCTCATGGCGCCGGGGCAACATACCGCGCGCCGACATGCACCCACACACTAATACGTACAGGATCAACATGTTTATGATCACTACTCTCAATATAGATAGGCGTCTCCTTTCCCAGGCTGTCGGCAGGAGAAGAACCATGAGCAAGACCACACCCAACACGGCGGAAGAAACCTCCCGGCAACGCAGTCAGGCCCTGGACACCCTGCCGGGCGAAGTCCGCCTGCATTGAACCCAGCGAATCTCTTGACATTTGTGGCGATCGCGCGTAGATTCACAACGGTTCGGATATCGTCACCTTACTATCTCTTCTGGCAAGAAGACACACGGAAAGTAGCGGAACAATATGAGTAATCAACTACTTGTCCCACTTCTGATTTCCACCTTGGTTGCCATCCTGGGGTGGATCGTTGGACACAAGCTTAATGCGCGACGAGATCGAATCAACAAACATCGTGAGATGCGGCTTCAGTACCTTGTTTCGGCTTATCAGAAACTCACGAACAGCGCAGGCAAAGAGATCAAGTCGGGTTCTGATGAGGCACGCTGGCAAGCAGAGGCCGTGTCGGACATCCAGCTTCTGGGTACGCAGCAGCAGATAGATTGCCTCCTCGCGGCCATGGTACCGGGCGGCGACATTAATCCCGTCATCAATCTACTTGGCAACGAGTTGCGTGATGAACTCGGCTTGCCTCCTATTCCGCACAACGTGCGCTGGGTACGGTACTGAGGCCTTCAGGCGAACCTTCATATTCGGAGTTGATGCGGTGTGCTCCGCCGCACGCGTGCAAAGCCTGAGCGGGGTCAGGCCCCATTCATCGATGACGAGCAGGTCAATCCGGGCGTAATAACTAGGAATAACGAGGAATAACGAGGGACAGTAACTATTTTTAGCGCCCCGCTTCCGGCCGTGCACACACACCCCGCGGTCTTCTCTTCTTCTTGTCTCTGCTGCCTTTCGGGCGGCCTACGGGGATTGTGCGGATACGGCATCCGAGCAATGTCTCGACTTTGCTGAGAAACGCGTCGTCGCCTAACGGGCGGCCCGTTCGCGTGTGAATGCGCAGTCCTTCAATTACCCCATCCGATTCGGTGATGGCGCGCAACGTCGCCTTCCACTCCGTGACGGGCATCTGCTCGAACCACTCGCTCAAGGCCAGCATTCCGGAAGGGTCCGCGGACTCGCCGCAGTGTGCGCCCGCACTGGACCATTTGTATTCCCACGCGTGCGCTACCATGCCAGCCCGAACGGGATTCTGCTCGATATGCGCGGCCGCGTTGTGCGCGTGGGCCTCGTCCAGCGGGCAGGAATAGAACCGGCTCTGCCAGAAATGTCCCAATCGGCCGTGCAACCGGTGCACGTACTGCGCGTACATCAGGTGCGCGC
>Ga0209097_10004254_pt1 | contig 10666 bp, 2 predicted proteins | sample AD_UKC052_MetaG_FD_184419 | JGI IMG/M metagenome (GOLD analysis project Ga0209097, IMG submission 184419) | Active sludge microbial communities of municipal wastewater-treating anaerobic digesters from USA - AD_UKC052_MetaG (SPAdes) (version 2) | ecosystem: Engineered > Bioreactor > Anaerobic >... | reverse complement strand
GCCGGGACGATTGGGCAGAACACCATTCTGTCCTATATGCCCACGATGGCCTACATCATTCCCTCCAACGACTTGACTGTCAATGCAGGAGCGACATTGACGATACCCGCGGGGCAGGGGATTAAAGGGGACTCCACATCCAGTCGTCTCACGGTCAACGGTACGCTGCTGACCCAGGGCACCAGCGGCGCTCCGGTCTACTTTACCTCGATCAAAGATGACAGCGTGGGTGGGGATGATAACAAGGATGGTACTGCTTCTACGCCAGCATCTGGGGATTGGAGTGGTATCTATGTTCAAGATGGCGGTTTACTGGAGTTCAACTATACCCACCTGCGTTATGGCGGTTATGGCACTGACACTAACGCCTCCTCCCTGGCCCTGTATCGCAACGCCCAGGCCACTTTGAACAATTCTTCCATCAGTTATAGTAGGAATGATGGGATCCATTTATCTAATAACTTATCTACAGATCTCAACAAGCTCTTCCTGACCAATTCTATAATCCAGAACAATTACTTCGGAGTCTATACATCCAGTAACTATGGCTCTTTTCAGGTCACCATCTCTGGATCGACCATTCGCAACAACCAAGAGTATGGGGTGTATATTGATGCATCCAATACCACCACTATTTCCAATAGCGAGTTCAGTGGTAACGGCAACACTGGATTGTATCTTTCACGGGCCAATCAGGTCAGCCTGAATAATAACACCTTTACCAATAATGCGGGTTATGCGGCTTATGCAGCTTACCTTTACTTCCAGAACGGCACCTATTCTTCTCTGGCTGGCAATTCGGGTTCCGGCAACACAATAAACGGGATAGCACTGGCCGGGACGATTGGGCAGAACACCATTCTGTCCTATATGCCCACGATGGCCTACATCATTCCCTCCAACGACTTGACTGTCAATGCAGGAGCGACATTGACGATACCCGCGGGGCAGGGGATTAAAGCGGAATCCACCTCCAGTCATCTCAGAGTCAATGGCACGCTGCTGAGCCAGGGTACCAGCAGCACTCCGGTCTACTTCACCTCGATCAAAGATGACAGCGTGGGTGGGGATGATAACAAGGATGGTACTGCTTCTACGCCAGCGCCGGGTGACTGGGCCAGCATCTCAGTCGCTACTACCGGCAGATTGATCCTTAATTACACACACCTGCGCTACGGAGGGAACATCAGCTCCAGCAACGGTTCCATCGACCTGGTTAACAATGCCCAGGGCACACTGAACAACTCATCTGTCAGTTACAGCGCTGAGCCAGGCATCTATCTCAACACGGGCAGTGCAAGCTATACAGTTAACCTGACCCTGACATCCTCAACCCTCCAGAACAACTCCGACCACGGTATCTATTACTCCTGGTCAGGAGGAGGGACGGGTTTGATCAACATTACTGGCTCGACTTTCCGCAATAATACTGGCAATGGAATTAGACTTGAACAAACCGGGACAGTTTATGTTTTTGATTCTTATATTTATAATAATTTCGCCTATGGAATTTATAATGGCAGTTCTTCAAGCGTTGTTACTGCGCGTAACAACTGGTGGGGATCCTCCTCTGGCCCAGCGCCTTTTGGCTCTGGAAATGGTATCAACTATCGTACCTGTTACGACTCGGTTCTTAAAAAGAATTATATTTGCCAATACTATGTTGATGCTTCTCCTTGGCTAGGTCAAACTGTTTCATATGGCAAAGCTGCTCCTTACCAGAAACGTGTTTCCGACCCTGTCAACACCGCCACTGGCAATTTTTCCTACAACCGAACCGATCTTTCTATTTCCACACGCTCATTGCCGATCCAATTCTCTCGCGCCTATAATTCTGCATATCCAGAGGACGGTGTGATGGGGTTGGGCTGGACACACAGCTATAATATCAAAGCTGTTGAGAGTACGATTGACCAGTCTGTTACGATTTCCTTTGGTGACGGTCATACTGAAAGGTTCACATGGAATGGAACCAGCTATGTACCTCCGGCAGGCGTTTACTCGATCTTGGCGCGAAATAACGGCCTGTTCCATCTGACATTCAAGAATCAGACCCTTTACAGTTTCGATTCACTGGGCAGGCTGGCGTATATCACTGATCGCAATGGTAATATCACCACCCTGACCTATACTGGTGCTAACATCAGCCAGGTTACGGCCCCTGATGGACGAACACTTGCATTTACCTACAACGGCAGCGGACGCCTTTCACAAATAACCGATCCACTTGCCCGCACTGTCCAGTATAGCTATGATGCCGCCGGCAACCTGACTACCGTCACCGATTTGAACAATCAGCCAACCACTTTTGCCTACGATACTAACCATCGTTTGTTATCAATCACAGATGCTAACAACCATACTTTTGTCATAAATGTATATAACGATGATGGGCGGGTCATTGAGCAGTACGATGCCCAAAACCATAAGACTACGTTTGATTACGATATCATCAACCACCTCACCACGGTTACTGATGCGCTAAACCATACTACCACCTACCAGTACGACGCCGATCTTCGTCTCACCGGAGAGACGGATGGTCTGACTCATACTGAGAGCTACACTTACGACATCAATAATAACCGTCTGACGGTTGCTGATCGCAATAATCACACTACCATCTACACCTATGACAGCAACGGGAATGTGCTGACAGTCACGAATGCCCGGAATGGGGTGAGCACTTATACTTATGATGATCACAATAACGTGCTGACATTCACCGACCCACTCAGCCACATGACGACCTATACCTACGATGCATCCGGAAATCGCCTTTCGGCCACAGATGCTCTTATTAGCACCACCACTTATACCTACTACGAAGATGCTGATCGCCTGGGGCTGCTGCATACCGTTACAGACCCGCTCAGCCACACAACCACTTATGATTATAACTCTCAGGGTGACCTCACCTCGGTAATCGATCCGCTTAACCAGACCCAAACCTATACCTACGATTTAGGCGGGCGTAAGTTGACTTACACTGATGCCCGCAGCAACACCTGGACTTACGCTTATGACAACCTAAACCGCCTATTGTCAGAAACTGATCCGCGCAGCGGAGTAACAACCTACACTTACGATCCGGTAGGCAACCTGAATGCACAGGAGGATCCTAACCACAAGAGTACCATTTATATATACGATGAAAAAGACCTGCTCACCACTGTTACTGATACTCAAAAATATGTTTCCTCCTTCACCTACGATGCTGTGGGTAACAAACTAACTGAGACGGATGGCAACCTCCATACAACAACCTACGGTTATGATGCTGCCAATCGTCTGGTAACCGTTACCAACTCGCTCAACCAGATGATTTCTTATGGCTATGATAATGCCGGCAATCGGACCACCGTTACCGATGCACTCAGTCACACTACGTCGACAGCATATGATGAACTCAACCGGCCAGTAACCATCACCGACCCGTTGAATCATGTGGCTACTACCACATACGACGCAGTGGGGAATGTTCTCACAATTACAGATGCCAATAACCATACTACCAGCTATACCTATACGGCGGCAAACCAGCTGCAAACAGTGACAGACGCACGCAATGGCGTGGTGACCTATGGCTATGATGCGGTGGGTAACCGCATTTCAATGGAAGACGCCAACCATCACATCACCAGCTATACCTATAATGAAAATAATCTTCTGGTCAGTGTTACTGATCCACTCAACCATGCATCAACCCATACCTACGACGCCAACGGGAACAGGGCCACTACCCTGGATGCAAATGGCCATACAACGACTTATACATATGATGAACTCAATCGACTCACGCATATTGTTTATGATGATGGTACAAGCGTAGCCTACACCTACGATGCTGCCGGCAACCGGTTGACAATGGTGGATAGCCTGGGCACCACCAGTTATGTTTATGATGATCTATATCGTCCACTATCGATCAGCAATCCAACGGGCAGCACCAGTTACACTTACGATGCACTCAACCGTTTGACGATCACTACTCCTGCAGGAACCACAAACTACACGTACGATGCTGCGGATCGTATGCAGACGGTCACAGATTGGCAAAACCAGGTAACTACATACACCTATGATGCCGCTGACCGGCAGACAGGTATTGCTTACCCCAATGGGGTGACCACGACGAATACCTATGATAACGCGGACCGCTTGACCAGTATCATCACTGTTAATGGCGCCACGACACTTGCATCCATCACTTATACGATGGACAATGTTGGCAACCGCCTGACAATGGTGGATAGCGATGGTGTAACCACCTATACTTATGACGAACTCAACCGGTTGTTGACAGTGGCCTACCCGACTGGATCACCGGCCAGTGTAAGCTACACCTACGATCCGATGGGAAACCGCCTGACGATGACCGAAGATGGCGTTATGACAACTTATGCATACAATGAAGCAGATCAACTCACTTCGACTACCCGGAATAGTGTGACGACAACTTACACCTGGGATAATAATGGTAACATGCTCACCAAGGGCAGTCAGACGTTTACCTGGAACCATGCCGGGCGCATGGTGGAACTGACCAATGCGGGAACCACGGCGAGTTATCGCTACAACGGAGATGGCGTGAGATTGGGAAAAACGGTGAATGGAATAGTCACCGATTATCTGCAGGATCAAGCCGCAGGGTTGCCCGTGGTAGTGCGCGAGACTGCTAGCGGAACAATCAGTGAGTATGTTTATGGCACGGATATGCTTGCCATGTCAAGTGGGGGGTGGTTATTCTTCCACACTGATGGCCTGGGCAGCACCAGGGCGATCACCAATCCCGGCGGAACTGTTACAGAACGCTACAGCTATGATGCCTTTGGAGGAGAGCGGAGCCATATGGGCAGTTCCACCCAGCCATTTACCTATACAGGTGAACAAGTTGATCCGGAAGCTGGTTTTATATTCTTGAGGGCAAGATATTATGATCCAATGGGTGGCAGATTTATCAATAGAGATCAGTTTAAAGGCGTAATGGCGTCCATTCAAACTCTTAACAGATATCTTTATACAATTAACAATCCCATCAAAGCTAACGATCCATCAGGTATGTTTATTGAAGAAACATCCGACAAAATTAATGGCTTTATGTGGGAGCATATCGTCAGTAACATTCCATTTATGAAGGATATGGAAAAACTGAGTAATTATGGAGATCAGTATGCAAGTGCAAGGGCAAGGAAAGAAGCCTTAATATTTGAAGCCACATATGGAGATGTGACATCAGAAGAATATGAGCAAGTTGAACGGGAAGAAATGCAGGCTTTAAATGGAATGCTAAAAACTCCCGTTGATATAATGCGCAAAACACCCGGTACTTCACTGAACATTTCCCTTGATCCTGATTACTTCAAGCCGGAAATTCCTGTGCCAGAACCCGTCAATTCTGCTATACAGGGGAAGAAAATATATGATACGCTATACAGTTTTTATGAAGATCCGTCAAAAATTTTCACCTATGGATTAAATAGGCTGGCTCAAGAGGCTTGGGGCGGCTTTATGGACGCAGTGTGGGGGATACCAGGTCGATCCCTTGATCAGCAATTTGCGCCATACCTTCAAAACGGCTCGGTACTGGGTACAAGTGATTATGGATTCTCAGGTCCACCAAGCCAAGAAAAATGATCTATTGTGATCCATAAACAATATGCTGGTTTTTCAAAAACAGGAAGCACCCAAGGCAAGTAGCAAAATCCGCTAAAAAGTTCGTTTGACCAAGCGCCGAACAATTCTAATTTTTAGTAGAATTGTTCGGCGTGCCTTAATGCCAGTTCGAAATGGTTATAAATTATTCAGATATGCGCCGGCCTCAGATTATTTTGGATATCTGGCTTTATTTCCCTTACCTGGCGTCAATGAGTCATAACGCGTAAGTTAACCATTCCCGTTTTTTGATCCAATGATGGTCTGCTATGTGCTCAACAATGGAATCACGAGAGAGATGTCTTTTGATGACCAATATCACTGTTTGCATATTCCAATGAAATCGCCCAGCGAATCCGATCCATGCCGTTCACTGATTCCGATAGATCCCTCTAAAGGCGGACGGCTTGCTCCGGATTTACTGGACTGCATGCATCGGATCCAGTTGCCGACATATTTCAGATTCAGGGGAGGGGCCGCAAGGTCTTTTCCCTTTCCCCCGCAGCTAGCCAGAAATGGTATAAAATAGGATAAGCGCATTTACCTGGGGGAGCTCAAGGCGCGGCCCTCACACACAAGATAAACCCAAGGAGGAAAATTCATGTCACAACGTCTGTTTCGTCTGGTTTCGTTCCTGGTCATTCTGGCCATGCTGATCCCCGCGGGGGCAGTGCAATCATCCACGCCGGCCCGGCCGGCAGAAAATCTGCCCGCGGATCCCGCCGCAACCTATTCCATTTCGGGGCGGGTGACGGATGGCAGCGGGAATGGTCTGAGCGGGGTGACGGTCACAGCACAATTACTGGATTGTTCTGGCGCGACCGCCCAGCGGCCCGTGCTGCTGGTGACGGGGTGGGGCGGCAGCGAGGGTAAAACATTAGATCAGGACGAAAATTTGGGCGAATTTTCCAAATTCCTGACCAACAGCGGCTACAAAGAAGGGTGTAATCTCTTCTATGCCGTAGATACTTCCCCAAAAAAATGGCAGAGCGAGAACGCCGTCGTGGTGCGGGATCAGATTTGCAAGGCCTATGATACAGTCGAGGACAATATGCCCGCACTGGCAGGCAAACCTTTCACCATCATCGGCCACAGCTACGGCGGCCTGCGCTCGCGGGCTTACCTTGAAAACCCGAATCTGTATGGAAAACCCTGCTCGGCGTCCGATTCTGATGTAGTGAAGGTAAATAAGCTGATCACACTGGGAACGCCGCATTCAGGGGAAATTGCCGACCTGCCCCTGGCTTTTGCCCTGGGCCTGGTGGGTATTGGAAGCACCATTGGCGGAAATAATAACTGGCCGGCAATCCAGGAATTGATGCCCTGGGTGCGCTCTCAGCAAAACGCCGCTGGCGTCGTTCCTGGCGATATTCACTACTATCTGTTTGGCGGGGATGCCCGTGGGCAGAAAGATAATTTCCCGCTGCCCTTCAAAATCGCGTATGCCTTAATGGCGCAAGTCAATAGAGATATACCCAGCGATATGGCCGTGCATCGCTATGGCGCGCACGGCATGAGTGCATTCCCCTATAAATTTTCTGACGGGCGGCTGCATCTATATAATACGGATGACATTCATGGGCGCTGCGGGAATGATCAAGCCTGCACCACCCTCTTTGGCCTGAATGACCTGGTGTCTTTCATGAATTCAGGCATCACGTTTGCAACGGTCTTGTCCATTCTCAACACTCCGTTTGGGCAGGATACGCCGCGCCTGCCTAACGAGATCACGCCAGATGTGCAGCAGGCGCAGTCTGTTCTGCAGATGGTGGAAGCCCAAACCGAACCGCAAATCACCACCGGCACGGCGCAGCTGCTGATTGACGAGGGCACTCTGACCGGCTCCGCGTCTTCGACTGGCACTTTTGAGGTGACCTCTACCGGCACATCCATGATCGAATTTTCCTGGCAGGGCAGCCTGACCCTGACGCTGACGGATCCGGATGGGCATGTGCCAGCCGGCTCGGATGCCGGCGTGGAAGTTGCTTCACTGGCCGGCGGGCTGGAAACCACCGCCTTTTACCTGTTTGATGACATCAAAAAGGGCACCTGGCATTACCAGGTGCAGGCCGCCGGGGAAACAGAAGATAAAGCCTATGTACTGGGCCTCCTGCCATCGGTGAGCCTGGGCCTGACGGTGAGCCTGCCGCAGTGGCTGCCGAACGCCAGCGAGGTATCCACCACCGTTTATGTCAGTCTGGGCGACGGCGTTCCGGTGACCGGGACGATCAGCGCGGTGGTGACGCGGCCGGATGGAACAACCGGCACGCTTGCGCTGCTGGATGACGGTTTGCATGGGGACCAGGCGGCCGGCGACCAGATTTGGGGCGGCAGTTACAGCCAGACCATGCAGGGTGGTTATTACACCGTGTTCTACACGGCCAGCGGCACATATAATGCCGAGGCCTACACGCGCACCACGGCGGGGGTGTTCTCCATTGCGCCGGTTTCGGCCAGCCTGGGAAGCGTGTACAGCGCGGTGCCGGTTGCCTCAGAAGTGCCAACGTTTTACAGCGGCCTGACGGTGACGGTTCCAGTGAATGTGACTGTGGCCGGCACCTACACGGTATCGGCAGATCTCTATGCGGGCGCCGCTTACCTGGGGCAGGCCGCGAAAACCGCGGCGCTGAGCGCGGGGAATCAGCCGGTGGACCTGTTTTATGACCGCGAGGGCATTTACAATGGGGGAGCGGATGGGCCCTACACAGTGAAGAATGTGCTGCTGCTGGATCAATCGGACACCACCGTGCTGATTGAAGCACTGGACCCCGGCTTCCAGACAGCGGCTTATCCGGTGACGCGCTTTGGCCCGGCCTTCACGGTGTTCGCGCCAATGATCGCAAAACAGATGACGCCGGCCCTTGACCTGCCAGAGCGCCAACCCGATCCGGCAGAAGAAGCGGCGCAGTACAGCGCGGTGACGGACGCCAGCGGCAATTACACGATTTCCAATGTGCCGGAAGGTACTTACACCCTGACCGCCGAAAAAACAGGCTATACGTTCACCCCGGCTTCCCGCTCGATCCAGGTGAAATACTTCAATGTACCCCTTCAGAATTTCCAGGCTGTATCTGTTTCAGGCGAGATGGTCTATGTGCCGGCGGGGAATTTTCTGCGCGGCTGCGATGCTGCGCACAACGGCGGGTATTCGTGCTACTCAGATGAACTGCCTTCAGCGACGATCTATCTGGATGCATTTTATATCGATAAATATGAGGTGACCAACGCGCAATATGCGGCGTGCGTGGCGGCGGGGAGCTGCACGGCGCCGAGCAACAGTTCGTCCTACACACGCACGTCATACTACGGAAATCCAACCTATGCCAGCTACCCGGTGATATACGTTAACTGGAGCCAAGCCACAGCTTACTGCACCTGGGCGGGGAAGCGCCTGCCGACAGAGGCGGAATGGGAGAAAGCGGCACGGGGCACAGATGGGCGGGCCTATCCGTGGGGGGATGGGGCGCCAAGCTGCAGCCTGGCAAACTATTATAATGGATCATCATTTTGTGTCGGCGACACCGCTGCGGTAGGTAGCTATCCGACGGGGGCAAGCCCGTATGGAGCGCTGGACATGGCGGGGAATGTCTATGAATGGGTGAACGATTGGTTTGATGACACCTATTACAGTGTATCCCCATCCAGCAACCCGCCTGGCCCAACCACGGGGACTTCCAGGGTTTTGCGCGGGAGCAGTTTGCGTACCTCCGCTGTCTACATCCGCGCGGCGCACCGCAACTCCGACCACGCCCCGATGGGCAGTTACTACGACGTCGGTTTCCGGTGCGCCGTTCACGAATAACTGGACTTCTGAACTTCTGCTCCCCGCAGGACGTGCAAGCAGGGGAGGGGAGAGGTCGCAAGCCTTTCCTCTTCCCCTGCTTTTTTTATTTCGCGTGGCAAAACATTCTTCCGCTGTCACCAAAGCCAGGCCTGGACCTGCCGAGGCCCGGTTCAAAAAATTTTGCCTTAAGTGGGGTAGGGGGGTCTCCCGCGCATCAGCAGCAAATCATACCCGCACGTTAAAGTGCGCTCATCCTCAGGGGAAAAGGGCACGCGCCGCCGCTTTAACATAAATTACCTGCGTGTTGAGCTGGCGCAGCAAAAACCCTTTAAAACGGGGTTGGAAGGGGGTAAAAGACCTTCAATTTGCCCCTTTTCATGGTCTCTATAAAACTTATTATCGAAAGCATAAAGACGGGAAAGTCCATTTCCCCCCCCTCTCCTGCCCCGGCACTCCTGGCAGATTTATCCCGCGCGGCAGCACGGAGCTGACCCGCTTTTGCATACGGCCGGGTGTCTTCCCTGGGAATGTCCGCCTGTTGATTGTTGTTTCCGACTCCCCTCTCAAGCCGGGCCAAACACTTTCGGATTTCTACGGCGAAGGGCCAGACTCCTGCCGGCCCTTTTCTGGCGCTTTTTAGAATGAGTGTTCTAAAAACAATTCCAACCCACCGGGACTGACTGCGCACATCAGCGCCACCAGCAAAACCGCCAGCCAGCGCCGAGATCTCATGCTTTCATCATGACATTTAACCTACGCACAAGTCAACCGAATATATCCAGTCAGTCTCTAATTATTTCCCCCAGGTCACCGTCATATACGCATATTGTTGCTCAAACATTTCCCATAAAGCCTTTGTCTGGCCTACTTCTCTACTTCTTTCAATATATTTATCCCCATTAAACTCGGAACCACGGAAAAATCTAAATAACTCCTCAAGTTGTACTGGATCAACCGTACCCCCAAACCCTTCATTATAAATGCTTGATCCTATTACATTAATAACACCTCTCGGTGCTTCGCCAACCTTTCCTCCTGACGCCACCCATCCCATCAATTCCTCAAATTTATCTATACCTCAATACCTTCGCCAAAATTAGCGTAACCGTTGTGCAATCAGTGGCCGAATCGTGAAAAACGGCCACAAAGTGCAAGATTTTTGAACCTTACCAACTGAACACGGACCCTGTAAGCTCAAAGTCATCCGAGTGGAACGAGGAATGGCGA
>Ga0209097_10004247_pt1 | contig 10676 bp, 7 predicted proteins | sample AD_UKC052_MetaG_FD_184419 | JGI IMG/M metagenome (GOLD analysis project Ga0209097, IMG submission 184419) | Active sludge microbial communities of municipal wastewater-treating anaerobic digesters from USA - AD_UKC052_MetaG (SPAdes) (version 2) | ecosystem: Engineered > Bioreactor > Anaerobic >... | reverse complement strand
ACACACGCGGCTACCGCTGACGGAAACCAGAGCAGAAAGTACGGCGGCTTCTCGCGCTCGGGCGTGAATCGGGCCCGCACCGACGCATTGGGATCCTTGTCGCCAGTCCACACGGTGACGGGCGCTTTGGCCGCGAGTACGGCGGGCAGTGCTGCCTGACACTCTGCCAAGGATGCGTAGAACACTTTCTTGTACTCAGCGTCCACGTACTGAGGCGGCGATTTTTCGAGCTCACAGTTGGCCAACAAACACTTCATCTCCGGCGCACGCACGCTGGTGGACAGGCTCGGAAACTCATAACCGAGCGACATGTGCGGCCCAACGCTGCCACCGATGCGGCGGCTGCTTCGGTCAACACACTTGGCGCTGACGAACTTGGCGGGAACGGCCACCGGGTTGGGTATCTCGTGGGACATGTGGTCATGCCAGAACGCGGCTCCGCCTGCGACGACGAAGGCGAGCGCCATTAACTCAACAGCGTAGCAGCGTTTGCGTTGAGCGTTGTGTGCCCGAGCCTCTGCTGCGCGGGTCGCACGACGCCCCGCAAGCACATAGTCAATCAACAAATAGCCGACGATGAGCGCGGGCACCGCGTACATCCGATACCGAAATACCTCGTGCTCATCCATACGGGCCATGTCCACGCCGGACAACGCGACGGCGACAATCATGATGCCGAGCACCACGACAGACACTTTGACGACCTTGATCGCGTAGTCGAAGGCAGCAAATGCCTTTTCACCGCGCGCTGTGGATGCTGTCGCGTGAGCGACCTGCTTTTCCCCATTGCTGTCATTTGGCGTCATCGACACACCTCCATGATCCGGCCCCAAGCAAATCCACGGCACGTTCTGAAATGCCCTGAACGTAAGGACGCAAACGCCGCTGAGCTAGCGCCGCGCGACTATGCGGTTCATTGTGACGTAGATGGGGTAAGTGGCGTCTGACCGCAGTACTGATTTCGCTGCGTCGACGGGAAGTTACGAGTGATTCAGTGACCGGATACAGCTTTATCGCGCAAACGACAGCTCAGTGGTGCTTTGCGGCGATTTATAGTGTTTGTTGATAAATGCAATAAATCGGCTGAAACGGCCGCCGGCTGGTCGTTGGCGAGATAAAGCTGTTTACGGTGCTGAAAGGGAAATGGTGACACTGGGCGGCTATTGACTGCCCCGATTTGCGCGGTAACTCGCCTCAGCGTTGTGACGGCGTAGGGTGGGACGCTTGCGGTCCCGCCTTGTGACATTGCCGAGGGCTGTTCAAAAAACTGGATTCGTCAAGCCACCGCATTCGGCGGCACCGCGAGCGTGCCGCCCTACTCCGGGCTACGGGCTTTCCCTCCGCAGATAGCGCTGCGTCGCTTGCAATTGCTCCAGCGCCTCTGCACACTCCAATACTGTGGCGCGCAAACGTTGCAACGCGTCGTCAGGCCTAGCGCCGTCGGCGTCTGCCCGTTCTTCGCTACACGCGCGTGTCAGCCGGATCGCGACCGCCGCCAGCAACACATCGAAATGCTCGATCTCGGCTCGCGTGGGGATGCGTGACTTTGGTGATTCGCACGCTGAGAGCGCATTGCCTTTACCGCCAGCACTTCGACCAACGCCGCGATCAGAATGAGGCCGCACGAATTTGTAAAGAGAGAAAGATTGACTCACAGTCCCGCCTAAAGATTAGTTTGCAGGCCGCAATGTAGGCGCGGCGCGATGGGACGTTTGTGTAAAAAGACATGTGCGCGGCAATTTTTTTCGCGTCAGGAGACGCGTGCGATGCCTGGAACGACTGATACCCCGTGTAGCCGGTGTCCGCTACGCGCGAGGCCACTGTTCCTCACCAACGCGCCCGCGGAATTGAGCCTCGTGCAGTCGCTGAAAAAGCGTGAGCATCGCTTGACCGCAGGCGAAACACTGATCCGTGAAGGAGAGACCGATGCGCCGCTGTATACGCTGCTGAGCGGCTGGGCGTTTCGCTTCAAAACCCTGAGCGACGGGCGGCGGCAGATTCTTAATTTTTTGCTTGCTGGCGACTTTATCGGTGTGCAGCAAAAAATGGGCGACACGGCAGCGCACGGCGTCGTCACGTTGACAGACTCTGTGTTCTGTGTGTTTCAGCGCGATGCGTTGTGGGAACTGCATCGGCAATCGCCCGTGATGGGCTTCAACATCACATGGCTCACGGCGCATGAAGAATCGCTGGTGGACGACACGCTGCTGTCGGTGGGGCGACGCAGCGCCGAGGAGCGTATCGCCACGCTGCTGATACTGCTCTACAAGCGCGCCGCCGCGCTGCAAGCCGACGGTGGCGCGTCCGGCGTGCCGTTTCCGCTGACACAACAACACATCGCCGACGGCCTCGGCCTGTCGCTCGTTCACACCAACAAAACCCTACGCAAGCTGGAGAGGCGCGGTCTACACCAACTCGATGACGGTCGCCTACGCCTGCGCGACGTCAAGGCGCTGACGCGGCTAGCCGACTTGTATGGCGACGGCAAGCCGGCGGAGCGACCGTTGGTGTAACGAGGTTGGACGCAACACCGTTCGTTTAAAGGGCAGGCGACGACTTGGCGTCGCTCGGTGCCACAGGCAAGCGCGGCCGAGTCCGCGCCTACAAATCGCTTCTAAGCCCCCGCCTCCCGATCACCCCGGCACGCAGAACTTGACGCCTTCGCCGTCCCAGCCTTGGGCCACGAACGAGTTGTAGGTGAAGGCGCTGGTGGTGAAGCGGTGGTTTGGGTTGTCGGGGAAGCGGGCGTTGCCCCGGAAAAGTCGGAAGACCGGAATCAGGCCTGCGGAGCAGTAGCCACCGACGCCTTCAACCACGGGCAAATAGGCGTACGAGTCGACGCCCTCGTTGTACGGCACGCGCGGTGCCTGCACATTGGACGGGTTGAGGGCCGTTAGTGCGTTGTATTCGCTTTGTACGAGGGTGTAGAAGTGGCTGCCGCGCAAGCCGCCGACGGCGATCTTGTCGAAGTAGAAACGAGTGATGGGCCGGCGACCCGAGAATGCGTCGGGATGGACGTAGACCAAAAACGATTGTCCCGTGCGAACGAAGCTCGGTGCGGCGTCGAGCAGCGCGATTTCGGCGGCCCTTGAGGTGATGAAGTAGTAGTTAAAGCTGGGGTTGTAGAACTCGATGGCTGGGATCGTGGTCGCCGTGTTGGCGGTGACAAGCACTCCAACCGGGTCGTAGCCCGTGTTGTTGACGTAGTCACTCTCGGTGATTGCGCCGGTTTCGTTGACGTAGGCACCGAAGTAATAGGCACCTGCGGCAGCGGGCGCATCAACCTCGCCGGAACAGGTGGTGCTTTGGCCCGGTGCCAGCGCGCCGAGATCGCAGTACCAGCCGCTGTAGGTGTCGAGCGTGCTGATGATGTCGTTGGTGGACCAGTAGAACTTGACGCGCGCGCCGGCCGGTGCGCTCGCTGTGCCGTCGTTGCGCACGGTGGTGGACTGAAAGCCGATGCGCTGGTTGATCGTTGCGGAGTGGGTGCCGATAAAGACGCTGGTCACCACAAGATCAGGATAGGCAGCACCGCTGATGACCCACGGATTGGTGAACATTTCCCAGTCGACAAAGGAGAACCCGTCGTTAAGCGACGAGGCGGTGTACTCGGTGACGAACATGTGCATGTACCAAGTGCCGATGGGCGGCGTCGAGTTCTGCGTGACTGTTTCGTCGATGTTGGTGTACTGGAAGCCAGCCGTAAGCGGCGAAAGCACGGAGGTTTGCGCTATCTTGTAGCCGCTTGCGGTGCCGCCGGAGTACGGCGAGGCGAGCGCCCAAAGCTCAACGCGGAGCGAGCCGGAGGAGCCGCCCGAACGGCGATTGGCCAAGGTCTGCACCTGCAGGCGCACCGTGCCGCCGGAGATGTTGTAGGCGTAGGTGCCCTCGAGCGACAAATTGTTCGCGAGCACCTTTTGGCGTTCGGTCGATTCGCTGCGGTTGCTGTGACCTAGCTCCGTCCGAACTGCGCCACCGCCGAGGTGGGTTTGTGCCTGCGCTGGGGCAGCCAATCCTGTAAGTGCGCACACAACTGCGAGCGCGGCGAAGGAACCGACGCGAAGGCTGCGATGTCGGGAAATCAAACTGACGAGCCGATTCCAAACCGTGATGAGTGTTGTTGCAGTGTCCATGATAAATCCCCCAAATTGCGCATGCCGAAATGTCTGCGGCTCAGGAAACACACTAATCCAGAGGCCGCGTGATAGCAAGACAATTCGCTGCCTTTGTTGACCTACCTACGTGTTCAGGTGGCTTATCTTGGCGCGAGGTGTCGCGGCGCCAAACGAAAAAGCCCCGCGAGGGTGGCCTGCGGGGCTTTGGTGTTTGGTGGCGCTTCAGGGACTCGAACCCCGGACCTGTGGATTATGATTCCATCGCTCTAACCAACTGAGCTAAAGCGCCTTTTGTTCGCGACGTACTTTTTGTTTTTGTTCGTAGCGAAGCCCTCTATTGTTACGGAAGCCGCGCTTTTTGTCAAAACTGAGCGTGTGACACGATCACACCCCCTCATGCGATTTACAGCTTATTACGTACATCGACCGCCAGGCGGTCTTTTCAGCCACTATTTTGCGTAAGTTGACTTGGCCGCTTTTCAGCCTTTAACAGCCGTTTGGCTGTCGTTAGAACCAAAAAGCTATTACGCCGCTGAAAATTTCTTGCGAATCATTTCGACTCGCGAACGGTTGACGTCGAAGTCGCGTTTGCCCAGGCGCGAGGCAGAACGCGCGTGGATCACGCCCGCTGCCGCATCAAGACGCGCCTCGAAGTCGTCAACGTAGCGCATTTTCGCGGTGCGAAATTCTGCGTAGAGATAGGCACCATCCGACGTGTGCACGGTTACACGATCAAGCCCTTTGACGACATCAACAAAGCGCGCCCAGGCGGCGGCCGGGTCGCCGCTAAATTTGATCGGGTCGATGTAGGCCGGATGTGTTGCATCGACGCTCTCGCTAACGACGCTGTTGGGTGTGTTTTTCGGGCCGCCGAGCTTGCCCTCTTTCACCCCGAGTGACGACGGACGACCGCCGTACCACATGGAATTTTCGCGGTTGGTGAGATTCACAAAGAGAATCCACAGCGCGGACGCGGCGACGATGATGAGCAGCAGTAGTGCGAGGACTCGGAGGACGACGATCATGATTTCTCCAATGAATAGTCTGATTGGGGTTCATGGTTCGACAAGCTCACCACGAACGGGAAAGGGATGCTCATGATTCAAATCTTCGTGAAGCTCTGAGTCACCACAAACAGAAAACTAAGCGGCCTTCGCGGCGATGAGCCTTGATGCGAACTCAACGAATCCAGCGCCGCATTCTCGACTGCAAACGTAGGCGGGTGCAACAGCAATTTTTTCGAGCGCGGAGCGGACGTTGGCCACGCCAACCGAGAGCGCAATATCTGCGAATAGCGAGGCGTCGTTAGGTGAATCGCCGATGAAAGCGGCACGTTGGCGCACGTCCTCGCGTGACATACCAAACGCTGCTTGCATCAATGGATACACGCCGTCGGCCTTCTCGTTGGCGGGAAAGTAAGCGTGGATGTGAATGCTGCTCACTGCGGTCATGTAGCCCGCTGCGCGCATTTGCGCAACCACGGCAGCGACTGTGGCATCGTCTGCGCGCGGCACATGTTCAGCGTAGTCAATGGCGAGATCGGTGAGACGATACGGCTGGTCCGCGCTGATTTTGAGTTGCGGATACTTGGCGGCGATGTCTGCGCCGAGTGCACGTAGTTGTTCGATGTAGCCCGCGCCGCGATGCTCGTCGTGAATCACGCGTTGTTGCGCCAAACCATTCGCATCTTTCCATGAAATCACGCCGCCGTTTTCAGTGACGCAGGCGTTGATCGGCCACGTGGAGAGCATGACGTTGCCCCAGCCCGACGGCCGACCGGTTACGGGAATAGCGGTGATGCCCGCGTCACGCAAGGCGAACAACGTGGCATAGGATTCGGCATGCATGAGGCCGTGCGTTGTGAACGTTTCGTCGACATCGAACAGAAGGAAATCGATGCCGGTGAGCGCTGCGTCGGTGAGCACGCTTAAGGGTTGCATACGGGACGTGTCGAGCATCAGAGGCTTTCCGTAGGATGGGCATTGCCCGCCCACGTCAACGAGGCGGACTTCGCCCGTTCTACTAGCACCTGCGCGACTGCCGCGCGAATTCGCGGCAACACGTCGGGCGATGCGAGCAATGCAGTTTTCGTGCGCCGTTGGAGCATCGCATCCACCGATCCCGCCCATTCGTGATCGCGCAGGTAGGGCAGCTCTTTTTCGGAAAGCGTTTCGTCGAACACTTCGCCCATGTCGGCGCGCTCACCAACAAGCGCGTCAGCGTCGAGACCATAGCGCGCGACTAAGCGACGCGAGTAATTTGCGCTGAGGCCGCGCTCTTCCAGACTCCGCGTGAGTGCATCGAGCGCAACAGGAGTCGCGCCTGGCTGCAACGATGTATGAGTCCACGATTTTTTGCTCGCATTCGGGAAGAACGGAAGCAGCTTTTCAATCGCGTGCTCGGCGAGCTTGCGATAGGTGGTGATCTTTCCGCCGTAGATATTGAGCAGCGGCGCGCCGCCGCTATAAACATCAAGCTTCAGCGTGTAGTCGCGCGTGACAGCGGACGGATCGTCGCCGCCGTCGTCGTAAAGTGGGCGCACGCCGGCATAGGTCGAGATGATGTTGGCGCGCGTGAGTGGCTTGCTGAGATACGTATTGGCGAGATCGAGCAAGTAATCGGTTTCGTCTTCGCTGATGCGAGGCGCGGCGAAATCGGTAACTTCAACGTCCGTCGTGCCGATCAGCGAAAAGCGCTCGAAATACGGAATGACGAAGACGATGCGACCGTCTTTGTTTTGCAAGATGTATGCGTGAGGTTTGTCATGCACGCGCGGCACGATGATGTGCGAGCCTTTGACGTGCTTCACCGTTTCTTTCGTCGGAGGGGTGTCGATATGCGAGAGCAGATCTTTCACCCACGGGCCCGCTGCATTGACGATGGCACGCGCCTGCACGGTGTTTTCAGCGCCAGTCACGGTGTTACGCAGTGTTGCGATCCAGATGCCGTTTTCGCGACGGGCATCTTGCAGTGCGACACCTACGCGAATGTCTGCGCCACGCCTACGTGCGTCTTTGGCGTTTTCAACGACCAAGCGCGCGTCGTTCACTTGCGCATCGGAATACACGAAACCGTTGTCGAACTGAGTCTTAAGACCCGCGCCCCAATGCGTTGCTTTCGATTCGATAAGCGACGCTGGAAATGAAGTTGGCAAGGTTTGTTTTTGCCCGCTCCAGCCACCGAGTCGGTCGTAGAGAAAGAGCCCCGCACGCAGCATCCATTTGGGTCGCAAATGCGGCTCATGCGGCAACACAAATTGCAGCGGTTTAATCAGATGCGGTGCAACGCGCAGAAGCACTTCGCGCTCGGCTAGCGCTTCGCCCACGAGTCGAAATTCGTAATGCTCAAGGTAGCGCAATCCGCCGTGGATGAGCTTGGACGACCATTGCGAGGTGTGCGCTGCGAGGTCGTCCTTTTCAACGAGCAACACCGAGAGACCGCGCCCCACAGCGTCACGCGCGATGCCGGCGCCATTGATGCCGCCGCCGACGATCAATAGGTCAATCGGGGGGATTCGCTCGGGGTGTTGCTGAGACTGCATTCGCCAATGCTAGCGAACCCAGCGATTGCTCTGTGCAATCGCGCGTCGTTTCTAACGCTACGTAGCGGCGATTGAGCTCGCGCCGTCCGTGCCGGCTAAGGTGCATCGGCTGCTGCGACGCAATCCGGGCTGCCCACGCCTAGCGATATTCCGTGCGCGGTCAGTGCAATGTTCAATAAAAAAGGCGACCGAAGTCGCCTTTCTTTCATCGGGGAATTGCGCCTAGTGCTTGCGCAATTTGCGAATCGCAGCCAACTGCGCCACTGCCGACACCAGCTCAGCTTGCGCGGCAGCGTAGTCGATTGCAGCGTCGTTGTTACGCAGCGCTTCCTCGGCGCGTGCTTTGGCTTCGTTGGCCTTAGCTTCGTCGAGGTCATGGCCACGAATCGCGGTGTCGGCGAGTACCGTCACTACGTTAGGCTGAACCTCGAGAATTCCGCCAGCAACGAACACGAATTCTTCCGTGCCGTCCGCTTTTTCGATGCGCACAGCGCCCGGCTTGATGCGGGTAATCAGCGGTGTGTGCTTCGGCAAAATTCCGAGCTCGCCCGATTCACCGGGCAGCGCGATAAATTTCGCCTCGCCCGAGAAGATCAAGGCTTCTGCGCTGACGACGTCTACGTGGATGGTTGACATCACTATTCCTTGGTAAGCAATGCGATCCACGGGATGATCGCGAGGCGCACCGACGAAGACAGTACTTTAGTACGGCGAGTCGGTGCAACGAAGCGAGCGCCCGTGCAGCGCGTTGCTAGTTAAGTGTCTTGGCTTTCTCGAAAGCTTCTTCAATCGTGCCGACCATGTAGAACGCCTGCTCTGGCAGGTGATCACATTCGCCATTCACGATCATGTTGAAGCCGCGAATCGTGTCTTTGAGCGACACGATCTTGCCGGGCGAACCGGTGAATACTTCAGCCACGTTGAACGGTTGCGACAGGAAGCGCTGAATCTTACGTGCACGAGCCACGGCAAGTTTGTCTTCCGGTGCCAACTCGTCCATACCGAGAATCGCGATGATGTCGCGCAACTCTTTGTAGCGTTGCAGTGTAGCCTGAACCGCACGGGTGCAAGCGTAGTGAACTTCACCAATCACCAGCGGGTCGATCTGGCGCGACGTTGAGTCGAGCGGATCCACAGCGGGGAAAATACCCAGCGATGCGATGTCGCGCGACAACACAACGGTGGCGTCCAAGTGTTGGAACGTCGTTGCAGGCGACGGATCGGTCAAGTCGTCGGCTGGCACGTACACGGCTTGAATCGACGTAATCGAACCCGTCTTGGTTGACGTGATGCGCTCTTGCAGACGGCCCATTTCTTCGGCCAGCGTTGGCTGGTAGCCCACGGCGGAAGGCATACGACCGAGCAGAGCGGATACTTCTGTACCGGCCAGCGTGTAGCGGTAGATGTTGTCGACGAAGAATAGAATGTCGAGACCTTCGTCGCGGAATTTCTCAGCCATCGTCAGGCCGGTCAGCGCTACGCGCAGACGGTTACCTGGGGGTTCGTTCATCTGACCGAACACCATCGCGACTTTGTCGAGAACTTTTGACTCTTCCATCTCGTGGTAGAAGTCGTTACCCTCACGAGTACGCTCACCGACACCAGCGAACACCGAGAAGCCACCGTAGCTCTTCGCGATGTTGTTAATGAGTTCCATCATGGTCACGGTCTTGCCCACGCCGGCGCCGCCGAACAGACCAATCTTGCCGCCCTTAGCGAACGGGCAAATCAGATCGATCACCTTGATGCCGGTTTCCAGCAATTCGGTGGTCGGCTTCAGGTCTTCCATCAGCGGTGCTTTTTGGTGAATGGCGCGACGCTCTTGCGTCGGGATTTCACCTGCATCGTCGATTGGGCGGCCCAACACGTCCATGATGCGGCCCAGCGTGGCTTTGCCCACGGGAACCATGATGCCAGCGCCGGTGTTATTCACCGCCATGCCGCGACGCAGGCCGTCGGATGCGCCCATCGCGATGGCGCGAACCACGCCGTCGCCAAGCTGCTGCTGCACTTCAAAGGTGAGGCCAGCTTCAACGCCGGCATGCGTTGCCGATGCGTCAAGAGTCAACGCGTCATAAATATGGGGCATAGCACTGCGGGGAAACTCGATGTCCACCACAGCGCCGATGCACTGAACGATACTGCCTTGATTCGTGCTCATCGTCTTGTCCTGTTATCTCAAATTCAAATGGGGTTTCGTAATCGTTGGTTTTGCTAGCGCGATAGTTACACCGCGGCGGCACCGCCCACGATCTCGGAGAGTTCTTTGGTAATCGCAGCCTGACGGGCTTTGTTGTACGACAGTTGCAGCTCGCCAATAACGCTCTTCGCGTTGTCGGAAGCCGCTTTCATCGCCACCATACGCGCCGACTGCTCGGACGCCATGTTTTCGGCAACCGCCTGATACACCAAAGCTTCGACGTAACGCGTGAGCAGCTCGTCGACCACGGTCTGCGCATCGGGTTCGTAGATGTAGTCCCAGCTGTACGCTTGCTTTTCGGCGGCACTTTGCTCGAACTTGTCAGACGTCAGCGGCAGCAATTGCTCGACCACTGACTCCTGCTTCATCGTATTGACGAACTTCGTATAGGCAAGATATACCGCGTCGACTTCGCCTTTTTCGTAGGCATCGAGCTGCACCTTCACGGCACCAATCAATTTCTCTAGGTGCGGCGTATCGCCCAAACCAATTACGTGTGACACCACGCTCGCGCCCAGACGATTCATGAAGCTAAAGCCTTTGTTGCCAATCGCAGTCACCTGCAATTTGGCGCCTGCGGCTTCAACCTCTTTGAACTTGGTCACAACCAAACGCAACACGTTGGTGTTCAAGCCGCCGCACAAACCTTTGTCCGTCGTCACCACGATCATGCCGACTTTGTTCGCGCCGGTGCGCTTGATCAAAAACGGATGACGGTACTCAGGATTGGCTTCGGCCATGTGCGCAGCAATGTTGCGCACTTTATCGGCGTATGGACGAGCCGCACGCATCCGTTCCTGCGCTTTGCGCATTTTGGATG